>Ga0153917_1000297_pt1 | contig 38363 bp, 36 predicted proteins | sample TSFL001MetaG_FD_104695 | JGI IMG/M metagenome (GOLD analysis project Ga0153917, IMG submission 104695) | Attine ant fungus gardens microbial communities from Florida, USA - TSFL001 MetaG | ecosystem: Host-associated > Fungi > Mycelium > Unclassified | place: USA: Florida, Paynes Creek Historic... | reverse complement strand
GGTGAATGGCAGCTTGTGCTCCCACTCGTGCTCAAGGCACCTACGGCATTCAGCTTGCCATTCACCGCTCTCACTCCAGATTCTAATCCCCTCTCAAGACACAAGCGGGCTTGCCCGCGAATGTGTCAGGCCAGGCGCTGAAGGCCTTCCAGGCAGGTCGCCAGGTGATACGGCGTGGTCGACGGCATGTCATGCCGGCTGACCCCGCCTTGGCCATCGCGGCATTCATGCCAGCCACCGGCATGCAGGAATCGCGCTTCCAGCGCCTGCAACTGTTCCAGCACTTTCGCCTCGCTCCCCGGCCGTAGCGCCAGTGCCCGCAGGTATTCGGCCTGGGCCCAGATGCGCAGGGTAGGGTCGATCACCTGGCCGTTCACATCGAGCATGGCCAACACGGCCGAATCCTTCACGCCATGCTGCTCGGCATAGCCGAACGCTCGGGCGATGGAAGCATGCAGTGGCCCGCCACGCAGCAGTGGCGAGGTGTCGAGCAGATAGAACCATTCGAACTGATGCCCCGGTTCGAACCAGTTGTCCACAGCGCCGCGAGGTTTTTCCAGCATCAGGCCATGAGCCGGGTCGATGAAGTGGGCCTGCAGGGCGTCACACAGTCCCAGCAACGCGTGCCGGGCGGGTTCGTCGTCGCGCACGGCCAGGGTCTGCAGGAACGCTTCGGCCAGGTGCATCTGCGGGTTCTGCAGCGCTCCGCTGCCCAGGTCCGACCAGTCTTCGCCAAGGCTTGCGTCATACAACCCGTCATCCCGGGCGAAACGCTCGGCAACGATATCCAGGGCGGCATTGAGCGCGGACTCCACCAGTCCTTCGCGTACCTTGCCCCAGTAGTGGGCGCAGGCGAAGACGATGAAGGCGTGGGTGTAGAGATCCTTGCGACGGTCCAGTGGCTGGCCGTCGGCGTCGATGCTGTAGAACCAGCCGCCATGTTCGGCATCGTGGAAGTGCCGTTGCAGCGAGCGGAACAACGCCGCGGCCCGCTCAGTCGCGCCCGGTTGCTCGATGCGGCTGCTGAACAGGTACAGCTGCCGGGCGCAGGCCATGGCGCGGTAACGTTGTACCGGCATGGGGCGGTGCTCGTCGTCGAGGGCCTCGAAGGGCAGGGCGAGCTCGGCGTTCCAACCTGGTCCTTGCCACAGCGGCACAATGCGCTCGGCGAAATGCTGGCGGAAACGGGCGAGACGGGTGCTCAGCTCAGGCAGGATGGGGCGAGGGTCGGACATGGAAGCGCTCGTCGCAGTGGCAGGGCGCCATGGTAGCAGGAATCCGCCATCGGCAGCCTGGGCCGCTGCGACACAAGGCCGCTCCAGGTACAGCGCAACTGCGTGATTCAGCGGTAGCCGTCATGTGGGGCCATGCGTAGCCCTCGCCATGTTTACCCCGGATTGCCGAGCCCTTGCCAATGGCGGGCACCTACGAAGATGAAGCGCAGTTGCTGAGTGATCTTTTCCTGTGGGGTCAGGGCCTGTGGATTGGTGGCGTCGGGGCTGTCGATCAGTTCCGGCAGGGTGGCGAACACGGTCTTGACCACCAGGTCGGCCATCACCGCCAGGGCGGCGCCGTCCAGGTGCTGCCAGCGCGGCATGCGGGCCAGGTCGGTGGCAAGGTCCGCGCTGATGCCCTGGCGCAGTTGGGCGATGGCCTGGCGCACGGCCTGGGAGCCTCCGTACTGCTCGCGGGCGAGGAAAAGGAACTGCGCACGGTGGGCCGTCACCACATCCAGGAAGATCCGCACCGAGGCGTCAGTGATGCCGCCCAGCTCGAACTCGTTGTGCCGCACGATACGGATGGTCTGACGGAAGGTCGCGTCGATTTCGGCCACCAGGGCCAGGCCCAGGGCGTCCATGTCAGTGAAATGCCGGTAGAAACCGGTGGGTACGATGCCGGCCGTCTTGGCCACCTCACGCAGGCTGATGCTACCGAAACCCCGGCCGCTCTCCATGAGCTGGCAGGCGGCATCGAGCAGGGCCTGGCGAGTCTGTAGCTTCTGTTCGGCGCGCGGCAGCATGGGGCATGTTCTGTGGCTGTACGGCTGGGCACTCTAGATAAAAAAACGAAGCCCGGTCAATGGACCGGGCTTGGAGGAGAGCAGGCGCTACGTGGCGGGTTGTTGTTCTGGGCCATGGCGATCAGCCCATGTGGCCAAGTTCGACCAGACGGTCGGAACCACCCTCGGCCACGCGGTTGTTGCGTTCGATCAAACGGTCGGAGCCACCTTCGGCCACGCGGTTGTTGCGTTCGATCAGGCGGTCGGAGCCACCTTCGGCCACGCGGTTGTTGCGTTCGATCAGACGGTCGGAGCCACCTTCGGCCACGCGGTTGTTGCGTTCGATCAGACGGTCGGAGCCACCTTCGGCCACGCGGTTGTTGCGTTCGATCAGGCGGTCGGAGCCACCTTCGGCCACGCGGTTGTTGCGTTCGATCAGCCGGTCGGAACCACCCTCGGCCACGCGGTTGTTACGCTCGATCAGGCGATCTGAACCGCCCTCTGCCAGGGTTTTCAGGGGTTGAGCGACGGTGGCAGCGCTGGAGCGGGATTCTGCGGTCAGGTGTTGTTCGGCAGCAGGCAGGGCGAAGGCGTTGGCCGCAAGGGCTGTCAGGGTCAGGCTCAGCAGCAGATGGCGTTTCATGATCTCGGTGCTCCTCTAGGGGGCTGGATAAAGTGGGTACGAGGCCAATGCTACGCTCGGTAACGCCAGAGAGAAGTTCATCCGGATAATGGTAACAATCGATGGTATTGATACAGGCGTTCAGAGGCTCTATAGCAGCATTTCCAGGCTGCCTTGAGTTGGGTTGTCTCCTGTGGGAAAGCGCGTACGGGGGTGGGTAAATCCTGGTTATCATGACCACCGATTAAACCCGGCGCGCTTTCGTCAGTCCGACATAATGAGTGCCATCGTCGTGCCCGCTTTGTGCCATGCAGTCAGGAGAATCACGCAATGACGCGTCCCTTGCGCATCCTTACCTGGATCCTCACCAGCCTGTTGACCTTGCTGGCGATACTGGTGGTGGTGATCGCCACGTTCGACTGGAACCGCGCCAAGCCGTTGCTCAACGAGAAGGTCTCCGAAGCCCTGCACCGCCCTTTCGCAATCAACGGCAACCTGGCCGTGCAGTGGCACCGCGCACCTGAGGACGGCGGCTGGCGCGCCTGGGTGCCCTGGCCGCACTTCGTCGCCGAGGACCTGACCCTCGGCAACCCTGACTGGCTCGAAACGCCGCGCATGGTCGGCCTTGAGCGTGTGACGTTTCGCCTGTCGCCGGTGCCGCTGTTGTTCCAGCGGATCGTGATACCGCGTATCGACCTCACCAGACCCACTGCCAGCCTGACGCGCCTGGCCGATGGTCGGGCCAACTGGACCTTCGATCTCGGGCCCAAGGATGAAAACGCCGAGCCGTCGTCCTGGGTGCTGGACATCGGCGCCATCGGTTTCGACCAAGGCAACGTCAGTTTCGACGACCGGCCTCTGAAAACCCGCATGAAGGTGCAGATCGACCCTCTGGGCAAGCCGATCCCTTTCAGCGACATCGTTGGCAAGGCCCATGCCGAAAAGACCGGCGCGGCCCAGGACTACGCCTTTGGCCTCAAGGTCCAGGGCACCTACAAAGGCCAGCCGGTGTCCGGCACCGGCAAGGTCGGCGGCCTGCTGGCCTTGCAGGATGCCAGCCAGCCCTTTCCGCTGCAGGCCGACGCGCGTATCGGTGATACCCAGGTGGCGCTCGCCGGTACCCTGACCGACCCCCGCAACCTGGGGGCGCTCGACCTGCGCCTGCGTTTGTCCGGCAGCAGCCTGGGCAATCTCTACCCGCTGACGGGCGTGACCCTTCCCGATACCCCGGCCTACGCCACCGACGGCCATCTCACCGCCAGCCTGCATGACCCCGAAGGGGCGCGGTTCCACTACGAAGGTTTCAACGGCAAGATCGGCGACAGCGACATCCATGGCGACCTGTCCTTCGTCGCCAGCCAGCCGCGGCCCAGGCTCTCGGGCAACCTGGTGTCCGACCAGTTGCTGTTCAAGGACCTGGCGCCGCTGATCGGTGCCGACTCCAACACCGAGCAGAAGGCCCGTGGCGGTGCCAGCAAGCAGCCGACGGGCAAGGTGCTGCCGGTGGAGGAGTTCCGTACCGAGCGCTGGCGTGCCATGGATGCCGACGTCACCTTCAGCGGCAAGCGGATCGTCCACAGCGATCAGTTGCCGTTCAAGGACCTCTCTGCCCATGTACTGCTCGAAGATGGCCTGTTGCGCCTGGAACCTCTGCGCTTTGGCGTGGCGGGTGGCAACCTGAACTTGAACATCCGCCTGGACGGCCGCACGGTGCCGATGCAAGGGCGTGCGCGGCTGACGGCCCGGGGGTTCAAGCTCAAGCAGCTGTTCCCGGGCTTCGCGCCCATGCAGACCAGCTTCGGCGAGCTCAACGGCGATGCCGATCTCAGCGGGTTCGGCAATTCGGTGGCGGCCTTGTTGGGCACTTCCAACGGTGACCTGAGCCTGTTGATCAACGATGGTGCGATCAGCCGCAGTCTGATGGAGATCGCCGGGCTCAATGTGGGCAACTACGTGCTCGGCAAGCTGTTCGGCGACGAGGAGGTGAAGATCAACTGCGCGGCGGCGGACGTCGGGATCAAGGAAGGGCTGGCGACCACGCGTTTGTTCGTCTTCGACACCGAGAACGCGATCATCTACATCGACGGGACGGCGAATTTTGCCAGTGAGCAACTGGACCTGAAGATCACACCGCAATCCAAAGGCCTGCGGCTGTTCTCCCTGCGCTCGCCGCTGTATGTGCGAGGGCCGTTCGCCAAGCCCAATGCCGGGGTGCAGGCAGTGCCGCTGGCGCTGCGCGGGGCGGGGATGGTCGCCCTGGGTGTGGCCATGGGGCCGGCGGCCGGGCTGCTGGCGCTGATCGCGCCGGGGGATGATGTGCCCAACCAGTGCACGCCGCTGCTCGAGCAGATGAAGGCAGGCAAGGCGCCGAGTGCGGTGAAGGGCAAGAAAAAGTGAACGGTGACGAGTGCGAGCACCGAGTGACAGGTTTCGCGGGTAAGCCCGCTTCCACAGGGATAGCGGTGTGACTGAGGGCACTGCAACGCTTGTGGGAGCGGGTTTACCCGCGAAGGGCTGCAGAGCAGCCCCCGACCAGGCTTACAACCCTTTCAAAAGGTCTGCCATGTCATCGGCATGTTCTTCTTCCTGGGCCAGGATGTCCTCGAAGATGCGCCGGGTGGTCGGGTCCTTCTCGCCGATGTACTGGATGATCTCGCGGTAGCTGTCGATGGCGATGCGCTCGGCCACCAAGTCCTCCAGCACCATCTCCTTGAGCGTGCTGCCGGCCACGTACTGGGCGTGGGAGCGCTTGCTCAGGCTGTCGGGGTTGAAGTCCGGCTCCCCTCCCAACTGGACGATCCGCTCGGCCAGCTTGTCGGCGTGCTCGGCTTCCTGGTTGGCGTGCTCGAGGAATTCCTCGGCGGCAACAGTGGCCTTGATCCCGCTGGCCATGAAGTAGTGGCGCTTGTAGCGCAGGGTGCAGACCAGCTCCGTGGCCAGGGCATCGTTGAGCAGGTTGAGGACTTTGTCGCGATCGGCGCTGTAGCCCTCGGTCACGGCGCCTTGCTCGACATGCTGTCGGGCACGCTCGCGCAGGGTCCGGACATCGGTCAGTTCAATAGCGTTCATGTTCATCTCCGAAAGGATCAGGGTGTTCACGGTGCGTCAGGGAGGGCTCACGCGCCGGGCACGGCTTCGCGGTCCTCTTCTCGTTGCTTGCAGGTCTTGAAGCCTTTGGCGTCGACATGGCCGGTGGCGTCGAAGCGCACGTAATAGGGCTGCTGGTGGCCGTCGCGGTTGAGGATGTAGTCGTTGCAGGTGCCGCCGTGGGGCAGGTCGGTGGCGTTCGACGGGCTGCCGCCGATGGCGATGACCTTCTGCATGGTCATGCCCTTTTCCACCTGCTTGACCAGTGGCTCGTCGCGGTAGGTGACGTAATCCACCGGGTTTTCCGGGTGGCTGCCGCAGGCGGCCAGGGCCGCGCTTGCCAGCAGGATGGCCAGGGTCTGTCTGTACATGGTCCGGCTCCTTGCTCAGGGTCTGTTCTGGTTGGAACCGCGTGGCGGGCCAGGAGTTCGATTGCGGTGCCGGTGCATGGCCTTGTAGTGTTGGGCCAACGACCAAGGCAGAGAGGGCAGGGAATGAGCCAGGACCTGGCCACGCGTTACCCGCTGGTGCTGGTGCCGGGCATGCTCGGCTTCGTGCGGGTGCTGCTCTACCCCTACTGGTTCGGCATCGTCCCGGCTCTGCGTCGGGGCGGGGCGCAGGTGTTCGCGGTACAGGTCTCGCCGCTGCACTCCAGCGAGCGGCGTGGCGAGCAATTGCTGCAGATCATCGAGGACATCTGCCAGCGCACCGGGGCTGCGCGGGTCAACCTGATCGGCCATAGCCAGGGCGCCCTCAGCGCGCGCTACGCCGCAGCCCAAAGGCCGGAGCGGGTGGCCTCGGTGACCTCGGTGGCCGGGCCCAACCAAGGCTCGGAATTGGCTGACTACCTGGAGCGCAAGGCGCCGGGGGGCTCGCCCCAGGGGCGGGTGCTCAAGGCCGTGCTGCACGGCATGGCGGTGCTACTGGTATGGCTTGAAACCGGCTGGCGCCGCGACCCGCTGCCGATCGACGTGCATGCCTCGCACCAGTCCTTCACCACCGCCGGCGTCGCCCGCTTCAACCAGGCTTATCCACAGGGCCTGCCGGCGACCTGGGGTGGGGAGGGGGCCGCCGTGGTCAATGGTGTGCGCTATTACTCCTGGTCCGGCATCTTGCAGCCGGGGCGTACCGACCAGGGGCGCAACCGCTTCGATGGCAGCAACCGCTTCTGCCGCTTGTTCGCCCGTGCCTTCGAGCGTGAGAAGGGCCAGTGCGATGGCATGGTCGGGCGCTACAGCTCGCACCTGGGCCAGGTGATCGGTGACGACTACCCGCTGGATCACCTGGACATCGTCAACCAGTCCCTTGGCGCCGTGGGCAAGGGCGCCGACCCGGTGCGCCTGTTCACCGAGCACGCCGCCCGGCTCAAGGCTGCGGGGCTGTAGCGGCGCGGCGCAGCGGTGTTTTCCAGCGCTCGGCCAACAGCACGCCCGCCAGGGTCAGAAGGCCGCCATACAGGTGGTAGCTGGCCAGGTGTTCGTCCAGCACCACGGCGGCGATCACCGCCGTCACCACCGGCAGCAGGTTGAAGAACAATGTGGTGCGGCTCGGCCCCAGGCGATGCACCGCCTGCATCCACAGCCGCGGCGCAACCATGGAAGCCAGTACGCAGGCGTACAGCACCAGGCCTATGTTCTGGGCGTTCAGACCGGTTTTCGGCGAGAACAGGAACAACGGCAGCAGTACGATGATCGCCACCACCACCTGCAAATACAGCAACTGCATCGGCGGCAGGCGCAACTGCCATTTCTTCAGCAGGAAGCTGTACAGCGCGTAGGCGAAGGTGGCCACCAGCATCAGCAGGTCGCCGCTGTTCAGGCCTTGCCGCATCAGGGTGGCCGGTTGGCCAGCCGACACCACTTCCAGCACGCCGATGCACGACACCAGTGCACCGAACAGGGCTCCGAAGGTCAGGCGCTGGCCGAGCCAGGCGATGGCCAGTGCCAGGGACATCAGCGGCATCAGCGAGAGGATGATGCCCATGTTGGTGGCGCTGGTGATGCCGGCGGCGAAGTACGCCAGGCTCTGGTACATGGCCATGCCCAGCACGCCGAGGACGAAGATCTTGCCCAGGTGCGGGGCGATTGCGGCGCGATTGCGCAAGACCTGGGGCAGCAGGAACGGTGTGAACAGGACACCTGCCAGCAACCAGCGGTAGAAGCCGATCTCGGCCGGGAAGATTGCCCCGGCCGAGAGTTTGGTGACCACGGTGTTGCCGGCCCAGATGAGGATGGCCAGCAGGGGGAACAGGTAGTTCATGTAGCAATGGATCTCTTGGTGTCGCGAGGTTTTCATGGAGCTGCCGCGAAAGGAACGTGCAGCGGCCCCGACAGGCATTTATTATCTGCTGTCTGTCCACATGCCTATACCTCCAAACAGACAACCCACCCCTCGAAGCAGCCAACATGGCCCGCAAATACCTCGACATCCCCACCTTCGAGCGGCTCCCGGCTCCGGTGTACTTTCGCTACGATGAATTCGGCGCCGACACCCACAGCGCCCCGCATCGTCATCCCTGGGGCCAGCTCAACTACGCGGCCCATGGCGTGATGCACCTGGACGTCGAGGGGCAGCGCTTTGTCTCGCCGCCCCACTACGCCGTGTGGGTGCCCCCCGACACCGAACATGGCTGCTACAACCCCCAGGCCATCGTCTATCGCTCGGTCTACCTGGCCCGCGCGTTGTGCCAGGCCTTGCCCCAGCACGCCTGCACCCTGGTGATCAGCGATATCCTCAAGGCCATCCTCGGCGACTTTGCCCAGCGCGACCTCAAGGTGGCCCAGGACACGCGCGACCTGCGCCTGGTCCAGGTGCTGCTCGACCAGTTGCACCTGGCGCCGACCCAGACCTGCTACCTGCCGTTCGCCAGCAGCGAGGGGCTGCGCCAGGTGCTGGACGCCTTGCACGCCGAGCCGGGCGACAACCGTCCACTCGCCGACTGGGCCACCCAGGTGCATGTCAGCGAGCGCACCTTGGCGCGCCAGTTTCTGCGTGAACTGGGCATCAGCTTCGGGGAGTGGCGTCTGCGCCTGCGGTTCTTGCGTGCCATCGAGGCGCTGGAGGCGGGCCTGCCGATCCAGGCCATCGCCTTCGACCTCGGCTACAGCACCGCCTCGGCCTTCATCGCCATGTTCCAGCGCCAGGCCCGCTGCACGCCGGAGCAGTACCGCCGACGGGCACGCAGCGCCTGAGCTGGACGCGGAAAATCTTGTCTACACTCTGCTCGACGACCACGCATGCGGCGTGGGGACAGGAGAACGCTTCATGAAGATGCTGCACGTGCCATTTTTGGTGTTGGGTGTGTTGATCAGCGCCCAGGGCTTCGCGGCCACCGCGCAACAGGAGAAGATGACCGCGTGCAATGCACAGGCCACGGAGAAGGCCCTCAAGGGCGATGAGCGCAAGGCTTTCATGAGCACCTGCCTGAAAGCCAAGCCCGCCACACAGCAGGAAAAGATGAAGACCTGCAACGCCGACGCCAGCGCCAAGGCCCTCAAGGGTGATGAGCGCAAAGCTTTCATGAGCGACTGCCTGAAGAAGAAATGACCTGCGCCTATGTTTGTCGGGCGAAGGCTGGCAGACTGCGGCTCTTTCCTGTTGTCCGCCGTTGAGGCTGTATGACCTTCACCCCCCGCCAGATCACCCTGGCCAGCTGGATCATCGTGTTTGCCGGCCTGCTGCTGGCGCTGCCCCTGAAACTGCTGCCCAGCCTGCTGGCAGGCCTGCTGGTGTTCGAGCTGGTCAACATGCTCACGCCGCGCCTGCAGCCGGTCATCGCTGGACAACGGGCGCGCTGGCTGGCGGTGGCGCTGCTTGGCACCCTGGTGGTCAGCACCCTGACGTTGCTGATCGCCGGTGCGTTCAGCTTCCTGCTGCACGAGGCCGAGAACCCCGGTGCCTCGCTGGACAAGTTCATGGCTCTGGTGGAGCGTGCCCGCAGCCAGCTGCCGCCGTTCATCGAAGGCTACCTGCCGGCCAGCGCCGCCGAGTTCAAGGTGGCCATCGGCGACTGGCTCAAGAGCCACCTGGGCGAGTTGCAGCTGGTGGGCAAAGGCATGGCGCACATGTTCGTCACCCTGCTCATCGGCATGATCCTGGGTGCCATCGTGGCCCTGCAGCGCATTCCCGACATCTCCCGACGCAAACCCTTGGCCGCAGCGCTGTTCGAACGCCTGAGCCTGCTGGTCCAGGCGTTTCGCAACATCGTCTTCGCACAGATCAAGATCTCCCTGCTCAACACCACCTTCACCGGCATCTTCCTGGCCGTGGTGCTGCCGCTGTTCGGCGTGCACCTGCCGTTGACCAAGACCTTGATCGTGCTGACCTTCCTGCTGGGGCTGCTGCCGGTGATCGGCAACCTGATGTCCAACACCCTGATCACCATCGTCGGGCTGTCGCTGTCGATCTGGGTGGCGATGGCGGCGCTGGGCTACCTGATCGTCATCCACAAGGTCGAGTACTTCCTCAACGCCCGGATCGTGGGTGGGCAGATCAGTGCCAAGTCGTGGGAGCTTCTGCTGGCGATGCTGGTGTTCGAGGCCGCGTTCGGGCTGCCGGGGGTGGTGGCGGGGCCGATCTACTACGCATACCTCAAGAGCGAGCTGAAGCGGGCCGAGCTGGTCTGAATATCGCCTCAAGCCTGTGCCGGCCCCTTCGCGGGTAAACCCGCTCCCACAAGGATCACCGCAAGCCCTGTGGGAGTGGGTTCACCCGCGAAAAGGCCAGTACAGGCAGTAGAGTGCTGTCAGGCGGCGCCGTAGCGCTTGCGCGCCTCGATCGCCAACCCGCTGCCGATGCTGCCGAAGATGTTGCCTTCCACATGGCGGGCATTGGGCAGCATGGCTGCCACGCTGTTGCGCAGCGCCGGGATACCGCTGGAGCCGCCGGTGAAGAACACCGTGTCCACCTGGCTTTCGCTCACGCCTGCCTTGTTCAGCAGTTCGGTGACGCTGTCGCGCACGCGGCCGAGCAGGCCTTCGATGGCGTCCTCGAACAGCGGGCGGGTCAGGTCCACGGCAAGGTCCGGCTCGATACGGCCCAGATCGAGGCGGCGGCTGTCCTGGTGGGTCAGCTCGATCTTGCTGGCTTCCACTTCCATCGCCAGCCAGTGTCCGGCGCGCTCCTCGATCAGCTTGAACAGCCGGTCTATCCCCAAGGTGTCTTCGATGTCGTAGCGCATGCTGCCCAAGGCCAGCTGGGATTTTTGCGAGTACAGCGCGTTGATGGTGTGCCAGGTGGCCAGGTTCAGGTGATAGCTGGTGGGCATCAGCGCCTGGCTTTTCATCCGGCTGCCATAGCCGAACAGCGGCATCACGCCCTGCAGGCTCAGTTGCTTGTCAAAATCCGTTCCGCCGATATGCACGCCGCCGGTGGCGAGGATGTCGCTCTGGCGCTCGGCCACCAGGTGGCGCTCCGGCGACAGGCGGATCAGGGTGAAGTCCGAGGTACCCCCGCCGATGTCGACGATCAGCACGAGCTCTTCGCGGCTGATACCCGACTCGTAGTCGAACGCCGCGGCGATCGGCTCGTACTGGAACGACACTTCCTTGAAACCGATCTTGCGCGCCACTTCGGCCAGGGTGTCCTCGGCCTCCTGGTCGGCGGCCGGGTCTTCATCGACGAAGAACACCGGGCGGCCCAGCACCACTTCGTCGAATTCGCGTCCGGCATTGGCCTCGGCGCGCTTTTTCAGCTCGCCGATGAACATGCCCAGCAGGTCCTTGAACGGCAGGGCGCTGCCCAGCACGCTGGTGTCGTGCTTGATCAGCTTGGAGCCGAGCAGGCTCTTGAGCGAGCGCATCAGGCGCCCTTCGTAGCCCTCCAGGTACTCGTGCAGGGCCAGGCGGCCATACACCGGACGACGCTCCTCGATGTTGAAGAACACCACCGAAGGCAGGGTGATCTTGCCGTCTTCCAGGGCGATCAGCGATTCCACGCCGGGGCGGTGCCAGCCGACCGTGGAGTTGGAGGTGCCGAAATCGATGCCGCAGGCACGGGCCGGGGATACGTCAGACATGGGGGGAGAGCTTCCGGAGGCAAAACGGCCGCGCAGTTTATGCCAGTGGCCGGCTAAATCAAGACCGGTCGTCTGCTCTGGAACAACCCCAGGCTCGCCTTGAAAGGCTATGCTTGACCCCAATCTTCAGAAACATCGCAAAAATTTCCAACGGTGATGCCTTAGATGGACTTCAAAGACTATTACAAGATACTCGGCGTCGAGCCGACGGCGGATGAAAAGGCGATCAAGACCGCCTACCGCAAGCTCGCCCGCAAGTATCACCCCGACGTCAGCAAAGAGCGTGACGCCGAGGAGAAATTCAAGGAGGCCAACGAGGCCTACGAAGTATTGGGCGACGCCCAGAAGCGCGCCGAGTTCGATGAGATCCGCAAGTACGGCGGCCAGCACGGTCGGCCGTTCCAGGCGCCTCCTGGCTGGGAGAACCGTGGCGGTGGCAGTGGCGGCGGGGGCTTCGAGGGCGGGGACTTCTCCGATTTCTTCAGCTCGATCTTCGGGGGCCGGGGCGGCAATCCCTTTGGCCGTGGTCAGCAGCGCAGCGCGGGCAGGCGAGGGCAGGACGTGGAGCTGGAACTGGCGATCTTCCTCGAGGAAACCCTGAGCAAGGAGTCCAAGCAGATCAGCTTCCAGGTGCCGCAGAGCAACGCCATGGGCCAGCGCACCGGATTCACCACCAAGACCCTCAACGTCAAGATCCCTGCCGGGGTGACGGACGGCGAGCGCATCCGCCTCAAGGGCCAGGGCGCGCCGGGCGTCGGCGGTGGCGCCAATGGCGACCTGTTCCTGACCATCCGCATGGCACCGCACCCGCTGTTCGATGTCGAAGGTCATGACCTGATCATCACCGTGCCCCTGGCGCCATGGGAGGCGGCATTGGGCGCCAAGGTGGCGGTGCCGACCCTGACCGGCAAGATCAACCTGACCATCCGCCCCGACAGCCAGAGCGGCCAGCGCCTGCGGGTCAAGGGCATGGGCCTTGCCAACAAGCAAGGCGAGCGGGGCGATCTCTACGCCCAGCTCAAGGTGGTCATGCCCAGCCAGTCGGATGCCGCCACGCGCGAACTCTGGACCAAGCTCTCCGAGAAAGCCGCGTTCAACCCGAGGACACAATGGAGTAGTTGATCATGAGCACCACCCTGATCGTTCAACTGGACATGCGAACCCTCTGCCAGGAAGCCGACATCACGGCTGACTGCGTGATCGAAATTGTCGAGCACGGCATCGTTGAACCGTCGGGGCGAACACCCGAGGACTGGTTGTTCGACGATCAGGCGCCGTTGCTGGCCAGGCGGGCGGTGAAGCTGCACCAGGAGCTGGAGCTGGAGTGGGAAGGCGTGGCCCTGGCGCTGGAGCTGCTCGACGAGGTGCAGCAGCTGCGCAGCGAGAACAGCATGCTGCGCCAGCGCCTGGGCAGGTTCATACATGTGTGAGTAGGGGCCGCTTTGCGGCCCATCGCGACGCAAGGCCCACAGAGGCGTCGTTGCCCTTGAGCGGGTGAAGGGCCAGGGCGAATACATCAGCAGAGGAGGCAAGAAACCTTGCCTGCAACCATAGGGGCGACGCCGTCTTCTGTGGGAGCGGCCTTGCGTCGCGAAAGGGGCGCGCAGCGCCCCCCAATACTACCGATCCCCTCAGCGCTTGGGCTCGGCCCCCGGGTTGAGCATCAGTTGCATGAAGGTCAAGTCCAGCCAGCGCCCGAACTTCACCCCCACCTGCGGCATCTGCCCGGTCACCACGAACCCCAGCCGCTCATGCAGGCGAACCGACGCCACGTTGCCGCTCTCGATGGCCGCGACCATCACGTGCTTGCCGCACATCCGTGCCCGTTCGATCAGGGCGCTCATCAACACCGGCCCCAGGCCCTTGCCGCGCTGGTCGCCGCGGATGTAGACCGAGTGCTCGACCGTGTGACGAAAGCCTTCGAAGGGGCGCCAGTCGCCGAACGAGGCATACCCCAGCACGCCACTGTCATCCACCGCCACCAGGATCGGGTAGCCCTGTTGTGCCCGCGCCTCGAACCAGGCCTGGCGGTTGGCCAGGTCCACCGGGGTCTCGTTCCAGATAGCGGTGGTGTTGCGCACGGCGTCGTTGTAGATCTCGAGGACGCCGGGTACGTCATTGGGCAGGGCATCGCGGATTTCAGCGGTCATGACAGCGGCTCGCAAGGATCGTTGCTTGGGCCAGGGCAGCTCAGCTGTCCTGGGTGTCTCGCACGGCGGTGCGTGGGTGTCGTTTGCTGCGCACCAGCTGGTAGGTGGCGGTGAGGATGACGAACCACACCGGCGTGACAATCAACGCCTTGCGGGTGTCGTCCTCAAGGCTCAACAGCACCAGGATGAAGGCAAAGAACGTCAGGCATACATAGCACATCAACCGCCCGCCGGGCATCTTGTAGGTCGAGGCCTGGTGCAGCGCCGGGCGGTGCTTGCGGTAGTTCAGGTACGACAGCAGGATCAGCGTCCAGACGAACATGAACAGCAGTGCCGAGACCGTGGTGACCAAGGTGAATGCCTCGACCAGGTCGGGGATCACGTAGATCAGCGCGGCGCCCAGCAGCAGGCAGGTGCAGGAGAAGTACAGGCCGTTGGCCGGTACGGCGCGGCGCGACAGCTTCTCGAAGGCCTTGGGCGCATCGCCTTCCTGGGACAGGCCGTAGAGCATGCGGCTGGTGGAGAGCACGCCGCTGTTGGCCGACGACGCAGCCGAGGTCAGCACCACGAAGTTGATGATGCTCGCCGCCGCAGGCAGGCCGGCCAGGACGAACAGTTCGACGAACGGGCTCTTGCCCGGCACCACGTCACGCCACGGCGTGACGGCCATGATGGCGATCAGGGCCAGCACGTAGAACACGATGATCCGCACCGGGATCGAGTTGATCGCCCGTGGCAGGGTGCGCTCGGGGTTCTTCGCCTCGGCGGCGGTGGTGCCCACCAGTTCGATGCCGACGAAGGCGAACACCGCGATCTGGAAGCCGGCGAAGAAGCCCATCAGGCCATGGGGGAACATGCCGCCGTCGTTCCACAGGTTGGCCAGTTGCGCGGTGCGCCCGGCCGGAGACTCGAAGCCGGTGATGACCATGTACAGGCCCGTGGCGACCAGGCCGAGGATGGCGACGATCTTGATCATGGCGAACCAGAACTCGACCTCGCCGAACATCTTCACCGTGATCAGGTTGAGCGACAGCAACAGCCCGACGCACGCCAGCGCCGGGATCCATTGCGGCAGGTCGGGGGAACCAGAACTGCGAGTAGGCGGCGATGGCGATCACGTCGGCGATGCCGGTGATCACCCAGCAGAACCAGTAGGTCCAGCCGGTGAAGTAGCCGGCCCAGGGGCCGAGCAGGTCGGCGGAGAAGTCGATGAACGACTTGTAGTTGAGGTTCGACAGCAGCAGTTCGCCCATGGCACGCATGACGAAGAACAGCATGAGGCCGATGATCATGTAGACGAAGATGATCGACGGCCCCGCCAGGCTGATGGTCTTGCCCGAGCCCATGAACAGGCCGGTGCCGATGGCGCCACCGATGGCGATCAACTGGATGTGGCGGTTGGTCAGGTTGCGTTGCAGATGCGAGTCGTCTGCGGGAGTGGATGAGGTCCGGGTCATGGGCTGCATTCCGTTGTGGGTCAGTCTTCTTGTGCAAAGCCAAGTAGGCTAACACGCGCGTTCCAGTCCAGGGGCGCGGCAGATCGCCTCGATTTTTGTGTAGCCGTGTGGTGCCTGTGCCGCCTCTTTCGCGGGTAAACCCGCGAAAGAGGCGGCACAGGCAACGCAGTCTTCAAGCCCCGGCCAGGATCTGTCGGCGCACCACCAGGCTATCGACCAGCCACATCACCAACATCGAGGCCCCCACCAGCGGGAAGGCCACGCCCAGCACCAGCATCACCACCGTGGCGGTCTTCCAGCGAGGCAGGTCATGGCGCAGAGGCGGTACACCCAGCCCGCCGGCAGGCCGACGCTTCCACCACATCACCAGCCCGCTCACCGAGCCCAGCAGGATCATCAGGCACACCACCAGGATGATCGCCTGGTTCAGCGGCCCGAACATCTTGCCCTCATGCAGCATCACCCCCAGCTCGGTGGCGCGGGCGACCGGGCTGTAGTCCTGCCAGCGCACGTCGGCCAACACCCTGCCGGTGTACTGGTCCACGTGCAGGGTCGCATCGTTGCGCGGATCGTCGGCGAACACCGCGATGGTGAACACGCCACTGGCCGTGGTCGGCAAGGTGATGCTGTAGCCCGGTTCGACCTGGCGCGTGGTGGCCAGGTCCTCGACTTGCTGCAGGCTCACCTGCGGGGACGCGGGGGCGCTGGACATGTCGTGATGAGCACCATGTTCGGCATGGGCGCCGGAGACCGGCATCGGGGTGTTCTCCAACGCCCAGGGCACGGTCTGGCGGTGGGCGTCGTTCAGCGCGCCGGCCTGTTGGTCGGATGTGGGCACGTCGTTCCACATGGCGACCGGGAAGCGGTTCCACAGATCGGCGTACTGCTTGCCCCACAGGCCGGTCCAGGTCATGCCGCTGAGCAGCATCAGCAACAGCAGCAGCGAACCCCAGAAGCCACTGACCGCATGCAGGTCGCGCCAGAGCACGCGGCCCCGGGCCGACAGGCGCGGCCACAACACGCCCGCGCTGCTGCGTCCTCGCGGCCACCAGAGATACAGGCCGGAAACCACCAGCACGATGCCCCAGCCAGCAGCCAGCTCCACCAGACGGTCGCCGAGCGTGCCGATCATCAACTCCCCGTGCAGGGCCCGGGCCACGGCCTGCAGGTTGTCCTTGGCGTCCTGCTCGCCCAGTACCTTGGCGCTGTACGGGTCGATGAACACGTTCAGTTCGCGCCCCCCGTCGTGCACCACGAACTGGGCGCTGCGTTCGGCGTCGAGCGCAGGCAGGTACTGGCCCACATGGCCTTGTGGATAAGCCTGGCGCACCTGGGCCAGGAGGGTATCGGCGTCCTGCCGGTGATGGCCGGCCTCGACCACCATCAGGTCGCGGTACAGCAACGGATCGAGCTGCGGCTTGAACAGGTAGATGATCCCGGTGATCGCCAGCAGGATCATGAAAGGCGCGACGAACAGCCCGGCATAGAAATGCCAGCGCCAGGCCAGGTTGTAGAAGGAGATGCGTTGTCCGCTCATGGGAGCCTCCAGATGACCAGGTTAGGGCGCGGTGACCGCCGCGCCCTGTTTGTTGTTGTCAGAAGCTGATGTCGACCTTGGTCCAGAAGGTCCTGCCTGGCTCATTCACCGGCTGTGGGTCCGTGGCCGGATAGCCGAACCCGGCGTTCCCGGCCAGGTTCAAGTGCTCGGCGTAGGTCTTGTCGAACAGGTTGTCGACCCCTGCGCTGAGCTTGAGATTGTGGTTCACCTTGTAGGCGCCGTTGAGCGAGAACACGCCGAAACCGGCGCTGTTCTCGTAGTCCTTGCCCACCACGTTGCCCTGGTTCTCGGCGATGCGGTCCTGAGCCGCCACCAGACGCCACAAAGCCCCGACGCTCCAGAGGTCGCGGCTGTAGGTCAGCCCCAGGCGGCTTTCCAGCGGTGGCATCTGCGGCAGGGCCTTGTCGTCGCTGCTGTTCTTGCCCCAGGCATAGGCCAGGGTGGCGTCGGCCTTCCAGTTCTCGGTCAGCCTGTAGGCTGCGCCGAGCTCGCCGCCCATGATGCGGGCATCGATGTTCCGTGCCTGGGAGCTCATGCCTTGGTAGTCGAACAGGATGTAGTCGCGGACCTGCCCGACATAGCCGGACGCCCAGGCCTCCAGGCGTTCACCCTGATACTGGATGCCAAAATCCAGCTGTGTGGTCTTTTCAGGCTTGATGCCATCGAAGGCATTGGCCGCGCCGGCTGGCGCCCGCTTGGGTGAGAACAGCTCCCAGTAGTCGGGGAAGCGCTGGGCATGGCCCAGGCCGACGTAGGTGGTCGCCGGAATCATCGCCAGGTCGTGCTCGTAGCGCACGAAGCCGCTGGGCAGGGTATCGGCGCGGGTATCGCCCTCGGTGGGGCTGCCTTGGCGAAAATCGCGGGCCGAGGCGCGGTCGAGGCGGGCGCCAGAGATCAGACGATCATTGCCGGTGGCGTACCAGGTCAGTTCGCTGAAGACGCCGTAGTTGTGGAAGTCGGCATCCTTGGTCCAGGGCTGGCCCTTGTGCGCGTCGATGCCCATGCCGCCGCGCTTGCGGTGTTCGTTGGTCTGCGCGTCGAGGCCGCTGACCAGCTGCGCATCGGCCCAGCGCCAGGTGGCCTTGATCCGGGCGCCGAGGGTGCGGCGGTCGACGTTGCTGACCATGGGCATGCCCATCATGCCGCTGCCGGACGGGGTGCGCAGGCTGTAGTTGTCCATCACGTGGTCGGCGTAGTTGTAGTAGACCTGCGCCTCGACCTTGTCGAGCACCTCGCCGAGGTTGGACTTTTCGAAGCGCAGGCCAAGGCTCTCGCGCTTGAACTGCGAGCCGTCCATGCCGCGTCCGGCATAGCGGGCCTCGCCGTCGCCCTTGCCGGCGGTCAGCTCCAGCAGGGTGTCGGCGTCCGGGGTCCAGCCGAGCGTCGCGTCACCGTTCCACTTGTCCCAGCGCGAAGGCACGGTATCACCGTTGCCGTCGTCGTAGTCATCCGAGCGCGACTGGTTGCCGACGAAGCGGGCATAGCCCTGGCGGTTGCCAGCGGCGGCGTCGAGCACTTTGTCGAAACGGCCATTGGAGCCGCCCAGCAGGCTGGCGTTGACCCGGCTGCCGAGCGCGCCGAAGGATTCGGGGTCGCGGTCGAAGAGGATGGTCCCGGCTGAGCCACCGGGGCCCCAGATCACGCTTTGCGGGCCCTTGATCACGGTGAGGCGGTCGTAGGTTTCCGGTGAGATGTACGAAGTGGGCGCATCCATGCGGTTGGGGCAGGCGCCGAGCATCACACCACCGTTGGTGAGGATGTTCAGGCGCGAGCCGAACATGCCGCGCAGCACCGGGTCGCCGTTGGTGCCACCGGAGCGGATCGCCGAGAAGCCGGGGATGGTCTTGAGGTAATCGGCGCCATCGCTGGCCGGCACCGGCTGACGTGGATCCTTGGGGTTGGTGACCACGGTCAGCGGTGAGCTTGGGGCAATGGCGGTGATGACCGTCGGGCTCAGCTCGGCCTGCTCGTACGCATGACCGTCATGGCCGGATTCGACGGCCAGGGCCAGTGGCGTGAGCAGCGAGCCGCAGAGCGCGGCGATCGTTCCTCGCAGGGAAAGGGCAAAAACAGGGGTACAGCCAGACATAGTGATTCCAGTCGATCAGTCAGGGGTGAGCGCGAAGCCTCCTGGCTTCGTGCGATAGCGTTGGGTTCAGGCGCTGATCGAGGTGGGCGGTGCGCGGCTGCGCGCACCAGGGAACACGGCGTGCCGGGCATGGCCCTGGTGGGCCGGGGCTGGGAGGAGGGCGGGGGGAAGAATGACGCCGGCGTTGAGCGGGCTCAGGGGCTGGGGCAGCGCCGGGCAGTTGAACAGCAGGGTGCAGTAGCCACACTTTGCCCAGACTGCATGTAACTGACCGTCGTCGTGACCGTGGTGGCCGCCGCTATGGCCGTGCCCGGTCGCCATGGGCATGTCCATCGGCATGGACATGTTCATGCCGGCGTGATGATCCATCGGCATCGACTGGGAAACCAGTGGGCCGATGAAGATCATCCACATGGCGAACAGGCTCAGCCAGCCGCCTCCCAGGCGCCTGCGATCAGGACGTCTGGTGCGGGTGAACCGGTCGCGCGGCAGGCTCATGGCGAGCGCCTGTCAGCGGTCAGTGCGTGTGTGCCTGGCCTTGCTGGTCGGCGGGCGGTTGCTTTTGCACGGCCACCTCGACCGTGATGTCGCCGGCCTTCTCGAAATGCAGGGTGAGCGGGAAGCGCTTGCCGTCGGTGAGCAGGCTACGGTCCTTGGGCTGCATCAGCATCACGTGATAGGCGCTGGGGGCGAAGGTCAGGTTCTTGCCGGCTGGGACTGCCACGCTGGGCACCCTCTGCATTTTCATCAGGCCATCGGCCGTCTTGGCATGCTCGTGCAACTGGGCATCGTCGCTGATGGGGCTCTCGACCGAGAGCAGGCGGTCGTCCTGCTTGCCGTTGTTGTGGACGACGAAGTAGGCCGCGACGTTGGGTGCATTGGGCGGCAGCTCCAACGACCAGGGATGGGCAATGTGCAGGTCGCCAACGGTGTATTCATGGGCGTTGGCGAAAGCGCCGGGCAGCAGCAGGGCGGCCAGGACGAGGGCTTGCTTGAGCATGGTGAGTCTCCGATCTGTTCAGGTTCAGGCAGACAGCGTGGCGAACTCAAACTTGCGGGGAGGCCCGGGGACTGAGCGCCGGCCATAGCTGGCGCGGCGTGGGCGTGTAGTCGGCGGGTGGCACCAGGTGCCCGGCGAGCAGCGGCGGCGGGTTGTGCAATTGCGGCGGGTAGCCGGGCAGTGCCAGCAGTGGCGCGGCGCCCGGGCAGCACCAGCAGTTCATCATGCTGGCGGTGTCGTCGCTTTGCGGCCCCAGGTCGATCTTGGCCAGCGCCTGGACATCGACCTTGCTTTTGTTCGCCATGCTCGAACAGAAAGCCCCCCACAGCAGCTGCTCGGCCGGGCCTTTGGGCGCGGCGTAGGACAGCGGCATGGCCAGCAGGTTGAACAGCACTGCAAGGCAGGCTATCCAGGCAATGTGCCGACGTGGGGGCATGGGAGAGATCCGGTCAGGAATCAGGTGGCTATTGTAAGGGCGAGTATAGGTAAAAATGCCGGGGTGCGGTGAAGTGCCGCAGGTGGTGTAGGAGGACTCCGGAAACGGTGTTGCTTTCTTCGCGGGTTAAACCCGCTCCTACAAGGATGGCGCCCTGCGCTGCGGGAGCGGGTTTACCCGCGACGGGGTGTCAGGCCTTGTTGCGGCCCAGCAGCCCGCGCACGGTTTCCTGCAGGTCCGCCGGCAGTACCACCACCTTGGCGTTGTCGCTGCCGGCCAGGTTTTCCATGGCGCCGATGTAGCGTTCACCCAGCAGGTACATCGCCGGGGTGGTCTCGTTGCCGACCGCTTCCTTGACCAGTTCGATGGCGCGTGCCGAGGCCTCGGCCAGGTTGATCTGCGCCTCGGCGTCCAGCTTGGCGGCCTGCAGGCGCGCTTCGGCTTCGAGGATCGCCGCCTGCTTGGCACCTTCGGCACGGGTCACGTCGGCCTTGCGCTCACGCTCGGCGGCGGCCTGGCGCTCCATGGCGCTTTGCATGTTCTCCGAGGGCTTGATGTCCTGGATCTCGACCGAGCGCACGGTCACGCCCCAGTCTTCGGTCTGTTCGGACATGGCCTCGCGCAGGCGTGCCTTGATCTGCTCGCGGCTGGACAGCGCCTCGTCCAGGTCCATGGCGCCGACGATGGCGCGCAGGGAGGTCATGGTCAGGCTGGTGACCGCGAAGGAGAAGTTCTGCACGCCGTACGCCGCTTTCTGCGGGTCCACCACCTTGGCGAAGCACAGGGCGTTGGCGACGATCACCGCGTTGTCGCGGGTGATGATTTCCTGTTGTTGCACGTCGAGGATGATGTCCTTGGTCGGCAGCCGATAGGCAACCACGTCCATGTAGGGGATGACGATGTTCAGGCCCGGTTTGAGGGTGCTGTGGTAGCGGCCCAGGCGCTCGACGATCCACTCCTCGCCCTGGGGCACGATGCGCACTCCCTTGAACAGGGTGACGAGGACGAACAGTGCGATAGCGGCGACGACGATGAGGCTGGTCATGTTGCGAACTTCCTTTTGGTACAGGTCAGGCCCGGCTGACGCGGGCGGTATTGCCTTCGATGGCGGTGAGGCGCACACGCTCGCCAGCGGTGATTTCGCTGTCGGCGGTGCAGGTCCACTCTTCGTTTCCGAGGATCGGTTTCTGGAAGCGCACGCGGCCTTTCTGGAATTGCGACACGCTGGCGGTCAACAGGCCGACTTCACCGATCACGCTGTCGGCGGTCCAGCGCCCGTCCGGTTTCCTGCGAAACACCTTGAACCACACGGCCGTGGTGACGCAGGAGAACAGCACCCAGAGCAGCACCTGCATATCCAGTTGCAGGCTGGGCACCAGGAAGGCGATGACCGACACCAGTACGGCGCCGATGCCGAACCAGAGGATGAAGAACGTGGGCAGGAGCAGTTCCAGCAGGATCAGGGCTACGCCGAAGACGAGCCAGATCCACCATTGCATTTCCATATGAGTAGTGCCTTCCGAGCAGAGGTGGGGAGAGTTTACGGCAGTGGTGAGACAAAGAGGCAAATTAGGTCCTGGAATCCGAAAGCGGGTGCCCAATCGCAGCCATCAGCTCACTCACCTGGCCAAACACTCGGTCCACCTCCGGCAACTCCGGGCGTTTGAGCACCAGCACCGGTATGCCGCGTTCCCTGGCGATCTCCAGCTTGGGTTCGGTGGCGCTGCTGCCGCTGTTCTTGCTCACCAGCACGTCGATCCGGCGACGCTCGAACAGGGCGCGTTCGTCCTCGAGGTTGAAGGGACCGCGTGCACCGATCACTTCGCAACGCTCATTGCCTGGGCAGGCTTCGAGGGCGCGCAGGGTCCAGAACTGGTGCGCAGGGATCTCATCAAGGTGTTGCAGTGGCTCGCGGCCCAGGGTGAACAAGGGGCGTTCGAAGGGGGTGAGGGCGTCGATCAGCCCGGCCCAGTCCGCGACCTCACGCCAGTCGTCCGTGGCTTGTGCCCGCCAGGCGGGGCGGCGCAAGGCCCAGCACGGGATGCCTGCGCTGCGTGCGGCCTGGGCGGCGTTGTGGCTGATCTGCGCGGCGTAGGGGTGAGTGGCGTCGATCAGCAGGCTGATCCGCGCCTCGCGCAGGTAGGCAGCCAGACCTTCGGCGCCGCCATAGCCGCCGACACGCACCAGGCAGGTCAGGTCCTGCGGCACGCGACCGATGCCGGCCAGGCTGTAGATGTGCTCGGGGCCCAGTTGGCGGGCGATGGCCAGTGCCTCGGTGACGCCGCCGAGCAGCAGGATGCGCGTGTTCATTGCACACCCGCCTTGCCGACGATGCCGCCCTGGCGGTCGATGGCGAATACCTCGACCCGCACCGTCGCGGGCACCACGCTGCGGGCGAAGGCCAGGGCATGGGCGCACACCGCGTCGCCGAGCGCAATCCCCGCGGCATGGGCCAGGGCCAGGGCCTGCTGGCTGGTGTTGGCGCCGATGATCTGCGCCTGCAAGGAGGTGGATGCGCCGAGGTCCGCGGCCCAGGCGGCCAGTTGCGGCAGGTCGATGCTCGAGCTGCGGCTGTGCAGGTCCATGTGCCCGGCGGCCAGCTTGCTGATCTTGCCGAAGCCGCCACACAGGCTCAGGCGCTGCACCGGGACCTTGCGCACATGCTTGAGCACCGCGCCGACGAAGTCGCCCATCTCGATCAGGGCGATCTCCGGCAGGCCATAGACCTGGCGCATGGTGTCCTCGCTGGCGTTGCCGGTGCAGGCGGCGATATGGGCATGGCCATTGGTGTGGGCGACGTCGATACCCTGCTGGATCGAGGCGATGTAGGCCGAACAGGAGAACGGCCGGACGATGCCGCTGGTGCCGAGGATCGACAGCCCGCCGAGGATGCCCAGGCGCGGGTTCATGGTCTTGAGGGCGAGCTGTTCGCCGTCGCGCACGTTGACGGTCACCTCGAAGCCGCCGTGGTAGCCGCACGTCTCGGCGAGCTGTTGCAGGTGCTCGCTGATCATCCGCCGCGGCACCGGGTTGATGGCGGGTTCGCCCACCGCCAGCACCAGGCCTGGTCGGGTGACGGTGCCGACGCCCTTACCCGCGACGAAGCGCACGCCCGGTCGGTCGAGAAGGCGCACTTGGCTGTAGAGCAGCGCACCATGGGTCACGTCCGGGTCATCGCCCGCATCCTTGAGGGTCCCCGCCTCGGCACCGTCGTCGGTGCGGCGGCAGAACTCCAGGCGCATCGGCACCTGCTTGCCCTTGGGCAGCGTGATGCGCACGGCGTCGTCGCATTCGCCTGTGAGCAGCAGGCGTGCGGCCGCCAGGCTGGTGGCGGTGGCGCAACTGCCCGTGGTGAGGCCGCTGCGCAGGGGCGCGGCTTTTTCGCGGGTTTCTTCACGCATCGAGGGGTTTCACCACGTCGAGCAGGGTGATTGGCAGGGCCTGGCGCCAGGTGTCGAAACTGCCCAATGGCTGGGCATGGGCGACGTGGATGCGAGTCAGCTCGCCGCCATGACGCTCACGGAAGTGGGCCAGGGCCAGCTCGCTTTGCAGGGTCACGGCGTTGGCCACCAGACGCCCTCCAGGGCGCAGGTGTTCCCAGCACAGGGGCAGCACGCCGTCACGGGTGACGCCGCCGCCGATGAAGATCGCATCGGGCCGTTCGAGCCCGGCCAGGGCCGCGGGCGCCGTGCCACGCACCAGTTGCAGGCCGGGCACGCCGAGGGTGTCGCGGTTGTGTTCGATATGGCTTTGGCGGCCTTCGTCGGCCTCGATGGCCAGGGCGCGGCAGCTGGGGTGGGCGCGCATCCACTCGATGCCGATCGAGCCGCAGCCGGCTCCGACATCCCAGAGCAGTTCGCCGGGCTGCGGCGCGAGGCGTGCCAGGGTGATGGCGCGCACATCGCGTTTGGTCAGTTGGCCGTCATGGCGAAAGGCGCTGTCGGGCAGCCCGGTGACAGGTGATAGGCGAGGCGTATCGGGCGAGGCCTGGCAATCGATGGCGATGAGGTTGAGATCGGCGGTGCGGGCGTGGGGCCAGTCTTCGGCGGTGCCGCTCAGGTGGCGCTCCTCGGCGCCGCCTAGATGTTCCAGCACACGCATGCGGCTTGGGCCGAAACCCCGCTCGCACAATTGCCGGGCGATGGCTGCCGGGCTGTCGCCATCATTGCTCAGCACCAGCAGGCGCACGCCGCTGTAGAGGTGCGTGTTGAGGGCGGCCAGGGGACGGGCGACGATCGACACCATCTGCACCTCCTGCAATGGCCAGCCCAGGCGGGCGGCAGCCAGCGCACAGGAGGACGGCATCGACAGCACGTGCAGTTCTTCGGCCGGCACCTGCCGGGCGAGGCTGGCACCCACGCCATAGAACATCGGATCGCCGCTGGCCAGCACGCATACCGGCTCGCCACGCAAGTCCATGACGGGGGCGAGGGAAAACGGGCTTGGCCAGTTCAACCGCTCGCCGGCCACGCAGCGTGGCAACAGGGCCAGCTGGCGCGGGCTGCCGAAGATCCGCGAGGCGCCCAGCAGGGCGCGCCGGGCTTGTTTGCCCAGACCGCTGAAGCCGTCTTCGCCGATGCCCACTACTGTCAGCCAGGGAGTCATGTGTGTCGTTCCGCCATTTTGGGGGCCGCTTCGCGCCCCTTCGCGGGCAAGCCCGCTCCCACAGGATCACCGTGCCCTTCAGGGCAGTGCGGTACCTGTGGGAGCGGGTATACCCGCGAAGAGAGCGACGCGGTCCAGAATTTCTGCTCAATCGCAGTCGATGCTCGACCGTCGGCTTTTCATGCCGCCGGACAAAGCAGGCATAATACCGCGCCTTCTACACTCAAGCGCATTTTCAAGATTGCCGGACGCCCCCTTGAAACAGCCTCTAGCCCCTGTCGTTTCACCCCGTCCCTCGGCCTGTCCGGGGTTGTGGCGCATCGTCGCGGCCCGTGACGGGGGCATCTGCCGGATCAAATTGCCGGGTGGCATGCTGCTGGCCGGGCAGGCCGAAGCCGTGGCGGATGCTGCCGAGCGTTTCGCGGGCGGTGTGATCGAGGCGACCAATCGCGCCAATCTGCAGATCCGGGGCATCGGTGCGGACCATCCGGGCCTGATCGAGCACCTGTTGGCTGTCGGCCTCGGGCCGCGCGAGGCCGCGGGCGACGATGTGCGCAATGTGCTGCAAAGCCCTCTGGCCGGGCTCGATCCCGACATGCTCGTCGACACGCGTCCGCTGGTCGGGCAACTGCTGCAACTGCTGGAAACCACCCCGCGCCTGCACGCGCTGTCGGCCAAGTTCGCCGTGCAGCTCGATGGCGGCGAACGCCTGGCGATGCTCGAACACCCCCACGATCTGTGGCTCTCGGCGATGATGCTCGAGGGCCGCGCCTGGCTCACGTTTGGCCTGGCGGGATGTCCGGCCAGCGGGCGAGTGTTGGGCGCGGTGCCGGTCGAACAGGGGCTGGCGCTGGTTCGCGCCGTGCTGGAACGCTTCCTGGACCTGGCACGACCGGAGCAGTCGCGGATGCGCCAGTTGCTGGAAGACTGTCCGGCCGAGCGGTTTGTCGCCGGCCTGGGCCTGGATATCCGCCGCGATGCCGCTGTACTGGGCTGGCGGCGCGAGCCTGCACCGAGCCCCTGGCTGGGGCCGCTGCCTCAGAGCCAGGGCGAGGCTTTGGGTGTCGCCCCGCCGCTGGGCCGGCTGACCCCGGCCATGCTGCGCAGCCTCGCCCGCTTGGCGCTTGAGGCCGGTGACGGCAGCCTGCGGGTGAGCCCCTGGCAGAGCCTCGTGCTCCCCAATATCGACCTTGCGAAGGTCGATCAGGCCGAGTTGAAAGACCTCGGCCTGATCTGTGGTCCAGACGATCCCTTGGCTCGCCTGACGGCCTGCACCGGCTCCGCGGGCTGTGCCAAGGCCCAGGCCGATACCAAGGCCGATGCCCTGGTCATCGCCGCTTTGCTGCAAACCGGTGGCCCTGGCAGTGTGCATCTGTCCGGCTGCCTGCGTTCCTGCGCCGTGGCCCATGTCGCCCCGGCCACCTTGCTGGCCCGCTCGCCGGGCCGCTATGACCTGTACTTGCGCGATGTACGCCAGCCCGGCTTCGGCAGGCTGCGTGCGTCCGACATTACCCCAGAAGAAGCAGGCGCCATGCTCGACCTGCCGACGGAGCACCTTGATGATTGACTACATCCGCGATGGTCAGGAGATCTATCGCAATTCCTTCCGGATCATCCGCGAGGAAGCCCGGCTCGAGCGGATCCCCGCCGACCTGGAAAAACTCGCCGTGCGGGTGATCCATGCCTGCGGCATGGTCGACGCCATCGACGGGCTGCAGTTCTCGGAAGGTGCCGGCACCGCGGGCCGCAAGGCCCTGGCCAACGGCGCGCCGATCCTCTGCGACGCGCACATGGTCGCCGAAGGCGTGACCCGCGCGCGCCTGCCGGCCAACAACGAGGTGATCTGCACCCTGCGTGACCCCAGCGTCCCGGACCTGGCCAAGGCGCTGGGCAACACCCGCTCGGCCGTGGCCCTGGAGCTGTGGCGCCCGCACCTGGAGGGCAGCGTGGTGGTGATCGGCAATGCGCCGACGGCCTTGTTCTACCTGCTGGAGATGCTCGACGCCGGTGCGCCAAAGCCTGCGCTGATCCTCGGCTTCCCGGTCGGCTTCGTCGGTGCGGCGGAATCCAAGGCGATGCTCGCCGCCGACAGCCGTGGCGTGCCGTTCGTGATCATGCAGGGCCGCCTGGGTGGCAGCGCGATGGCCGCCGCGGCTGTCAACGCCCTGGCCACGGAGGTGGAATGATGCCGCCACGTGGACGTCTGTTCGGCCTGGGCGTCGGCCCTGGCGACCCTGAACTGATCACGGTCAAGGCCCTGCGCCTGCTGCGCGAGTCGCCCGTGGTTGCCTACTTCGTGGCCAAGGGCAAGCGCGGCAATGCCTTCGGCATCATCGAGGCGCACCTGCAGGCGGAGCAGACCTTGCTGCCACTGGTGTACCCGGTGACCACCGAGGTGCTGCCTGAGCCGTTGTCCTATGAGCAGGTCATCAGCGACTTCTACGATGAAGCCAGCATGCAGGTGGCCGCGCATCTGGACGCCGGTCGCGACGTGGCGGTGATCTGCGAGGGCGACCCGTTCTTCTATGGCTCCTACATGTACCTGCACGACCGCCTGGCCCAGCGCTACGAAGCCCAGGTGATTCCGGGCGTGTGCTCGATGCTCGGCGGCGCTTCGGTGCTGGGTGCGCCGCTGGTGTACCGCAACCAGAGCCTGTCTGTGCTCTCCGGCGTGCTGCCCCATGACGAACTCAAGCGCCGCCTGGCCGACGCCGACGCCGCGGTGATCATGAAGCTGGGGCGCAACTTCCCCAAGGTGCGCCAGGTGCTGGGTGAGCTGGGCCTGGCCCAGCGAGCGCTGTACGTCGAGCGCGCGACCATGGCCAACCAGAAGATCGTTCCGCTCGATGACGTGGACCCGCAGTCCTCGCCGTACTTCTCCTTGATCGTCGTACCGGGTGAAAAATGGCAGGGATGAACATGGGCAAGGCACCGGCGATCGTCATTCTCGGCCCTGGCAGCCTGACGACCGCGCAGCGCATCCAGCAATGTTATCCACAGGCGAGGATCCTTGGCTTGGCCGGGCGGGTCGAGGGCGCGGATGCGCACTACGAAAACTTCGGTGACACCCTGCGCCAGCTCTATCAACAGGACACCCCTATCGTCGCCCTGTGCGCCGCCGGCATCGTGATCCGCACCCTGGCCAGCCTGCTCACCGAGAAGGGCGCCGAACCGCCGGTACTGGTGGTGGCCGAGGACGGCAGCGCGGTGGTGCCGCTGCTCGGTGGTTTGTCTGGGGTCAATGTCATGGCCCGCGAGCTTGGCCAGGCGCTGGGGGTGGCTGCGGCCATCACCACGAGCGGCGAGCTGCGCTTTGGCACCTGCCTGCTCAACCCACCCGAAGGCTATGCCCTGGCGGATCTGGAGCAAGGCAAGCGCTTCGTTTCCGATCTGCTGGCCGGTGAGTCGGTGCGTGTCGAGGGCGATGCGCCCTGGCTCGCCCAGGCGCAGCTGCCGCAGGAGCAGGGCGCCCAGCGCACCATCCATGTGGGCTGCCACGCGCGCCCCGCCAGCCGTGACGAGCTGCTGATCCATGCCCGTTCGGTACTGGTGGCGGTCGATGGCGCAGCGCCCGGCCTGGCCTTGCGTGTGCCCCAGGCGTTGGCCGAGGCGGGCATCGCGCAGGCTTCGTTGGCCTGTCTGCTGGCTGATGAGCAGCACATGGCCGAGCCGGCCCTGCACGAGGCGGCGCAGGCGCTGGGTGTCGCCCTGCGCTTCGTGCCCGCCGCAGGCAGCCTGGCCGGACAGCTCGAGCAGCTGTTGCCCGGTGCCGGGCTGGTCGAGCTCGTCGACATGACCATCGCCGTGGCGCCTGCGCCGATCGAGCCTGCCACGGTCGGTCGAGGCCGCGGCCGGTTGGCGGTGATTGGCCTGGGCCCGGGCGCGGCCGACTTGATGGTGCCCGCGGTCAAGGCGGAGCTGGCCCGTGCCCAGGACGTGCTCGGCTACGAGACCTACGTGCGCATGGCCGGCCCGTTCCGCGCCGACCAGGTGCTGCATTGCACCGACAACCGCGAAGAGATGCAGCGCGCCCGCCACGCTTTCGAGCTGGCAGCCCAGGGGCGTTCGGTGGTGGTGGTGTCCTCGGGGGATCCGGGCGTCTTCGCCATGGCGGCTGCGGTCCTTGAAGCCTTGCATGAGTCCAGCGATCCCGACTGGCATCGGGTGGACCTGCAGATCCTGCCCGGTGTTTCGGCATCCCTGGCCACTGCGGCCCAGGCCGGCGCGCCGTTGGGCCATGACTTCTGCGTCATGTCGCTGTCGGACAACCTCAAGCCTTGGTCGATCATCGAGAAGCGCCTGGACCTGGCGGCCCAGGCCGATCTAGTGCTGGCGTTCTACAACCCCATCTCCAAGGCCCGGCCTCACCAGTTGGGGCAGGCGCTGAGCGTCGTGCGCAGGCACCGCGACGCGGGTACGTCCGTGGTATTGGGCCGTGACATCGGCCGCCCGGGGCAAACGTTGCGGGTCGTCACGCTGGGCGAACTGGTGCCGGAGATGGTCGACATGCGCACCATGGTGCTGGTCGGCTCGTCGACCACCTGCACCTTCGCGCGCGCCGACGGCAGTGTGTGGACCTACACACCGCGTTGGTATCCCGCCAAGGCCTGAGCCAAACCGGGGTCAGGACACCAGGTAGCCCTTGATCCCGGTGAAGATGATCTGCGCGGCCAAGGCGCAGACGAACAGCCCCATCAGGCGGCTGACGATCTGCAGGCCCTGGTCGCCCAGGATCCGCTCGATGCGGTTCGACAGGTACAGCACCAGGCCCACGGTGAAGCTGGCCAGCGCGATGCTGACGATGGCCAGCAGCTTGTCGTCCCAGTGCGGCTGGCCCACGCCCATCACCAGCAGCGCGCCGATGGTGCCGGGGCCGACGGTGATCGGGATGGTCAGCGGGACGATGGTCACATCCTGCTGCACGTTGTCGGCCTGTACCGCCGACTTGCCCTGGGCCATGCCCAGCGCCGAGATGAACAGTACGCTGCCGGCACCGATGCGGAACGCGTCGGGGGTGATGCCGAACACGCCGAAGATCGCCCGTCCGAACAAGTACAGCAGTACGCTGGCCACCAATGCCGCGATGGCCACGCGCCAGGCAAGCTGCTTGCGCTCCTTGCTGGAGTAGCCGCGGGTCAGGCTGATGAAGCAGGACAGCACGAAGAAGGGGCTGTAGAGCACGAGCATTTTCAGGTAGACGCTGAACAACTCATGGAGCATGGCGCGAATCCAGGGCGGGGTGGGTGTGGGCAAGTGTATCAGGCGTAATAGAGGTGCGACTGGCGAGGTCCCCATGGCACCGGCTGCGCCGGTGTTCGCGGGTAAACCCGCTCCCACAAGTTCTGCGGTGGTTTCACTCACACGGCTGTATCTGGAGGGGGGACCCGCGAAGAGGTCTGGGCAGGCAACACAAGACTGTTGTTCTACAGAGACCTCACGGGGCATGCAAAGGGTCCGATGCCGCTGCCCGCTTGCTCGCCCAGAACTGGATCAGCTCGCGCAACTGCGACAGCTCCACCGGCTTGGCCATGTGCCCGTCCATGCCGGCCTGGCGCGCGCGGTCCTTGTGTTCGCTGAGGATATGGGCGGTCAGCGCCACCACCGGGGTGCGTTCGCGCTGGTTGGCGGACTCCCAGGTGCGCAACTGTTCGGTCGCGGAGAAACCGTCGAGCACCGGCATCTCGCAGTCCATCAGCACCAGGTCGTAGTGCTGGGCTTTCATGGCGCGCAAGGCTTCCTCACCGTTGCAGGCGGTGTCCGGCTCCAGATTGAGCTTGCCGAGCATGCCGCGGATGACCTTGGTGGAGATGCTGTTGTCCTCGGCGACCAGCACGCGGAAGTCGCTGGGCAGGTCCAGCGGTGGCGGCGGGCCAGGTAGCGCGGGCGCGGGTGCCTGCTCGCGCCCGCGCAGGGCGAGCTCTTCGGCCAGCGTGGTCTTGAGGGTGTAGCCAGCCACCGGCTTGGCCAGGATGCGTTTGACTCCGGCATTGCGGGCGATGATCTTGCTCGGCGCATTGCTGATGCCGGTGAGCATCACCACCAGGATGTCGTGGTTCAGGCTCGGGTCTTCCTTGATCTTCGCCGCCAGTTGCATACCGGTCATGCCGGGCATGTTCTGGTCCAGCAGCACGGCATCGAAATAGTCGCGCAGGTGCGCCTTGGTGCGCAGCAGGGCCAAGGCCTCCTTGCCCGACGGCACGGCACTGACGTTCATGCCCCAGGCGCTGCACTGCTGCACCAGGACCTTGCGGCAGGTGTCGTTGTCGTCCACCACCAGCACACGGGCATCGCGCAGCGGGCTGTCGAGGTCAGCCGGTGGCTGCTCGAGACGCGAGGGGTCCAGGGGCAGGGTGAGCCAGAGGGTATTGCCCATGCTGGCGCTGCTCTTGATGCCGAACTCGCCCTGCATCAGGCCGATCAACTGCTTGGCGATGACCAGGCCCAGGTGCCCGCCGAGCTTGTTGCTGGAGAGGAACTGATGGCTGTGCAACTGCGCCTGCAGCAAGGCTTCGCGCTCGGCGGCGGGCATCGACTCGCCGCTGTCCTGCACGGCGATGCGCAGGCGGGGTACGTCGCCGCGCTGGTCCAGGGCCACCACCAGCAGGATCTCGCCTTGCTCGGTGTTCTTCAGGGCGTTTTCCAGAAGGCTCGACAGCGCCTGGCGCAGCCGCGTCGGATCACCGCTGATGACCCGTGGCACCTGGGGCTGGGTGAAACTGATCAGCTCGATGTTCTGCTGTTCGGCCTTGGCCCGGAAGATGTTCAGGCAATCCTCGATCAGGGCGTTGAGGTCGAACTGCACGTCGTCCAGTTCGATCTGCCGGGATTCGAGTTTGGAGATATCGAGGATTTCGTTGATCAGGGTGAGCAGTTCGTTGCCCGCACTGTGGATGGTCTGTACGTAGTCACGCTGCTTGACCGACAGCGGCGTGCCCAGCAACAGCTCGGTCATGCCCAGCACGCCGTTCATGGGCGTGCGGATCTCGTGGCTGATCTTGGCCAGGAATTCGGCCTTGGCGTTGATCTCGGCGTCGCTGGCGGCCAGGGCGCGGCTGGCGCGGAAACGCTCTTCGCTGATGCGGCGCAGGCGTTCGCTGACCGCCAGGTTCAGCAACAGGCCGCAGGCCACGGTCAGCCCCATGAGGATGCACAGCAGCCAGGGCGTCGAGGTGCGGGTCAGACCCAGCAGGGCCGGCAGCAACACCAGGCCGCCCACGTTGTACACCAGCATGGCCACGGCGAACAGGCGTGCGGGCCCGTAGCCCTTGTACCAGTGGTAGGCGCTGACCAGCAGCATGGTCACGCTGCCGAGCGCGAGCAGGGCGTAGGTCATCAGGTTGAGCGGCAGGGTGTCGACGAACAGCAGCACCAGGCCGCTGACCGCGACGATCAGCATCTCTGCGTGCAGCAGCCGGTTGCAGCGGATCGAGCTGCAGGGGCTGAAGAAGTGCTGGGTGAAATACAGCCCGGAAAGGCCCGCCAGCACCAGGGTCAGGTACGCGGCCGGGGTCTGTGCGCTGTGCCACAGCTGCCACCAGGGGCCACTGAGGTTCAGCAGGATCAAGGCGCTGAGCAGCATCAGCCCATGGTAGAGGGCAAGGATCAGCGTGGTGGTGGAGCGGGTATAGAGGAAGCGGATCAGGTTGTGCAGGATCAGCATCACCAACCCACCGAACAGCAGGCCGAACAGCAGCGGCCGGGTCTGGTCGGCAGCAGCCGAAGCCGCGGGCTCCAGGCTGATGGCCGGACGCAGTTGGTGTTCGGAGACCAGACGCAGGTAGATGTCCAGCGCCAGGGGGCTGTTGGGGAGCGGCAGGAGATGATCGCTGCTGCGCAGGGTCGGGCTGGTGTTGCCTGCCTGGCGGCCGTGGTGCAGTTGGCGCACAAGCCTGTCGCCATCCAGGGCGTACAGGTCCAGGCGTGACAGGTCAGGCGCGAAGACGCGCAGCAGTTGCTCCTGCTCGCCAGGCTCCAGCCGGTAGTGCAACCAGAGCGCCTGGTCGGCGGGGGCGGCATCGAGGTCGGACAATTGCAGGGGGCTGAACTGGTTGCGGTAGCGGTCCGAGCGGATGTCGCTCAGTTGCAGGTTGGCCTGCTCATCGAGCAGAACGGTCCAGCCTCCACCTTGCTCGGCCGAGGCCGGGAGAAGGCAGAGCAACGTCAGCAGGCTGACGATCAGGGCAATGGCAGTCCGGAGCCGACGCAAGACGGGATCCCTTCCTAGCTAATGTGCAGGATAACAACTATGCGCGGGGCGCCAAGACGAAGGCAAGGCCCCGACGGGGCCTTGTCGACGAGCCGAGGGCCGTGCGCCAAAGGCGTCACGGTCTTCGGTCGCAGGTTACTGGTGCTCGCCACGCTCGCGGGCGATCGCACGGTAACCGATGTCGGTGCGGTAGAAGCTACCGTCCCAGCTGACCTGCTCGGCCAGGCGATAGGCCTGTTGCTGGGCAGCCTCGACGGTGGCACCCATCGCGGTGGCGCAGAGCACACGACCGCCTGCGGTCACGACCTGGCCATCCTTGAGCGCGGTGCCGGCGTGGAAGACCTTGCCTTCGAGCTTGGCGGCAGCGTCCAGGCCGTTGATCGCGGCGCCCTTGGCGTAGTCGCCCGGGTAACCGCCGGCGGCCAGGACCACGCCCAGGCTCGGCTGCGGATTCCACTGGGCTTCGACCTTGTCCAGGGCCTTGGCGAAGGCCGCCTCGACCAGCAGTACCAGGCTCGACTCCAGGCGCAGCATCACCGGTTGGGTTTCCGGGTCGCCGAAGCGGCAGTTGAACTCGATGACCTTGGGGTTGCCCGCCTTGTCGATCATCAGGCCTGCATAGAGAAAACCGGTGTAGACGTTGCCTTCCTCGGCCATGCCACGCACGGTCGGCCAGATCACCTGGTCCATCACGCGCTGGTGCACCTCGGCGGTGACGACCGGTGCCGGGGAGTAGGCGCCCATGCCGCCGGTGTTCGGGCCGGTATCGGCGTCGCCGACACGCTTGTGGTCCTGGCTGGTGGCCATCGGCAGGACGTTGTGGCCGTCGACCATGACGATGAAGCTGGCTTCCTCGCCGTCGAGGAACTCTTCGATGACCACGCGCGAACCGGCATCGCCAAAGGCGTTGCCCGCGAGCATATCACGCACGGCGGCTTCGGCTTCCTCGAGGGTCATGGCGACGATCACGCCCTTGCCTGCGGCCAGGCCGTCGGCCTTGATGACGATCGGCGCGCCTTTTTCCTTGAGGTAGGCCAGGGCCGGCTCGATTTCGGTGAAGTTCTGGTAGTCGGCGGTCGGGATCTTGTGGCGCGCCAGGAAGTCCTTGGTGAAGGCCTTGGAGCCTTCCAGCTGGGCCGCGCCCTTGGTCGGGCCGAAGCAGTCCAGGCCGCGGCTGCGGAACAGGTCTACCACGCCTGCGACCAGCGGGGCCTCAGGGCCGACGATGGTCATCTGCACGTTCTGCTCCGCGAAGTCGGCCAGTTGCTCCAGGGCGGTGACGTCGATGGCGACGTTCTCGCACTTGGCTTCAGTGGCGGTGCCGGCGTTGCCCGGGGCAACGTAGACTTTCTCGACGCGTGGATCCTGGGCGACTTTCCAGGCCAGGGCGTGCTCACGGCCGCCGCTGCCGATGATCAAAACTTTCATGTCAAAACCTCGATTCAGATGATCCCGAGGCCGGCGGCGAACTCTGTGGGAGCGGGCTTGCCCGCGAATGCGGCGGTGAATGCACCATCGTATTCGCGGGCAAGCCCGCTCCCACAGGATCGCCGCTTGCCCAGGATCCGCGTAGTTAGTGGCGGAAGTGGCGCATGCCGGTGAACACCATCGCGATGCCGGCTTCGTCGGCAGCAGCGATGACTTCGGCATCGCGCATCGAACCACCCGGCTGGATCACGGCGGTGATACCCACTTTGGCCGCATTGTCGATGCCGTCACGGAACGGGAAGAAAGCGTCCGAGGCCATGACCGCACCCTGGACCTGCAGGCCGGCGTGCTCGGCCTTGATGGCGGCGATACGCGCGGAGTTGACGCGGCTCATCTGGCCGGCGCCCACGCCGATGGTCTGGCGCTGCTTGGCATAGACGATGGCATTGGACTTGACGAACTTGGCCACTTTCCAGGCGAAGACCAGGTCGTGGATCTCCTGCTCGGTCGGGGCGCGCTTGGTCACGACCTTGAGGTCGTCGGCACCGATCATGCCGATGTCGCGGCTCTGCACCAGCAGGCCACCGTTGACGCGCTTGAAGTCCCAACCGGCGGCGCGCTCGGCGGGCCATTCGCCGCATTCGAGCAGGCGCACGTTCTGCTTGGCGGCGACGACGTCGCGGGCAGCCTGGGAGATCTTCGGCGCGATGATCACTTCGACGAACTGACGATCGACGATGGCCTTGGCGGTTTCACCGTCCAGCTCGCGGTTGAAGGCGATGATGCCGCCGAACGCCGACTCGGTGTCGGTGGCGTAGGCCAAGTCATAGGCCTTGCGGATGCCGCCTTCGTTTTCCGGTACCACGGCCACGCCGCACGGGTTGGCGTGCTTGACAATGACACAGGCCGGCTTGACGAAGCTCTTGACGCACTCGAGCGCGGCATCGGTGTCGGCCACGTTGTTGAACGACAGCTCCTTGCCTTGCAGCTGGATGGCGGTGGAAATGCTGGCTTCGCCTTTCTTGGCTTCAACGTAGAACGCCGCGCTCTGGTGCGGGTTCTCGCCGTAGCGCATTTCCTGGGCCTTGACGAACTGGCTGTTGAAGGTACGCGGGAACTCGCTGCGGCCTTCGGTGGACAGGGTGTCCTTGGCCTGGTCGATGGTGCCCATGTAGTTGGCGATCATGCCGTCGTAGGCGGCGGTGTGCTCGAAGGCCTTGAGCATCAGGTCGAAGCGCTGGGCGTAGGTCAGGCCACCGGCCTTGAGGCCTTCCAAGACGCCGGCATAGTCGCTGGCGTTGACCACGATGGCGACGTCCTTGTGGTTCTTCGCCGCGGAGCGGACCATGGTCGGACCGCCGATGTCGATGTTCTCGATGGCGGTCGGCAGGTCGCAGCCCGGCTTGGCGATGGTGGCCTCGAACGGATACAGGTTGACGGCAACCAGGTCGATCGGCTTGATGCCGTGCTCGTTCATGATGGCGTCGTCGATGCCGCGGCGACCCAGGATGCCGCCGTGGATCTTCGGATGCAGGGTCTTGACCCGGCCATCCATCATTTCAGCGAAGCCGGTGTAGTCGGCCACTTCCACCGCGTTCACGCCGTTGTCCTTGAGCAGCTTGTAGGTGCCGCCGGTGGACAGGATCTCAACGCCCAGCTGTTGCAGCTCACGGGCGAATTCGAGGATCCCGGTCTTGTCGGAGACGCTGATCAGGGCGCGGCGGATCGGCAGGCGGGTAGTCTGGTCGGTCATTTCGGATTCCATAACGCGGTGGTTTCAGCAAAAAAGGCGCCTCTTGGGAGAGCCGCCTTTTCTGATTGGGATTCGGATTACAACAGATCGTACTGCTTGAGCTTCTTGCGCAAGGTGCCGCGGTTGAGTCCGAGCATCTCGCTGGCCTTGGTCTGGTTGCCCTTGACGTAGTTCATCACGCTTTCGAGCAGCGGTGCCTCGACTTCCGACAGCACCAGGTTGTAGACGTCCGTGACGGTCGCGCCTTCCAGGTGGGCGAAGTAGTTGTGCAGCGCCTTCTCCACGCTGTCGCGAAGGGTCTGGCCTTCTTCGCTCGGCGTATTGAGGTGCTGTTTCAGGTTGGCGTTGTCGCTCACGGGCGTTGTTCCACTCACTAATGTCTCGGTCATCATCGTCATGCGGCCACCCCTTGTCCGTCCTCTGTCTCAAGGCTCTCTCGACGTTCGCGGAAAAACGCGCGAACGTTGGCGCACTGCGCTTGTGTGTCTTCCAGCGCGTTGAACCGGGCGCGAAACTCCTTGCCGCCAGGTCGTGTTGCCAGGTACCAGCCAACGTGCTTGCGGGCGATACGCACGCCCATGACATCGCCATAGAAGGCATGCAGCGCAGCCAGGTGCTCCAGCAGAATGTGTTCCACTTCATCCAGCGCCGGGGCAGGCAGGTGCTCGCCCGTGCGCAGGTAATGCTCGATCTCGCGGAAAATCCACGGCCGCCCCTGGGCGGCACGGCCGATCAGCAGGCCGTCGACACCGGTGGCGTCCAGCACCGCCCGGGCCTTTTCCGGCGAGGTGATGTCGCCGTTGGCAAAAACCGGGATCGACACCGCCTGCTTGATCGCCGCGATGGTGTCGTACTCGGCTTCGCCGGTATACAGGTCGGCGCGTGTGCGGCCATGCACCGCAAGCGCCTGGATGCCGGCCTGTTCGGCGATCTTCGCCACGATCAGGCCGTTCTTGTTCGCCCGGTCCCAGCCGGTGCGGATCTTCAGGGTCACCGGTACGTCCACCGCGCCGACCACGGCGTGGAGGATTTCGCTGACCAAGGCTTCATCTCTCAATAAAGCAGAGCCGGCCGCCTTGTTGCAGACTTTTTTTGCCGGACAACCCATGTTGATATCGATGATCTGGGCGCCAGCCTCGACGTTGGCCTGGGCCGCCGCCGCCAGCATCTGCGCATCGCCGCCGGCGATCTGTACCGAGCGGGGCTCGGGATCGCCTTCATGGATGCGGCGCAGGCGCGACTTGCGGCTGTTCCACAGGCTCATGTCACTGGTCACCATCTCCGACACCACCATGCCTGCGCCCAGGCGCTGGCAAAGCGTACGGAAAGGTTGGTCCGTCACCCCGGCCATGGGCGCAAGGATCAGGTTGTTTCGCAGTGTGTAAGGGCCGATGCGTACCGCCGACATAGGTGTTCCCTGTTGTGGGGCCGAATCATGGGAGTCCGAAAAAGGGTTGGCATGATACCCGCTCTCGATGACTGGATAAAGATGAATCTGGATAAAATCTGAACAGCTGCGGGCTTATAACGGGAAGCTTCAAGCCGCAGGCTTCAATCCGCAAGCATCAAGCCAACCGGTGCCCGGCCTGGTTTTTCTTGCGGCTTGAAGCTGGCTGCCCAAGCGCTGCTGTTCACTCCGGGGAACGGAAGCTCAGGCTGTAGTTCACCGCCTTCGGACCCGGGTCGAGGATGTCCAGGGCGATGTGGATAGGCGTCTGGCTGGGCATCTCGCCGCGACCGGCCAGTTCGCCCGAGAGGTACTCGCTGGGCTTGAAGCGACGGCTGGCGATCAGCTGGCCGTTGAGGTCGGCAAAGCGCAGCTCCAGCAGCGGGAACGGCTGGGCGAAAGGCGCACGGTTGTAGATGATCGCGTCGACGATCAAGGCGCCCTTGAAGTCCGGGTGGCTGCGCACCACCAGGTTGCTGCTCTTGATGCGCGAGATGTCGACCCGGGTCG
>Ga0153917_1000296_pt1 | contig 38434 bp, 35 predicted proteins | sample TSFL001MetaG_FD_104695 | JGI IMG/M metagenome (GOLD analysis project Ga0153917, IMG submission 104695) | Attine ant fungus gardens microbial communities from Florida, USA - TSFL001 MetaG | ecosystem: Host-associated > Fungi > Mycelium > Unclassified | place: USA: Florida, Paynes Creek Historic... | reverse complement strand
TCGTCAGGGTGGTTTCAACCGTGACGACCGCCAGGGCGGGGATCGTCGTGAGGGTGGTTACCAGGGGCAGCGTCGCGACGGGGATCGTCGTGGTGGGTACCAGCGTGATGACCGTCAGCAGGGCGACCGGCGTGAGGGCGGTTTCCGCGGTGGGGATCGTCGTGAGGGCGGCTTCAGGCGTGACGACCGCCAGGGAGGTGACCGCCGTTCCGGCGGTGCCGGCCGCGGCGGCCAGGGTCGGGGCCCCAAGAAGGACTTCGCGCCCGGCCAGGGCGGCAAGCATGACGTGCCGCACCGCCGTTCGGGCGGCGACGTGCGCGCCGCCAACCGCGACGGTCGCGACAAGTCGCCGGACATCGATCGCGACGTGACTGGCGAGGAACTGGACAAGAGCGTCCAGCGCGAGCTCGCCTACCTCGACGAGCGCAACCGCGGCTGGGTCGCCAAGCACCTCGTCATGGCCGCGCGCCTCATGGACCAGGAGCCGGAGCTGGCCCTCGAGCACGCTCAGGCCGCCTCCCGCCGCGGCGGCCGCGTCGGCCTGGTCCGCGAGGCCGTGGGCCTCGCGGCCTACAACGCGGGCGAGTGGCACGAGGCTCTGCGCGAGCTGCGCACCTACCGCCGCATTTCCGGCAACAACGACCATCTGGCCATCATGGCCGATTGCGAGCGCGCCCTCGGCCGCCCCGAGAAGGCCATGGAGACCGTGACCTCGGAGGAGGCCGTGGCGCTCACGGGCGCCGCGGGCGTCGAGGTGGCCATTGTGCACGCCGGCCTACTGCTGGATCAGGGCAAGGCCGACGAGGCCGTCAAGGCTCTCGAGATTCCCGGGCTCGATCGCAACCGCGCCTTCTCCTACAGCCCGCGCCTCTTCGAGGCCTACGCCGACGCCCTCGAGGCCGCCGACCGAGACGAGGAGGCCGCCGAGTGGCGCGCCCGCATCGCCGTGGCCGAGCGCGCGCTCGGCGTCGACCTGGGGGACGAGCCCGAGATCATCGACCTTGGCGCCCTCGACGACGAGGACGAGGAGGGCGTCGACGTGCAGGAGCAGGGCGGCGAACTGCCCACCGCGGCTGACGCCGCTCAGGCGTTCCGCGACGGCCTCGAGTCCCACGAGGCCCCGGAATCCACGGCCGACGGCGAGCAGCCCGCGGCCGAACTCGGTGAGCAGGGCATCGAGCCGGAGGAAGACGGCGTGCACGAGCTGACCTCGCCGGGCGAAGACGCCGACGGCGACCTGCTGCCGGAAGGCTTCGAGGATCCCCTCGCGGGCGCCGGCACCTCCGATGACGAGGGCGAGCGCCGATGAGCCCGGCGCTTCCCTCCGGTGCGCTCCTGGGCGACTACGACGCCCTGCTGTGCGACCTGGACGGCGTCGTCTACGAGGGCGCCAACGCCATCGAGGGCGCTGTCGAGGCGCTCAACGCGGCCACGGCCGCCGGCATCCAGGTGGGCTACGTGACCAACAATGCCTCCCGCGCGCCCGAGGTCGTCGCGGAGCACCTGCGCTCCCTCGGCGTCGAGACCGACGCCGAGCACGTCTTCGGTTCCGCGAGGGCCGGCGCCCGGCTCGCGGCGGAGGCCGCGGAGCAACAGGGACTCGATGCTCCCACGGTCCTGGTCATCGGCGCCGAGACGCTGCGCCACGAGGCCCTCTCCGCCGGGTTGACCCCGGTGGAGGCCGAACCGGGCGTGCAACCCGACCTGGTGCTGCAGGGCTTCGCCCCGACGCTGGGGTGGACCGACCTCGCCAACGCCGCCTTCGCCATCCAGGGAGGGGCGCTCTGGGTCGCCACGAACACGGACACCACGATCCCGCGCGAGCGCGGGATCGCCCCCGGCAACGGCACCCTCGTGGCCGCCGTGCGCCAGGCCGTGGACGTGGAGCCCCTCGTCGCAGGCAAGCCGGAGCCCGCGCTCATGCGCGTCGCCGCCGAGGCCCTCGGCGTGAGCAAACCCCTGGTCATCGGGGACCGCCTGGACACGGACGTCGCCGGCGGCAACGCGGCGGGCTTCGACACGGCCCTCGTCCTCACGGGCGTCCATGGCCGTGACGATGCCGCCGCCGCGCCGGAGCACCAGCGACCGCGCCACATCGTGGAGACGCTCGGTTCCCTCCTGGCGCCGGCCGCCGCGGGGGAGCGGGCGTGACGTCCCCCGGCCCGGACGCGCAGGGGGCGCCGGTTGCGCTTCCCGGCCCCCCGGCGTCCGGCATCGACGGCGCCGCCCTGCTGGCACCGTTGGAAGGCCTCGACGAGGTCCCGGCCGCGGAGCAACCGGCGATCTTCGCCGCCGTGCTCGAGCGGTTGGGACGGGTCCTCGACGAGGACGCATGAGCGAGCGCGCCACCGCTCTCGTCGTGGCCGCGGCCCGCGCCGACGTGGCCCTCGTCGCGGCCGGTCTCTTCCCTTCCCGCACGCGCGCGGCCAAGGCCATCGAGGCGGCCCGCGTGCGGCTCGACGGCGCGCCCGTCACCCGGGCGGCCCAGGCCGTGCCGGCCGGCGCCACCCTGAGCGTCGCGCAGGACGAGGCCGACCGCTGGGTGGGCCGGGCCGCGCACAAGCTGCTCGGCGCGCTGGAGGCCTTCGCCGACGTCGACCCGGCCGGGCTCACGTGCCTGGACGCCGGGGCGTCCACGGGCGGTTTCACCCAGGTCCTCCTGGAACGCGGGGCGGACCTGATCCACGCCGTGGACGTGGGGCACGGCCAGTTGCACCCCACGCTCGCGGCCGACCCACGCGTGCGCAACCACGAGGGCGTCAACGTGCGTGAGCTCGGGGCGGACTTCGTGCCGGGCGGCGTCGACCTCGTGGTCGGGGACCTCTCCTTCATCTCGCTCACGCTCGTGCTGGGGCCCCTGGCCGCCGCGACGCGCCCGGGCGGCGAACTGATCCTCATGGTCAAGCCCCAATTCGAGGTGGGCCGCCACGCCCTTTCCCGCACCGGCGTCGTGACGAGCCCCGATGCCCGACGCCGCGCGGTCGAGTCCGTGGTCTCCGCCGCCCTGGGCGCGGGGCTGGCGTTGCGCGGCGTGCGCCGCAGCGAACTGGCGGGGCAGGACGGCAACGCCGAGTTCTTCCTGCGCCTGCACCGCCCCGGGGCGCACGAGCCGGGGGCGGACACAGGGAGCGAGGACGTGGACCGCCTCGTCGGGGGTGTTGACTATCGTTGACCCGTCCGGGCCGTCGGCCCGGTGACGGAGTGCGGGCCATCCCCGCGCCCACGGCAAGGAAGGCTGACGCATGAGACGGATCCTGGTCCTCACGCACACGGGACGCACCGAGGCGGTGCACGTGGCCCTCGACGCCTGCCGCAAGCTGCGTGAGTCCGGGCTGGTTCCCGTGATGCGCTCGGACGAGGCCGCGCAGATCCGCGCCGATGAGCGCTCCGGCTCCGTGGAGGTGGAGATCCTGGGGCAGGACGTGCCCCTGGAGGAGATCGAGCTGGGCATGGTCCTGGGCGGAGACGGCACCATCCTGCGCACGGCCGAACTCACCCGCGGCTCCGGCGTCCCGCTCCTGGGCGTGAACATGGGCCACGTGGGGTTCCTCGCCGAGAGCGAGCGTGCCGACCTGGACTCCACGGTGCGGGCCATCGTGGAGTGCACGTACACCGTCGAGGAGCGCATGACGATCGACGTCCAGGTCTGGCTGGGCGGCCGGCGCATGGCCCACACCTGGGCCCTCAACGAGGCCGCCGTGGAGAAGGCCGACCGGGAGCGCATGGTGGAGGTCGTCGTGGAGGTGGACGCCAAGCCCATCTCCACCTTCGGCTGCGACGGCGTCGTGATGGCCACGCCCACGGGCTCCACCGCCTACGCCTTCTCCGCGGGCGGGCCCGTCGTGTGGCCGGAGGTGGAGGCGCTCGTCATGGCGCCGATCTCCGCGCACGCACTCTTCGCCAAGCCGCTCGTCGTGGCCCCCACGTCCACCATGGCCGTGGAGATCATCACCCGGACCGATGCGCGCGGCGTGCTCTGGTGCGACGGCCGCCGCATGGTGGACCTGCCGCCCGGCTCCCGCGTGGAGGTCACCCGCAGCCCCCATCCGGTGCGCCTGGCTCGCCTGACCGCCACGCCCTTCAGCGAGCGCCTGGTGCGCAAGTTTCAGCTGCCCATCGCCGGGTGGCGGGGCCCGGCGGAGCCGCCGGCGCCCGTGACCTCGGAGCTGCCCGTCGTCGGCGACGTCACCCCTGTGGAGCCGCCCCGCAACAACACCCCGCTGCTGCCCCAGCCGGGGGAGAGGTTCGCATGATCGAGTCGCTGCGCATCCGCGCCCTGGGAGTCATCGACGAGGCGGAGCTGCCGCTGGGCGGCATCCGCGACGCCGAGCTCCCGCTCGGCCCCGGCTACACCGTGGTCACGGGAGAAACCGGGGCGGGCAAGACCATGGTGGTGACGGCCCTCGGCCTGCTCATGGGCCGCCGCGCGGACGCCGGCATGGTGCGCCGCGGCTCCGACAAGGCCGTCGTCGAGGCCACCGTCGTGGACGCCCCGGACGCCCCGGCCATGCTGGAGGCTCTCGAGGCGGGGGCGGACCTCGACGAGGACGACGCCGGCGCGGTGCTCTACCTCTCCCGCACCGTCTCCGCCGAGGGGCGCGGGCGGGCCCACGCGGGCGGGCGGGCCGTGCCCGTCTCCGTCCTGAACCGGATCGGCGAGAAGCTCGTGGCGGTGCACGGTCAATCCGACCAGTTGCGTCTGCGCGGTGCCGCCGAGCAGCGCGCCGCCCTGGACGCCTTCGGCGGCCCCGAGCTGGCGGGGGCCCTGGCCGAGTACCGAGAGACGTATGAGCGCCTGCACGCCGTGCACTCGGAGCTGGAGGACATCACGGCCCGCGGTCGCGAGCGCGCCATGGAGGCGGAGACGCTGCAGGCCGCCCTCGAGGAGATCGACGGGCTCGACCCGCTGCCGGGGGAGGACACCGAGCTGGCCACCAGGGCCCAGCGGCTGGCCCACGTCGAGGAACTGCGCGGCGGGGCAAGGTTGGCGCACGCGGCGCTCGTCGGGGACGATGACGGCGGGCCGGACGGCGCCGACGCCGTCACCCTCGTCGACGCGGCCAAGCGAGCGCTGGAGGCCGTGGACGCGGACGATCCGGCCCTCGCCGAGCAGACGGCCCGCCTGCGCGAGGTGGGCTACATCCTGGCGGACGTGGCGGTGGAACTGGCCGGCTACACGGAGTCGCTCGACGCGGACGGACCGGCGGAGCTGGCCGCCGTCGAGGAGCGCCGCGCCGCATTGGCCTCGCTCCAGCGCCGCTACGCCCCCACGATCGACGAGGTGCTGGCCTGGGCGGACGACGCCCGTGCGCGCCTGGTCGGCCTGCAGGACGACCCGGCCCGCCTGGAGTCCCTCACGGCCCAGGTCGAGGAACTGGGGCGCCTGCTCACGCAACGAGCCAACGCCCTCCACACGCTGCGCGTCGCTGCCGCGAAGGAGCTCGCCTCGCGCGTGGACGACGAACTGCACGCGCTGGCCATGCCTCAGGCGCGCCTCGGCATCGCCGTGGAGCCGTCCGAGCCGGCCGCGCACGGCGCCGACGACATCGCCTTCCTTCTGGCCCCGCACGCCGGCGCCGAGCCGCGCCCTCTCGGCAAGGGCGCATCGGGAGGCGAGCTCTCCCGCGTCATGCTGGCCCTCGAGGTCGTCCTGGCGGAGGTGGACCCCGTGCCCACCTTCGTGTTCGACGAGGTGGATTCCGGCGTGGGCGGCGAGGCCGCCGTGGAGATCGGGCGGCGCCTGGCCCGCCTGGCCCGCCACGTGCAGGTCGTGGTCGTCACGCACCTGCCCCAGGTGGCCGCGTTCGCCGATCGTCACCTCAACGTGACCAAGACGGCCCACGGCGACGCCGAGGGCGGCTTCACGGCCTCCGACATCGTCACCCTGGACGAGGAAGGGCGGGTCACGGAGCTGGCGCGCATGCTCGCCGGCCAGGCGGACTCCGAGGCGGCCAGGGCCCACGCCCGCGAGCTGCTGGAGGACGCCGCGACGGAGGCCGGCCGGCCCTGAGCCGGAACCCGGCCGCGCGTCGTCGTGCCGTGCCTCACGTAGTCTGTTCCCACCTCCCCCCGATGCTAGGATGAAGTCCCGTGGTGCAACGATCTTTCCCCGGCCAGCGGTCCAACGAGACCACCAAGCACATCTTCGTGACGGGCGGTGTGGCCTCCTCCCTCGGCAAGGGACTGACAGCCTCCTCCCTCGGGAATCTTCTTCGCTCGCGCGGCCTGTCCGTGACGATGCAGAAGCTGGATCCCTATCTGAACGTGGATCCCGGAACGATGAACCCGTTCCAGCACGGCGAGGTCTTCGTGACCGACGACGGCGCGGAAACGGACCTCGACATCGGCCACTACGAGCGCTTCCTCGACGAGAACCTCGCGGGCAACGCCAACGTGACCACCGGCCAGGTCTACTCCACGGTCATCGAGAAGGAGCGCCGCGGCGACTACCTCGGCGACACCGTGCAGGTCATCCCGCACATCACCGACGAGATCAAGCGCCGCATGCGCCTGCCCGCGATCGAGCCGGGCGAGGGCAAGAGCGCCCCCGACGTCATCATCACCGAGATCGGCGGAACGGTGGGCGACATCGAGTCGCAGCCCTTCCTTGAGTCGGCCCGCCAGGTCCGCCAGGACATCGGCCGCGGCAACGTGTTCTTCGTGCACGTCTCCCTGGTGCCGTTCATCGGCCCCAGCCACGAGCTCAAGACCAAGCCCACGCAGCACTCCGTCGCCGCGCTGCGCTCCATCGGCATCCAGCCCGACGCCCTCGTGATCCGCTCCGACCGCGAGATCCCCCAGGAGATGCGGGAGAAGCTCGGCCGCACGTGCGACGTCGACCCCGAGGCCGTCATCAACTGCGCCGATGCTCCCAGCATCTACGACATCCCGGGCACCATCCACGCCCAGGGCCTGGACGCCTACATCGTGCAGACCCTCGGCCTGCGCTTCCAGGACGTCGACTGGACCAAGTGGAACAAGCTGCTCCAGGCCGTGCACCACCCGGAGCACGAGGTCGAGGTGGCTCTCGTCGGCAAGTACATCGACCTGCCGGACGCCTACCTCTCCGTGACCGAGGCCCTGCGCGCCGGCGGCTTCGCCAACCAGACCCGTGTCAAGATCCGTTGGGTCCGCTCGGACGATTGCGACACCCCCGAGGGCGCCAAGAAGGCGCTCAAGGGCGTCTCCGCGATCTGCGTCCCCGGCGGCTTCGGCATCCGCGGCCTCGAGGGCAAGCTCGGGGCCCTGACGCACGCGCGCACCACGGGCCTACCGGCCCTTGGCCTGTGCCTCGGCCTGCAGTCCATGGTCATCGAGTACGCCCGCAACGTCGCCGGCCTCGAGGGCGCGTCCTCCACGGAGTTCGATCCCGAGACCACCGTGCCCGTCATCTCCACGATGGCGGAGCAGGAGAACATCGTGGACGGCAAGGGGGACCTGGGCGGCACCATGCGCCTCGGCCTCTACCCGGCCAAGCTCAAGGAGGGCTCCGTCGTCGCCGCGACCTACGGCGCCACCGAGGCGTCCGAGCGCCACCGCCACCGCTACGAGGTCAACAACGCCTACCGCGAGCAGCTGGAGGAGGCCGGGCTGGTCATTTCCGGCACCTCGCCGGACGGCAAGCTCGTGGAGTACGTGGAGCTGCCCCGCGAGGTGCACCCCTACTACGTCTCCACGCAGGCGCACCCGGAGCTCTCCTCGCGCCCCACGCGTCCCAACGCGCTCTTCGCCGGCCTCATCGAGGCAGCGCTTGGCTACTCGGGCGCCAAGTAGGTCCGGAACATGACCGAGGCCCTGCTGCCAGACGGCGTGTCGTCGCCCGTGTCCGACCTGCCGGTGGACGCCGCCGTCACCACCCGTGAGACGGTCTACGGGGGCCGGATCTGGGACGTCGTCTCCGAGGGCTTCACCCTGCCGGGGCACGAGGGCGTCGTCACGCGAGACTTCATCGAGCACCCCGGCGCCGTGGGCGTCGTGGTGCTGGACTCGGTGGGCCGCGTGCTCCTGCAGCGCCAGCGCCGCCAGCCCGTGCGCCGCGAGCTCTGGGAGGTCCCGGCCGGCCTGCTCGACGTCGAGGGGGAGCCGGCCCTGACCGGGGCCAAGCGCGAGCTCTGGGAGGAGGCGGACCTCACAGCCAGGACTTGGAACGTGCTGACGGACCTGTATCTCTCGCCCGGTTCCTCCTCCGAGGCCATCCGCGTGTACCTGGCGCGGGACGTCGAGGAGGTGCCCGCCGCGCTGCGGCACGAGCGCACGGAGGAGGAGGCCGGCATGCCGGTGGCCTGGCTCCCGCTCGAGGAGGCCGTGTCCGCCGTGCTCTCCGGCCGCATCGGCAACCCCACCACGGTGGTCGGCATCCTCGCGCTCGCGGCCAACGTGTCCTCCGGTTTCTCTCAGCTGCGGCCCGCGGACGCTCCCTGGCCCGCGCGCCCGCATGCGGAGGGCACCGAACCCGGCTTCGTGGCGCCCGGCTCCGAGGGCGCGCTTGGCTGAGGCCGACGCCGCCCCGGCCGCCGTGCCGCCGGCCCCCGACGACGCGCTCGCGCGCGCCGTCGGGGGCTATCTGCGTCACCTGGGGATCGAGCGCGGGCTCGCCGCCAACACGCTCGCTGCGTACCGCAGGGACCTGTCCAGGTACGAGGCCTTCCTGCGCTCGCGCGGGGTCGCGGACCCCGCCGCCGTCCGGGCCTCCGACGTCACGAGCTTCGCCGCGGCCCTGCGCGACGGCGCGGACGGAGGCTCCGCCCTCGCCGCGCGTTCCGCCGCGCGCGTCGTCGTGGCCGTGCGCGGTGCCCACCGCTTCTGGGCGCTGGAGGGTCTCACGCCCGAGGACGTCTCCGCGGACGTGCATCCCCCGAGCGCCGGGTCCCGGCTGCCCAAGGCCCTGCCGCTCGCGCAGGTCGAGGCGCTCCTGCTGGCCGCCGGGGGAGAGGGGAGCGAGGACGACACCCCCGCGGCCCTGCGGGACCGGGCCCTGCTGGAGTTCCTCTACGCGACGGGCGCCCGCGTTTCCGAGGCCGTGGGCCTCGACGTCGACGATCTGCACCTGGAACCGTCTGAGGACGGCCTGCCCGCCGTGGTGCGGCTCTTCGGCAAGGGATCCAAGGAACGCGTGGTGCCCCTGGGCTCCTACGCCGTGCGCGCCCTCACGGCGTATCTGGTGCGGGCCCGGCCGGTCCTCGTGGCCAAGGGCCGAGGGACCGCCGCGCTGTTCCTGAACCAGAGGGGCTCGCGGCTCTCCCGGCAATCGGCGTGGACCGTCATGCGCTCCACCGCGGAGCGCGCAGGCATCACGGCGGAGGTGGGGCCGCACACCCTGCGCCACTCCTTCGCCACGCACCTCATCGACGGCGGGGCCGACGTCCGCGTGGTGCAGGAGCTGCTTGGCCACGCCTCCGTGACGACCACCCAGGTCTACACGCTCGTCACGGTGGACACACTGCGTGAGGTCTTCCTCACGGCCCACCCGCGCGCCCTCTGAGGGGTGGCGGAGCCCGCCCGGCGGGAGCACGATGGGAGCCATGAATGCATACCCGCAGCCCCTCACCCCGGACCTGGCCAGGGCGGCCCGCGCCCTCACCCAGGTCTCCGTCGCCACCCTCGCCGACGAGGCCGGTCTCGACCCCACGGCCATCCGTGGTTTCGAGACCGGCGTCCACTCCCTGAACCCGGCCGAGAACGCCTCGCTCCTGCGCGCGCTGGAGCAATTCGGCGCCGACTTCATCGCCGAGGACGAGGTCTCCGGCTACGGCGTGCGCCAGCGCTACAACACCGCCAAGGTGCGCCGCTTCGAGAATTGGGAGAACGAGGGCGGCCCGGTCCGCGAGGACGACGTCTGATCGTCGCTTCCCCTCGCCTCGACCCGCGGACGACGGCGGCCGGTGACCTTCGTCGAGAAGGTCACCGGCCGCCGTCGGGCACGGGAGGGGTCAGCCGCGCAGCTTGCTCATGCCGGGATCCACGATCGGGTCGTCCACGATGGTCGCGGCCACGGGCCGGCCGAAGTACTCGATCTCGATGGCGTCGCCCGTCTCGACCGAGGAGGGCACCCACGCGTAGCCGAGCGGCTTGCGGATGGTGAAGCCGTACGCGGCGCTCGTGACGTAGCCGACCACCTTGTCGTCGCCCGGCAGGCGCACGGGCTCCTTGCCGAGGACGATCGAGACCGAGTCGTCCACCGTGAAGCAGCGCAGGCGCTTGGTCGCGGCGGCGGCCCGGGCCTCCAGGGCGGCGCTGCCCACGAACTCGCCTTTGTCCGCCTTGACCGCGAAGCCGAGGCCAGCCTGGGTGGGCTCGTGCTCCGTGGTGACGTCGCTGCCCCACGAGCGGTAGCCCTTCTCGAGGCGCAGCGAGTTGAACGCGCCGCGGCCGGCGGCGATGATGCCGAACTCCTGGCCGGCCTCCCAGATGAGGTCCCAGAGGCGGGCGGCCACGTCGGCGCTCGTGTAGATCTCCCAGCCCAGCTCGCCCACGTAGGAGAGGCGCAGCGCCGTGACGGGAATGCCTCCCAGGGAGGCGCTCTTGCCGCGGAAGTACTTGAGGCCGTCGTTGGAGAAGTCGTCCTCGGTGATCTTGGAGATCACCTCGCGGGCCAGCGGGCCCCACAGGCCGATGCAGGCGGTGCCCGCGGTGACGTCGGCGACGAGCGCCCACTGCGTCGGGTCGGCCGCGCTCTGCGCGGCGGCCTCGCGTTCCAGGTAGGCCAGGTCGGCGTTCGTGTTGGCGCCCACCTGGTAGAGCTCCTCGGAGAGGCGAGCCACGGTGATGTCCGAGCGCACGCCGCCGGCCTCGTCCAGCAGCAGGGTGTAGGTGACGGCGCCGGGCAGGCGCAGCATGTTGCCCGTGCTCAGGCGCTGCAGCAGGGCGCCGGCACCCGGGCCGCGGACCTCGAGGTGCTTGAGCGTGGTCATGTCGTACATGGCCACGGCCGTGCGGGTCTTCCAGGCCTCCGCGGCGCTGATGGGGGAGGTGAACTTGGCGGCCCACTCCTCGCGCTCGGGCTCGCGCCACTCCTGGGGCATGGTCTCCAGCAGGCCGGCGTTGGCCTCGTACCACTGCGGGCGCTCCCACCCGGCGGACTCGAGGAACACGGCGCCCAGCTCCTGCTCGCGGGAGAAGAAGGGGGAGACGCGCACGTTGCGCGGGGAGACGCGCGGCTGCAGCGGGTGCAGGATGTCGTAGATCTCGCGGAAGTTCTGCTGCGAGGTCTCGGAGACGTACTCGGGCGTGAGCTGCGCGTCTTCGAAGCGGTGCACGTCCAGGCCGGAGAGGTCGGTGGTGGACTGGCCGTCCACCAGGACCTCGGCGACGGCCTTGGCGACGCCGGCGGAGTGGGTGACCCACACGGCCTCGGCGACCCAGAAGCCGGCCACCTGGCGGGACTCGCCGACCAGGGAGCCGCCGTCGGGCGTGAAGGAGAAGATGCCGTTGAAGCCACGCTGGATCTCCGTCTGTCGCAGCTCGGGGAGCAGCTCCTTGGAGGCCTCCCACTCGTTGACGAAGTCCTCCGGGGTGAACTCGAGTGAGGAGGGCATCCTGTCCGCGCCGATCTCATCGGGGGAGAGGGCGGGCAGGTCCTTGGTGACGTCCACGGGCATGGGGCGGTGGGCGTAGGAGCCGATCCCGATGCGGTCGCCCCACTCGCGGTAGTACAGGGCGCGGTCCTGGTGGCGCAGGATCGGCAGGCGGGCGCTCTTCTGCTCGGCGCGGTAGGCGGCGAGCGAGGGCAGCCCGGTGCTCCAGACGTACTGGTGGGCCAGCGGGAGCAGGGGGAGCGGGGTGTCCGCCATGGCGCTGACGTGCGCGCCCCAGAAGCCGGCGCAGCACACCACGATGTCGGCGGGGAAGCGGTCCTCGCCGGCGAGTACGGCGGTGACGCGGCCGCCTCGCTGCTCGATGCCGGTGACGGTGGTGCGGTCGCGGTACTCGACGCCGGCGGCGCGGGTGCGGTCGATCAGCAGGGACGTGCCCTGGGCGGCGAGGGCCAGGCCGTCGCCGGGGGTGAGCAGGCCGCCCAGGACCATCTCGCGATCCACGAGGGGGTAACGGCGCAGGACCTCGTCGGCGTCGATGACCCGGGCCTCGACGCCGAAGGAGCGGTTCCAGCCGGCCCGGCGCTCGAGCTCGCGCAGGCGCTCCGGGGTCGTGGCGACCTCCAGGCCGCCCACGGCGCGGAAGGAACCAAGGCCGTCCGTGCCCTTGAGGGAGGAGAGCTTCTCGATGGTGTACTGCGCGAACTCGGTCATGGACTTGGAGGAGTTCGTCGAGTAGACCAGGCCGGGGGCGTGGGAGGTGGAACCGCCCGGCAGCGGCAGCGGCCCCTGCTCCAGCACCAGAATGTTGCTCTGCCCGCGCTGGACGAGCTCGTCCGCGAGGTTGGCGCCGACGATGCCTGCGCCGATGATGACGATGCGGGGCGATGCGTTCTGGGACATCGGTTCTCCCTCTGCGAGTGATCTCGATTGTTGCGTAATACGCACTAAATGCGCGTCTTGCAACCATTCTGGGGTCTTGCTCCCCGCGCCAGCAAGACCCCAGAATGAAAGAACTTGATGCACATCACGCAAAACGTGCGCATCACGCAACCATCCTACGAGTTCACCGGAGTCGCACCATGAGCACCTCCCTCGAGACCCCTGCAGCCACCCCGGCGGCGGAGCAGCGGGCCGGGTCCCTCTTCGTCCTGACCTTCTCCTGCCCCGAGCGGCTTGGCCTGGTCCATTCCTTGACCGGCGTGCTCGTCAGGCACGCGGGAGACATCGTGGAGCTCAAGCAGTTCGACGACGCGGTGACGGCTCGTTTCTTCTTCCGAGCGGAGTTCCGCCTGGCCGGCAGCGTGGCCCCGCCGGAGCTGCGCGACGACCTCGCCGCGCTCGCCGACGAACTCGGGGCCGAGTGGGCGCTGACGCCCAAGGGGCAGAAGCGTCGCATCCTGCTCATGGTCTCCAAGTTCGGGCACTGCCTCAACGACCTGCTCTTCCGCGAGCGCACGGGGGACCTCAACGCGGAGATCGTCGCCGTGGTCTCCAATCACCCGGACTTCCGCCAGACCGTCGAGTGGCACGGCATCCCGTTCTTCCGCATCCCCGTCACGAAGGACACCAAGCCGGAGGCGGAGGCCAAGCTGCTGGAGCTCGTGGAGCGCTTTGAGGTGGACCTCGTGGTGCTGGCCCGCTACATGCAGGTGCTCTCAGACAACCTCTGCCACGAGCTCAGCGGTCGCGCCATCAACATCCACCATTCCTTCCTGCCCTCCTTCAAGGGCGCCAAGCCCTACCACCAGGCCTACGCGCGCGGGGTCAAGACCGTGGGCGCCACGGCCCACTACGTCAACGACGAGCTGGACGAGGGGCCGATCATCGCCCAGCAGGTCCAGCCAGTCGACCACTCCTTCGGCCCGGAGGATCTCGTGGCCGCCGGCCGCGACACGGAGTGCAAGGCGCTCGCGGACGCCGTGCGCTGGCACTGCGACGGCCGCGTGTTTCTCAACGGCGCCCGCACGGTGGTCCTCGCGTGAGCGGTGCGCGGCGCGCCGCCGTTGTCGGCGCCGGGACCGTCTCCTACGACGAGGCCCCCCTGAACCGGCTGGTGGTCCTCGTGGCGATCGGCTGCTTCGGCGGCATCTTCATCGACGGCTACATCCTCGGCATCGTCGGTGGCGCCGTGGGGCCGGCCACCGACGAACTCGGCCTGAGCGCCCTGGGCGCTGGGCTGATCGCGGCCAGCGCGCTCATCGGCATCTTCGTCAGTGGGCTGATCTTCGGCCGGGTGGCCGATCGCTACGGTCGTAAGCGCGTCTTCTTCTGGAACCTGGTGGGCTTCACCGCGGTCTCCGCCGCGCAGCTCTTCGTGGTCGGGACGTGGGACCTCGTGGCCCTGCGCATCCTGCTCGGCCTGCTCATCGGCGTGGAGTACGCCGTGGGTACGTCCATGCTGGCGGAGTTCACCCCGCGCAAGCACCGCAGCCTGCTGCTCGGCAGCATCTCCACCTTTTGGTTCGTCGGCTTCATCGCGGCCTTCGTGGTCTCCCACTTCGTCCCGGGGAGCGCGTGGCGCTGGCTCTTGGCTTCCAGCGCCATCCCGGCGTTCGTCACGCTCCTGCTGCGCATCCCCTTGCCTGAGTCGCCGCGGTGGCTGCAGGGTCAGGGCCGCACGGACGAGGCGCAGGAGATCGTGTCGCGGCACTACGGCGAGCGGTACACGCTCCCGCCCATGCCTCCGGCGGTTCAGCGTGCCACGTTGCGGGCCTTCTTCCGGGAGAACGCTCCCTCTCGGGTCGTCTACTCCGGCCTCTTCTGGTTCTGCCAGGTAGGACCGTTGTTCGCCATCTTCACGTTCATCACGCCCGTGCTGGACAGCCTGGGTCTTAACAACGGCTTCTCTACCGACCTCTGGATGAACCTGCTCCAACTGCTTGGCGCGCTCGTGGGGTTGTGGCTGCTGTGGCAGCTGCCCCGCCGCGCGTTCGTCGTCTGGACGTTCGCGGCAATGGTGGTGCTGCTGCTGGTGCTCGGCCTGGTGCCGGGGCAGTCGGCCTTGTTCACGCTCGTGGTCTTCGGTGCCTTCGTCCTGATCATCACGGCCTCCAACAACATCCAGTACGTCTATCCGCCGGAGATGTTCGAGACCCGTTTCCGCAGCACGGGCGTGGGCTTCGCGGCCGCTTTCAGCCGCATCGGCGCTGCGGGCGCGACGTACCTTTTCCCCGTCACGCTGGAGCACCTCGGCGTCACGCAGACCCTGCTCATCGCTGCGGCCTTCCCGGCCGTGGGCCTCGTGGCCTCGCTGTTGTGGGCGCCGGAGACCAAGTCGCTCGCCCTGGACTCGGAGGTCATGCCGGCCCACTGATGCCCCCCCGTTCGCGAAACCTTTCGTGCCCGACGACGCGCCCCTCGCCCTGGCGGCGAGGGGCGCGTTCGCGTGCGGGGACCTTGCGGCGCGATCCCCGGCTCAGCGAGGCTTGAGCTGACCCAGACGCTTGGCCAGCAGATCGCCCTGTTCGCGCAGGGTCACGGCGATGGCCTCGAGGTCGTCCTGGGGCATGCGGAACGCCGGCGCCGTCAGGGAGAGAGCCGCGAGGACGGCGCCGTCGCTCGCGTAGACGGGCACGGCCACGGCGTGCGTGGCCTCCTGCCACTCGGCGACCGCCCCGGCCCAGCCGCGCGCGCGGATCTCCTCCAGTTCGGCGGCGAGCGCCTGCGGGGAGGTGATCGTCGTGTCGGTGAAGCGCTCCAGGTGCCGGCAGGCCTCCGCGAGGAGCTCGGGTCCGGAGTGCGCCAGCAGGATCTTGCCTGAACTCGTGGCGTGCAGCGGCGTGCGCTGCCCCACGAACTGGTGACGCACGGAGACAGAGGAGATGCCTGTGGTCTGGGCGATGTTGATGGCCACGCCGTCCACGAGGACGGCGACGTTGGAGGTCTCGCCGGTCTGGGCCGTGACCTCGTCGCAGATCTGCTGCGCCTCGCGCGCCAGGTCCGAGCGGTGGGTCACGGCGCCGGCCACGCGCAGGGCGCCGCTGCCGAGGGCGTAGGTGCCGTCGGCACGGTGCTCAACGAAGCGGCGCCGCTCCAGGGTGACCAGGAGGCGGAAGGCCGTGGAACGGTGGACGCCCAGGCGTGTGGCCAGGGAGGTGACGGTGGAAGCGCCGTCGTCGGCGATCATCTCCATGATCTGCAGGGCGCGATCGACGGCCTGCACGGGGGAGGACTCGCCGCGACCGCTCGCCTCCGGGCTGGGTTCGCTCATGGCGGCAGTCTACGGAGCCGAGGGGCCGCCCGCGTGCACGGCGTGCGCGCCTTCCTCCTCGAGTCGCGTGGAGACGATCTCCCCGGCGGTTTGGCGCAGGATGTCGAGGCAGTCGCGGATGAGGGGTGAGGGCAGCGCCCCCCGCCTCGTCACGGCCACGATCTTGCGGACGGGGCGTGAAGCGCCCTCAAGGCGCACGCGCACCACCTCCCCGGTGTTGCCAGCCACCGCCAGGCGGGGAAGCAGGCCCACGCCGAGTCCCTGGGCCACGAGTGCGCTGGAGGTTTCCCACTCGACGACGTGGTGGGCCACGCGCGGCGTGAGGCCCACGGCCGTGAAGGCGGCGGTGAACAGGGCGTGATAGGCGTTGCCGGGCGCCGCCGTGATCCAGTCCTCCCCGGCCAGCTCCGCCAGCGGCACGCTGGTGCGCCCGGCCACGGGGTGCGAACTCGGCACCAAGACGTCCAGGGGATCGTCGAGCAACGGGACCTGTTCGAAGCGCGGGTCGTCGTGCACCTCGGCCTGCATCGCGATGACGACCGCCAGGTCGATGCGCTCGGCCAGCAGCAGCTCGAAGCACTCGCCGGGGGCGGCTTCGACGACGTGCACCCGGGCGTCCGGCCGGTCCCTGCGCAGCCGGCCGGCCAGCGGCGCCAGGAGGTGGACGGCCGCGGTGGAGAAGCCCCCCAGGCCGAAGTCCGTGGGCGCCTGCTCCCCGCCGCCGAGGACGTCGGCCTTGATGGCCTCCCATTGCCGTACCAGCCCGTCGGTGTGGGCCACGAGGGAGCGCCCCATGGAGGTGAGGCGCAGGCCCCTGCCCTCCTTCGTCACGAGGCGCATCCCTAGCGTCTTCTGGAGCTCGCGCAGCTGCGCGGAGACGGCCGAGGGAGAGTAGCCGCTGCGCTGTGCGGTGGCGGTCACGGTGCCGCATTCGGCGAAGAGGCGCAGGGTCACGAGTCGCGGATCGATCATGCACTTATTTTGCACGAAACCCGACAGATTTATGCGTTTCCCCGCGATGAACGCAGCGACTATCTTGAGGTACGGATCACACGCGGACGGCCTCGGGGCCGAGCGCGTGAACCGCACCAGCAACCGACTCCCGTTTCTTCTCGGAGGGCCAGCATGACCATCACCAATCCGGCTCCGGCCTCATCGGGCCGTCTCAGGTCGACCGCTCCGCTGGAGCAGCTCGAGGAGATGAAGCAGCTCTTCGCCAACCGCGAGCCGGGGCACTCTCTCGACGCCCCGTTCTACACGGACCCCACCCTCTTCGCCACCGACATGGTGGGCATCTTCGGCCAGCAGTGGATCTTCGCCGCGAGCCTCGCCGAGATCCCGGAGCCCGGCGACTACGTGACGGTCGAGTTCGGCCCGTACTCCCTCATCCTGCTGCGCACCGAGGACGAGGAGGGCGAGCCGGACGGCGTGAACGCCCTGCACAATGTCTGCCGCCACCGCGGCGCGCGCGTTCTCACGGCGCCGTCCGGCAACACGGGCAACATGGTGTGCGGATACCACTCGTGGACCTACGACCCCGAGGGTCGGCTGATCCACGCCTCCGCCCCGGGCGAGAGCGACTTCGACACCTCCTGCTACGGGCTCAAGCGGGCGCACGTGAGGATCGTGGCCGGCCTGATCTTCGTCTGCATGGCGGAGACCGCACCCACCGACTTCGACGAGGTCGCCAAGATCATCGAGCCCTACCTGGCCCCGCACGAGATCGCCAAGACCAAGGTTGCCTACCAGCAGGAGCTGCCCGAGGAGGGCAACTGGAAGCTGGTCATGGAGAACAACCGCGAGTGTTACCACTGCGACGGCCACCCAGAGCTGGCCTGTTCGCTCTTCCCCACGTGGGGCCTCTCCGAGGGCGTCATCCCGCCGCACCTAGAGGATGCCTGGCAGCGCAACCTCGCGGCCGACGCGGAGCTGCAGGAGCGTTGCGAGCGCTACGAGCTGCCGTACAAGGTGATCGAGGAGCTCAACACCCGCGAGGCCGGCTTCCGCATCTCGCGCGAGGCCCTCGACGGAGAGGGAGAGTCCTTCTCCCCGTCCGGCCGCCGCCTCTCCAAGAAGCTGCTGGGTAAGCTGCGCGACTTCCGCCTGGGCCGTTGCTCGCTGCACCTGCAGCCCAATTGCTGGTTCCACCTCATCTCCGACCACGTCATCACCTTCGCCGCCTTCCCCGTGAACGAGCACCAGACGATCGTGCGCACCACGTGGCTCGTGGCCCAGGACGCCGTCGAGGGCGTGGACTACGAGCTCGAGGAGCTCACCCACACCTGGAAGATGACCAACATCCAGGACCGTGCCTTCGTGGAGCTGTGCCAGAAGGGCGCAGGCAGCCCGGCCTACGAGCGCGGCCCGTACATGAAGAGCGAATACCAGGTCGAGGCGTTCATCTCCTGGTACGTGGACCGCATGCGCGAGCGCCTGGCATGAGCGAAAGGCGAGCGCAGCTCCGCGTGACCCGCGAGGTCACCGTCAGCACCACGCCGTACGCGGGCGCCGCGCTGAGCCTGCGTCCGCGCGGGCTGGAGATGCCGTGGAACCGCGCCCTGAACGCCGGCAGGGCGGGCGCCGTCCCGCTCATGGGTGCCCTGCACCCGCAGGAGTTCGAGGCAGAATGCGTCCAGGTGGTCCCGGAGGACGGCGACATCCTCACCTTCGTTTTCCGCCGGCTCGACGGACTGCCGCTCGCCTTCCGTGCGGGGCAGTACGTCAACATCCTCTTCCCCGTCAAGGACGAGTACGGCGAGCAGCTGGAGCGCAGCTACTCGATCTCCTCGGCCGCGACGGAGCCGTGGACCTTTGCGGTGTCTATCAAGCGGCACGAACTGGGCGTCGTCTCCCGCTGGGCGCACGAGAACCTGCGCCCCGGCGTGGTGCTGGAGATGCTGGGCCCAGTGGGCGCGTTTCACCTTCCCGACCAGGACCCCAGGGCGCGCTACCTCTTCTTGGGGGCCGGCGCGGGCATCACGCCCCTCATGTCCATGATCCGCACCATCCACGCGCTGCCAGGCCGCGCCGACATCGTGCTGCTCTTCCACGGCCCGCGCCCCGGCTCCTTCGCCTTCTGGCGGGAGCTGGAGTACCTCACGAGCGTCGACGAGCGCATCAGCGTGTACTACTCGCTCGGAAACCAGGGCATGCCCGGCGGCTGGGAGTGGATGTCGGGGCGTCTCTCCCGCGAGATGATCGACGAGGTGGCGCCGGACGCCAACGGCCGCAAGGCGTTCGTGTGCGGGCCGGAGGGCTACCTGGACGCGGCCGTCGAGGTCCTCGTGGAGGCCGGGGTGGACGCCACCTCGATCTACACGGAGTACTTCTCCGGCAGCCAGGAGACGGTGCGCGAATACCGTGCCGAGATCGCCGCCGCCGGCGAGCTCGCCGAGGAGCTGGCGGAGACGCAGGCCATCGTCGAGGAGGCCGTCGCGGCCGTGCTCGACACCTCGGGCGACATCGAGCCCGGCCCCGCGCTGGGCGAGGAGGACGAGCGCGTCGAGGTGCAGAGCGCGGAGGAGCTGCTCTCCGAGGAGGCGGAGGAGGCGCCGTCCGGCATCGACACCTCCGGCTTCGAGACGGTCGGCGCGGGCGCCTTGAACATGACCTTCCTCCGCAGCGGCCTGAACGTGCGCATCGACAAGGAGCAGAGGGTCCTCGACGTGGCGCGCAAGGCCGGCATCCGCATCGGCGCCAACTGCCAGGAGGGCATGTGCGGCTCCTGCAAGACCGTCAAGGTCTCCGGCGAGGTGGAGATGAATCACCAGGGAGGCATCCGCGCCAGGGAGATCGCGGCGGGCAAGTTCCTGCCGTGCTGCTCCACGCCGCTCAGCGATTTGGTGCTGGAGGCCTGAGCCGTCCGCGGGGCGCCCCGTGGGAGCGGTGAGGACAAGCAGAGGGGGCCGGTGCTGCGCACCGGCCCCCCGTCGTCGGGCATCAGGTCTCAGAGGTGACGCTCGTCCGGGCCGTCGTAGGCGGAGAGCGGGCGGATGAGCGCGTTGGCGGCGCGCTGTTCCATGACATGGGCCGTCCAGCCCGTGATGCGGGAGGCGATGAAGATGGGCGTGAACATCTGCGTGTCGAAGCCCATGAGGTGGTACGTGGGACCGGCGGGGTAGTCGAGGTTGGGCTTGATGGCCTTGGCCTCGTCCATGGCCTGCTCCAGCCCGTCGTAGAGGCCGAGCACCTCCGGGCGGTCGAAGTGCTCGATCATCCGGTCCAGCGCGGCCTTCATGGTCGGCACGCGGGAGTCGCCGTGCTTGTAGACGCGGTGCCCGAAGCCCATGACCTTCTTCTTGGCGGCGAGGGCCTCCTCCATCCACGCCTTGGCACGGGCGGCGGCGTCCTCACGGGACTCGTCCGTGCGGATCCCGATCTCGTCGAAGGTGTGCATGACGGCCTCGTTGGCCCCGCCGTGCAGCGGGCCCTTGAGCGCGCCGATGGCGCCCGTGACGGCCGAGTGCAGATCGGCGAGTGTGGAGGTGATGACGCGCGCCGTGAAGGTGGAGGCGTTGAAGGAGTGCTCCGCGTAGAGCACCATCGAGACGCGGAAGGCGTCCACGACCTCGGGGGCGGCCTCCTCGCCGAAGGTCATCCAGAGGAAGTTCTGCGCGTAGTCCAGGTCCTCGCGGGGCTCCACGGGCGCCAGGCCGCGGCGGCGGCGCTGGTCGTAGGCCACCACGGCCGGGAAGGCAGCGAAGAGACGCTTGGCCTTGGCGAGCTCCGCCTCGGGGGACGAGTCCTCCGCCTGCGGATCGTTGGCGCCCAGGACGGAGACGGCGGTGCGGCCCACGTCCATGGGGTGGCAGTCAAGCGGCAACAGGTCGACGGCGGCCCTCACGTTGGGTGCCAGGGCGCGGGCCGCGCGCTCGGCAGCGCTGAACTCGGCAAGCTCTGCCTCGGTGGGCAGCTCGCCGTTCCACAGGAGCAGGGCCACCTCCTCGAAGCTCTTGTTCGCGGCGAGTTCCTGCACGGGGTAGCCGCGGTAGAGCAGTGAGTTGGTCTCCGGGTTGACCTTGGAGACGGCGGTGACGTCGACGACGACGCCGGCCAGGCCCTTCTTGATCTCGGGGGCGGTGGTTTCGCTCATGTTCAGCTCCTTCAGGAGAGGTTGGCGTTGTTCGTGCCGATGTCCGCGGTGGGGACCCGGAAGTTGAAGATGCCGTTGTCGAAGCGGTTGTAGCCCTCGTAGTCCACGAGCTCGTACAAGCGCGCCCGGCTCAGCATCTCAGGCACGGCGGCCGCTTGGGTACCCTCGGCCTTGATGGTGGCCAGGGTGCGCTCGATGGCGCCCATGGCCGAGCGCAGGCTCGTGACGGGGTAGATGATCATGGCCACGCCGGCGTCCGCCAGCCGCTCGCGCGTGAACAGCTCCGACTTGCCGAACTCGGTCATGTTGGCCAGGATCGGCACGTCGATCGCCTTCGCCACGGCCTCGAATTCGCCCAGGTCCTTGAGGGCCTCGGGGAAGACCGCGTCCGCGCCCGCGTCGACGAGCGCCTTGATGCGATCGATCGTGGCGGGCAGGGTGTCCACGCCGCGCAGGTCGGTGCGGGCCATGATGAGGAAATTCGCGTCGCGGCGGGCGTCCGCCGCGGCGGCGATGCGCTTGACGGCGGTGTCCAGGTCCACCATGTTCTTGCCGTCCAGGTGGCCGCAGCGCTTGGGGTTGAACTGGTCCTCGATGTGGGTGCCGGCCAGCCCGGCGTCCTCGAATTCCTGCACCGTACGGGCCACGTTCATGGGCTCGCCGAAGCCAGTGTCGGCGTCGATGAGGCAGGGAAGGTCCGTCACGCGGGCGATCTGCGCGCCGCGCTGGGCCACCTCGGTGAGGGTGGTCAGGCCGACGTCGGGCAGCCCCAGTTCGTTGGCGAGCACCCCGCCGGAGATGTAGGCGCCGTCGAAGCCTTGTTCCTGGATGAGCTTGGCGGACAGGGGTGTGAACGTGCCGGGGAACTGCAACGCGGCACCGGGCCGGAGGGCCGCGCGGAATGCCTCCCGCTTGGCGGCCGGGGTGGTGTGGGAGTAGAGCATCAGAACAGGCCCTTCTGCGCGGACTCGAGCGGCACGGAGGCCACGATGTTGAGCCGCTCCAACTCGCCCGCACCCAGGCTCATGACGTTCTGGGCGGCGACGAGGAAACGCTCGATCTCCTCGCCTGAGACCTTGCCGGCGGCGAGCTTGCGGAACTTGGCGATGTACTCGGCGCGTCCGAAGGGCCGGGCGCCCAGCGGATGTGCGTCCGCCACGGCGATCTCGTCCACGAGGGTGGAGCCGTCCGCCAGCTCGATCTCGACGCGTCCGCCGAAGGCCTTCTCGTTCAGGTCGAGGGAGTGGTAGCGGCGCGTCCATTCGGCGTCCTCGAGGGTGGTGACCTTGTGCCACAGCGCCACGGTGTCCTCGCGGCCGGCTCGTTCGGGGGAGTAGGAGTCCACGTGGTCCCACGCGCCGTCCTGCAGCGCCACCGCGAAGATGTAGGGGATCGAGTGGTCAAGGGTCTCGCGGGAGGCGCTCGGGTCGTATTTCTGCGGGTCGTTGGCGCCGGAGCCGATGACGTAGTGCGTGTGGTGGCTCGTGTGCAGCACGATCGCCTTGACGTTGGCCGGGTCGGTCAGCTCGGGGTGCTGTTCGTGCAGCTTGCGGGCCAGGTCGATCCAGGCCTGTGCCTGGTACTCGGCCGAGTGCTCCTTGGTGTACGTGTCGAGGATGGCGCGCTTGGCCTCGCCCGGCTCCGGCAGCGGCACGGTGTAGTTGGCGTCCTTGCCGTCCAGCATCCAGGCGATGACGCCGTCCTCGCCCTCGTAGATCGGGACGGGGGAGGTCTGCCCGCGCAGGGCGCGGTCCACGGCCTCGACGGCCATCTTGCCGGCGAAGGCCGGGGCGTGGGCCTTCCACGTGGAGATCTCGCCCTTGCGGGACTGGCGCGTGGCGGTCGTGGTGTGCAGGGCCTGGCCCACGGCCTGGAAGATCGTCTCGACGTCCGCGTGCAGCAGGGTGCCGATGCCGGCGGCGGCCGAGGGGCCGAGGTGCGCCACGTGGTCGATCTTGTGGGCGTGCAGGGAGATGCCCTTGACCAGGTTGACCTGGATCTCGTACCCCGTGGCGATGCCGCGCACCAGGTCTTCGCCGTTGGCGCCCACGTGCTGGGCGGCGGCGAGGATCGGCGGGATGTTGTCGCCTGGGTGGGAGTACTCCGCGGCGAGGAAAGTGTCGTGGTAGTCCAGCTCGCGCACGGCCACGCCGTTGGCCCAGGCGGCCCACTCGACGGCGACGGGTTCGTCCGTGCCGAAGATCTTGGCGCCGCGGCCGCCCGTCGTGACGGGGTGCGCCTGCGCCTGGGCGCGTGCGGAGACGATGGGTCCGCGGTTCAGCGAGGCGATGGCCACCGAGGCGTTGTCGATGATGCGGTTGATGACCATGTCCACCACCTCGGGATCCAGCGCTACGGGATCCGCGGCGACCGCGGCGATCTTGTGGGCCAGCTGCTCCCCACGGGGCAGGTTTTCCTCGCTGCGGTAGACGCGCACGGTGTGGTTGATCATGCTCTTCCTCTCAACTGGCCGCCGCCGGAGAGGGTCCGGAGGCGTGGTTCGTGATGTGGGCGTGGGAGTGGTGCAGGTGCATCACGGTGGTGGCGGCCGCCAGCTCGGGGTCGCCCGCGGCGACGGCGCGGGCGATGGCCGCGTGCTCGCCGGCCGAGGCCGCGAGGCGCGCGGGGTCCCCCTGCGACCAGCGGCGCACGCGCGCCAGGTGCAGGCGCAGGCCGCGCAGGGCCTGGGCCAGGTAGGGATTGGCCGCCGCCTCGTCGAGGCGCTCGTCCAGCCGGGCCGCGAGCTCGTAGTACTCGGACGGGGCGGGGCTCGCCGGGTTCGTGGGGGCGCCGACGGCGTCGAAGGCCTCGGCGAGGGCCGCGAAGCCGGAGGCGTCCCGCGTGGGTGAGGACGCCGCCAGGCGGGCGGTGGCCACCTCGAGGACCTGCCTGGCGTCGAAGAGGCGGTCGACGGCGTCGGGCAGGACGGGGGCCACGACGAGCCGGCCGGCCTGCTGGACGGCCAGGCCGTCCGCGCTCAGGCGGGCGATCGCCTCCCTGACCGGGGTGCGTGAGAGGCCGAGGCGCTCGCCGAGCTCCACCTCGGGGAGCGCGGTGCCGGGGGAGAGGCGCCATTCCACGATGTCCCGTCGCAGGGCCTCGTAGGCGCGGTCGCTGGCCTTCATGGCTTCAGTGTATACATGGATGGCGTCAGATGGGGAGTAGTGTGGAATTTTTGGCACTTCGTCCGATGATATGTATACATGAGGCGGCGTGCCGACCCCGGACGCGCGCCGCTCTCGCTACGCGCCGGTTCCTCGGGCCAGCCCCCTCGCGCGCGGCCCTCTGTGGAGGCATTTACCTACACAAACGCGAAAGTGTAGGCAAATGCCTTCACTGATGAGGGTGGCATGAGGGTGGCATGGGGGCGGCTTGGGGGCGGCTTGATGGGACGGCTTGAGCGAGCTCGCGGCGGTCTGTGGGGGACGCTCGTCGTCGGTCTGTGGACAACGGCCGACGCGTCTCGTCGATCTGCGACACCATGAGGGGATGACCACGTCACGCCCGCTCCCGGCCGATTTGGGAAGCGCCTTCTCCTGCCGGCAGGCGCGCAGTGAGGGGGTGAGCAAGCACCGCCTGCGACGGCCGGACCTGGACCGCCCGTTCCACGGGGCGCGGCTCGTGCCCGTCGGCCCGGGAGCGGAGGACAGGGACACCGATGCAGGCCACTCCTCCGGGCGTGAGGTCGAACTGCGCCGGTTGGAGGCGCTCCAGTCCGTCCTTCCCGCGCACGCCTTCTTCACCTCGCTCACCGCGGCGTGGCTCTGGGAGATGCCGCTGCCCGCGGGGGAGCCCCACCAGGTCCACGTGGGAGTGCCCCGCGAATGTGCGCCGGTGGACCGGCCCGGCGTGACGTCGCATCGCATGCAACCGCACCTGATCTCCCTCGCCAACGGATCGCGGCTGCGGGCCCTGGACCGCGCCACGACCTGGGCTGCGTTGGCGGCGGAGGTGCCGCTCGACGACCTGGTCGCGGCCGCGGATCACCTGCTCTGGGTCCCGCGGGACCCACGGCGCGAGGGCGCCGCCCCCCTCGGGACGCCGCTCGTGAGCGGGCGCGAGCTGGCCGACGTCCTGGAACGCGGTCGGTGGCGCGGCGGTTCCTCGGCGCGCGAGGCGCTCGGGTTGGCCAGGGACGGGAGCATGTCCCCGCCGGAGACGCACCTGCGCCTGCTCCTGCACAGGAACGGCCTGCCGGAACCCGAGCTGAACGCGAACATCTTCGACGGGCGCGGCCACCGCTTCAATGCCGACGCCGTGTTCCGGAGCTATCGCGTCTATCTCGAGTATCAGGGGAATCACCACCGCTCCCTGCAGCAGCAAACGGCGGACACCGACCGCGCCCACACCTTGCGGGAAACGGGCTGGGAGGGCATCGAGGTCACGGCCAGCCACCTGTATCGCGGTCCGTCCGCCCTGGTGCGCCGGGTCGGCGAAGCGCTGGCCCGCCGCGGCTGGACGCCGTAGAAGCCGCCCCTGAGCTTCCGGTGCTGGCCTGGTGTGCGCTCGGTGCTCGCGGACCTCGGTACTCTCCCGTCTGTGTCGGCATTTACCTACACAAACTCGAAAGTGTAGGTAAATGCCTCCACTGACGGGGTGGTCAAGGGGAAGGAATCGCCGCGGGCCACCGGGCACCAGCCCTCTGCCCGCGAGCCCCCCGTGAGCCCCTCCGCCCACCTTCCACCTCAACTCGAGGGTCAAGGCTCGCCGCGAACCCGCCTCCGAACGCGCGAACCGTCACGACATTAGGGTGGAAACGGCGGGTCCGCCGCACCGGACACGCCTGCCGTACCCCAGACCAAGGAGCCTTCGTGAGCGACCCCAACGCCTTCGGCCGAGTCCCCGCCCCCGGGGGGATGCGCGAGATCAACGCGCTCGGACGACCGTTGGCCACCCTCCCCGAGCCCTCCATCCTCACCGAGCACGGCCCCGCGCGCATCATCGCGATGGTCAACCAGAAGGGTGGCGTCGGCAAGACGACCTCCACCATCAACCTGGCCGCGGCGCTCGCCGAGTTCGGCCGCCGCGTCCTCGTGGTGGACTTCGACCCGCAGGGCGCCGCCTCGGCCGGCCTCGGCGTGAGCCCCCACGAGCTGGACCTCACCGTCTACAACGTGCTCATGGACCGCCATGCCAGCATCGAGGAAGCCATCCTCCCCACCACGGCGGAGAACGTGGACCTGCTCCCGGCCAACATCGATCTCTCCGCCGCGGAGGTCCAGCTCGTCAACGAGGTGGCCCGCGAGCAGGTCCTGGCCTCTCAGCTGCGCAAGGTCTCCGACGACTACGACGTCATCCTCATCGACTGCCAGCCCTCCCTTGGCCTGCTGACGGTCAACGCGCTCGCCGCTGCGCACGGCGTGATCATCCCGCTCACGGCCGAGTTCTTCGCCCTGCGCGCCGTGGCCCTGTTGACCGAGACGATCGACAAGGTCCAGGAGCGCATCAATCCCGCCCTGCAGATCGACGGCGTCGTCGCCACGATGTACGACCAGCGCACCCTGCACGCCCGCGAGGTCCTCGGCCGGCTCGACGAGGCCTTCGGCGACAAGCTCTTCGAGACGGTCATCCGCCGCACGGTGAAGTTCCCCGACGCCACCGTCGCGGCTGAGCCCATCACCTCCTTCGCCCCGCAGCACGCCGGCGCCGCCGCGTACCGCCGCCTGGCGCAGGAGCTCATCGCCCGCGGCGGCGCCCCGTGACGGGCGCCAGGTAGGCGCTGATGGCGCAGACCGTGCCGGTGGACAAGCCGGCGCCCGACGACGCCCCGGCGGCTTCCGCCGGGGCGTCGCCTTCCGTCGTGGCCGGCGGCCCCGACCCCAACGGCGGCTTCGCCGTGGAGTTGGAGAACTTCTCCGGCCCCTTCGAGGTGTTGCTCTCCCTCATCAACCGCCGCAGCCTCGACATCACCGAGGTGGCCCTGGCGACCGTCACGGGCGAGTTCATCTCCTACCTGCGCCGCCTCGCCGACGAACACGGCACGCGCGTGCTTGATGAGATGACGGAGTTCCTCGTGGTGGCCTCCACCCTGCTCGACCTCAAGGCCGCTCGCCTGCTGCCGCGCGGCGAGGTGGAGGACGAGGAGGACCTGGCGCGCCTCGAGGCGCGCGACCTGCTCTTCGCGCGCCTGCTGCAGTACCGCGCGTTCAAGCAGGCTGCCCAGGCGATCGGCGAGCTGCTCGCGGCCGGGTCCCGCCGAGTCCCTCGCCAGGTGGCGGCGGACGATCCCGACGTCGTCGCCCAGCTGCCCGAGCTCGTCTTCACGACCACGCCCGCCCAGCTCGCGGGCCTCGCCGCGAAGGCCATGGCGCCCCGCGAGCCCGAGCCGGACACAGTGGACCTCAGCCACCTCCACGCCCAGCCCGTCTCCGTGCGGGATCAGGCCGGCATCGTCGCGGCCCGGCTGCGCGAGGCCGGCGCCCTGGAATTCGAGGAGCTGGCCGGCGACGCCGAGGCCTCCCTCGTGGTGGTCGCCCGGTTCCTCGCCCTGCTGGAGATGTACCGCGACCGCGCCGTGAGCTTCGAACAGCTCGCGCCGCTGGCCCGCCTCGTAGTGCGCTGGAACGAAGGCGCCCAGTGGCCACCGCCCGGCGCGGAGGGCTTCGAGGAGTACCGGGGGAGCCCGGACCACGAACGGGAAGTGGAAGGGGAAACCACCGATGACTGAGCAGGGGCTGGCGAGCGCGCTGGAGGCGGTCCTCATGGTGGTGGACGCCCCCGCCTCGCTCGATGAGCTGGCCGCGGCCGTCGACGCGCCGCCCGTCCTGGTCCGGAAGGCCCTCGAGGAACTGCGTGCCGACTACGACGGCGAGCGGGGCGGGCGCCGCCGCGGCTTCGAGCTGCGGCACGTGGGCGGCGGCTGGCGCATCGCCTCCCGCGCTGAACACGCGGACGCCGTCTCGGCCCTCGTCCTCCAGGGGCAGACGGCCCGCCTCTCGCAGGCTGCGCTGGAGACGCTGGCCATCGTCGCGTACCGCCAGCCCGTCTCCAGGGCGCGCATCGGCGCCATCCGCGGCGTCAATGCCGACGGCGTGGTGCGCACCCTCGTGGCGCGCGGCCTCATCGCCGAGGTGGGCACCGATCACGAGACAAGCGCCTCACTCTTTGGCACCACCCCCGCTTTCCTGGAAAGATTGGGGGTGGACAGCCTGGAGGAACTCCCTGCGCTGTCGCCACTGCTCCCCGGCATCGAGAATCTTCACGATTTTCTCGACGAGGCGTAGGCGCCCCACCCGGTGCCCGCGTGCCACGGGTCCCCATGACCCCGGCGGCGAAAACCTGGCCGCACCCCGGAGCAGCCCAGCCCGGCCGACGCCTGAGATGGCGCGGCGTATGAAAAGGATGTCTCGACATGACTCGACACAATGACGGCGGCGCAAGCCGCGGGGGCGCCCAGCGCGGCGGATCCCAGCGCGGCAACTCCGGACGCGGCGCGTCCGGCAACGGGCGCGCAGCCCAGGGCGGTTCCCGCTTGGGCGGGCGCGGCGGCGCGGGCAAGGGCGGCTTCGGCGGACGCGACGGCGCGCAGGGCGGCTCGCGCGAGGGCCGGGACGGCGGCTACCGCTCGGGCGAGGGCCGCACCCAGGGCGGCCGGGCGTCGTCGGGCACGGGGAAGGGCGGCTACGGCGCGCCCCGCGGCGAGAAGAAGTACGGCGAGCAGCGAGGCAACGGCGGCGCCCCGCAGCGCGGCGGCAAGCCGGGCGCGGCCAAGCCGTTCGCGAACGAGCGCTTCGGCCTGGACCTTGGCCCGGTCAAGCGCCGCCGCCGCGGTCCCAGCCAGCGCGTGACGGCCACCCCGCGCGTGGAGAACCCGGACGGCGAGCGCCTGCAGAAGGTCATGGCCCACGCTGGCGTGGCCAGCCGCCGCGTGTGCGAGGAGCTCATCGAGACCGGCCGCGTCGAGGTCAACGGCGAGATCGTCCGCGAGCTCGGCGTGCGCGTCAAGCCCGGCGTCGACACGGTGCACGTGGACGGCGTGCGCCTGCAGCTAGATGAGAACATGGTCTACTTCGTGTTCAACAAGCCGGCCGGCGTGGTCTCCTCCATGAAGGACCCCGAGGGCCGCCGCGACATCTCGCACTACCTGCGCGAGGGCCAGTCCGAGCGCCTCTTCCACGTGGGCCGCCTGGACTTCGAGACCGAGGGCCTGCTGCTGCTGACGAACGACGGAGAGCTGGCGCACCGCCTCACGCACCCCTCCTTCGAGGTCCCCAAGACCTATCTGGTGCAGGTCCGTGGCCCGCTGCCGCGCGGCGTCGGCCAGGAGCTGCGCGACGGCGTGGAGCTGGAGGACGGCATGGCGAAGGTGGACTCGTTCCGCCTCATCGACTCGACGCCCGGCCACGTGCTCGTCGAGGTCGTGCTGCACTCCGGCAAGAACCGCATCGTCCGCCGCATGTTCGACGCGGTGGGCTTCCCGGTCCAGCGCCTGGTGCGCGTGCAGATCGGTCCCATCCGCCTGGGCGACCAGAAGCAGGGCAGCCTGCGCAAGCTGGGCAAGCAGGAGATCGGGCACCTCCTGGCCGAAGTCGGCCTGTGAACGCGAACTACCTGGCCGGGCCGGTGCTCGTCATCGGCACCGGCCTGCTCGGCGCGTCCGCGGCCATGGGCCTGCGCGCGTGTGGGATCGAGGTGGGGCTGCGTGACGCGTCCCCCACGGCCCTGCGCATCGCCGAGGACCTGGGCGCTGGCGTGGCCTGCGCCCCCGGCGACGGCTTCGAGCCGGAGCTCGTGATCGTCGCGACGCCGCCGGACGTCGTCGCGCCCGTGGTCTCGGCGGCGCTGCGGGAGTTCCCCGCGGCCGCCGTCATCGACATCGCCTCGGTGAAGCAGTCCATCCTGGCCGCCCTGCTCGACGACGCGTCGCTGAGTCCCGCCGAGCTGGCCAGGTACGTGGGGGCCCACCCCATGGCCGGGCGCGAGCTCTCCGGGCCGGCGGCCGCGCGCGGCGCGCTCTTCACCTCGGCCCCGTGGGTCGTGGTGCCGCACGAGGGAAGCTCGGCGCACGCCGTGCGCCTCGCGAAGGCGGCCGGAGCGGACCTGGGCGCGTCCGTCATCCAGATGGACGCGCGCTCGCACGACGAAGCGGTGGCCCTCGTGTCCCACTTCCCGCAGGTGGCCTCCTCGCTCCTGGCGTCGCGGCTGCGGGGCGCCCCGGGTTCCGCCCTGGCGCTCGCGGGCAACGGGCTGCGGGACACCACGCGCATCGCGGCGAGCGATCCGCGGCTGTGGATCCAGATCCTCTCCCACAACGCGCCCCAGGTGCTGCCGATCCTGGAGGGCCTGCGCGGGGATCTCGACCGGATCATCGCGACGCTGAAGGATCCCGCCGCGCCCGGTGCCGCGCTGGACATCGCCGAGCTGATGGGGGAGGGCAACGCCGGTGCGGCGCGCATCCCCGGCAAGCACGGCGCCCCGCCGCAGTCCTTCGCCACGGTCTCCGTGATCGTGGACGACAGGCCGGGGCAGATCGCCAAGCTCCTGACGGAGATCGGCGAGGCGGGCATCAACCTGGAGGACCTGCGGATGGAACACTCCGCCGGCCACCAGGTGGGGCTCGTGGACGTACAGGTGTTGCCCGGTCGCCGGGACGAACTCGTGGCCGCGCTGACGGCCCTGAACTGGAAAGTGGTGCAGTGAGCATGGGTAAGCACGTGGCGCAGGCCTCCATCGACGCGAACGAGGCGCTCGTCGTCGCCATCGACGGCCCGGCGGGTTCCGGCAAGTCCTCCGTGTCCAAGGAGGTGGCGCGCCGGCTGGGTGCCGCCTACCTGGACACCGGGGCTATGTACCGCGCGGTGACCTTCGCGGCGCTCGAGTCCGGCCTCGACCTCGAGGACCAGGCCGCGATCGCGGACGCCGTGCGCGCCGCCGACATCGAGCTCTCCACTGGCACCGACTCCCAGACCGTGTTGGTCAACGGGCAGGACGTGACCGCGCAGATCCGCGAGCCGCGCGTCTCCTCCTCCGTCTCCGCCGTGTCCACGAACCTCGCCGTGCGGGAGAACCTCGTGGCCCGCCAGCGCGCCGTGATCGAGGCGGCCGGCCGCATCGTGGCCGAGGGCCGCGACACCACGACCGTCGTGGCGCCGGACGCGAACGCCCGCATCCTGCTCACCGCCCGCGAGGAGGTGCGCCTGGCCCGCCGCGGCCTGGAGCTGAACAACTCGCAGAGCGCGGAGGCGCTGGCCAAGCAGGTCTCCGAGCGGGACAAGAGGGACAGCTCCGTCGTGAACTTCACTGAGGCCGCGCCGGGCGTGGTCCTCGTGGATTCCTCCGAGCTGGACTTCGAGCAGACCGTCCTGGCCGTGCTGGCCACCATCGAGGAGCAGGCCGCGAAGGCCTGATCCTCGCCCAGATAGACTTTTTCCCTTGCGCTCGCATCCGGGCGCACCGATCCCCATCCTGGAGGAGCGCATGAGCCCCATCGACACCGAGGGCGAAGACTTCCGCGAATACGGCGAGGACGACGTCGCCGAGCGCGTGGCCGCAATGACCGACGAGGAGGCCGAGGCCCGCGCCGCGAGCCTGCGCGCCGGCCTGGCCGACTACGACCTCGAGGACGAGGACGCCGCCCTGCTGTCCGGCGAGGAGTGGGAGGACTGGGAGGACGAGGAAGCCATCGTCCCGCCGGTCGTCGCGATCGTCGGCCGCCCCAACGTGGGCAAGTCCACCCTCGTGAACCGCATCATCGGGCGCCGCGAGGCCGTCGTCGAGGACGTCCCCGGCGTCACCCGCGACCGCGTCTCCTACGAGGCCGAGTGGTCCGGCGTGGACTTCACGCTCGTCGACACCGGCGGCTGGGAGGTCGACGCCAAGGGCATCGACAAGATGGTCGCCGAGCAGGCCGAGCGCGCCGTGGACGTGGCGGATGCCGTCATCTTCGTCGTCGACGCCTCTGTGGGCGCCACCGCCACCGACGAGGCCGTCGTGAAGATGCTGCGCCGCAAGAAGCGTCCCGTCATCCTCGTGGCCAACAAGGTGGACGGCGCCTCCATGGAGTCCGACGCCGCGATGCTCTGGTCCCTTGGCTTCGGCCAGCCGTGGCCGGTCTCCTCCCTGCACGGCCGCGGCACCGGCGACATGCTGGACGCTTTGCTGGAGGTGCTCCCTGAGGAGTCCGCGTACGGTGACCCGCTGCCGGAGGGCGGCCCCCGCCGCGTGGCCCTGCTCGGCCGCCCCAACGTGGGCAAGTCCTCGCTGCTGAACAAGCTGGCCGGTGAGGAGCGCGTGGTCGTCAACGAGATGGCCGGCACCACCCGCGACCCGGTGGACGAGCTCGTGGAGCTGGGCGGGCGCACGTGGCGCTTCGTGGACACCGCCGGCCTGCGCCGCCGCCAGCACATGGCCTCCGGCGCCGACTACTACGCCTCGCTGCGCACCGCGACCGCGCTGGACAAGGCCGAGGTCGCCGTGGTGCTCCTGGCCGTGGACGAGGTGCTCTCCGAGCAGGATCAGCGCATCCTGCAGCAGGTCATCGACTCCGGCCGCGCATTGGTGCTGGCTTTCAACAAGTGGGACCTGCTGGACGAGGACCGCCGCCGCTACCTGGAGCGCGAGATCGAGCAGGATCTCAAGCACGTCGAGTGGGCCCCGAGCATCAACCTCTCCGCGAAGACCGGCTGGCACAAGGACAAGCTGACCAAGGCGCTGGACATCGCCCTGGAGTCCTGGGACCGCCGCATCTCCACCGGCAAGCTCAACGCCTTCCTCGGCGAGCTCGTCGCGGCCCACCCGCACCCGCTGCGCGGCGGCAAGCAGCCCCGCATCCTCTTCGGCACGCAGGTCTCTGCCCGCCCGCCCAAGTTCGTGCTCTTCACGACCGGCTTCCTGGACCCCGGCTACCGCCGCTTCATCCAGCGCCGCCTGCGTGAGACGTTCGACTTCCGCGGCACGCCCATCGACATCCAGATGCGCGTGAGGGAGAAGCGCGGCCGCAAGCGCTGAGTCTGTTCCGCGGCGTGGCGGCCCGCTCGTCGTTGCCCGCTCGGCTCGGGTGCACGGCCGCGTCGTCGGTCAGCGGTCCCGCTCCGGAAGGAATTTCCGGGCATCAGGGGTGGCGATGAAGGCTGCGGCCTGTCGTTCGAACTCGTGGGCCCGGCGTCGCGTGGTCCGGACGAAGAGCCGCTGTCGATAGACGATGCGGTACGGCCCGTCCACGGTGTCCACCGTCGCCGTGACGACACCCCATGGATCTACGGTCTCCGAATCGGGGTCCGCGTGCTTCGGCTCTCCGCGGTATAGGGCACCGGCGATCTCCACGATGGCGTGCCACCAGTGCCATTCATGCTTGCTCACCGTCAAGCCCGTGACGGCGTCCCACGGAATGGTCATGGACCGGGCGATGTCGCGCACCGCGGCGTCCACACGCGCGGTGTAGCTGTGCGGATCACTCGGAGGCGTTTCCCAGGACGGCCATGCGTCCGATGGCGGCTCGTATCCCTCCACGTGAACGCCGGACCGCATCAACGTGACGTGAGATCCGAGCAACGAGCCGATGCGCATGGGCGCAAGCGTAGGGCCAACGGTGCGTTTCCCGACAAACCATCTGTCCATCGATCCCGCACGGGAGACTTTCTGTCCGCAGATCCCGCAGACGAGGGGCTCGGAGGCGTCGTTTTGCGGGATCCTCGGACAGGAAGTTGCGGCGTTGTGCACGGGCCGGGTCAGCCCTGCGAGGCCGCGTGCCAGCGGGCCGTGACCCCGGCCTCCCAGGCTCGCACCTGCATATGGCCGACCAGGCCGCCCTTCACCGCGGCCACGGAGGTGGAGTAGTGGCCCGTCCCGTCTCGTGCGTGCGGTGATCCACATGAGGTGGAACGCTGAGCAGTCCAAGGATCGAGGCCTCGTGAGTACGGGAGAGGCTCCTCTTGCCAGTCCTAGGCATCGGCCGGGGCGGTGCCCTGCCAGCGGGCAGTGAGGGAAACCCGGTCGGCCCATGCCAGGTCGACACGACGCGATCGACGGTCAGCGAGCATCGCGTAGTGCAGATATCGCTCCGGAGCGGGGCGCCGGGAACGCTGCGCCCTGGGAGTCGAGGACCAGCGTTCGTCCTGACGTTCGGGCCACGAAAGAAATCCCCATAGCCTGACGCCCGTGGGGATGCCCGATTCTCATGCCACCTTGAGGGTTTTCGCCGCTCATCGGCCGCGCTCCGGAAGGGACGTCCGCCGCTCAAGCGAGGAGATGAACGCGGCGGTAGCGTTCTCGTCCTCGACGGCCCGGCGTCGGGTGGTTCGGACGAACAGCCGTTGCCTGACCACCACCCCGTACGGCCCATCTACGGTGTCGATCCCTACCGTGACGATGCCCCAGGGGTTGAGATCGTCGAAGTCCCACGCGCCGAAGTCGAGCAGGCCCTCCACGACTGCGGACCCGATGGCCAGCGGGCCTTCCCACCAGCGCCATTCCTAGACCCGCACCGTGAATCTGGTCACGGCGTCCCACGAGATCGTTGTGGTCCGGGCGTTCTCCCGCAGGACGGCCTCGGCGCGCGCCGCATAGCTGTGAGGGGCGGACGGCACCGATTTCCACGACGGTCGCGCGGCGGACGGCGTCGTGAATCCATCCACGAGCACGCCGGACCGCGTCAAGGTGACGTGGGATCCGAACAGGGAAGCGATGCGCATGCGCGCAAGCGTAGAGCCGGCGGTGCCGGATACCGACACTGAGGCATCGAAGTGGCAGAAAATCGCCACGAAGGCGACGGATGTCGGACCGATGCAGAGGCGACGCCGCGGGGGCGTCACCGAATCGGTTCCGCACCTCGCCCCGGGATAACCTAGGCAGTATGTCCAAGGTCCTTTCCTCCCTGCCCATCGGCGAGCGTGTCGGCATCGCCTTCTCCGGCGGCCTCGACACCTCGGTGGCCGTCGCCTGGATGCGCGACAAGGGCGCCATCCCCTGCACCTACACCGCGAACATCGGTCAGCCGGACGAGCCGGACATCGACGCCGTTCCTGACCGCGCCAAGGAGTACGGCGCGGAGATCGCGCGCCTCGTGGACGTGCAGGAGCTGCTCGTCGCCGAGGGTCTCGTGGCCCTGCAGACCGGCGCCTTCCACATCCGTTCCGGCGGCAAGACGTACTTCAACACCACGCCGATCGGCCGCGCCGTCACCGGCACCATGCTGGTGCGCGCCATGAAGGAGGATGGCGTCAACATCTGGGGCGACGGCTCCACCTACAAGGGCAACGACATCGAGCGGTTCTACCGCTACGGCCTCATGGCCAACCCCAACCTGCACATCTACAAGCCGTGGCTGGACGCGCAATTCGTCCACGAGCTGGGCGGGCGCAAGGAGATGTCGGAGTGGCTCGTGGCCCACGGCTTCCCATACCGCGACTCCACGGAGAAGGCCTACTCCACGGACGCCAACATCTGGGGCGCCACGCACGAGGCCAAGGACTTGGAGTTCCTGAACAACGGCGTGACCATCGTGGAACCCATCATGGGCGTGGCCCCGTGGGACGAGTCGATCGCCATCGCCACCGAGGACGTCACCGTGACCTTCGAGGCCGGTGTGCCGGTCGCGATCAACGGCGTCGAGTTCGCCGACCAGGTGGCCCTGGTCCGCGAGGCCAACAAGATCGGCGGCCGCCATGGCCTGGGCATCTCCGACCAGATCGAGAACCGCATCATCGAGGCCAAGTCCCGCGGCATCTACGAGGCCCCCGGCATGGCACTGCTGCACGCCGCCTACGAGCGCCTCGTGAACGCGATCCACAACGAGGACACCATCGCCACGTACCACAACGAGGGCCGCAAGCTCGGGCGCCTCATGTACGAGGGCCGCTGGCTGGACCCGCAGTCGCTCATGCAGCGCGAGGCGATCGTCCGCTGGGTCGCGTCCGCCGTCACCGGTTCCGTCACGCTGCGCCTGCGCCGCGGCGACGACTACTCGATCCTCAACACCGAGGGCCCCAACCTCTCCTACCACCCGGAGAAGCTCTCCATGGAGCGCGTGGGCGACGCCGCCTTCGGCCCCGACGAGCGCATCGGCCAGCTGACCATGCGCAACCTGGACATCGCGGACTCCCGCTCCCGCCTGGAGCAGTATGCGGCCCAGGGCATCGTGGCCGGCGAGACCGCCGCCCTGGTCGGCAAGATGGAGGTCGGCGGCGCCGAGGCCATCGTGGCCGGCGGCGAGAAGACCCCCGAGGAGATCGACGCGGCGAGCAACCTGGCCGCCTTCGACCTCGGCACGGACTGATCCTGCGGGGCGCGGCTCCCCCGCGGGGCGGTGCCGCAATGCCCGACGGCGGGTCGTCACCTTGCGGTGGCGGCCCGCCGTCGGCGTTCCCGGAACCCTTCCTCGCTCGTGCGTCAGGAATGTCGCTACGGCTGGCTAGGGTGGCTCGCATGAGACCCCGTCACTCCGCCCTGTCCCGGATGGCCTGGGCTGACGTCTTGGTGGCGCTGTTTCCTCTGTTTGTCGTGGCGCGGCGGTGGCGGCCTCTTCCCCACGAGGCGATCACGCACATCGGCGTGGACGGTCCGGACGTGGTCGGGGACGTGCGGCCCTTCATCCTGGTGCCGGTCCTCGCCTCGTTCGGGGTGCTCGGGATCTGCTGGTGGGTGCGCAAATCCCTCGCGAGGCGTCCCTGGACCAAGGGAGCCAGGCTGACGTTTTCCGGTGTGCACGCGCTGGCGTGGGCGCTCGCCGGCTGGGCATGGGGGACCACCACCGTCGCGGCGACGGTGGGTGTCGCGTCGTCGGAGCCCGTCGACGCTGTGGCGCCGGCGCTGCTCGGTTTCGTCGGTGGGGGGCGCTCGCCGGCTTCTGGGCCGGCTTCGCGGCGACTCCGTCTGCGAACGAGTTCAGAGATCCCAGTCGTCGTCGCTGAGGCCCAGGGCCGCCAGCTCCGCGTTCTCGGAGCCGAAGTCGTCCTCCTCTTCCGCGTCCCCGTCGTCGAAGGTGAAGAGCGCCGTGCGGGAGCTCGGCTCGAAGAAGGCGAGCAGGCGCCGCGGACCATGGGGGAGGTAGTCGCGCGGGTTGAGCTCGGCGACGAAGTGGAAACGGTCCCCGTTCGGCATGAGCGGGTGCACGTCGTCGGTACCGAGGCCGCCCAAGCTAAAGAGGGCGGGGTCCGCCCACGGACCGGACTCCCTCGGGTAGCCCACGTCCTGCAACCACTCGTCATCCGGCATGGGGGCCACGCCCGAGCGCTCGAAGGCCAGTCGCCCGGTACGCAGCGCCGCCAGCTGATCCTCGATCAGGGGCACCAGCCGGCGCGGCGGGACGAAGCGGGGCAGGGAAGGCGAGGAGGCGTCGTCGGGCAGGGAATCGGGGCCGGCCAGGGCCGGCTCGTCGTGGAGCGTCTCGAAGAAGCGCCAGTCGCCCAGGAAGTCCAGGCGTGAGTCGGAGCCGAGGCGGAAGCCCATCCAGCCGGTGCGGGCAAAGAAGGTGTGCATGTCGCGGGTGCGCAGGCCCAGGGGCGCCTCGCGGAGCTCGAGGGGGAGCACGAGCGGGAGGCGTCCGGTCCAGGACGGGTCGATGACGGAGAGGTCCACGCTCACGAGGGGCGCCAGGACACGCTCGGCGATGCGGGGTTCGGCGAAGGAGTCGTCCGCTGCGGGGTAGGGACGAAGGGTGCCGTCGGCGGTGCTGGGCCAGCTCATGGGCCAGAGCGTAACCCGGGGCGTCGCACGGGTTCTAAGTTACCGGTGAGTTAGTTAGGGTGGCCGGGTGAACCTCTACCTCCGCCTCCTCCTGCTTCGACTGCGGATCCTGCGCGGCCGGCGATCTCGCCTGGGCGTCTGGGACACGGCGCGCACGCCGTTTCGCGTGGTGCCGACCGACCTGGACCTTCTGGGGCACATGAACAACGGCAGGTACCTGACGATCCTGGACCTGGGGCGCATGGACCTCATGCTGCGCAGTGGGTTCTGGGGCAAGATCACCTCGCGTGGCTGGTACCCCGTGGTCGCGGGACAGACCATCAGCTACCGCAAGTCCCTGGTGCTGGGGCAGCGCTTCGAGGTGCACTCGCGCATCCTGGGCATGGACGAGCGGTGGAACTACCTGGAACAGAGCTTCGTGGTGGGGGACGAGGTCTACGCGCAGGCGCTGATCCGCGCGCGCTTCCTCAAGAGGAGCGGCGGGAGCGTGTCCTCCCGCGAGCTGCTGGACATGGTGGGGGAGATGCCGGCCGACCGGGTGCTGCCGTCATGGATCTCCGCCTGGGCGGAGGCCACCAAGCCGGCCAAGACCGTGGGGGAATGGGCCGCGGGGCACTGAGCTCGGCATCACAGCGGTGGGGGTGTCCTCGATTTGCGTGGTGGGTGGTTCTCGTATAAGCTCTTCTCTTGTCGCCGCAACGGTCCGGGAGGATCGGGGTGGTGAGCAGGAAGCTTCATTGTAGTGAGCTCTGGGTTTGTTCTGGGGTTGGGCTGGTGGGGTGTTCGTTGTTTGAGAACTCAATAGTGTGCCAAGTTTGTTGACACCGTTTTTTGTTTGAAATGGTGTTGCTCGCTGCTGATCACCCCGTGATTGGTTGTGGGCGATGGCCATGGATTCAGATTTGATGCGATCATGATTAGCGTTTTCCCGTTGGTTGTGGTTGTTTTCGTGAATGTTTTTTGCGGAGAGTTTGATCC
>Ga0153917_1000295_pt1 | contig 38654 bp, 47 predicted proteins | sample TSFL001MetaG_FD_104695 | JGI IMG/M metagenome (GOLD analysis project Ga0153917, IMG submission 104695) | Attine ant fungus gardens microbial communities from Florida, USA - TSFL001 MetaG | ecosystem: Host-associated > Fungi > Mycelium > Unclassified | place: USA: Florida, Paynes Creek Historic... | reverse complement strand
GTCTTCACGCTTGTTGAAACCTTCACGAACGTGGATATCGGAAAGAGCGATAAACATCCCGGTATCGGTGCGCTTAATTACACCGGCCTTGGTCATTTGCTTGAATGAGTTAGCCATTAGAGAGTGACCTCATTATTCAGGGAAATGAAGACACGAGGCAGCTCACGCAGTTCTCGCTGAGCTTCCAGCAGGTGCATGTTGGTAGGCGTTTTGGTGTGGCGCTCTTCGATGCGGTCGCACTCTTTGGCCCAGCTGGCAACATCCTCACGCAGGATGGCGTTCTGCTCAGCCAGTTCCTTACGCTGCGCCAACGCTTCACAGAGCGCGACGCTGGTAACATCAAGGCGTGTAGCCAGTTCGTTAACCATCCAGCCGTAAGCGGCAGGGAGGAGAGGGGCTGCCTTACGAGCTGCGTCGATAAGCTGCTCTCTGGTCATGCGTGGTTGTAGCTCGGTGACGTTCTGTGTGTTCGTCATGGATAGTTTCTCCGTGTTATAAGCGCTCTGCACAGCGCTGATTTTTGGTTGCACGAATCCCTCGCCAGATGGCGACAAAAAATAAAAGGGTTTCGTTTTAGTAAGCACCCGAACTCTGGTACTTAGTGAAACGGGCGGCTGCAACCGCCTGTTAGCTTCTCCACAATTGGGAGCGCGTTCTCCTGAGTTGATTTAACGACTGCGGCCTCTCAAGGACTTTCTGAACGCGCTCTCAGTTGTGAAAAAAAATGCGGTGGTCAGCAAGGAAAATAAACAAAGCACTGCCACCGCCAAGACTACACACAGCCATCATTACAAGTTACAGGGTTAGAGGTTGTGGTGGTGGTGCCTCCACCTGCCGGTTAAGCCATTACCAGCGACGTCACACTATCAAGAGCGCATTCATTAAAAAGTTGAATGGTTTGGCTTCGTCACGTGCGCATAGCCGCATTACCACAACGGAAAGAGCACTGCCTGAGATGGATATTCGCGCCCAGGTGTGAAACGCAAACATCAGTGCTCTTACCTGTTGCATCCTCGTCTCTTCCGAGGTGTCACACCTAATCGCCACGCTGGTGAAACGCTTCTGGCTGTCGTACGCGCCTGGCTTGCACATTCCGGCTACCCGCTGGATCTGGATATGTCTTGCAAGGAATCCCCGGACCGCTGCGGCACATGTGCCATATACCGTACTGCTTACTACCACACCGGCGCAGGTAACTGTCTGTACCTCTGGTGTGATTTAAATGTAGGATATCTTACTTGGTTGTGTCAACACAAAAGGTAGGAAAACTTACATGAAAGATGAAAAAAAACCGACACGAATGTCGGCCTTTTATGTGGACGGAGTTCAGAGGTCGGTAACCACTTGTTTTACTACACCAACTATTTTGCAGTTACCATTTACTTCCATTACACGATAGTTAGGGTTAAGCGGTACGAGATATTTTAATGGTCCATCAATAACAAATTTTTTGAGAGTCGCTTCGGCCGAACCAACAATCTGGGCAACAACAATTTTCCCATTCACTTCTTGCGGGCTCCCATAATCTGGATCAACTACAACAAATGAGCCTTCAGGAATACTTGGTGCTCCATTCGGGTTTGTCATTGAATCGCCGCGGACTCGCAGCGCAAAACCTTCATCAGATAAGCTGGCAGTGGTAAATATCCACTCGGAGATATCATCTTCTGTGATAGGAGCTCCACTCTCAGTCCATTCGCCAGCTTGTACCCAAGAAAGGATAGGAATTTTCTTTACACCAAACTTCTCAGTCGGTTTATAAACAACCTCGTCACAATCTGCATCACCATGACCAGTAATAATCCATTGAGGGTTAGTTTTTAAGGCAGCCGCCAGCCCCTGTAGATTAGATCCACCAGGTTCATAATCACCAGACTCCCATCCTGTAACAGTAACTCGGTTTACGCCTACTAGTTTGGCGAGAACGGCTTGGGTGAGCTTCAGCTCTTTACGTCTTGCGCGGATGCGTTCATTCATTTTCATGTAGGCAATCCTACCACTTTATGATGTAGGAATCCTTGACCTCTTAATGTAAGATATCCTACTATCATGATGTGTGTTTCCCTTACATTTGAGGCAAAAATGAAAAAAGATGATGTGGTTTCTTACTTCGGCAGCGTGGGGAACGTAGCGAAGGCATTAGGAATTTCCCATGCATCGGTATCAGGCTGGGGTGAAGTAATCCCAAAAGGCAGAGCATTTGAAATTCAGGCGTTGACATCTGAAAAGCTGAAAGTTGATCCATCCCTTTACGCAAAGCCTAATCAAAACGCTGCTTAATTTTAACTACCAAAGGAAAATCAACATGGTAGAGCCAAGCCGGAAAGAAGTAGTGAAAGCGATGTGCAAAGCGTACCCAGGAGGCCGTGAGGCGATGGCTGGTGCTCTTGGCATGTCAGTTACTCAGTTCAACAACAACCTGTATGAGAAGAACGGCTGCCGGTTCTTCGAAGTAAATGAGCTGGAAGCGATGGAAGACATTTCAAACACGTCTCTCCTGGCTGATTACTTTGCGCGCCGCCGTGGTGCTTTGCTGGTGGACGCTCCACAACTTGAAGACCTTGACCGCGTCGATCTGTTTACCCGGGCGATGAGAACTGCGGCCGCGCGTGGGCAGGTTGATCAGATTATCCAGAAGGCCCTGGAAGACGGAGTGATTGAACCGCATGAAGCAGAAGAAATTCATGAGCATCACCGCCGTCACCTGGCTGCGCGTGAAGAGGAAATACGCGCAATTGTTGCGCTGTTTAGCAGGAAGAAAAACTCAAAAAAGTGACGCCAGCGGGCGTGCAGGCCCCTGGCGTCTTGGCGTGTCGTATTCAGTGGAGAAACTAACGCATGAACAGTTTAAACCGATTAAGACCAGCTAAGCAATTCCGATGCCTTCCGCTGGTGGGGAAAGACTCCCCGTTCGGCTATGTGGAGAGATTAAACGACCAGGGTGAAGTGAACAACTACCATCCTGACAGAGCGATGGTAGAGGCATTTTCTCTGATGAACGAGAAGGGGCGTGAAGAATGGCTGAAGTTGACCGGCGGTTCAAAGACCACAGAGGTATCACAGTCCACGTCATCAGATGGGAGCCCGAGACTCGACGCGTTATATACCTTCGCGAAGGGTACGATCATGAGTGCTTCCACCCTCTTGAACAATTCCAGCGTAAGTTTACAGAGTTAAAGGATTGCCATGAGCCTGTTAATGCCATCCCGGCCGATAGTGATTAACCCTGACCTTGCATTCAGCATTGGCCTGAACGAAGCCATTGCGTTGCAGCAGGTTAACTACTGGCTGAAAGAAACCACCTCCGGCCTGGAGCGTGACGGCGTGCGCTGGATTTACAACACCAATGAGCAATGGCTGGAGCAGTTCCCGTTCTGGTCAGAGTCGACTTTAAAGCGCACGTTCACCCGCCTGAAGACACTTGGTGTGCTCAAAATTGAGCAACTGAATAAGTCTCAGCGCGACATGACGAACTACTACACGATCAACTATGAGAGCGAGCTTTTAGATGAGGTCAAAGTGACCAAATCGAAGAGTTCAAAATGCACTCTTCCATCAGGTCAAAATGAACCGATGGAAGGGGTCAAAGTGGGACGCTCCATCAGTTCAAAACGAACCGCTCTCATCAGGTCAAATTGCACTGATGTTCTTACAGAGAATACAACAGAGAATACTACAGAGAATAAAACCCCTTCTTGTCCGGTTGCGCCGCAACCGAACCGAGATGTGTTGATAACCGATCAAGCTAAACAGGTTTTGGTTCATCTGAACCAGGTGACTAACTCAAAGTACCAGGTTTCTACAACCTCTCTGCAAAACATCCGTGCCCGTATCGGAGAAGGGTTCACAGTTGATGATCTGTCCCTCGTGGTGGATTACTGCAACGCGAAGTGGGGTGATGATCTGAAAATGTCTGACTACCTCCGCCCGCAAACTCTGTTCCAGCCATCGAAGTTCCCGAGCTATCTGAAATCCGCGAACAACTGGGCTAAAGCTGGGCGGCCAGCATGTATTGACGGCAAATGGGCTCGCGAAGACGGAATATTCAAATCCAGCTTTGCGAACACTGATTATGGCACCATTCCACCGGGGTTCAGGGGGTAACGATGAGCCTGATGAAAACGCTTGAGATGTTCATTGCCGCTAACCCTGGGTTAACCAGCCGCGATATTGCAGAACAGTTTGCTGATTTCAATGTGGAGTCTGTACAGCGTGCTGTATGCCGCCTTCACGATCTGAACTTCCTGACACGTGAATTTAAGGGAAAAGAGTGCCGCTACTACGCGGTGAATTCCGAAGTGGTAGCCAGCGCCAACAAGCAGCCGGTGGATAAGGGCCTTGATGATCTTGTGAAACGTGCAGAGGAACTTCAGAACGGCGGCCTTTACCGCCGCGCTGCAACCCTCTGGATGGATATTTTCAAACGTTCAAAGGTAATGACCCTGCGGGAACGCAGCCTGAAGCAGCGCCAGCAGTGCCTGAAAAAAGTGAAGCAGGCAAAGAGCCAGAGTGACTGGTATCTGGCTGGCCAGTTTAACGGGGGCCACTGATGAAATACTCACTGATTTATGCTGATCCTGCCTGGGAATACGGGAACACCATCAGCAACGGCGCAGCTACCAACCACTACGGAACTATGAAGCTCATCGACATGAAGCGCCTGCCTGTATGGGAGCTGGCCGCTGATGATGCCGTTCTGGCTATGTGGTTCACCGGTACGCATACCCGCGAAGCCATCGAACTGGCAGAAGCCTGGGGCTTTAAGGTTCGAACCATGAAGGGCTTCACCTGGGTGAAGTTAAACCAGCTTGCAGAGCAACACATCAACAAAGCGCTTCAGGCTGGTGGAGTGGAGAACTTTTACGACTTCCTCGACTTGCTAAATGCGCAGACCCGCATGAATGGTGGTAACTACACTCGCGCCAATACCGAAGACATGTTGATCGCCACCAGAGGGAACGGACTTGAGCGCAAGAGCGCCAGTGTGAAACAGGTTATCTACAGCCCACTTGGTGAACATAGCGAGAAGCCAGCCGATGCGCGTTTCCGTCTGGAAAAACTTTACGGTGATGTGCCACGCATTGAGCTATTCAGCCGGTGCGGTGCGACTGGCTGGGACCACTGGGGAAATCAGGCCGACTCTGCTGCTGTTGAACTGATCCCCGGTGCTGCGGTTCCGGTTATTAAACCTCAGGAGCGTGCCGCATGAACCAAGCAACTGAGAACGCAATTCAGGCTGAAGCAAAGCGCTGTAGCGATGCAATTAAATCGGCCCTGAAGGTTAAGCCAAAGCCTAAATCCGACAGTGTGAGCAAGCCATTGCTGAGCAAGCACTACGCAAAGGTAAAACCTCTTGGTGTGTCGTTCGTGAAGTTTGTCAGTGTCATTGGACGCCTGAATGGGCGATACGGGGTGGAGTCATGATCGAATTAACGCCGCGTCAAAGCGAAGTGCTGGAAGCTATCAAAGTTCATATCGAAAAGGTCGGGTTCCCGCCAACATTGGTTGAGCTTGCTGGCCTGATTGGTTGCTCATCACAGAACGCAGCTGCCGAGCATGTGAAGGCACTCAAGAAAAAAGGCTACATCACAACAGCCAGTGGTGTTGCCAGAGGTATCTCGTTAACCGAGGCAAAGCCGAAGCTAATGCCGATCGGATTAAATGACCAGGTAAAAATCAAACTGTTTGAACCCGGCATTGAACATCTAAAGCGCCATTATCAGGACTTAAATATCCCCTATGAGGAGCCAAAGTTAGACGTGGATGGTTATGCCACGATGACGCTCTGGAACGTAATGAGCACATTTGGGGAAGTTCTTTATAACGGCGCACCTCATGCATTCGAACTGGCGATTGATCTGGAGGCCAAATGAAACTGGTTCTCCCGTTCCCACCGAGCGTAAACACATACTGGCGTGCTCCGAATAGCGGCCCACTAAAAGGTCGCCATCTCATCAGCGCAAAGGGAAGGGCATACCAGAGCGCTGCTTGTGCGGCGATTATTGAACAATTGCGCCGCCTGCCCAAACCATCCTCATCACCAGCAGCGGTTGAGATTGTTCTCTATCCACCAGATGCCCGCCGCCGTGATATCGACAATTACAACAAGGCGCTTTTTGACGCACTGACACATGCTGGCATCTGGGAGGATGACAGTCAGGTTAAACGAATGCTGGTGGAGTGGGCCCCGCAGGTACCTGGCGGGAAGGTTGAAATAACGATCACCGAACATAAACCTCTGGCGGGTGCAGCCGCCTGATAAGTGGAGAATAGCGTGAATCAGACGAATATCACCGTAATGTGCCCGAGTCACCATGCTGTTGCTGCCGGACATCAGATCACGATGTCCAGCCGTGAGATTGCGAAACTTGTCGACTCGCGGCACAGCAACGTATGCATAGCCATTGAACGCCTGATGAATTCTGGTGTTATTGGGGGGTATGCTGCAATGCAGTACACCCATCCGCAGAACCAGCAGGTATACCACTACTACGAAGTTAACAAGCGAGATAGCTATGTGATCGTTGCGCAGTTATGCCCGGAGTTTACTGCCCGTCTTGTTGACCGCTGGCAGGAACTGGAAAGTGGTGGAGGAATGGCGGTGCCTCAGACCTTGCCCGAGGCACTTCGTCTTGCAGCTGACCTGGCAGAGCAGAAACAACGCCTAAGTGATGAACTGGCCATAGCGGCCCCGAAAGCTGAATTTGTGGATCGTTATGTTAAGGCCACCGGCTCAATGACGTTCCGGCAGGTTGCTAAGTTGCTCAATGCCAAAGAGCCAGAGTTTGCGTTGTTCCTCATTGAGAAAGGCATCATGTACCGGTTAAACCGTGTGCTTACCCCAATGAGCAAACACATCGAAGCAGGGCGATTTGAAGTTAAGACCGGCACGACTAATCAGACAAACTATGCCTTCAACCAGTCCCGGTTCACTGCGAAGGGTGTGCGCTGGATTGGTGGCCTGTGGGCTGAACATATCTCTAAGGGGCAAATGGCGTGAGAGCGATACTTACACCTGAAGTTGCACCAATCTCCGGGGTGGTTCTGTTTCGCCCTGGCAACGAGCTGCTCTGGCTGTTTCGACATGGAAGGGTGGTTATTGAGACGCCATCAGAAGCAATCCAGCATTTGCCATCAGGCCTTATCCCTGAAGCAGATCAACCGCTGGCAGACGATGCCAGTATGCAGGCAATTTTTGAGAACGAGAGGGTTATTCAGCGTGCTGGTGGCCTGAATGGTCTTGATAGCTGGCTGGAGCGAAAGTTTGAATGCCAGTGGGAACATAACGACTGGCACTCCAGTGACTTCACTGTTATGCGTCACGCACCCGGCAGCATCCGTCTTTGCTGGGGTTGTGATAATCAATTACGTGAGCAAACCACTGAAAGGCTGGCGGGAATTGCCAGACAGAACCTGGTACAATGGCTACTCGAAAGGGTGAATATTGAGTTGGGTTTTAACTCTTACCATACCCTGACACTTCCAGAGTTCTGCTGGTGGATGGTACGAAATGATCTGGCTGACCTTATTCCTGAATCGGTAGCGACTAAAGCCCTCAGGATGAAGCCTGAATCGTTCAGTTCAGTAATGCGGGAAAGCGATATCACCCCATCATTACCGGCAACTGAAATCCTCCAGGAGAAAGCAAAGAAGATTGTGGCTGTGAAGGTTGACCCCGAAACACCAGAGTCTTTTATGCTGAGGCCAAAGCGCCGCCGCTGGGTGAATGAGAAGTACACCCGCTGGGTAAAGTCACAGCAGTGCAGTTGCTGTAATAACCCGGCAGACGACCCCCACCACCTGATTGGCCACGGGCAGGGTGGAATGGGTACAAAAGCGCACGACCTGTTTGTGATACCGCTGTGCAGAGCGCATCACGATGAGTTGCACGCTGATCCTGTGGCATTTGAAGCGAAGCACGGCGACCAGTTGACGCTGTTGTTTCGGGTTTTAGATCGTGCGCTGGCAATCGGCGTACTGGCGTAAGTGGAGACGCTCATGAATATTGAATCACTACCAAAATTCTATTCACCTAAATCACCAAAACTTAGTGATGACAGCCCTGCAACAAGCAGCGATGCATTGACGGTCACCGATGTAATGGCTGCACAGGGAATGTCACAAAGGCGAGCATCATTCGGCTTTTCTGCTTTTCTTGGAAAGCTGGGCATCAGCAATAATGACAGGGAGAGAGCGATCGAGCTTCTCTCTGAGTACGCCATGACAAAATGCGATAACGTTCCTGCGTTGCGTAAACTGGAAGCAGGTACAAAACCGCTGGTAATTCGACAGTTGGCTACCTTCGCTTTTGAAGATTACTCGCGTAGCGCCGCCAGCACGAAAAAGTGTGATTGTTGCGATGGTGAGGGGTTCATTGAGGTCGATGTTTTCAGCATGAAAACTTACACCCCGTCTTGTGCAAAAGAGATCGTCAAAAAATCAAAAGAGTGGGGGCTGAAGGTTTATCCATCTCAGTACCAGAACAGACGAGAAGTAAAAGAGGTAGCCCGCGTTCTCTGTCATCACTGCAAAGGAAAGAAGGTGGTCAGTTGCGCCTGCAATGACTGCCACGGGCGCGGTAAAGCGGTGAATCAGGAGCTGTCAGAGAAACAGGGTGTGCCAGTTCTTGCTGACTGTAAACGCTGTGGTGGGCGTGGTTATGAACGCATACCATCGACAGTTGCACATTCAGCTGTTTGCCAAATCACTGATGCTATCAGTCTCGATACCTGGAAGAAGTCAGTGAAACCATTCTATGACCAACTGATCATCAAATTTGATATTGAAGAGGCTTGGGCAGATTCACAACTTAAAGCAATAACAAGATAGTGTTTTAAAAAATAGACTGCGATTTTATCGATAGCTATTTACTTTTCCCGAATCTGTGTTAATTTCTATCTAACGATGGGCTTTGTATGTCCACGGTTAGAAAGAAAATATAAAAAACCTCGCTACGGCGGGGTTTTGTTGTTTCTAAGGGCTGCCTACGGGCGGCCTTTTTTATTTTCCCCAACACAGCACCCGCAAACAGCGAGGTGAGAGACGATGAAAATGCATAACGATCCCCACTCCTGGACGGAGTTTATCGAACTGCTCCACAGCTGGTGGCGCGGTGAAACGCCGATGGGTGCCGTATTGCTATCGGTAGTTATGGCTGCCATGAGGATCGCCTACGGCGGTGGCGGCTGGAAAAAAATGATTCTGGAGGGTTCCATTTGTGGAGCGCTAACTCTTACAGCTGTATCAGCTCTTGATTACTTTAACCTTCCGCAGTCTCTGTCAATTGCAATCGGTGGAGCGCTGGGCTTTGTTGGTGTTGAACAGGTTAAAGCTGTAGCTGGCAGGGTGTTTAGTTCTCGATTCGGAGGTGGTGATGCAAACCAGTGAAAAAGGGATTGCCCTGATCAAAGAGTTCGAAGGTTGCAAACTCGCCGCCTACCAGGACAGCGTAGGCGTCTGGACGATCGGCTATGGATGGACTCAGCCTGTAGATGGGAAACAAATCCGCGCCGGAATGACCATTAAACCGGAGACGGCAGAACGCCTGCTGAAAACCGGCCTGGTAAGCTATGAAAGTGATGTTTCTCGCCTGGTTAAAGTCGGGCTGACTCAGGAGCAATTCGATGCCCTGGTGTCGTTCACGTATAACCTCGGCTCTCGCTCATTGTCGACTTCGACACTGCTGCGGAAACTCAACGCCGGTGATTACGCTGGTGCTGCTGAAGAGTTCATGAGCTGGAATAAAGCTGGTGGCAAAGCCCTGAAAGGGCTGACCCGGCGGCGTGAGGCGGAGCGTGCTCTGTTCCTGTCGTGATTACCTTTGCTGATATCAAAGCTGCATGGCGCACGATAGCGCTGGCGGTTGTGATTATCGTCGTTGCCGTGCTGTGTGTCCTGCTGGCAAATAGCCGATCTGATGTCGCTACGTTGCAGAGTGATAATGACGTTCTGCGAAATGACAACACTTTGCAGGGGACGGTTATCGCAACACAGGCTCTTAACTTTAACCGTTATAACCAGGTAGCCGAAAACGCCAGCCGTAACAATTCACTGATTGATGCCAGCACCGATAACACCGTTATCGAATACCGGGAGATTCTCCGCCGTGAAAAAACCTGTGATCTGCCTGTTCCTGCTGATGTTGCTGGCGGGTTGCTCGAATACGCGAACCGTTTACGTGCCAGCGCAATGCACCCCGATACCAGCAACGCTGACGCAGCCAATGATAGTACCGCTGCCGCCGGCTCAATAACGTACTGCCAGGCTGTGCTCTGGATTAAGCCGCTGCTGGCCGTGATTGAGAAGGGCAACAATAACCTGACTGGTATACGGCAGATTGAAAAAGAGCGCCAGTGAGCTTTAAAAAAGCGTGGCAGGCAAACTGCCAGAAGGAGAACGCTGAATTGAAGTAGCAAAACGGTAAGACCGCAGCCGAAAGGTAATGCAGCAGTCATGATGCTGCCCTGAGTCGCCAGTGTGCGAGCCTGTTTAGTGATGGGTCAAGGTTTCTATATCAAAACAAGCTCCGGTAAAGCAGCGCGAACGCCATACGCGCACCGGTTATCAGTGGCGCATAAGCGACAGAGACTTAAGGGCATGAGCGAGGCCACTGCGAGAGTGTGGTGAAGTGCTTTGGGATTGGATGAATGCGCAGGCTGATGCGTAGCGCGTGGACGTGAAGCGAAGCAAGTCGTGCCGTTGGTTCCCAGCTAAGCGCCAACGGAATGCCGGAGATCAGTACCGGCCATCTAATCCCAAAGCATTTCTCCTGCATAATCGCGGAAATAATGGTTATCCCCTTAAAGGGATAAAGCGATAAATATCCCTTTAAGGGGATAAGACAACCAAGTAACGAATCAGAGGATAAATAATGTCTGAAATTACTGTTACGCCTGCACAGCAGATTCGTTTAAACCTGCTGGCAACCGTGGGCTACGATACTGCCGCAGCAGAAGACGCTATTAACTTCGTTGATGATGATCCGCTGAAGTATCAAATGTTCATTAACCAGTTCAGCCGGGTAACCTCTGAAAGTGGTGTGGTGGCCAGAACGACGAAAGCCATCAAAGAGTCGGAACAAGCACTTTTACTGTTTAGTGGTTCAGGAAGCTGATCAGCAGTGATTTCAGACTGGCCTCGCTAATGCGGGGCTTTTTTATGCGCTTCGCACGCGCACATCGAAGAGAGTCTTTCAGTAGTGAGCCTGGGTGATGCCGTTAGGTTGCGTTTACCTCTCGGGCGGAATTGCCGTGCGGCAGGCTCACGTCTAAAAGGAAACGCACATGAAAAGTCTTGAAATTAAATATGAGGATGGGAAATTCGTACACCTCATTGTTGATGGCGTTCTGGTTGAAGGTTTAACCGCGATCAGTTTTAGCCATGTAGTAGGAGAAAACCTCCCCACTTTGTCAGTAACAACTCAAATGACTGGCAAAATAATGCTATCTCCTTCTCCTGAGGTGGCTATCAATTTAAGCGGCAATCCAGAACTTCTGAAAAATAAAATTCAAGAAGTGGTTGAGGCCAATTCTGGGAAAATCATGCGCGATATCGCTGAAAGACGTTGAGGCACCACGATGAATGTTGATATTGATGGTGTTAAATATGTCCCAGCAGCTTCAGCCAGCAGTAAGATCGGAATAGCCATCACTACCCATAACAGGCCTGAAGTGCTTAAACGCACCATTGAACAGCACATCAAACATCTCCCGTCTGGTGCGTTAGTGGTTGTAATAGACGATGGCTCTAAGCCAGCTGCGGCAGTTTCTGATGGGGTTACGCTGGTACGTCACGATCAATCACGCGGTATTGTCGCTTCGAAGAATGCCAGCCTTACCGTGCTGGTGGACGCCGGGTGTGAGCATCTCTTCCTGTGGGACGATGATGCATGGCCAATTGCCGATAACTGGCATCTTCCCTACATCGAATCACCAGAGCCCCATCTGGCTTATCAGTTTCTTGACCTTGCTGGCCCACGAAAGATTAACGATATGACCGTCCTGTATAGGGATGATAAGCATATCGCTTACACCGGGCAGCGCGGCGTAATGCTTTACTACCACCGAAGCACCATCGATAAAGTTGGTGGGTTTGATCCGGTGTACGGTCGTGGCATGTACGAGCATCCAGATCTGGCACTACGCATTCATAACGCGGGTTTAACGTCCTGGGCGTTTGCTGATGTTGTTGGCTCTGAAAAGCTCATTCACTCAATGGACGAATACGAGGAAGGCGCACGCAGCATACCAAGGCCTGAACGCGAAGCGCTCGATAAGAAGAACGCTGTTATTTACGGGAATCGCCGGGATTCAGGGTATACCGGCTATGCCGAATATCGCTCACAGCGTGACGTGGTTATCACTACGCTGCTGACCAGCCAGCCAGACCCGCAGCGCGGTATCAAAATGGTGGCATCACCTGAAATGCTGGCTAAATGGGCTGCATCTCTCCGGCAGTGTGGACGTATTGCGCTGGTGGATAATCTCCAGACGGCCCCGGCAGACGTTGAGCTTTACCACGTCCCTGACGTGAAGATGAATGTCTACTTCCGGCGCTGGCTGCATATCTGGCAGCATCTTCGCGATCATCCTGAATACCGGTTTGTCTGGTGTACCGATGGTACCGATGTCGAAATGCTTCGCGCCCCATGGGATGAAATGCAGTCTGGTAAGGTTTATGTCGGTTCAGAACCGAAGACATACGCCGACACCTGGGCAAAGCAGAATCATCCTGAAAGGATTTATCAGGAGTTCCTCGAAGCGCACCGTAACGATGTGATGCTTAATGCTGGTCTGTTGGGCGGCACCCGTAATGATGTAATGGCGTTCGCTCACGGCATCATTCGTCTTTACTACCGGATCGAGAGTTATCGCTTCTGGAAGAAAGAGCAGCCCGCAGCCGCGGTAGGCGACATGCTTGCGTTTGGCATTGTCGCGAAATCTTTCGGCGATCGGATAGTAACCGGCCCTCGTATCCACACCGTGTTCAAGTCTGAAGGTGTTGGTAAGGAGTACGCCTTTTGGAAACACAAGTGAAGTTTGTTGTGGTTGGCCATCATAAGCGCATTGATGCGGCAAAGGGATTATGCGGCATACTCGATGCTCACATGCTCATTGACTACGAAGACCATGGTGCGAACTGGAACCATCGACGCGCACTTGAGTGGGCAAACGAGCAAGGCTGCCACGTTGTTGTGTTAGAGGATGATGCTCTACCAGTGGAAGGATTTATCTCTTCTGTTTACGACTGGATAGAGCGTTACCCCGATTCACTTATCAGCTTCTATCTCGGTACCGGAAGGCCACCTCAGTATCAGCTTGAGATTGCATCGAAGCTTATAGCTGCTGATAAGTCTCGGGCAGAATTCATCATGCTCACACGATTGATACACGGCGTCTGCTACTGTGTCCCACCAAAGCATATCCAGAAAGTGTTGGATAAATGGAGCCATAGTAAAGCTGCTGATTATGCCGTGGGTGATGCGCACGGCGGACCAGTGATCTACCCGTGTTATTCATTGGTTGATCATGCTGATGGGCAGCCGGTTGAACCTGCGCGAGATAAGCAGCCAAGAACAGAACGCCGCAAAGCATGGAGGTTGTATGGGTAAGCTAAAGACTCTACGCCCTAGGCTGAAGGCCATCGATACCCGGCGTATTAAGCCTGTCTATGGCGAGAACCGCCGAGTAAGCGGGAGTGCAAGGGTAGGCCTTAAGCGAAGGATTTATGTCCGTGATGGTGGGCACTGCTGCATGTGTGGTCGAGTCGTTGACCTGCATGATAGCGAACTTGATCACCGTATAGCTTTACAGTTTGGTGGTGATAACGAGACTAGTAACCTATGGACACTCTGTCTGGAGTGCCACGCAGGGAAGTCAGCTCGTGAGGTAGCAACTGCTCAACCTGACGTTGAGGCGATGAAGTATCAGGTGCCAACTGGTGACGGACACACCAACATCATCGTGATGTAACGCAAATGAGAATCGATATCGATGCGGCCTCAATATAGTTGCATTTTGAATCATTTTGAATGTGAATGATATCAATTCTCATCAACCCCGGGGGGGGTATGGTTGGGTGTCAACGCCGATCGCGCTGGACACCGCGCCCCCTCTCACGCACAGAAAAAATTCCCTTTTGGAGGTTGTTAACGTGTTAACAGGACAAAAGCGCAAATTCGCACAGGCGCTGATGTCCGGTTCATCCCAGGCTGAAGCAGCCCGTAAGGCCGGTTATTCCGAGAAAACCGCAAGGTCACAGGGTTCCCGGCTGGCAAAAGACCCGGATATCATCGCGTTTATCAATAAACAACGTGGTACCGATCCATATGATGTACCGATCCGGGATGAAGGCACTTCACCACCTCCAGTAGTTAACAGTACGGTCAAAGCCTTTGAGGACCCGCTCGAATTTCTCAAGTCGGTTATGAATGATGTGAATGAGGAAATTGACACCCGTAAAGATGCAGCCAAAGCAATGCTGCCTTATCTGCATCCTAAGAAAGGTGAGGGTGGTAAAAAAGATGCTCGCCATGCCGCAGCGAAGGTTGCGGCAACCGTCAGTAAATTTGGTGCGATGGCACCTCCAAAGCTTGTCGTCAACAATAAGGGGTAAAGCATGACTCAGTGGTCTACCGCCTGCCTCGATTGGGAACGGCGACTTATTGCTGGTGAGTCAATCATCCCACCACCAATTTTTCCTGATCAGGCTGAGCAGGCATTGGGGATTTTTCGTGAGTTGCGTGTTTCGGATCTCCCTGGCAAGCCAACTTTTGGTGAATGCTCTGATGAATTTGTCTTTGATTTCGTGAAGGCTATTTTCGGGGGATATGACGCGGAAACAGGAAACCAGCTTATTCGTGAATATGGTTTGCTGATTTCGAAGAAAAACACTAAATCCACCATTGCTGCTGGAATTATGCTTACCGCGCTTATTCTTTGCTGGCGTGAAGATGAGGAACATCTCATTCTGGCCCCGACTAAAGAGGTTGCAGATAACAGCTTCAAACCTGCCGCTGGAATGATACGTGCTGATGATGAATTGTCAGATATGTTTCAGATTCAGGATCATATCAGGACAATTACGCACCGGGTTACACGAAATACACTCAAGGTTGTTGCAGCAGATACCGATACGGTTTCTGGTAAAAAATCAGGTCGTATTCTGGTGGACGAATTATGGCTGTTCGGTAAGCGTGCTAACGCTGAAGCAATGTTTATGGAGGCGCTTGGCGGGCAGGTATCACGTAATGAAGGTTGGGTTATCTTTCTGACCACGCAGAGCGACGAGCCTCCGGCTGGGGTTTTCAAAGAACGACTGGATTACTGGCGTGATGTCAGGGACGGTAAAATTACTGACCAAAAAACGCTGGGCATCCTGTACGAATTCCCCGAAGAAATGGTTGAGAAAAAGGCCTACCTCGATCCGGAAAATTTCTACATAACAAATCCAAATATTGGTCGTTCAGTCAGCGCTGAGTGGATAGCAGATCAGCTTCGTAAAAACCAGGCAAAAACAGATGGAACTCTTCAGCAGTTTCTGGCCAAACACCTGAATATCGAAATTGGCCTTAACCTCAGGACCGACCGATGGGCTGGTGTTGATTTCTGGGAACCGCAAATCAGGCCTGTGACCTTCATTGATATTCTTCAACGAGCCGAGGTTGCTACAGTTGGCATAGACGGTGGGGGACTTGATGACCTTCTTGGGCTTTACATTATCGGTCGTGACAAAGAAACACGTGAATGGATAGGATGGGGCCATGCATGGGCTCATGAAATAGCTGTTCGTCGCCGAAAAAGCGAAGAATCCCGTTTCAATGATTTTGTTAAAGCCGGTGACCTGACTATCGTTAAGCGTGTAGGTCAGGATACAGAGGAAGTTGCTGAATATGTAAGCCGCATCAATGATGCAGAACTGCTGGATAAAATTGGTATTGACCCTTCTGGAGTAGGCCAGATCCTTGATGCTCTTGTTGAAGCTGAAATACCGGAAGATTCAGTGGTTGGTGTAAGCCAGGGCTGGCGGCTTGGTGGCGCGATAAAGACCACCGAACGAAAACTTGCTGAGGGTGTACTCATCCACGGCGGGCAGCCGCTAATGGCCTGGTGTGTTGGCAATGCCAGGGTTGAACCTAAGGGTAACGCAATCCTCATCACCAAACAGGCCAGCGGGAAGGGAAAAATTGACCCACTCATGGCCCTGTTCAATGCCGTTTCGCTAATGGCTCTTAATCCCGAAGCGAAGAAAAAAGATTACCAGGTATTTTTCATATAAATCACACGTCAGTTAATGACCCGCTACGGCGGGTTTTTTCGTTTCTGGAGGACAGTAAATGAAGCTTGACCGCGCATGTACGATCATGACGGTGAAAGCGGTGGATGAGGACAAGCGGATAATCACCGGCATTGCTTCCACACCATCACCTGACCGTGACGGCGACATTATGGACCCTGACGGTGCGAAGTTTGGCAGTGAAAACCCCTTTCTCTGGCAGCACGACAGAACCCAGCCGATCGGGAACTGTGCTGCAAAGAAAGTGCAAGAGGGTCTTCAGATCACAGCTCAGCTCGTGAAGCCAACACCGGACATGCCATCGCAACTGGTGGCCAGGCTTGAAGAAGCATGGGCATCAATAAAATCAGGCCTCGTAAAAGGCCTGTCCATCGGCTTCAAGCCAATTAAATACGCGTATCTCGACTCTGGTGGCATCCATTTTCTTGAATGGGAACTGCTTGAAGTCTCTGCAGTAACGATCCCGGCTAACGCCGAGTGTTCAATCCAAACCGTTAAATCCTTTGACCGCCAGTTACTCGCCGCGATCGGCAATGAGAACCCGGTGGTTAAAACCATAAATCCTGCTGGCGCTTCAGCACCGAATAAATCTTCTCAAAAAGGAAAACCAACGATGAATATCGCTGAACAAATCAAAAGTTTTGAAAATAAGCGTGCAGCGCTGGCAGCTTCACAAAGTGAAATTATGAGTAAGGCCTTCGACGAAGGTCGTACCCTGGATGGTGAAGAAACTGAAAGCTATGACAATGTTTCTTCTGAAATAAAATCTGTAGACGAACATCTGAAACGTCTGCGTGACATGGAAGCCAGTATCGCATCTACAGCAAAACCAGTTACTAAAGCTGCCAATGGCGAAGTAACTGTTGTTAGCCAGGCCCCGGCCATCATTCGTGTTGAGCCTAAGCTGGAAAAAGGCATCGCTTTCGCTCGCTTTGCCAAATCACTCGCAGCTGGTAATGGTAGCCGCTCTGAAGCACTACAGATTGCGAAAAACCAGTATCCAGAAGACACCAAACTGCATCACGTTCTGAAGGCGGCTGTAAGTGCAGGCACTACCACAGATCCCACTTGGGCAGGTGCGCTGGTTGAATATCAGGACTATGCGCAAGACTTCGTTGAGTTCCTGAGACCTCAGACGATTATCGGTCGTTTTGGGCAGGGAAATATCCCGTCTCTTCGTCAGGTTCCATTTAACGTGCGAATTCCGGCGCAAACTTCCGGTGGTTCAGCAAACTGGGTTGGCCAGGGTAAAGCGAAACCGCTCACTAAATTCGACTTCGCTACGATCACCTTTGGTTTCTCCAAAGTGGCTTCTATCGCTGTGCTGACTGAAGAGCTGATCCGCTTCTCAAATCCTTCTGCTGATGCCCTGGTGCGTAATGCCCTGGCTGAAGCTGTAATCGCGCGACTGGACACAGACTTCATTGACCCTGCTAAAGCGGCGGTTGCTGATGTGTCTCCGGCCTCCATCACTAACGGAATTACTGCTACCCCTTCAACTGGTGACCCGGATGCTGATGCATCTGCTGCATTCGGCCAGTTCATCACAAACAACCTGCAACCAAATGGCGCAGTCTGGCTGATGTCCAGCACTACGGCACTTACTCTGTCTATGCGTAAAAACGCGCTTGGGCAGAAAGAATACCCGGATATGACCATGCTTGGCGGTACATTCCAGGGGCTGCCAGTTATCGTTTCTCAGTACGTTGGTAATCAGCTGGTACTGGTTAATGCGCCTGATGTGTACTTGGCAGACGATGGCGGTGTTGCGGTTGATATGTCTCGTGAAGCGTCTCTGGAAATGCAGAGTGCGCCGACCCATGACAGCACGACGCCAACTCCTGTCGAACTGGTATCCATGTTCCAGACGAACAGCGTGGCTATCCGAGCTGAACGCTGGATCAACTGGAAACGCCGCCGCGATGCAGCCGTAGCAGTTATCTCTGGTGTTGATTACAGCAGTGGCTCTACAAGCTAAAAGGAGGGCGGGGGAAACCCCGCCATTTCAGATGGCAAAGATCAGATACCTTCAGCGTACACATGACTCATTGCCAGGTGATGAGAAAATTGTGAATGACCAGTGCGCAAAGGTGCTGGTTCTGCTGAAAAAAGCGGAATACGTAACCAGCAAAAAAGCAGGTGTGCGTAAAAACAAAAAAGAAAACGCGGAGAATGGCTGATGTGGAACCTTTTTAGACGGAAAGAGAAAGCATTACAGCAACCTTCATCTAGCGTCTGGACCCCGATTTTTTCTTTTGTCAGAGAGTCTTTCTCCGGTGCCTGGCAGCGTAACATGGAGATAAAAAATGAAACCGTTCTGTCTTACCCAGCGGTGTTCTCCTGTATTACTCTCATTGCCAGCGACATTTCAAAAATGTCTCCTTCAATTCAGGCAAAAGACTCAAATGATATCTGGAAAGATATTTCTGATAGTAAGTTTGATAATTTAATAAACAAACCTAACCAGTTTCAAAACACTATTCAGTTCATGGAAACATGGATGAACTCAAAATTGTCCCGTGGTAATACCTACGTGATGAAGGTGAAGAATAGTACCGGGGAAATTACAGAACTTCGGGTTCTTGATCCTGACAAGGTAATCCCGCTTGTTGCTGATGACGGTTCTGTATTTTACCAAATCAGCCCAGATCAAATCAGCGGACTTCCTGTTCAGGTAACAGTTCCTGCGCGTGAAATTATTCATGACAGATTTAACTGCCTTTTTCACCCTCTGATTGGTATCTCACCTATTTACGCGTGCGGAATGGCCGCTATGCAGGGTAAGCATATTCAGGAAAGTTCAGCCCACTTCTTTAAAAATGGTGGTAAGCCAAGCGGTATTATCACTGTGCCTGGCGCACTTAACGAAGAAAAGGCAAAAGAAATAAAAGCAGCCTGGGATGCAGGGTATACCGGAGAAAATGCAGGAAAAACAGGGTTGTTGACGGGGGGTGCTGACTATAAGGCGTTGACTATGTCGGCAGTCGATGCTGATACAGTTTCACAGCAGAAGCTTTCTGACCTGGCTATTTGTTCAGCATTTCATGTTCCGGCTTATAAGGCAGGGATTGGTGATATTCCCAGCTCAGACAATGTTGAAGCACTTGAACAACAATACTATTCACAGTGTCTTCAGGTGTTAATTGAATCCATTGAGGCGCTACTTAAGGAGACTTTCGATCTTGGGCAAAAAAAGCGCGTTGAGCTTGATATAGGTGCATTACTAAGAATGGATAGTGAGCGCCGCATGAAATCACTTGGTGAAGGGGTGAAGAATACAATTCTTACGCCAAACGAAGCACGCAAACGTGAGAATCTTCCTCCTGTTGCTGGTGGTGATGCGCTTTACCTGCAACAACAAAACTTTAGCCTTGACGCGCTTTCTCGACGTGATGCGCAGGATGATCCTTTTAGTAAAACGACTTCAGAACCTACAACTCCTGCTAAATCAGCCATTTCACTGGTTGAAAAAGCGTTCGTTAAAACTTCATTGAGAGGGATTATTAACAATGGATGAGCGCGAATTATCTATCATTCAGGCGATCGGTGAAGAGGTCAGGGATATCATCACCGCTATGAAGTCTCAACTTGAAAGAGAAGTGAAGAGTCTCGTTGCTAATGCCGTGAAGGCTGCCGTGGCCGAACTCCCAGCACCGGTAGTTCCTGAACTGCCAGACGTTCAGCAGTTGGTCGCCAATGCCGTGAAGGCTGCCGTGGCCGAACTCCCAGCTCCGGAAGTTCCTGAGCTGCCAGACGTTAAGCAGTTGGTCGACAATGCCGTGAAGTCTGTCGTGGACGAACTCCCAGCACCGGTAGTTCCTGAACTGCCAGACGTTAAGCAGTTGGTCGCCAATGCCGTGAAGGCTGCCGTGGCCGAACTCCCAGCTCCGGAAGTTCCTGAGCTGCCAGACGTTCAGCAGTTGGTCGACAATGCTGTAAAGGCTGCTGTGGCTGAGTTTCCTGAACCAGTTATTCCGAGCGATGGTCGAGATGCCCTGCAAATTGAACTAGAACCATGCATTGATGAAAATAAATCTTATCCGCGTGGAACATATGCAACCCACAAGGGTGGTATATGGCGAGCTCATGAGAAGACCCACGGGTTACGCGGCTGGGAATGCATTGTAGATGGTGTCGCTGGGGTAAACATCAAGCAAGATGAAGAGCGACTTTTCACTATCTCGCTTGAAAAGGCCAGTGGTCTTGTTGAAGAAAAAACCTTTGCTATCCCGGTCACCATTTATCGCGATGTGTTCAAGGCTGGTAAAGAGTATGAACCAGGCGACACCGTAACCTGGGCTGGTTCTTTGTGGCACTGTAATGAGAAAACTGTCGATAAGCCCGGGGAACCTGGCACAAAGGGCTGGACTCTTGCTGTCAAAAAGGGTCGTGACCTGAGGGATAAACCATGATCGAACTGGTAACCCTTGAAGAAGCAAAACTACATCTTCGCATTGACGATGACTATGGCGACTCTGATCTGGAGATAAAAATACAAGGCGGCAGCGCTGCCATATTATCTTTCATTCAGGGAAGTCGTGAACTCGTTGTTGATAACACCGGTATGCTGTTAGAGGGGGAGCCGCTTAAGCGCTGCCAGACTGCATTGCTTGTTTTACTTGGCTATCTGGACAGGAACCGAGGCGGTGAGGAAGAAGAAAAATTGAAGCAGGGTGAACTGCCTTATGCTGTCACGATGCTTATTTATGACCTTCGACGGACAACAATCATTTAAGGAGTTGATATGGCTTGTGCAGGGTGTGCCCGCCGCCGTGAATGGATAAAAAAGTGGATGATAAAAGCCTATGAACGAGCAACTCGCAACAGAACTCCTGGAAGCACTAAAAGCCCAGACAGCAGCTCAGACAAAACAAACTGATGCTATTAACCGTCTGGCCAACTCTAATGAGTCACTTTGCAAATTGATAATGCAAACGCTGGCCGAAGAAGTTGAAGAGGATAACCTCCCTCAGCAAACCTACCTGAGCCACAGAAAAGTGAGGTAAAGATGAACCTCGGGAAATTGAGACATAGGATCAGCATTGAGCGCCGAACAGGTGTGCAAAACCCTGCAACCGGCGCAATGTCTTACTCATGGCATAAAATCGCGGATGTTTATGCTGAAGTAACACCTGTTTCTGTCAAAGAGTTCATCACTTCTCAGGCCGCTAATGTCGAGTTAATTGCACGCGTTAAAATACGTTATCGGGAAGACATTCAGAATCAGGACAGGATTACTTTCCGAGGAAAAATTTACGCGGTAGAGGGTGTTCTTCCTGATCCTGAAAGTGGTCTTGAGTATCTTACCCTTCCATGCTCTGAGGGGGTAAAAGATGGCTGATGGCGTCGAAGTTAATATCGAAGGGCTAGATTCTCTCCTCGGTAAAATGTCGGCAATCAGCGAAGTTACTCAAAGTAAGGCTGGAAGACTAGCGCTTAGAAAAGCAGCAAATATCATCAGAGATAGGGCAAGGGGAAATGCGCAAAGGGTCGATGATCCATTAACACGAGAAGCAATTTACAAAAATATTGTCGCGAAATTTGATAACAGGAAATATCGGCTTACCGGAGATATAGGTTTCCGAATCGGTGTTTTAGGTGGTGCCAGGGCAAATCTAAAAGTCAGAGATCGGAGAAAATCTGACCGACGAAGAGCGAGGCTTGGACAAGCCTCATTAGAAAGTATGGGTGAAATATCAGGTTCTGGTAAAGGAAATCCTGGAGGAGCCACTTATTACTGGCGTTTTTTGGAGTTTGGTACAGAGCACGCACAAGCGCACCCGATATTAAGACCAGCTATGAATGGTGTAGATATGCAAGTTATCAACACATTTTCATCTGAATTTGAAAAAGCTATTGACAGAGCAATATCGCGTGCGCAGAAAAAAGGAATACCGCCATGATCCCACCAATATTTCCAGTTTGTGCAGCAAGTGAGTCTGTAACACTTCTTCTTGGTTCTGACCCGGTAAGGTTTTATCCATTCGGAATGCAAAATGACAACGTTATTTATCCTTACGCTGTATGGCAGAACATCGGTGGTGAACCAGAAAACTTTCTTAATGAGAGCCCTGATATTGACGGGTTTTCTCTACAGGTCGACATCTATGGCAACACAGATACAGAGGTGATTTCTGTAGCGATTGCGATCAGAGATGCAATTCAGACCAAAGCTAATATTACCCGCTGGGGAGGCCAGACGCGTGACCCCAATACCAACCGTTACCGATATTCGTTTGATGTCGACTGGTTTGTAAAACGATAACCAAACCCTTCCACTCACCGGCCTTGAGCCGGTTTTTTTATATCCGGAGATAACTATGTCAGTAGTAACTCAAGGCACACAGTTGTATGTGCTCGCGAACGGTGTCGTGAGCGAAATTGAATGTATTACTTCCTTCTCACCAGGTAGCAGTCCGGCTGATCAGATTGAAGATACCTGTCTCAGCGAAAAAAATACTCGCACCTATAAGAAAGGTCTTCGTACTCCAGGTCAGGCCACTGTAGGGCTCAACGCTGATCCTGAAAATGATAGCCATCTGCTGTTAAGCAACCTTGCTGAATCAAACGACCAGCAGAACTTAACTTTCGCTGTTGGTTGGGCAGACGGTGAATCACTTCCTACTGTCGCGACTGCTGGCGATCCAGATGCGGTTGATGGTTTGGTTCTTCCTGATGATCGAACCTGGTACGTTTTCCAGGGTTATGTGTCTGACTTCCCATTCGATTTCCAGGCGAACACCGTTGTGCAGACGTCAGCGACTATCCAGCGCTCTGGGCAAGGCGTATGGGTACCTAAAGCGCAGCCAACAAGCTAAGTAATTCTTTAACCTGAGCGGGGGAAACCCCGCCTTTTTACGGAACAATGAAATGAAACTGACGCTCGATACAGTAAAAAGTGCAGGAGCATTCACCGGACGTCCGGTAGAAAAAGAAATTGAGTGGACCGATAAGGATGGAAATAAACATACGGCCACAACTTATGTGCGCCCTATTGGATACCATTCTGCCAAGTTTGACATTCTTGCATTAAGTGGAAAATCGGACGGTGTTGCTGGTCGCATTGCATCTTCCATCTGTGACGAAAATGGTGAACCTATATTCACTCCTGATGATATTACAGGTCATGCTGATCCTGAACGCGGCGCTCTGGACGGAAGCCTGACAATTGCACTTCTCGTAGCAATTCAGGAAGTGAATTCTCTGGGAAAGGAGAGCTCAGCGCAGAAGACGAATTCTGGTGCGAATTAGTCCTTAATGGCATCGGTGGAAGAACCATTGCTGAAGCCCAGGAGTTATTGAGCATCAGGGAATATCAGATTTGGACAGCATACCGTTCTAAATTTGGCAGTCTTAACCCCATGATGCGTACTGAATGGGCTGCCGGTTTGGTTGCTTCTGTGCTGGCAAACGTCAACCGGGGAAAAGATACCCCACCTTTCAGCATTACCGACTTCACCCCCCACATCAACGCGCCCGCGATCACTCTCGAAGAGGCCATGAAGGAGTGGACATAAACTATGGCTGGGAAAAATCTCGGTACACTGACTATCGACCTGATTGCCAAAACGGGTGGATTTGTTTCAGGACTTAATCAGGCTGAACGTGCATCAGCAAAATGGAGTAAACAGGTCCAGGAAGATGCTGCAAAATCAGGAGCCGCACTTGCTGGTGTTGGTGCAGCAGCAGTAACAGCAGGTCTTGCTGTTGGTGCTGCTGGTTTCCAGTTGTTGAAATCTACTTCTAAACAAATCACTGAAACTGATCGGTGGGCAAAGTCGTTAAGAATCTCCACACAGGAGTTATTGGCCTGGCAGTTCGCCGCTGAAAAGGCTGGTGTATCTGGCGATCAGATGGCCGATATCTTCAAAGATATTGGCGACAAGATTGGTGATGCTGTTCTTAACAAATCCGGGGAAGCTGTCGATGCGCTGAATGCGCTCGGATTGTCTGCGGAAAAATTATCAAAGGTCAGTCCTGACAAACAGCTTCTGGCCATTGGTGAGTCTCTGGGAAAAATCGGCACTAATGCCGAAAAGACAACCATCCTTGAAAGTCTTGGTAATGACCTGTCAAAACTGCTGCCGCTGTTTGATAACAATAACGAAAAACTGAAGCAGTTTATTGATCTGGCAAAAGACTATGGGGTAGCGCCTGACCCATCTTCGATTGATGACCTGGTGAAGGTTAATCAGTTATTTGAAGACATGGAGGCTCAGGTTGCTGGCCTGAAGATGGAGATTGCGGCAGGCCTAGCGAAAGTTGACCTGACTCCGTTGCAGAACTCGCTTGATAAGCTCCATGATGTATTAACAGATCCTGTTGTGCTACAGGGAATTTCTGATCTGGTATCTGAAGTAGCCCAACTCGCTGGCTGGCTTGTTAAAGCGGCTGCTGGCGCTGGACAACTCGCGGCAAGCACTGGCAATAGATTTGCTGCCCTGAGCGGTAAGATTGACCTGAACAATATCGATCAGGTTAACGAGCGTATTGCTTACCTGCAAAAGAATCTTGAGGGAAGAAAGAGCATTTACTCTCAGGACAAATCCATGTTCTCCTGGTTCACCGGAGGAGATGACAGCGTTAAAGCGCTCAATGATGAACTGAACATTCTCATTGCTACCAAAAATAAACTATCTCAACCTCCAACAGGAACGCTTCCACTTGCTGCGGCTACCGTAGGAACAGAGAAACCATTTGCATTGCCAGCAGGCGGAACGAATGGAAAAGTCACGCCAGACGCAAATGCCAAAAAACTAGAGTCAGCATTCAAAGCACTGGAAACGAGTTATCAGCGCCAAATCGCTTTAATTGACGTTACCGGGAAAAAGAATCAGGAAGTCACTGAGGTTGAAAAACTCAGGTTCGACTTAACTACTGGCAAGCTGACGGGCATCAACGCCGCTCAGCAGGAGAGACTTCAGCAATTAGCTACTGAACTCGACAGGCTGAATGCTCTCAAAAAGGCCAACGAAGAAAACCTGAAGCTTGCAGAGTTTGCAGCTAACCTCAAAAAGCAAAACCAAAATGATAAGGCAGCAAATGATGCTGACTTCGTTGGTGCAGGAATGGGGGAAAAAACTCGCCAGCGTATGCAGGAGCTGCTCGATATTCAGAGTGGTTTTCTTGAGAAGCAGGCTGATCTCCAGAAACAATATCAAAGCGGAGACATAACAAAGTCTCTTTATGATAGTGAGACTCAGGCCCTTCAGGATGCCCTTAATGAGCGCCTACAAATCCAGGAAGATTATTACCAGAAGTCTGATGAAAAAATGGGGGACTGGCAAAGCGGCATATTCGATTCCCTGAATGACTATGCTGAAAAGTCATCAGACTATTATCAGATAGCTGCTGATGGTATGACCTCTATTCTTGATGGTGCAACATCCTCCATTGCCGATAACCTCCAGGACTTAATTACCGACGCTGAGGGGATAGGTGATTTCTTCAGTAATATTTTTGCAGACCTTGGCCAACTGGTTATCAAAACACTGACAGAAATGGCTGCTCAGTGGCTTGTATATCAGGGCGTTCAGTTGCTTGTTGGTAAAACTGCCCAGGCTTCTGCTGCCGGTACTCTTATTGGTAACGCTCAGGCTACTTCCTTCCAGGCTCAACTTGCCGCTTATGCGTCAACTGCCGCAATCCCTATTGTTGGACCGGCACTGGCTCCAGCATCAATGGCAGCCGCAGCTGCTATCACTGCACCACTTGTTGCAGGTGTTAGCGTATCCGCTCTTTCAGGTATGGCTCACGATGGTATTGATAGCGTTCCTGAAACCGGAACCTGGCTGCTACAGCAGGGTGAGCGAGTGACTACAGCAAAGACCAGTGCAAAACTGGATGCAACTCTTGACCGGGTTAATAAGCAAACGAGCGATGGGGGTGGAGGCACATATGCACCACAGATTTATGTTAATGGTGATCCAGATGCCAGAACTATCGAGATGCTTAAGCAGGCTGTCAGGGATGGTGCACAGCTTGGTTATAAGATGGTGAATGACGACCTGGCTACCGGGAAGGGGAAGACATCTAAATCTCTTGCTGGTGGCTGGGGAGTAAGGAGAAAGGCTGGATAATGGCAATCACAACCAATATCAACTATCCACATGATTATCTCCCGGTCCCTCTTCAGGAGGGATACGGATTAAAACCGGTTAGCCCTTTACTTCGAACCGCCATGACATCTGGCCGAGCCAGGCAGCGCCGCCGTTATATTTCCACTCCTACAATGGCGAGCGTTACCTGGACCCTGACTGATGTTGAGGCTCAAACGTTTGAGGCATGGTACCGCGATGCGATTACAGATGGAGCCTCATGGTTCAACATGAAACTTCGAACGCCTGGTGGTGAATCACCAAAGGTTTGCCGGTTCACAGATATCTACCAGGGGCCAAACATTATTGGTGGTAATTACTGGCAGTACACAGCAGAGCTTGAGCTGTATGATCGTCCTCTCTTGCCGCCGCCATGGGGTCAGTTCCCGGGGTTCATATCCGGGATGGATATTATTGATCTCGCACTTAACAGGGAGTGGCCAGAAGCATGACTGTTCTGAACAGGCTTTATGCCAGTAGTGGTAGTGAGGTGATCATTGATACCCTTCAGATAACCGTTGGTGGTGTTGATTACTGGTTAACTCGCGGGTGGGATGATATCACCGTAACCCTCGAAACTGGTGCGCAGGCAACGTTTGTTGGGTCAGCGATTGATATTGCATTGCCTTCCCGCAATGCAGATGGCACTCAGGACTTGAAGTTTGCTATCAGCAATATCGACGGTGTTGTATCGACTGCTATAAGGGATGCTCTTAATAATCTGAAGAACGCCAGCCTTACTTTTCGGCGTTATGTTTCAACAGATTTATCCGCGCCTGCTGCACCGCCGTATACCCTGGCAATTAAAAACGGGTCATGGACAGCTACCGAAGTTCAGATTACGGCAGGGTATATGAATATCCTTGATACTGCGTGGCCGCGATACCGTTACACCCTTCCTGATTTCCCTGGTCTTCGTTATCTGACGTAAGGACTATCAAATGTTTGATCCTGACAAATACCGTTCAGTCATCTGGCTGAAGGGCGGCCGCGCTTATCCTGAACTCGACTGCTTTGGGATAGTAAACGAAATTCGCCGGGACCTGGGCCTTACGTTATGGCCTGAGTTTGCTGGGGTGACGAAGGATGAAAACGGGCTCGACCGTGAAGCAAGAGGGCTAATGTCTGAGCTCGCGAAATGTGAGCCTGCCGCTGGTGCCGGTATCGCTTGTTACTCGGCCGGGATGGTAACTCACGTTGCGATTGTTGTTGATATTGGTGGTGTGCTTTATGCAGCAGAGTGCAATCCAAAATCAAACGTGACGTTTACTCTCTTATCCCGCTTTGAACGTCGATTTGTAAAGGTGGAGTATTACCAGTGACGATCAGAATCTACCCATCAAGATTACCCGGCGAGCCACTTGAAACGCACGAACACGGTGAAACCGTTCTGGCAACCTGGTTTTCACAGAACGTTGAAGGCTGGGAACTTGACAGGCAGCACCCTATTTCAGTTGAGGTAAACGGGGAACCTGTTCCGGTCAGCGAATGGGCCGCAGGGGTTATCACCGAAAAATGCAACGTATGCATCTACCCGGTTCCATATGGCACCGGCCTTGAAATTGTCGCCTGGGTTGCTGTAGGTGTGGCTGTAGCCAGCGCTGCTTACTCTATCTTCATGATGAACAACATGCAGGCTGGTGGTTATAGCCAGCCTGGTAATGGAGATCAGATTGACCTGAATCCGGCAAAGGCAAACAGTGCAAAACTTGGTGATCCTATCCGCGAGATTTTTGGAAAATACCGGGTTTGGCCAGATTATGTTGTTCAGCCTGTAAGCCGATTTTCAAATGAAAAAGATTTGATTACCAGTATGTTTCTGGCAATCAGCGTGGGTGATGTAACGCTTCCTGCGTCAGAAATGCGGATAGGGAACACTCCTTTCTCTGCTTTTGGTTCAGATGTCTCATATACAATTTATCCTCCTGGTGCAGATGTTTCGGGTGATGCCCGTTCTGAAAACTGGTTCAACTCTCCTGAAGTTGGCAATACGACATCTGGTACCGCAGGCCTTGATCTCGGTTCAAGTGGGCCAGATACAGTCAGCGTTGTGGCTGATGGATTGTTGCTAAACACCAATACAGTCACGCTGATTGGTTCGTCTTCCAGTGATGATGATACGGAAATCCCGCCAGCATGGACTACCGGGACGATCATTGATATTGAAGCGCCTGATACATACACCATTGATCTGAACAGTGGGTACAGTGTGATTTATGGCTCTGTTTCAGAGATGGCCCCGGTTGTTGGTATGGCCATGACGCTGGAGCTAAACAACGATATCTTCGATCTCTATGTAGCAGCCTATAGCGCCGCTGTTCCGGCCGTTCCTGGGGTAGGTGGGAGTACGGCAAGTATTGCTGCCAGTGCTTCACCAACCACCTATGATTTTACGAGCTCGCCCCAGACGTTCACTATCACGTGGGAATCTGTCACTTATACCGTGTCGTTGACAAGCAATTACGTCACGATGAGCGGCCTGTTAAATGCCATTACCAGCCAGATAAGTGTTTCAGGATTACGTGCCCGTGATAATTCTGGCAGAGTTGTGATCGACGAACAAAGCAGCCCGTATGCTGGCGGGTCCATTACTCACAGTGCTCTTCCATCCAGTGTGTTCGGTAGCGCGCCCATTGATACCGCAGGCGTAAAATCCACAGGGGGAACTGCTGCTGTTCCGGCTAATTTACGTCTTGCTTACGACTCAGCAACGGGGACAAAGTTTGCCGGGATTCCGGTAGGTTCCCAGCGCCTGACGCTTTACCCTACCGATTACAGTTACAAAATCACCGCCATTTCCGGGCTGACTATTACAGTTGGCCGCGTACTGGTAACGGTTGATTCATCAGGTAACACAATTACGACTGATGATCCCACCTGGCCTGGCTTTATTCAGCGTACGGTACTGGATGGTTCTGTCACGGGTATCAATGATGATTACGACTGGATAGGCCCTTTCCTTGCGTGCCCTGATGGTGAAACGACAAACCGAATTGAGGTTAACCTTAATTTTCAGAATGGCCTTTCACGTTATAACAGCAAAGGGAAGAAGCGTTCTGTCACGGTAGGTATCATTGTGCAGTATCGCATTCCAGGCGCATCAACCTGGACGAGTGCTGAACTTACTTACTCCCGGAATGTTGAAGACCAGATTGGATTCACTGAGGGCTTTAATGTCACTCCTGCACAGTATGAAATCAGGATGCGCAGGAAATCTCCGCCTGATGGTGGTTCAACACGCGATCAGTGTTACTGGCAGGCGCTAAGATCAAGGCTACTTAAACGCCCGACCCGGTACCGCGATATCACCACTATTGCGCTGAGCATAAGAACCGGCAACCGGCTTGGGGCTCAGTCCGACAGAAGGATTAATGTAACCCCTACACGTCAGTATGAAGAGGGGGAAGTACGCAGCATCAGCGCCGCCCTTTATCACGTTCTGAAATCTCTTGGCTATCAGGAAAACGAGATCGACAGGACTGCAATCGACACGCTAGAAACTACGTACTGGACACCTCGCGGCGAAACGTTTGACTTTGCCACCACTGATACTGTTTCAGCGCTGGACATGCTCAAGACAATCACAAATGCCGGGATGGGTTACTTTCTGCTTTCGGATGGTATGGCCTCAGCTGGAAGGGAAGGGGTTAAACCGTGGTCTGGGATGATAACGCCGCAGGAATCAACTTCAGAACTGACAACTTCATTTAAGGCCCCTAATGAAGATGATTATGACGGCGTTGATGTTACTTATATCAATCAACTGACCTGGGCTGAGGAAACAGTTCAATGCCGGTTGCCGGGTAATCCGACCCCGGTAAAAGTCGAGAGCTATACACTTGATGGTGTTCTTGACCAGGACAGGGCATATCGTATTGGTATGCGGCGTCTTCTTGGGTATCAGTTACAGCGTTTGTCACATGATACATCTACTGAGATGGATGCCCTGTGTTATCAGTTTATGGACAGGGTCATTTTTGCAGATGATATTCCTGGCAGTCTGACGTTGAGTTGCCTCATTGAAGACATGAGTTATGACAGTAGCAAGATAACACTGACTCTCAGTGAAGCTCCTGACTGGACATTCCCGAGCCCCCGCGTGGTGATCAGGGATCAGGATGGTAAGGCATCTGGTTTGCTCACGCCAACCAGAATCGATGATTATACGATTACAGTCCCTTATTCTTCTGAGTTGTCTCCTGAGAGCTGGATTATGGATGATCCTTCAGTCGAACCGCCGCACCTTTTGTTCTGCTCATCAACACGTGTTGGATATGATGCCCTGATAGCTGAAATATCACCCGGCAGCGATGGCACAAATGACGTAACGGCTATCCAGTACAACCCTGGTAAATATCAGTACGACGATGCGACTTACCCTGGTGATGTCGCCTAAACAATTCAACCCGCTTCGGCGGGTTTTTTTACGTCTGGAGTTTGCATGACCACTTACAACACGAATAATCCTCTCGGATCACAGGACCCGCGTGACCTTTACGACAATGCTCAAAACTTTGACCATCTTTCCGGTGACAGGGTAAATGAGACATGGGCAGACCGCTTTGGTGTCATGCGCCTAACCTGGTATGGAATGGAGGAGCGTTATAAGCAAGCGCTGGCAGCATTAGGCCTTAACCCAGTGGGGACGTTTCAGGGCGGTGCGCTGGTGGCATCTGCTGGTGACATCGTTCAGGATGAAACTGACGATACCTGGTACATTTGGGATGATCTGGCTACGCTTCCAAAAACAGTCCCGCCCAGCTCCACTCCTGGTTCTACTGGCGGAATTGGCAAAGGTAAGTGGCAGGTCATCGATGCAAATGACATCTTAAGAAAGGACCTGGCAAAAACAAGCGGGGCTGGTCTTTCTGGATATGATTCCAACCTTTCATATGCCCCAAACACGGTAGGTGCTGAGTTAAAGTCATTGGGAAATGATACTGAAGACCTGCTTTCTCAGAGACCTACAGTAGTTAAGTCACTTGCAACTGCGTTGAAAAAAATCAACGATGGTACTGCGATCACTATTGCGTGGTATGGCGACTCATTGACTTACGGAGTTGACACATCTGCTACAGGAACAAACCCTCCAGTAAATGGGGCCACTGAAACAAGAAGCGCTAAACCTCCTACAGATGCACTTCAGACAGCACTTGGATCTGCTGGAATTACTGCAACGGTTATTAACCGCGGATATCCTGGAGATACCTCTGTGCTCGGGTTTACTCGCTGGGCGTCAGCTGGAACTTCAGATGTTTCTATTATCATGTATGGCACTAATGATGCACTGCGTGGAAGCGCCCTGGTTCCAATCGACACATATCGATCGCAGATGTGTCAGTGGATTGAAAGGGAAATTTCTAAAGGTGCAGCAGTAATCTTGGTTGCGCCACCGAAGGTATCTGGCGTTGCTGACAACAAGAAGGTATCTCCGTATCGTGCACAGGTAAAATACCTCGCTGGTCTGTATGGAATACCATACATCGATGCCTCAGAGCAGTTATCTACGATAACCTCTATGTGGACTGATGGTGTCCACTTATCTACGTTCGCATATTTTGAGCTTGGATGGCATATTGCAGCATTGTTCTCGTCTCGTGAGGAAAAGGCCCGCAGTATTGCAGGCGGGGCATTCTTCTTGCCTCAAGACAATATCATGCCGACTACAAACGTTGCCCTACGCACAGAGGCATTATCCGTTGGTGGGTATCTATACCAATTGGGGGCAAATGCAACTCAAGATATTTCTTTTGGGGCATATTTTGAAGATGATGTGATCCCAGTAATTCACAGCTATAACGCCTCTCCGAATGCCGTAACGCTAAGAGCAAATTATGGTGGTGCTCCAGATTCTTCAAATCTGGCTGGTGTTCCATCTGTAGAACTTGTACACACTCCTTCCGATGGATTCCGTCAAAGGCTGTACCTTCCACGGGTAAATAAAGGGTATCGCCTGTTCAATATCTGGAATGTATCTGCTTCACAAGTTGGGTACATCGAAGCCATTGAATTTATCCCTGTCAAGGACTGCCTGGCAACGAACAATGGCTTATTGATGAAACTCAATAACCTTTCTGGTACCCATAAGCCTTCACGTTATTACAGTGCATTTTCATACTGGTGGGCAGTAGATCAAAGTCTGAAGCTGGTAAAAAACAGCTCATATGTTGCAAGGCTAACTCTCAGCGATGCTGATCACTGTGGGATTGCTATTGTCAATGGGATGCAAAACAATGCAGGGTTTTTCAATGGTAACTCTGTTTGTGCGTTTCGCATTGCTGCTGCGCTCGTTATTAGAGAGTACGTAAACGGGGTTGCTACTGATACAAGCACAGCATCAGTGTTCCCGGCAACTGGGGACTGGACAGGAGAAATTGAAATGTCTATCTCCGGAACAACGTTGACTGTCTATGTTGACGGAGTGCTGAAGGCCACGAAAACAGGATTAACCAATATCCAGGGCCATCCTGCATTAATGGCAAAACCAACACAGAAATTGATGTGTCACAGCGCCTGGATTACAGGGTACTCAAAAGCATTCTTCAACTAAAGATCGGCCATGGATGGCCGACTAAACCACCTCTGAGACAGTCTTAGCCATCTCAATAACGGCTTTCAATGAAGAAACTTCATTCTTGCCTGAAACCTCTTCGTGCTTGTTTCCGGCGGTGAAAATAAAGCCACCACCAGACTTTTTGATGTTAAGTCTTGATTGGTTTTTGACAAGATTATTATCCTTGTCAGTCGTCAGGAAGCAGAAGATAAAGTCACCTGTTTTCTGGTCGAATGATTTCACTTCCGAAACCATCAACTTATCGCCAAGACCAAGCCAGTCACCAAGATCATTCCCGTCCTCAAGCGCCTCCGCTTCAAAACCAGAAAATTCAAAATACGCTTTGCATAGCTGTGATGCCATGCGCTTTTCATCGCTTAAACCCAATAATTGTTTAATCATGCTTCTTTCCTCAAACTTAGAGCACATCATTATTGCGTAGTTTACCCTACCTTTGTACCATCGCACCCATAAAACTAAGACACATCTGATTGTGGGTAAAAAATGCGCAATAATGCTCTTGATGCGGCAAAAATAGTAGCATGTTTTTTTATTGTATTTGTCCACGTAGGTAGTTACTCGGAGATTGGTACTCCATGGGGGGAAACTCTCAGGGTAATGACCAGATGGGCAGTGCCATTCTTTTTTCTTGCTTCAGGATTCACTATCGGTAGTAGTGATGCTGGAGGGATACTGAAGAGGGTAAACAAACTTATATCTATATTATTTTATGGGTCTGTAATATATATTCCAATAATCTTTTACCAGACAGGTGATGACTACATAAAAACAATAAACAAAATATTGTCACCTGACACCTTTCATTATGGTTTATATGGACACCTTTGGTTTATTGGATCTTTAATTGCTGGGCTTGTTTTATTCTGGTACGCAAGGTCTAATCTATCACACAGACAATCATTATTGTTGTCTTGTTTCATTATTTTTATGTGTTGGTTCGGTGACGCAATAAAATCATTTGGTGTACAGGTTTGGTTTTTCTACCTTTTTAGGTATCTGATTGGATTTGCACTTGTTTATGTTGGTTGGAGTATTGGTGTTGGTAAAATATCTGTACCTAAAAACAACAGGGTTCTTAGCATGATATTCATCATGTGTCTGTTGATGATGGGGACTGAATACTTCGTATCGTTTTCTTACTTTGACGGAACTCACGGGGAGAGACAATTCCCATTAGCGTGCATACCTGCTGCATTAGTATTGCTGTTCATTTGTGTAAATTCAAAGGTAGAAAGAAGTTTTCTATCCAATGCTGGAGAGGCTTACTCTCTTGGTATATATATAATTCATCCGCTAGTGATATACGTTATTGGTAAGATTTCAGGGTTCTACAGAATTCATATATTTTCGTCAGAAATGCTAATATCAGGGTTTTCAATTTCACTGGTAATAATGATTTTAATTAACAAATATATTCCATATCCGTACAAGAAGTTAAATGGAATAGGTATAAAATAAATATATATAAATCAAATACAAGGCCTGCATTCGCAGGCTTTTTTTATGCAGCTTGATCATGGCGCCTTATCATATATACTGTATGCATATACAGTAATTATGAGGGTGTATTATGCCGCGCCAGTATGAGATACAGGCTGCATTCATTGAGGCCATACAACTAAATCCCAAGGGTTACCGTTACCTCAGCACTGACGGCTTCATCGAGAAGCTGCGGGAGAAGAGCTGGCACTTCAGCCAGGCTGATGCAAACAAGTGGATTGAGCGTTATCAGCCTGACTTCGCTGATAAGACAACTGACGACAGCGAAAACCGCTACTGGATCTTACGCAACATGGGGAGGGTATTCTGATGGGGTTTGTGTCGCCAGCTCAAGACTACGCTGAACAACGACTGACAATCGATTCTCTGTGTGGCATCGACGGAAACTGCCGGGTGATCGAAACATCATGTGGATGGGCCGTTATTAACGTAGCCATAAACGCGAGCAGTGGTGACACGCTGCTTGTAACAATGGATGGCAGGAACCAGTTTGTGAAGTTGCAAGGAGCAGCGCTGATAACTGAAGAGGGTGAAGCGATAGAGGGGGACTATCTTGATGATGTTAAGGTCCACGGCGTTCTGACGCACACACTGAACAGTGTAAAAAATGATGGTTGCCCAGCTATTTAAACAGGGAGTTTCACCACCATTTCACCATAGTTTCACCATCTGAAATTATGATACATAAAAAAACCAACCGTAATTGGTTGGTTTAATTAGGGATTTTTGGTCGGCACGAGAGGATTTGAACCTCCGACCCCCGACACCCCATGACGGTGCGCTACCAGGCTGCGCTACGTGCCGACGCGTAAAAAGAATACTACTCGATTCCTTTTTGAATGCAAGGGAGTCAGGCGCTAACTGGTTTATAATTAATCAGTTAGCGATGAACCGCTTCTCATCCGTCAGCACTTGCAGAAGCAGGCTAAGCTGCGGTTTCTGGTCATGCAATTTTTCACCTTGCAGATTATACGTCTGGTAATTGCCGTTACTGTTCAGCACCAGCGTCAGCTCTGGCGTGGTCACCACCAGCGTATTATTTCCGGCAGCGGTCACCCAGTTGTGGCGGCGAGTGGCGCTGAACAGATCCTGTCCTTGAGAGTACTCATTCGCCGGGGTGCTTACGTGCAGCAGACGTTGCATCAGTGTGGTCATCACGTCTTTATGATCGGTAAGCATATTGATGCGCTGTGCCGGCGTTCCCGGCCAGTGGATAACCAGCGGAACATGCAGGTTAGGGCGCGACCAGACCATGTTTTTCGACTCATCACCCAGCGGGATGCCGTGGCCGGCAGTAATAATGACCACGGTGTTATCCAGCTTGCCGGATTCACGCAGTGCGTCCAGCACCCGGCCAATTTGTGCATCAACGTCACCCGCTGCGCGGCTATAACGGCGAGCAAAGCCTTTCTGGTTGCTGTCATCAAGTGTGGTGCCGTTAAACGCAACCCACGAGAACCAGCGGTTATCTTCCTGCGCATAACGCTGAAGCCAGTTCACCCACTGATTAGCGGTCTGTTCATCAGACTGGCTCTGCGCGGCAGGTAATGAGAAATCAGACAACAGCGCCTGGCGATACAGTGAGCTGTTAAAGCCATCCGAAGAGAACAGCCCCAACTGGTAACCCTGCTGGTTAAGCCCGGTAATCAGTGCCGCAGGAATGCGCGCTGAAAGCACGCCATCCATGTAACCGGCCGAAATGCCGTAGAACAGGCCAAAAATGCCGGCATCGGTTGAGTTGCCGGAACTCATATGCTGGGTGAACGTCACGTTCTTATCAGCGAACTCGGCGAGCGCAGGCATCTGCTTCTCGTAGCGCGAGTAGTTCAGACCATCAACAGTAATCAGCAGTACGTTTTGGCCACGACCCATATCCCGGTAACGCAGATCGCTCAGCGGATACTGAACGGTGACCGCTTCCGGGTTGCCTTGCTCAACCAGACGACGCTGATACTCCTGCGCATCCAGCAGACCGTGTTTTTCAAGAAAACGACGTGCCGTCATTGGATAAGAGAGCGGCAGGTTAGCGCGCTGCATGGTAATAGGGCGATAGAAGTTCGCATCGGCCCAGATATACATGATGTGCGAACCAATAAATGAGACAAAAAAGAGCGCCGCAACGGGCTTCGCGTAATGGCGGCGGCGCGTCAGGCTGCGGAGCTTTTGCCAGCTCCAGGTGGCGAACAACATCTCAATCAGCAGGATCACCGGCACGCTGATAAACATCAGCTGCCAGTCACGCGCGGTTTCGTTCTGGTCCGGGTTAATCACCAGTTCCCAGACGATAGGGTTGAGATGGAGGTGGAAACGGGTAAAGACTTCGCTGTCGATAAGCAATAACGTCATGCCCGCCGTCGCAAGGATGGCGGATAAGAACCGCATCAGGCGCTGCGACATGACGATAAACGTCAGGGGGAACAGAATCAGCAGATAGGTGGCGAAAACCAGAAAACTAAAGTGGCCGACAACGCTCATCCAGGAGTAGATACGCCCGGTCAGCGTGGTTGGCCAGTCCGCCACAAACAGATAACGGCAGCCAAGTACCATGGCCAACAGAATGTTGAACAGGGCAAACCAGTGCCCCCAGCTAACCATCTGGGAGACTTTTTCACGGTAGCGCTGACGATTCGTCACCATAAACTGTTGTTCGTTTCCCTTAATGGGCCTGGTCGTCGCTAACGGAAGACTGCAAAGCCTGGGCGAAAGATTTGGCGATCGCCTGACGCTGAGCCGGAGCAACGCTGGTATTGATAAGGTTGGTAACCATATTTCCCAACACCATCAGGGAAAGATCGGTCGGCGTTTTGTGTTTTTCCAGTACGTTGACCAGCTCACTGAGCAGTTGTTCAACGTGTTCATCACTGTAGCGGGAATGTTGTGGCATAAATCAAAATCAGTTTGTTGATGAAAGGGCAACATATTACCGTAGGAGCAGCTTTTTTTCCCCTTTTTTCTCTTGTTGCACACATGCGTTGGTGGTGGTTGAATACCGCCCGGTCTAAAAGGAGAGTTTATCATGAGTCTGGATATCAACCAGATTGCCTTGCACCAGCTTATCAAGCGTGATGAGCAAACCCTTGAAGTGGTGCTGCGCGATTCGTTACTTGAACCAACGCCTACCGTTGTTGAAATGATGGCAGAATTGCATCGCGTTTATAGCGCTAAAAATAAAGCCTATGGCCTGTTCAGCGAAGAGAGCGAGCTGGCGGATAGCCTGCGCCTGCAACGCCAGGGCGAAGAAGATTTTCTGGCATTCAGCCGGGCGGCTACCGGGCGTCTGCGTGATGAGCTGGCGAAATACCCTTTCGCTGATGGCGGCATTGTTCTGTTCTGCCAGTACCGCTATCTGGCGGTTGAGTATCTGCTGGTGACCGTGCTGAACAATTTAAGCAGTATGCGCGTCAATGAGCAGCTGGATATCAGCTCTACGCACTATCTGGACATTAACCATGCCGATATCGTCGCGCGCATCGATCTGACCGAATGGGAAACCAACCCGGAATCCACCCGCTATCTGACCTTCCTGAAAGGACGTGTCGGCCGTAAGGTGGCGGATTTCTTTATGGACTTCCTCGGCGCCAGCGAAGGCCTGAACGCCAAAGCGCAGAACAAAGGTCTGTTGCAGGCAGTGGATGACTTCACCGCTGAAGCTCAGCTTGATAAGTCAGAACGTCAGAACGTGCGTCAGCAGGTTTACAGCTATTGCAACGAACAGTTGCAGGCGGGCGAAGAGATTGAGCTGGAGTCGCTTTCCAAAGAGCTGGCTGGCGTGAGTGAAGTGAGCTTCCAGGAATTTACGGCTGATAAAGGTTATGAGCTGGAAGAGAGCTTCCCGGCAGACCGCAGTACGCTGCGACAGTTAACCAAATTTGCCGGTAGCGGCGGTGGCTTAACGGTTAACTTTGATGCCATGCTGCTTGGCGAACGCATTTTCTGGGATCCGGCGACCGACATCCTGACCATCAAAGGGACGCCACCGAACCTGCGCGATCAGCTGCAACGCCGCACCTCTGGCGGTAAATAGCAGCCATAAAAAAACCCCGCAGAAGCGGGGTTTTTTTCGACAAGTTTGCGATTACGCGCGAACGAAGTCGATGTGAGACAGTTTTGGCTTGAACGGGTGACGCTGAACAGCCTGAACTTTCACTTTTTCTTCTTTACCGCCAACAACGATGGTCAGAACTTCGCTG
>Ga0153917_1000294_pt1 | contig 38809 bp, 30 predicted proteins | sample TSFL001MetaG_FD_104695 | JGI IMG/M metagenome (GOLD analysis project Ga0153917, IMG submission 104695) | Attine ant fungus gardens microbial communities from Florida, USA - TSFL001 MetaG | ecosystem: Host-associated > Fungi > Mycelium > Unclassified | place: USA: Florida, Paynes Creek Historic... | reverse complement strand
CAGGTAACTTCAACGAGGCGTGTTTGTTTATCTTTAAAAACAAACTGCTGGACGTGGTTGGGAACGATCCCTAGCTTCGTCAGAAGCCAAAAGCAGAAACCCGCCACGAGGGCGGGTTCTTTTAATGGAAATAATTCAGAACGACCAGCGCAGATTGGCGTTAACAGAGTTGACGCGGGTATGAGCGGCGCTATAGTCAGCGGCGAATTTAATTCACCTGTTCTGCTGGAGGCGGAGCAGGAGGGGTACCTGGTGCTTCGCAAGCCTCTGGAGCCGGCTAAACTTTATGCGCTGCTGACGCAGCGGTCAGGGTGTCGTTAAGGGAATGCAGAAGTGTTGATTCTGGCGGGCTCAGAATGCAAAAACGGACCTCCGTGGAGGTCCGTTAATATGAAATTTGGTGCCGGACTCGGCACAGTCTTTTGAGCTAATGAACTGTTTTAAATAATAAAACTATCTTTGGCTATTTTCAAGACCACCAGGCAGACCACCACGAAACGATCCCTTACAGCATTGCAGGCAATTCACATTATTTGCCAGCTATTTTGTACGTCGTTAGATGTGGGTTTGGTTCCTGCCACTATCTGATAGCGAAGGGATAAAAGTTGTTGAACCAGCCTCTTGTACACAACATCAATCAGGACAGGTTTACGGAATTAAGCGCTCTGTAGGGACTTGAGTGCGGTACTCCTGTCTGCTGGTTTTGATTTTCTGGAACCCACAACATACAGGCTTAACCAGATTTAATTCGCCGTGTTAACGAATCACGTAAATCGTTGCGCATCATAAATATATCACCCCGGCAAATGCAGCAGAACATCTACGGTAAGGGTGTCAGATACAGGCGTTTCCATCAACGCTCGCAGGAGCGCCGGATGAGGGGGATAAATCCCTTTGCTGTAACGCCAGGTCGCCAGCACAGAAAATCGCTGGATAGCCCGGTACAAACCTGGTATGAATGAACGATGTCGTTTGTCCATAAATAATACCACCCAGCAGGTTTGTGGCAGAAAACATCATTACAACCAGTCAGGAAACTTCCGGGGCAGCCTATAACCTTTCGTTAATCGGACATATTCAATTTTTTCCAGGGCTGCGGATATTTTTTGCAAAAAGTATCTGCGATAGACAACGGACTGGAAGTCAGAACGCTCATCACCCGTATATCTCTTCCTTAAAAAAGCCGTTCACTCCACAGACTGTAAGCGCTGGTGCCAGCGATACAGTGTTCCCAGTTAATGCTTTCATAGCTAAACGAGATTGACTCTTCTGGCTGCCCTCCACTGTCGGTAATGGTATGGGGAACGTTCAGACTGATATTCGATATTCGGGCATTAGTCAGTTTGAGCTTGTAGTACAGTTCATTTATGCCAAAACGGTTGGTACGGTAAAAAGTAAAAACACAGGTCAGACACTCATTATCCGAAATCGCCTTACCCAGCAGAGGCGAGGATTTATCCACGGGTTTAATGATGGTCAGCATCTGATGATTGACGTTTTGATCGCGGCTCAGACCGTGGCTTAACGATGTGACCATGATCTCATCCAGATGCGCGAGCTGGGCTTTGTTGCCAATGGACTGCATTGACGAGCACCCAGCTGAAATCATTCCCTGTATGTCTCCGTTTAGTGTCAGATAAACGAGATTGGCCATTGTTGTTCTCCTTGTACCTTAATTATTAGTGGATACCGGTTGCCCGGCTTCACTATCCATTGCCGAATCCGGCGTTGTGAGGTGCAGCAGCAGCCAACGGCTTAACACGCCGTCCAGCCGTTCATTGATCTCTTTTTCCAGAGCTTCAGTGTTTTGCTTGCGGGCGCGGGCATCCTGGTACTGCGTCAGCAGATATTCCAGCGGCGTTGCCTGATTCAATAACCGCTCCGCCTGCCATGTCACTGTTTTGATATATGAGAGGGTAAAACCCTGCTTTTCAGCTTCTTTTTTCAGCATCAGGTCGGCGAAATCCCGTAAATTTTCCCGCGCCTGTTTCCTGCCTTTCATATTCGGGCTGTTCTGCGCCCGCGTGTGCAGAACAGCGTTCCACCGAGCCGTTGCCTGCTGCTGTTGCAGACTCTCGGGCCAGCGACTGTCTGCTGTTCGCATCATCTGCATACCCGTCTCCAGCAGTTGCAATGGCGGAACATCAGGAAGCGGTAACAGCCGTTGCCCGTAGCTACCCAGATCAGGGGAGGCCAGCCAGGCCGTTGCCGCGCCTTGCGCGGTATCTGTTACCTGCGCCAGTTGCTGCTGCATCGGGTATACCCGCCACCACCAGAGAACGGCTGCGACGGCGGCGGTACAGGCAACACCCGCCAGAAATGATTTTACATTGCGGCCCGTCATAGGCTTTGTTTCAGGGCTGGCACCATGCTGAACCCTGACCTTCATTTCCGGTAAATCAGGTACGGGCAGGAGAGCCTCTGGTGTCGCGGGCAGTGCGCTTTCCGGCGCATAAACCAGTGTTCTGACCGTGGTTTGTGACGGCGTATTCACGCTGCTTTTCTGCGGCGACTCCAGCCGTTTTCGCGTGTTCTGCACAAAATAAAGCAGGTTTTCCACGCGTGGCGACTGTTTCAAATCTACCTGCTGAAGTTTGTCGCAGATAAGCTGTAACGCCCGCTCTGCGCGGTACAGTAACGGCAGATCTGTATCAGAGAATGACAGTTGCTGGCGCAGGATATTGCCGGTACGGGTGTTGAGCCAGTCGAGCATTCCGGTACGGGCATGATTATCCTGTGGCCAGAATTTATCCCACTCATGACCTGTCATTGCCGCCAGCAATTCGACCCCCTCACAGAACCCGGCAAGTCCGTGTATCCGGGTGCGTGCCAGGGTGTAATAGGAAACGGTATGCAGATCCACACCATTCGTTTTGAAGATGGTCAGCGCCAGCGATTCCACTAGTTTCCAGTTAAGCTCCGGCTGAGAAGGTTGACTGGCCTTGTTGATCTCCTCACGTAAGGCGCTGAATTCCGGCAGGTCACGTGGATCGCGGCCGGTAACGATAATTTGCATCTGTGCGTTACTCATTACTGCCTCCTCAGTACAGGGTATCCGGCAACCGGAACTGGCTGAACAGTCCGCCAGTGAACGGGTTATCCTCGGTATCTACATGCACGCGGTAAATCATGTAGCCGCCGTCCACGTTAAAGCGCACGGTGAAGGTATCACTGGTTACGTTGGTCAGTTGCCCTGCGCCAAACAGCCGGAACTGCGCCCATGGGCCGATGAACGTGATGCTGCGCGGGGATTTGCTGCCGGTGCTGCTGACCAGCGTCAGTTTGCTCTCGTTGCCCTCGCGCATATTATTCGGCCATACCAGGTGGGCGGTATAATTACGGCCCTGGCTGTAATCCACCAGTTGCCCGTCCAGGTTCAGCACGCTGCGGCGCTTGTTACCTGAAAGTGACACGGTTTCCACGGCGAACTGCGCCCCCAGGCCATTCTGCTGACTGAAGAAGATGTCGCGGATTTTTTGCGCCGTTTCGATTTGTTGCTGAATATCTTCGCGGATGAGTATCCTGCCATCCTCGCCGAAGGTCAGGTCGTTTTCCAGGAACAGGCGCAGGTTCTCCTTATAGAAGGTATCCAGCGTGCCGTCCGGTTTAAAGAAGCGCTCGAACGCATCCAGCGACGCATCCTGCGACGCGCGCGGGTTAAACGGATATTTATCGGCAAGCTGTTCATTGAAGGGTTTGACGACGTTATCGCGCCAGTCCATTTCCATATAGTGAACAGCTTCCACCATCACCACGTGCCACGCCTGATCCGCCAGCTTGCCCATCCAGCGGTTAAGCGGGGCGGGCAGGGTTTTCGCCATCTGGCGGGTGGCGAAGATAGGATCGCTGCTGTTCTGATCCAGCCGTAGCTGTACTGCCTTGAGCGCCGATTTCCCCGGCACCGGTGAGTTCTGGACAGCCAGCAGATAACGGTGCAGTTCGGTCAGTTGCTGGTAGACCGCCTGTAGCGTACTGGTCTTGTCCTTCTGCTCTTCCAGTACGCTGTTTTCCGGTGCAAAGTCGCGTCCCAGCCGGGATAGCAGACGGTAATCCAGTTCGTTCGTTGCTTTTTCCCGTTCCTTGTCTTCCAGCTTGCCCGAAAGCGTCAGGGCGTGGGTGTTATCCCGCAGCGCCGTCAGCGCCCGCTGGAATGGCTGGTCGCCGCTGATGATTTGCTCCAGCGCATCCGTTAGTTCCGGCAGGGCTTCATAAGCGCGAACGTTGAGGTTATCCATTCCGGCGCGCCAGGTGGCGGTGTAGTCGCTGATATACTGCTCGGTGATATGGCGCTGGATTTCATCCCGGTCGGCGTCGCTGTAGGCGACACTCTGCGTCAGGTTCAGCACCCACGAATCCAGCGCGGTCAGTTCGACCAGACTGTTACGTTGTTTCACAAAATAGCTTTGCAGTCCGTAGCGGGTCAGGAATTGCGGGATCACCAGTTTGTCATCATCGCCGGAGACAAAGACCTTATCAAAGTTCGGGCCAATCTGGTCGCGTAAATTCAGGTCGGCAGGCAGCACGCCCATGGCTCTGGTACGCAGCGTCTGGTAGACGCGCTGGTATATTGGCAGTTTGCTCAGTTCACGCTGTGCGGCAGCAACCGGCTTGTCATAGGGTGCCCAGCGGCTGATGGCGTCACTGTCACCTGCCACCCGCTCTGCGTGCCAGTCGGTATGTGCCAGCGCATAGTCCAGGTGGGACATCAGCTGTGTCTGAATATCGCGCTGGCCGTGGAATTCATCGCTCCAGCGCTTCGCCATGTACTGTTTTACCAGTTCATTATTGCGCCCGCTTTTATCCTCCATCATGCGCATAACCCGCAGGACGGCGAGCTTTTCCTCGCTCTCCGGCGGTGCGTTATTCAGATCGCGGATTAGACCGTTAAGCAGGGAAGGCAGATAACGCTGCTCCAGCAAATGAATATAGGTCTGCTCCACATACGGTCCCACGCGGGCACCCTGATACAGCCCCATATCCGCCAGAAAATTATGGTCGCGGTAGTCACCGTAGGCGAGGGTGGCGTCGCGTACCGGGTTGAGCAGCGGCAGTTGCAGGTTGCCGTATTCATCAGTACCCTGCGGCGGCGGCACATTCATAAAGGCTTTGGCCTGTGCGAGTACATCAACGCCGGACTGCCAGTTTTTGTTGTAATAGTGATGCCAGCCGCCTGCCAGCAGAACAACAGCTGCGGCACCACAGACGGAGGCTGTCACAAGGCTGCGCCGTGAACTGCCCAGCCAGACGCTGCTTTCATCGGCCAGATTCGGCTCGGCCAGCAGCACCTCCGGGAACAGGCGGCGGGTGAAATAAGGCACGGTTTCCACCAGCGGCCAGGAGGCCAGCGAACTGCTGCCCAGGCCGTACTGGCGGGCGGCGGACTGGGTAAAAATATCATCCACCTGGCCGCGCTGTAGCGAGGAGGTAAGGTACACGCCGCGCAGCATCACGTCCATATTTTCGCCGTCCAGCAGGGCGGTGAGTAAGGACGCAACAATATCTCCCGTTCCCTGCATCTGGCGGGTAAAGCTAAACAGTGCGCTTCGCTGTGCGGCATTCCCCTGCGCCAGCATCAGATCCGCCAGCGCCAGGTTCATCTGCTGTCCCCACGTCTGCCAAAAGGCGTCCAGTTCACTGCGCCAGTCGTCGCTTTCATGGGCATTCCGGGTGAACGTCACGCCAAGGATCGCTTCACGATCTTTTTTGTCCAGCGCATGAAACAGCGCCGCAAACCCGGTCAGCAGATCCAGCCGGGTCAGCACCACATATACCGGCAGGCGGCAGTGCAAACACTGGCGAATCTCCTGTAGCTGCTGGCGCAGACTTTGTAGCAGGGATTCCCGGCGGGCCTTGTCCGCCGTCAGCAGGTCGGGCAGATCCAGCGTCAGGATCAGACCGTTGAGCGGCTGGCGCGCCCGTGTCCGGGTCAGCCAGTCGAGCCAGTGTTCGCGCAGGCGACGATGGAGAAGATCGTCGGCGGAGGGGGCGGTTAACTGGCCATCAACATCAAAAATAACCGCCTGGTTGCCTACGCGCGGCATGATCAGCGGCTGGTACTCCACCCCTCTGATACTTTCTGGCATGTAAATGACATCAGACGGAAAACCCTCTCGTAGCAGGGTGCTTTTACCGCTTCCGGCAGGGCCGATAACCATATACCACGGCAGTTGCCACAGGTAACGGCGGTTATCCAGATGGCGGCGCAGGCGCAGCAGCCAGTGCTCCAGATACTGCTGCTGGCGGTGGATTTCAACGGTCAGCGGATCTTTTTCTTCCTCGCGCTGCTGTTTCTGCTGCTTTTCCAGTTTTTGCAGACGTTTCATCACCCGCCAGGTCAGCCAGACCAGGGCGATAAGCCCCCAGACAGCGGTAGCCAGCCAGAGGTTTGTCAGCGGCTCCAGCCAGTGATGCCCATAAAGTGACCATTTCGGCCCTTTCCACCAGATCCATACCAGCAAAAAAATCCACGCTAGCGCCATCAGCCAGGCGGCGGAAACCTTAAACCGGGGCATGGCTGGCCGGAGGGCGGATCGCAGACTGCTGAACAGTCGGGGTGTCGGTAATCTGAACACGGTAACTCCTTGTTATTTTATTATTTTTCTGCCGTGAATTTCTGTTCCAGCGCTTCCAGCAGGGACGGCTCCCAGTCGGTCAGCATCATTTGCAGCCCCAGCCGGAAAAGCAGTTGGTACTGCTGCTGGGCAAGCTGTACCATCCCGGCCTCTTCCAGCAACTGCGCGCCGAGATACTGCCGGTAAAACTGGTCGCGGGGATCGCCTGCGGGCAGGGTTTCCAGATGGTGCAGCGCGGCTTCCAGCCCCTGCGCGTCAAAACATGCCCGGACCGCCTGTAACTCCTCATCAGTCTGTACGGCAGGCGCTGCGTTGCTACCCGCAGAAGAGGAGGCCAGCCATTGCTTCGTTGGTTCCGCGATGAACGGCGTCCGGTCGTTAAACCGCAGGGCGGCGAGCTGGGGCAGCCTGGCGAGAAAATGCGCGGTCTCATCGCGGATAGCATCGGCCACCCTGGTGTAACCCAGCCGCTGAGCGGCCTGTGCCGAGAGGTAATGCCCGTCAAACCAGTAGGGAGCCAGCAATACACTTTTTTCAACCTGCTGCCACAGCGCCATGTCGGCATTGTTTAACCGCGCCAGATAATCATCCATCATATCGGCGGGGAAGGCGGCCAGTGGTGTGCGTCCGTCGCTTTCGGCCTGCGGCGCGGAGGTGATGGCCTGCCATAATGCATGGCGGCGCAGACGGTAGCCCTGTGGCGAGTCCGGCTGGCGCTCGCAAAGAATGGCGGAGACTTTCAGCAACGTGTCGCGCCAGGCTTTATCATCATAACTGTCGATGTTTACCACTGGTGCCGGGGTTGAAGCCGGTGTGGCAGGTGTCACTGGTGCGGCGGGGGCCGTGGTGACTGTGGCGGAAGTCTGTACCGGGGCCGGGGAGGCTGCGGCAGGTTCGCTGTCGCGGAATGTCCGCTGGTACAGCGCAAAGATATCGTCTGCCGCCTGCGCCAGGTCCGGCGCGTTATTCTGCTGCCAGAGCTGCGCCAGCTTTGCCTGTTCACCCAGGAACTGGTCGCGTTGGGCGGTACCGGCCTGTTGCGCAAAACCATCAGCGCCGGCCTCAAAACGTTTCAGTACCTGAAGGGCAAAACGTTTTTTATGTGCCATATTCTGCGGTGCGGCAACCGCCCAGTAATGCTCCGTATACTGCGTCAGCAGGCGCAACGCCAGTAACATATCACCGGTATGTTGCAGGGTACGCAGCAGGTGCGCCAGCAGGCGAAAGTCCTTGCTCTCTGAGGCCAGTAGCGCCAGCCCCCGGCGCTGGAGTTCCGGCACATCAAGCTGGCTGTGGGCCAGCGAACCGAGCTTGACGATTTCGCCGTCGATAAACTCCCATTCAGGATTGTCGTCGTCCAGTGGGGCGGCCAGTTTTTCTTCCGGCAGATTTTCCATCAGGTTTGCAAACCAGATATCGGGATTACGTAAGTCCATAGTGTTATTCCCCCGCCCAGTGGCAGGCTTCACGCAGCGGTGCGATGATTTTCGCCAGCCCGTCAATGTTAAACGTCAGTTTTCCAGCGGCGCTGTCCGTACCGGTATTGATGGTCAGCGTTTTCGCGCCGAAAAGCTGTTTAATCTCCTCAATGCCGGATAAACCCCGGCTGGACTCCAGCAGAGTGCCGTTCTCGCGGATAAACCAGTGCGACTGAAAACGCCCGGTATCGGTGGTCAGCGCCACGGCGATGTCGTTCTGCGTCATGGTGTGAGTCAGCGCCACCTGCATCCGGGTGATGTTGTCCACGCAACTGAACATCAGCACCGGGCGCGGCGGCACGTTGCCAATAGCAGGCGTGGTGATAATCACGGTTGGTCGCTCTTCGTCGCTCTGCGTTAGCATCAGCGTGGTGGAGTTATCCGGGCGCTGTTTTTCCTGGCTGAAGGCCCGTTTCCAGGCCTCGCCTTTGTAGCTTGCCTTCACCAGCGCGCGCTCAAAACCAGGCTGTTCCGGCGCTAGAATTCGGTCGTAGCAGTCCAGCCGCTCCAGCGCAGCAGGCTCCCGGCGGCAGGCCATCATGGCCGTTACCGTCGCCTGTGCGTTCGTCTCTGGCACCACGATGTCCGGCTGCACCGCGCCGGACGCCGCCGGTTCAGCAGGCGCTTCTGCCAGTACGGTGCTGGCGAGCAGCCCCGGTAACAACAGACCGACCAGGAGTATCCGCATTTTGCTCATAAAACAGCAGCGTCCTCTGTTTCCGGTTCCGGCTGTGCGTCGGCGTCTGCACTGTCCTCCGGCGCGTCCTCCACGTCTGCGATAAATGCGCCGTCCACCACGCCCAGCATGATGCAGGCAATCGCCGCGTTCGCCGCCATTTTTTGCAACAGCAACAGCGACAACGGCGGTAGCATCTCGCCATCGATAACCGATTCCAGCATACGTGCGCCGTTTTCGGCGCGGGTGACGCGCTGCATAATTTCGTCGGTCACTTCCGGCTTAATCACCACCTCTGCGCCAAAGCGGGTGCGCAGCACGTTATCCAGCCGCGCCAGCTTCCCGGCGATAATGACGGCAAGCGTTTCACGCGACAGCGGCAGATAGGGCACCACTTCCATACGCGCCAGCAGCGCAGGCTTGAAGAAATCCGCCAACACCGGATACAGCGCTTCCTGCATGGTTTCCGGGTTATCCGCATGTTCAACAATCACCTGATAACCGAGGTTGGACGTCAGGAAAAAGGCGATATTTTTGCAGTCAATCAGACGGCCTTCTCCGTCGGCCATTTCACCCTTATCAAAGGCCTGGTAGAACAGGTTGAGCACATCCGGGTGGGCTTTTTCCACTTCATCAAGCAGCACCACCGAGTAGGGCTTCTGGCGAATGGCTTCGGTCAGTACACCGCCTTCTCCGTAGCCCACGTAGCCCGGCGGGGAGCCAATCAGGCGAGAAACGGTGTGTTTCTCCTGAAACTCCGACATGTTGATGGTGGTGAGATACTGACGACCGCCATAGAGCAGCTCCGCCAGTTGCAGCACGGTTTCGGTTTTACCCACGCCGCTGGGACCGGCGAGCAGGAACGCGCCGAGCGGCCGCCCCGGACGGCGCAGGTCGGCGCGCGCGGTCAGCAGGTGTTTATGCAGGTGCTTAATCGCCAGATCCTGACCCTTGATGGTGTCGCCCAACCACTGCGGCAGATCGGTAATGACCGACATCTCATTCTGCGACAGGCGGTTAAGCGGCACGCCGGTCCATTCAGCGATCACCGCCGCGATTTGCTTTTTATCGACGTGCGGGGAAACCAGAGGCTGCATGTTGTGCAGGGCGTCCAGTTCGGCGGTTAACTGTGCCAGACGCTCTGCCGGAAGGATTTCAGGTTCCGGCTGGCCGGCGACGGGTTCATCCGTAGCCACGGTGTTATCGTCAATGGTCTCTACTATCCGTTCATCCCCGGCGACGGTCTTTGCATCCGGTGCAGCAGTTTCATCCAGCAGTCCCTTACGCAGCGCGATAATTTCCTGCACCAGCGCCTGCTGCTGGTGCCACGCGGCTTCCAGTTCATCCAGTTCGGTCAGCGTTTCGTCATACTGCACCAGCACTTCAGTCAGCCGTGAGGTGTCAGTCCTCAGCCCAATACGCAGTTCGCGCTCAAGCTGGCGGATTTCCGCCTCGCACTGGTGGCGCAGGGTGGTCAGGGCCGAAATTTGCTTCGGCGGTGATGACAGGTTAATTGCCACCCGCGCACAGGCGGTATCCAGCACATCGATGGCCTTGTCCGGCAACTGACGGCCGGAGAGGTAGCGTTCGCTTAACGTCGCCGCTGCCTGCAATGCCTCATCGTCAATCAGCACGCCGTGGGACTGCTCATACACCGCCGACAGGCCACGCAGAATAATGGTGGCTTCCGCCGCCGTGGGTTCGCTCACCTTCACTAACTGGAAGCGGCGCGACAGGGCGGCATCTTTCTCGAAGTATTTTTTGTACTCGCTCCAGGTAGTGGCAGCAATGGTCTTCAGTTCGCCGCGCGCCAGCGCCGGTTTCAGCAGGTTGGAGATATCCAGCCCGCCCTGCTGGTTGCCCGTGCCAATCAGCGTATGCGCTTCGTCGATAAACAGGATGACCGGTTTCGGCGACTGAATCACTTCTGCCATCAATCCCTTGAAGCGCTTTTCAAACTCACCCTTGACGGACGCGCCTGCCTGCAACGCGCCGAGATCCAGTGTCATAATATCGGTGTCACGCAGTTTGTCCGGCACCCGGCCATCCACAATACGCAGCGCCAGACCTTCGATTAACGCACTTTTACCCACGCCCGCTTCACCAACAACCACCGGGTTGTTCTTGCGGCGGCGGCAGAGAATATCGATCATCAGATCGATTTCATTATCCCGGCACAGTACGGGATCGAGTCGTCCCTTGCGGGCATCTTCCGTCATGTTTTTGGCATAGCGGCAAAGTAGGCTGTCGCCGGTATCGGCTGTAGCGCTGGCGACCTGCCCGTCGGCATTCAGCACCACGGATTCGGCAGATTCCTTCGTCCATCCGGCAAAATCCTGCTGTAACTGGTCGCGGTTAATGGCAGTCAACAGCCGGCCGGCGGCAGGCGGCACGTAGCGCAGCGGCGAGTGGAGCAGGGTGAGCAGCAGGACGCCGCCGCGCAGCTCCGTCTGCTGCATTTCAGCGGAGGCCAGCAGCCAGGCCTCTTTCAGCCATTCAACCAGCATCGGGGAGAATGCCGGGTAGCTGTCCGCAGACCGGGCAGTGGCATAGTTTTCCACCGTCAGCGCCTGGCGTAGTTCATCCGCACCAATGTTAGCGCGGTCGGTAATCACCCTTAAGTCGCTACGCGGGATCGCCAGCATCTGTATCAGTACATGGCTGACGGTAATTTCTGCCGCCTGCTGGCTCATGCACTCCGACGCCGCCAACTCCAGCGCCTGTTTTGAGAAGGGGTTAAGCCGTTTTACCAGTGTGGCCAAATCAATCTGGATCATGGGATATCCTTATCGCAGTAATTTATTAAGCTGGTGCAGAATGTCCTGTGTCTGGCTGTCCAGACGCAGCAGGTAAAACAGATAAAACATCACCAGCACGGTGAGACCGCCGAGCAGCACATGTTTAACGGTCAGCCGTCTGATAAGCTGATATCGCCCTCCCTGGGTTTTTCTGTCCTGGTGCAGCAGCGGAAAAGGCGCATCGCCACGCAGCTTATGCAGCACATGATGCAGGCGCTGGTATATCCGCTCGAACTCATCCTGCTGCTGCATGGCCACTTTGTAGCGTCCACGAAAGCCGAGAGAAAAGCACAGATACAGAAACTCCAGCAGATCCTGGTAACGCACCGGTTCACGGATCAGGCGTTCGAGCAGAATAAACACCTTCTCACCGCCCCAGGCTTCGTTATGGAAATGCACCAGCAGCGACTGTTTGATCCACTCATTTTTATTCGACCAGCCGTTGCCGAGTGCCGCCTCGTCAATAAAGGTGCAGAGGATATAGCGAAACGAGACAATCACGCCCGGTTCGTAGCCCTGCTCCTGAAGCAACTGCTCCACGGCCTGAACGTCTGTTACCACCTGGGAAAACAGGTGCTCCGGCATCGCCTGGCTGTTCATGGTTGACAGGCGCATCACCATGCCGAGCAGCGGCGTGGCGGCATCGATCATTGGGTTCAGGCTGTTGCCGCGAAGCGTAAGCCGGTACTGGCGTCCCGGCGTTCCGCTTTCCGGCTCCACAGGAAAAGCCGATGGTTCGCTCATATCGCTCATGGCATTACCCTCTTATGGCCCATAGCTGGAGATCCAGATCCGGGAAGGTGCCGGAGATATGCAGCGCCAGCGCGCCCGTTTTCACCACGTCCTGCCAGGCCGGGGTGCCTTTTTCCAGCTCGAAGTAGACATAGCCTTCGTGGTAGGGCAACTGGCGCGGGGCCGCGGTGAGCGTGCGCAGCGGAATACCCGGGACCTGGACGCTGACCACGTCGCGGATTTTGCTGGTGGCGGCGACTTTCGACTGCTGAATAAACTGGCGCTGTACCTGGTCGAAAGGCATCCGGGCGCGCACGGCCAGTACCAGCTTGCTGGACTGCAACAGCGTCGGATCACTGACGGAGGCAATCCAGGTGCCTTCGGTATAATGCAGGGGCAGATTCTGCGCGCGGGGAACCAGTACGGTATTGAGCGCCCGCCGCAGCTCCGGTATCACCGTTTTGTTAAAGGTGAGGGTGAGATCCCGGTGATCGTAGGGCTCCACCGCGCAGGGCAGGCGGTTGCTTTCCGTAAAGGTCATCAGTTCGCCCAGCAACCCCACCAGGTCCCGGTAGAACGCCTCCGGATGCAGCGTGTGCAGGCGTACCCGGTGGGTGAACTGCATCTGGTGACGGTTCAGCATCTGCAACATCATAAATTCAGCCACATCGGCGATCCCGCTCTGCTCCGGGGATCCGATGCGCCCGGCCAGATCGGCCGCGCGGCTGGTAAGCAGTCCCTGAACCTCTCCGGCAAATGCCCCGAGTATGCTGCTGACCCGTACCGTCTGGACGGTGGGAATAAAAGCCTCATCCAGCATCAGCGCCCCGGTGGCGCTTTTGTTACGAATACGGCACAGGGGAAGCGTCACCATCGCGCTGAGATCTTCCGCGCCGCTGACGATCCGGGGAACCAGTTGCCCGAGACCGACAGGCTGTTCGTCACCTTCATCGGTATGAAAATCACGAATGCGGGTATGGGTAAGGCGGTAGCGTCCCGTTCCCTGCCCGGCGCTGTGCAGCCCCTGAATTTCATTGACCACATCGCTGATAACCGGCAGCGCCAGATAAATATCGTGACTTTCTTTCGATGACAGCGTCCCCGGCTGAAAAGGCGCCGGCAGCAGATCCTGATCCGGGATACTGAACACGGTGCCGTCCGGCATACAGCCCGCCGCCCGGTCAATCATGATTTTTCCCTGGGCCAGCAGTGCGGTATTAATGGAGAGATCGGTAAAGCCCCACGCAAAATCTCCCTGCGCATCCAGACGACGGGTCAGCAGGTATTCGCAGTGACGTTGCTGCTGCTGAAAATGCTGCGGCAGGGCAAACACACCCTCCTGCCAGATAACCTTGTTTTTCATTGTCGCCATCGTCACTCTTCCTCTTTTTTCATCTCAATCGTGCTGGCGCGGATATGTACCAGCAGGCGATAGTGGCGTCCGGTGCTCTCCACCGGTTCGATTTGTTTCCATTCCGTTGTCTGATCGTCAGAAAAATAGGCCACCACGCCGATAAAGCCGGTTTTCTCATCCAGCTTTATGGGAGGAAGCGTTTTTAGGGTGTCCGGCAACAGGTTAAAATCCTGGTGGTCGATGTAGTTTTTCCCCAGCACATCCGGCAGGGCGGTGGTGGCGATCTGGTCGTAGTCGGCGGCCTGAAATTTTGAGTCGTCGCTCAGATAGACCAGTTGCACGTCCACTGGGGCGGCTTCACCATCGGCGGTTAGATTGGTATCCGGCTCGGTCAGCAGGGTGACGGTGACTTCCGATGGCTGTGACTTCAGATCACCCACCGGGATATTCGGATTGGAGATGACCTGGCCGATTTTTTTCGCCGTCTCGCATCCGCTCAGGGCGGCGGCGAAAAACATCACCATCACGCAGACGCGCAAAAAACTCCCTGTCATGCTTCCGGCTCCCGCTGTTTTTCGCGCAACACCCGGTCATAGACCTGGGCGTAGACTTCGTTAAACAGCATTTCAAAACCTTGCTGGCGGCTGGATGCCAGCTCATCGTAATAATGGCTGTACATCTGCCAGGCTCCGGCATCGTCCAGTGACTGGCGCAGTTCATGGCTGCGGCGGTAATGCACAAAGCGGCGCAGCAGATTCTGTGGCGAGAAGGCATCAAGCATCACGCGCAGCGCCTCGCAGATGGCGGCTTTATTGGCTTCTTCGTGGTGGCGGATATTGCGCAGGCTTTCGGCAATGGCCGCAGGGGCGGCAAGATGCACCGGGCTTTTCCCTTCAGCAAACATCACGTTAAGAGCGGTGGCATAATCCATATCCAGGCGCAGCGGGTTATCTTCCAGCGGGCGCAGGTGTTTATCGGACAGGCTATTCTGCTGCTGTTGCAGGTTGAGCAGACCTTTAATTGCCGCCTGTAGCGCTCGCCCGGCCTCTTCAAGAAACTCGTCGGCGTCCTGAGAGTTATTAATGGTCAGCGGACAGTCCATCCCGCGCAGTAACGGCGTGACGGCCAGGTGGTACTGCGCCATGTCGGAAAATTCATCTTCGTTATTGTTACGAGAGTGACCCGGTGGCAGATCCATAAAGGGCGTATTAATCCCATGATTACCGGTCAGATCGGGCAACGGCGGCTCTGTTCGGGAGGCGCGCATGGAGAGCAACGAGTCTGGTAATGCCGTCAGTCTCTCCGACTGTAGCGCCTGTAGCGGATCGCCGGAAAAACCGTTCGCCACCGTGGAGGCAAGCTGGTGCTGGAACGGCATTCCCGGATAAGCGGGTTGGCCCTCGGTAGTCAACAATGTTTCCTCCAGATTATCGCGGTTCATGACGATGGTTTCCGGCGTCGCCATCCGCTCGTCATAGGTGATGGCAGCCCCTTCATGTAGAAAAGCTTTCAGCGCCAGTGCACCGAGCTGGATCTCATCGCCCTGACGCAGGCGCACCAGCGCATCGCCTGAGACGGGTGCCAGATTAATCATCAGCCCCGGCATCAGGCTTTTCAGACAGAACGCACCGTCATGCCGGATAACAGAACAGGCATGTCCGGCGATAGCCCCCGCCCTGTCCTGCACCGGCCAGTGGCAGTCGAAAGCATGTCCGATATCGCCGCCGTCTTCGCTGAACAGGCATTTTGCGGCACGTCCGCTTTCCAGTTCATTGCCGTTCATTACCTGTAGAGTCAGCGATGCCTGCCGGGATTGCTGTTTTTCCTCAGCCATAAATTGCTCCATAAAATTATTCCCTGATACAAATGGTGATGGCGGGCGGCGTTTTGGGCTCACCAATAAAACAGGTTCGCCCCAGCTGAGAACTGGCACTGTCGCCAAGACGCATCCCCTTAGCCTGCTGCGGTGCCAGGCTCAGCCGTAAATCCCAGGCAAACTGGTCGCGCAGAATAAAGGAAATAAACATGGTCAGCGGCAGGTGGTTTTCACCATCGGGTAAAAATGAGAGATAGCGTTCACGCGACAGGCCGCCAATCTGCAACAGGAATTTGCCGCTGCGATCCGGCACGCGGGAGCCAAGGGTAAAATTGACGCCAATAATGGATTTGCCCTGCACATGTCCGGCGGTTTTGCTTTTCGGATTAGGTACCCCCAGTTGGGTGCGGCGTGACGGATCGATGGTCACCTTACGCAACTGCCAACGTTCAATAGTGACATCCGGTAAATCAAAACAGTGCGACACCAGATTGCAGATCACCTCCGGTGCCCGGCCTGGTGTGGCCAGGATACCGGCATAGGCCAGCATTTTGCTGTGGTTAATGGCAAGTTTGTCACGCATGCTCTGACTGCCCAGCCCGACCAGCGCATACATTCGCTGTGAAAATGTATCGGAGCCGCCGTTGCGAAAGCAGATGTAATAGCGATATTTACGCCAGGCATGGTAGGCAAACTGCGTCCAGCGGTGACTGAACAGATCGAGAAACTCTTTCAGGCCGTCTTCATTCTGCGCGGATTCGCGTGCCATCCGGTCCAGATAATAGCCGGGCAACGGCGACTGGCTGCCGGAGAAGCCGAGGAATTTCGTTTCCAGCACAAACTGCCCGCTGTGGCTTCGGGTAAGCTTGCTTAAGTCGCTGCCCGGAAACGCAATGCTGGCATCGGAACTGAAACGCACAATTTCCTGTTCGGGTTCGGTACGCAGCGAAATTTCCTGATTCGCTACGCCATACCGACGATGAAGCGTTTCCATCAGCACATAGAAATTACAGCGGCGCGCGTCCACCGGAAACGGTGTCTCCGCCATTATATCAGGGCGTGCTGGCCCGTTTTTTCCTGCCATTCCCAGGACTCCTGGCTTTCCGTGTTTATAATTTTCAGACAGTGATAGGAATTGATGCTGGCGTAGAGCGCAAAGAAGTGCGACAGCACCGTGCCCAGCAAATAAATTTCACCTTCACAGACAAACGGATCGGGACGTATCCACAGCGTGGTCGCCAGTCCGCGAACCGGGACGCCCTTAAATAGCCGATCGACGGGTTTAGTTTCGAGTTTTTCGATGGCGTCCAGTTTTTGCCGCGACAGCCTGGCCCGCTGCGGATGATGAACGCCCGGCAAATCAAAAGTGCGCAGGATCTGGATCAGCGTTTCCCGGTCCAGCAGGGAGAGGTAGTTCAGGTTCATGGCGGAAATCAGCGACCAGTGCATGTCGCCGTCTGTCACTGGCCAGAGGGGCTGTGTCGGACGTGTGACGTTACGAAATGAGGCTACTGCCGGATTCTTGTTGACAGCAACGCAGATATCACCGGTGTGCAGCCGGGCGGGGAGCATCCGGTTGGTACAGATTAATGAGGCGGTGATCACATCATCGTTAAACCGTGAGCTGTCCGGCACGCTGCCGTCAGCATGAACAAAAGCGATGGAATGCTCCAGCCCGCGATGAAACAGAGAGGTATTTGTCCGGTGGTGCCAGTAGACAACTTCCCGCTGCTGGCTGTATTCCATCTGGTGGTTGAAGCTCTCAAATTCGGGCCAGTGATGCACCTGGCTACCTGGAATGGCTGCATCAGAGGGCGCTTTTACTTTACTGGTGACGGCACTGATCTGAAAAATATCATAGGCATCCGGATGCCTGTGGCTGGCCCGCAACGGGTATTCCGCCATGCGGCCGTCCGGCCTGACGGGTTCGGCGTAATGTGAGAACAGATTAACAGCAGGCGTACAGTGCAGCCGCAGTGAATCCTGGCGTAATTTAATATCAGCCGGTAACGGGCGGTTAAATTGCAGGCGCAGCGTAAAGGCGCTGACCGGAAAATCCGCTGGTAGCGGGGCGACATCCCGCAGGTGGAAAAAGAAAAACGCTTCGGGATAACAGAAATATTCCTGGAGCACGCGATAGCCGCTGTGGACGTTTTTCGGCCAGGGCAGCAGGGCATCCTGGTTGTCAAACCCGGCGGCATCCAGCCAGAGATCCGGCAATGGCAAATGACGTTCTCCGGCAATCAGTTCTGCGTCCATCAGGCATTCGCAGAACCAAAGATAAAGCTGGTGGCGGGTATAGTCGTCTTCGTTGCCCAGCCAGAAGGTGATCCTGTTCAGATCGAGGATATCCGGTGACACCCGGTCGTCTGCAATGAAGCTGATATCAATAACACCTTCTTTCAGGCTGCTGGCATTGCGCACGTTATCAATACGCAGAGGTTGTAACCAGATATCCCGCGCCAGGGTAAAATGACAGGGCTGAGAGGGCGTTGTTTCATTGCTATTGTCCGTCAGCGCTCCCAGGCCGGAAGGTTGAGAATGGCTGGTTCTGCTTCTGATGAGTTCATTACGGCAAACCTTGATCGGCGTTTTCAACAGATCAACTTCGGGTTCATAGGCAATAACCGTCATGGCGGGGACGGGGCGCAGATAGTTGGCCCATAACATACGGATCAACCCATGAGTGAATTCGGGGAACTCATCTTCGAGTTTCTGGCGTAGTCTACCGGACATAAAGGCGAAGGCTTCGAGCAGGCGCTCCACATCCGGATCGCCCTCCTTCTCGGCAAGAAAGTGAGCCAGATGCGGTTTTTCCTGTGCCAGCAACTTTCCCAGTCGACGCAGATAGTCCAGCTCTTCGCGGTAGTAACGTTCTTCGAAAGCCATTAAATGTTACTCCACACAATAATGCTGGTGGCTGTCCAGCAGAATATCAAACTCGAACACGTCTCTGGCCTCACTGAAATCTACCGTTGCCACAATGTGAAAACGCAGCTCCAGCGGGGTATATTCATCCTGTATTGCCGCCGTGACGACGGTATCGGCAATCCGGGGTTCATAACGCAAAATACACTCGCTGATGTTTTTTCGAATTTCACGTCTGAAATCACTGGAAGCCAGTGTTTCATCATTCAAATCAACGATGCCCAGTTCCGGCGAACCATAACAACTGCCGGAGCGGGTATTCAGAATCTGGTGCAGGTTACGCCTGATCGATCTCAGCAGCGCTTCTTTGGGGCTCTGGTATGAAGACGGGTTCGCCGCCTCCGTGATGCGCTCAAACAGACTGCCTGTAAATCCTGAATCCCGGCTCATCAGCATTATTCCTTATCCAGGCGTCCGACCAGGCTCAGGTCAAAACTGGCACCCATGTACTTAAAATGTGGCCTTACGCTGATAGCGACCTGGTACCAGCCCGGCTCGCCTTCCACATCCAGCACGTCGATTTTCGCCTGGCGCAGCGGTCTGTGGCTGCGGACTTCAGCAGGGGGATTTTCCTGGTCGGCCACATACTGACGTATCCAACCATTCAGCTCGCGCTCCAGATCGCCTCGCTCTTTCCATGAACCAAGCTGTTCACGCTGAAGTACTTTGATATAGTGAGCTAACCTGCTGATAACAAAAAGGTATGGTAGTTGTGTGCCGAGCTTATAATTGGTTTCAGCGGCTTTACCTTCCGGTGTTTTAGGGAATTTTTTCGGTTTCTGAACCGAATTGGCTGAGAAAAAGCAGGCGTTGTCAGAGCCTTTCCGCATTGTGAGGGTAATAAATCCCTCTTCCGCCAGCTCATACTCGCGACGGTCAGTGATTAACACCTCCGTCGGAATTTTGGCCTGCATATGTCCCATGGCTTCATACATATGAACCGGCAGGTCTTTCACCGCGCCACCACTGGATGGACCAATGATATTTGGGCACCAGCGGTATTTGGCGAAACTTTCAGCCAGATTGGCAGCCAGCAGAAACGCGGTATTGCCCCACAAATAATCATCGTGGCGCTGGCTGACATCTTCATTATAACGGAACGATTTTACCAGGTTTTCATCGGTCGAGTAGGGATGGCGCAGCAGGAACCGGGGCGCGGTCAGTCCCAGATAACGGGAATCTTCAGACTCCCGTAGGGCACGCCAGCGGGAGTAAGCCGGGCCTTCGAAAATGGCCCCGGGCTCCTTGACGCCAGGTAATTCCGTCCACGAATCCAGCCCGAAAAATTCGGACGATATTGACGACAGGAAAGGTGAATGGGACATGGCGGACACCTGGCTGAGATATTTCAGCAACTTCATATCCCGCGTGGTATTTTTAAACGCAAAATTACCAATTACCGCCGCCACTGGCTCGCCGCCAAACTGACCATAACCGCTTGAATAAACATGCTTATAATAAGCGGACTGGGTGATATCCGCCGCGAAATCGAAGTCGTCAAGTAACTCTTCCTGGGTGGCGTTCAAAAAATGAATTTTGATGTTTTCACGAGTATCAGCCCGTTCAACCAGCAGCTTCAGGGAACGCAACAGCGATTCCACTTCCTGAAACTCTGGAGTATGGATAATCGCGTCCATCTGCCTGCCGGTACGCGCATCAATATCGGCAATCATGGCATCCACGGCCAGAATATTGACGGGTTCCTCGTTACTGTCGTTCTGTAGCATGGCGGCAATAAAAGCCCCCACGCCCTGGCGGGTAATATCGTAGCTTTCTGATGCAGGCTGGACACGGGTCTGCGCCATAATTTCATCAAGCAGTGACGGCGCTGCGGCAGTCTGTGGCGCGCTGGCGGCGGTAATATCTTCCTGTACTGACATACTGAAAATCCTTCTGCAAAAAATTATTTCTTAGCGGCGATGCCCAGTTCCTGGATCAACTGCTCGCGCGTTTCTTCGTTTTCCAGCAGCGCCTGGATTTGCTGGCGGAAGGCGGGAAGGTTCCCCATTGGTGACTTAAGGGCGACCAGCGCTTCGCGCAGCTCCAGCAGTTTTTTTATCTCCGGAACCTGGCGGGCGATGCTGTCCGGGGAAAGATCGCTCATAGACTTAATTTTCAGGTTGATATGCAGACTTTCATCAGGCACATCACTGAGTTCAGCCGGAACCGAAAATTCCCGCTCGATACCCGCTTCCGCAATTACGGCATCGAGGTTGTGTCGGTTAACAGAAACGGCGGTACGTTCATCCAGCGGGGTTTCATCCGGCGCACCTTTCAAATTGCCGGTAATCAAAAGGTTAAGGGGCAGTTCAATATCTGTTGGCACTCCGTCAATTTTTGGAGTGTATTTTATTGAAATTCGTTCTTTCGGCGCGACACTGCCATCATTTTTGTTTCTCATAAGAAATAATCCATTGATTAATTGCTCAGGCCATGAATGCGGCATGATCCATTCAGGAAGAATACCAGGGACGCTGCTTTAATGGCGATGAAAGATAATTTTTGCTTGTGCAGTTTAGATCGCATTTTACGCGCATGAAAAGTTTTTAAAAGCACTTTTTTAGGTCGCGAAAGAAGGGTATTCTTCAGGGTGTTAATAAGTGTGAGTAAATGGCGGTTTTCTTTAAATTCATTTAAAACAATAAGTTATGAACTCATTTTGTTGAATAATTCATTGTATTTTAAATATTTATGGATTATGTATAACTACAGCAAATAACAAAATAAACATGCATTATTTTTATCAATTATTGATTTTTATAGGTTTCGAGAATGCTTGTTTAATGAGTGATATTGAAGGGGTTATTAATGAGTATAATATTATTCATGATTCAGCCTTTTCAATTTTAAGTTGTTAGAAAATGCAAGCGTTGATGGGTTGCTTATGGTTGTTTGAATGTGTTTTTTTATAGGGATTCTGTTCGGGATTGTTATGCGTTAAATAATTATCTGTGTATTTTTAATACAGCTCGGGCGAATTGTATTTTCAGCAGTCCGTATATGGAAAAAATGCGGTTTCTGGAGTGAGCCGTATTACTTCTTCTGTCTGTAAGTTTTAACCGCAGGCAGTCATCGTAGTTAGTGTAATTAATCAACAAGGAGTTAATAAAATGCCAACACCGTGTTACATCTCCATTACTGGCCAGACTCAGGGGAATATCACTGCCGGTGCATTTACTGCTGATTCTGTCGGCAACATCTATGTGCAGGGCCATGAAGACGAAATGCTGGTGCAGGAATTCCTGCATAACGTCACCGTGCCAACCGATCCTCAGTCTGGCCAGCCTTCTGGTCAGCGTGCCCACAAACCTTTCATCTTCACCGTAGCGCTGAACAAGGCCGTTCCGCTGCTGTACAACGCGTTGGCTTCGGGTGAAATGCTTCCGAAAGTTGAACTGCACTGGTGGCGTACCTCTGTTGAGGGTAAGCAGGAGCACTATTTCACTACCCGTCTGACTGACGCGACCATTGTGGATATGAACCTGCATATGCCGCACTGCCAGGACCCGGCTCAGCGTGAGTTCACTCAGCTGCTGGCGGTATCGCTGGCATACCGTAAGGTTGAGTGGGAACACATCAAGTCCGGCACTTCCGGTGCCGACGACTGGCGTGCGCCGCTGGAAGCGTAAATGGGATTTATGTGAGTTAACAGCATTCTGTCCTGACGGGCAGAGTGCTGTTTTTGTTTTGAGCCGTTGTAAAAGCAGTTGTCAGTAGAGTGTTGCGTTTTCTTATGGGAGATGGCGGATGCCGGAAACTTCGGCGGTAGCGTGCCTGAAAATGAGCGTAACGCTGTACTGACATCCTCTGCGGCGCGGTGATAACGGCAGACAGTTTGTTTTCTGTGAACGGATCAGGGAGGTAAATATGTCCTTAAAAGGTCTTCGTTTCACGCTGGAGGTTGACGGCCAGGAGCCGGACACCTTTGCGGTGGTGAGTTTCCGGTTAATCCAGCGCCAGTCGGTTCCGTTTGTGCTGAGCGTGGACGTGGCCAGTGACTCGTTCATGCAGACGGCAGAGATGCTGCTGGAGAAAAAGGCGGTGCTGACCGTCTGGCAGGGAGATATTGCGCAGCGTTACGTGACCGGCGTGGTGGCCGGATTCGGGACGCAGGAGAACAACGGGTGGCAGATGCGCTACCACCTGCGTATCCGGCCGCCGCTGTGGCGGTGTGGCCTGCGGCAGAACTTCCGTATCTTCCAGCAGCAGGATATCCGGACGATATCGGCCACGTTACTGAACGAGAACGGGGTGACGGGGTGGACGCCGCTGTTTTATGAGGCGCACCCGGCGCGTGAGTTCTGTGTGCAGTACGGGGAGAGTGACCTGGCGTTTCTGTCGCGGCTGTGGGCGGAGGAGGGCATCTTCTTCTTTGACCGGTGTGCGGGGGACAGCGCGGAGCAGACGCTGACGCTGTGTGACGACGTGGCGGGGCTGTCGGACGCGGGTGAGTTTCCGTTTAACCCGAATACGGATGCGGTGACCACGGCGTGTGTCAGCACGTTCCGCTATGAAGCGCAGGTGCGACCGTCGTCGTTACAGAGCCAGGATTACACGTTTAAGGTGCCGGACTGGGAGGGGCTGTACGGGCAGGAGGGGGACAACCTGAACGGGCAGCTCGCGCAGTATGAGGTGTTTGACTATCCGGGACGGTTCAAGGATGAACAGCACGGGAAGGATTTTGCCCTGTACCGGCTGGAGGGGCTGCGCGGGGATGCGGAGAAGGCGACGGGGGTGAGTAACTCGCCGGCACTGTGGCCGGGAGCGCGGTTCACGCCTGCCGGCCACCCGCAGAAAGCGCTGAACCGGGAGTGGCAGGTCATCAGCAGTATCCTGACAGGGGAACAGCCGCAGGCGCTGCACGGTAGCCGGGGCCGGGGCACCACGCTGGGGAACCGTTTTGAGGCGATCCCGGCGGACCGGACATGGCGGCCGCAGTTGCAGGAGAAGCCGAAGGTGGACGGCCCGCAGAGTGCGGTGGTGACAGGCCCGGCGGGAGAGGAAATCTTCTGCGATGAACACGGGCGGGTGCGGGTGAAGTTCCGGTGGGACCGGTATAACCCGGAGACGGAGGCGAGCTCGTGCTGGATACGGGTGTCACAGGCGTGGGCGGGGCCGGGGTTCGGTAATCTGGCGATACCGCGCGTTGGACAGGAGGTGATAGTGGACTTCCTGAACGGGGACCCGGACCAGCCGATAATCACGGGCAGGACATACCATGAGTTTAACCGTTCGCCGGGGAAACTGCCGGGGACGAAGACGCAGATGACCATCCGGTCAAAAACGTACAGGGGAAGCGGTTTCAACGAACTGCGGTTCGATGACGCCACCGGTAAGGAGCAGGTGTATATCCATGCGCAGAAGAACATGGACACGGAGGTGCTGAACAGCCGGACGACGGACGTGAAGGTGGACCACACGGAGACCATCGGCAACAACCAGCAAATCACGGTGGTTAAGGGCCAGACGGTGAAGGTGGGGAGCAAAAAGGAGGGGGGCCACGACCAGTCCATCACGGTGGCGAATGACCGGAGTATCACGGTGCGCAACGACCAGACGGTGAGGGTGAAGAACGACCGGATGGTGAACATCAGCCACGATGAGGGGCTGTATGTAAAAAACGACCGTAAGGTGACGGTGGAGGGCAGGCAGGAGCAGAGCACGACGGGGGACCATATAAGTCTGGTGAAGGGGACGCACAGCCTGGAGGTGAAGGGGGATCTGGCGCGGAAGGTGGCCGGGGCGCTGGGAATGAAGGTGCGGAATGAAATCGTACTGGAGAGCGGCGGCAATATTACCCTGAAGGTGGGGGGCTCGTTCGTGGTTATCCATGCGGGCGGGGTGGATATCACAGGGCCTAAGATAAACCTGAACGGCGGGGGCAGTGCGGGGACACCCGTACCGACACTGCAACCGGCGGTACTGGAGGCGCTGGCCGATGAAGGTGATGATGGTTCTGATGCGAATGATACAAATGATGCGGGTAATTCCGAGCCACCACAGAAAAACGTTCAGGACATGTTTAATACACCCCCGCAGAACCTGGTGCCGCCACAAATTCAGAGAATATTTTCCCGATAAGGATATACCATGAAAATCAGTTACCCCATCAGGGATAAAGGCGGAAACAATTTCAGCTCTCTGGATGAGATAATGTGGCTTATTGATGGAGAAACATATTGGATCCAGGATAAGACTCAATGGTTAGGGGGTATTTATGAGAAAGATTAGTCTGAAAAAATTTTTATTGATGGTTTTATTGATATTTATTCCTCTGAGTAAAGTCATGGCAGGGGTGATTGAATGCACATCACCGCAGGAAACAGTACTCCACTTTTATCGATGGTATCTTAATGAACTTAAGGATGAAGAATATCCTCTGGCACAAAATTATAATGGTGATAAAACCCAGATAAATAAGTGGGTTAGTTCATCTTTACTCAGTGAGCTGAAAAAAAGGCAATTGCATGGTGAAATTGATTATGACTATTTTACTCATGCACAGGATTTTTTTGAATCGTGGCTTACACATATTAATGCTGAAGTAATTAAGCAGACACTTAGTCAGTCTGAAGTACAGCTTTCTTTAGGTGAGAAAGATTTATTGAATAAATACAAAATAGAACTTAATCATGAGTCTTGCTGGAAGATTAATTCTGTACAGCCGGTTAGCTAAAAATTTTGTGTATGAGGGTATATCATGTGGGACGTGAATAAGGCCATCGAACATTTAAATAGTCATGCACAACAGGGATCTGTTGGATATTGCGCGAGATATGTTAAAAACGCAATCAGTGCCGGGGGAGATATCAGCCCATGGCCTTCAATAGAGGGGGCAAAAGATTATGGCGATGCATTGCTGCATAGAGGATTTCAGGTTATCTCGTTTGAGAGTAGTTTTATTTCTGGTGATGTGGTAATTATTCAAGGGATTAGGAAAGCTGATTTTCCAGAAGGTGAAATAACAAGAGATCACCCTTATGGCCATATGGCCATGTTTAATGGGCAGCAATGGGTGTCAGATTTTAAACAAAATAATGGTTATTACCCTGGTGGCGATTACCGAAAAGCAAAGCCTGCATGTGTTTTTTATCGACATAAAGATGCCCCAGGTGACGGATCGCAGAGTGCCAGTGTAACTGGTGGGAAATTGAAAATCAGTTACCCCGTCAGGGATAAAGACGGAAAAGAGTTTCGTTCCCTGGCGGAAATAATGCGGCTGGTTGACGGGGAGGCACACGGCACCTGGCTACTGGGAGGAAACGGACTGTGGCACGGTGCAGTACATATCAGTGACGTGTCTAATCCTTTTTCTGCCCTGACTCCGGCTACGCTCAGCTCCGGCAAACCGGTTCCCCTTCAGTTTATGGCTGACGGCACCATTGCGGCATACCGGATAAACAATGACTACCTGAAAGCTCACTGGAAAGGGCAGGAACTGCGTTACAGCAGCACGTTTGTGCTGGTGAAATCACTGTGTCAGCCGGACCCGCAAAAACAGGAAAGCTGGCTGGAATTTTACAGTCTGTATATGCATCTGGCCCCGGTGAAGGATTATCCGGTCTCCCCCTGCTATAAGGTCAGGGCCGGACACAGCGGGATACGGCTGCGCCAGTACAGGGAGGAGGAATATGGACTTCCGGACGGTCAGGAGAGCGGGGATACCCGGGTGTACCAGGCTCCCCCGGCGGCCGGTAAAAGTCTCGGCGCAGGAGACCGCGTTGTGTTATCGCGCACCGGGCGTTTTTATGTGATAAAAAACCATGAGGCAATCCTGACCACGTTCGGGCTGGTGCGTCTGCTGAAAGGAGAAGCGGCAGGAAATGAGCAGTACTGGGTGACGCTGGACCCGGAGCTGATGGAGCCGGATGGCGAAATACAGGCGCTGATGCCCGCCTGGATGCAGAAGGTGAAAGCGAAGGGGCTTTTTGACCAGGTGCAGCCGGGAGGGGAAACCGAAGAATGGAAGGTCAGCGCCGGAACGCCGGTCGGCTTTATGGGGTGTGAGGACTACCCCGGCAGTGAGGGTGGTCAGGCTGAGCGCGAATGGTTTGTCCATCTTGAGGTACTGAGTACGGACCCGAAGATGCCGGCGTTTTTAGGCAATCCGGCAGGGGTGAAGGGCGAAAAACGGACGGTTCTGGCCCCGAAAGGCAAAGTACTGTACACCCGCCGGACGACAGACGGGCAGGCGACATTTACCGCCACGCCGGCCATCCTGGATGCTCAGCGCGTTCTCCCGCGGGAGGCCACAACGCCGGTGACGGATGAAGCGAAGCAGTGGTGGTTTAACATCACGGGCAGCGGCTGGCTGCCGGAGAAGGATTTGGCAGAGGCCGGACAGTACGATTTTCTGAAGCTGGGTTTTCAGCCGCTGGAGGAAAACAGCAGCGGCGATATGACAAAGAGTCCATATGAAGGGTGGGTGCCGGAAGCGTTTGGAGCAGTAAGCCTTGCGGCAGAGCAGGGCGATGAATGGTATGAACAGGTGCCGCCCTTTTACCGTGACCTGATAGCGGAAATGGACGTCAACCATGACGGAAAGGTGACGGAAGAGGAAATCCGCCAGGCACTGGTGGTGCGGGACCCGCTGGTGAGGAATGTGGTGAACCGGCTGGTGGTCAGACACCACAGCGAGTGGTACGGCGGGCGCACAACGGGGCGGTGGGAAGGCTTCTATAAGGATCTGGACGCAGAGGAAGTGGCATACTGTGAGAAGTGGCAGACCGATCTGGAGTGGATGAGTGAGGTATCGCCCTTTAATAATGGTGAGCCGGTGTGGCATTTTCATCCGGTTGTGTTTTTGGATGCAATATATACTAAGTATCGTGGTTGGGCGCATAGCTCATTTGCTGATTTACTTGGTAGCGTAGAATCCCAAAATGATTATACGGCTTTTAATGTGCATGTGACGTATAGAGCACATTTCAATACTAATTTAACCAGTATGACTATTCAGGATGTTATGACTTCTCAAGCGGATCTTACCTCGAATGGCTTATTTGCTACTGGGCGATTTCAGATTGTGCCAGTAACTCTAAAGGAAGCTGTAAGAGTACTTGGCCTAGATGTTAATGTTCTTTATAATGAGGAAATACAAGATAAAATATTCGAAGAATATTTAATTAAAATAAAGCGACCAGCGATAATTAATTACCTTGAAGGAGGTGGTAATGTTGAAGATGCCATCTATGATTGGGCGAAAGAATTTGCCTCAGCGGGAGTTCGTCAAGGTAAAGAAATTAGTCGATCAAAAACGGAGTTTGAGACAAACCCTGATGGTTCTGTTAAAACAGATACTAATGGAAACAGAATACATAAAAGAAGATATGCTACTATTGAAGGAATGTCTTATTATTCAGGTGATGGAATAAATAGATCGCATATTACTCCGGATGATATGGTTAAAGTGTTGGAGGAGTCAAAAAATGAAGGTAAATAAAACAATGTCATCTGTTTTTTCTATTTTTGTTTTTCCGATATTTGCTGCCGAGAATAATACGCCTCAATTTTCAGACTATCCAGTAAATCTATTTTTTGACTCTTTTACGAAAAAAATAAACCTTTCTAATCAGCAGGAAAACTATTCTTCGAAATGGAAGGGGGTAATTCAAAACGCACTTTTGAGACCAGTTAATTTTTCTGGTCACTATGTCATTTATATTAGCAAAAAAGGAGAATTGCCTGAAGAATGCGGTAACGATGGATGGGTATGTGGGTGGGTTATTGATAAACTAAATGGAGAAGTGGTCTCAGAGTTGCCATATTTCAATGGGAGTACAAAATATTATTCCACCATTGATAATGGAACACCTTCTCCTGATTTATTTGATATAGAGTTTTATGGTAAAAGTAGTATGCTATGGGTTAGAGGGCAAAATATTCCAGAAAATGGAAAGGTGAATGAAAGTAGATGCGCTAATACGGCATATAATTTTAAAGCAAATACTTTCATAAAATTATTTTCTGGCAAATGTGAAGTCGATGTTGGTAGTGATCCAAATGCTGACCACTATCTGCCGTGATTAGTATATCCGGATAATATGAAACAGGCGTGATGTGAACATATTATGATGTATGTGCGATTTCTCTTTTTTTTGCAGAGACGACGGGAACTGATCTTTTACATACAAATACGCGCCGCAACGAAATACACCTTTATCATTCTGGATGAATTCTAAAACAGTAAGTTTTTATGAGGTTTTTTTCGCTGGCTATAACATTAAGATACCGAATGAATTTTTAGATATCACTCCGGTAAACCCAGCCGAAAAGTGCGATTTTCCATTTTCTGAGTTTGTAGTCTTAGACGATGAGATGGTATTTTTTTATAACGATCTTGCTATATTTTATTTTAATAATCAGGAAGCATTAAAATTTCATGAAAAGAAAAAAGTTGAAAAAAGCATCATTGTAGGTAAAAAAACAACAGGATCGTCGAAGGTTTGTAAGCAAACTGAACATGATCCTGATAATTATAATACTTCTCGTGAGTGCTTTTATAAACATATGAACCTCATAAATACTTATCGAGAGTATAGGGAAGAATTAGCGGATGATAGTGCTAAATATCTCCAGGAAAAAATTGTCTCAAATAAGGATTTTTCTGTTCAATGCGACGGTGGATGCATTAGTGTTATCTACAAATGGAATGGGCCAGATAATCTTGTTGTTACGCAACAGTTTGACGGTGGTGAAACCGAAATCTCCTTCACTAAAGAAGAGCTGGGTTCTCGGGTTGTGACAAAATTATTTCCTGATTAATTTTTCTGCCTGCCGTCATTGCTGGCAGAGAATATTTTCCCGATAAGGATATACCATGAAAATCAGTTACCCCGTCAGGGATAAAGACGGAAAAGAGTTTCGTTCCCTGGCGGAAATAATGCGGCTGGTTGACGGGGAGGCACACGGCACCTGGCTGCTGGGAGGAAACGGGCTGTGGCACGGCGCAGTACATATCAGTGACGTGTCTAATCCTTATTCTGCCCTGACTCCGGCTACGCTCAGCTCCGGCAAACCGGTTCCCCTTCAGTTTATGGCTGATGGCACCATTGCGGCATACCGGATAAACAATGACTACCTGAAAGGCCCCTATAAAGGGTAGGAACTGCGTTACAGCAGCACGTTTGTTCTGGTGAAATCACTGTGTCAGCCAGACCCGCAAAAAGAAAAAAGCTGGCTGGAATTCTACAGCTTGTATATGCATCTGGCACCGGTGAAAGATTATCCGGCCTCCCCCTGCTATAAAGTCAGGGTCGGACACAGCGGGATACTGCTGCGTACATACGCCGACGGGATAAATGGCCTTCCGGACGGCCAGGAGAGTGGCGATCCTGTAACGTATCAGGCACCGCCAAAGACCCGTAAAAGTCTGAAAGCGGGAGATCGCTTTGTGTCATCGCGTACCGGACGTTTTTACGTGACGAAAGGGAGGCAGTCGACTCTGATGACATTCGGCCTGGTTCGCCTGTTGACCGGCGAAAAGATGGGAGATGAAGAGTACTGGGTAACGCTGGACCCGGAACTGATGGAGCCGGATGGCGAAATACAGGCGCTGATGCCTACGTGGATGCAGAATGCGAAGAAAAATGGCATTTTTGACTCGGTGCAGATGGGAGGGGAAACGGAAGAATGGAAGGTCAGCGCCGGAACGCCAGCAGGATTTATGGGACGTGAGGAATATCCCGGCAGTGAGGGTGGTCAGGTTGAGCGCGAGTGGTTTGTCCATCTTGAGGTACTAAGTGCGGACCCGAAGATGCCGGCATTTTTAGGCAATCCGGCAGGGGTGAAGGGCGATAAACGAACGGTGCTGGCCCCGAAAGGCAAAGTACTGTACACCCGCCGGACGACAGACGGGCAGGCGACATTTGCCGCCACGCCGGCCATTCTGGATGCTCAGCGCGTTCTCCCGCGAGAGGCCACAACGCCGGTGACGGATGAAACGAAGCAGTGGTGGTTTAACATCACGGGCAGCGGCTGGCTGCCGGAGAAGAATTTGGCAGAGGCCGGACAGTACGATTTTCTGAAGCTGGGTTTTCAGCCGCTGGAGGAAAGCAGCAGCGGCGATATGACGAAAAGCCCTTATGAAGGGTGGGTGCCGGAAGCCTTTGATTCAGTTAGTCGTGCAGCGGAGCAGGGAGATGAATGGTACGAACAGGTGCCGCCCTTTTACCGGGAGCTGATAGCGAAAATGGACGTCAACCATGACGGAAAGGTGACGGAAGAGGAAATCCGCCAGGCACTGGTGGTGCGGGACCCACTGGTGAGGAATGTGGTGAACCGGCTGGTGGTCAGACACCACAGCGAGTGGTACGGCGGCCGCACGACGGGGCGGTGGGAAGGATTTTATAAGGATCTGGACGCAGAGGAAGTGGCATACTGTGAGAAGTGGCAGACCGATCTGGAGTGGATGAGTGAGGTATCGCTCTTTAATAATGATGAGCCGGTGTGGCATTTTCATCCGGTTGTGTTTTTGGACGCTATAACGAAGGGTAAATCAAAAATAACACGACAGATGCTCAGGAGAATTTGGACTAATCCAGAAAATGTTTCTGACTCTGTCCTTGATGTTGTAGCCGAAGAATTTTCGAATAAATTTGAGATATGCAATATCAATACTAAGAATAGATTGTATCATTTTTTTGCTCAAATATATCAAGAAGTAGGGCCAACTTTTAATTTAAATGAGGGCTTTAACTACAGGCCACAAGTCTTGATAGGTAAGTTTTCATATTACCGTAATCACCCTCAAGATGCGCAAATGGATGGTTATATCCCCGGAAGACAAGTGGCAAATAAACAAAATATTGCGAATAGGGCTTATGGCGGGCGTGGGGGGAACAATAATATCGCAAGTGGAGATGGATGGCGTTACCGCGGAAGAGGGATGAAACAATTGACATTCCGAAATAACTACAGTTCTTTTACAAACTACCATGAAAAAATTTGGGGGGAACACATCGATTTTGAATTAAATCCAGATCTATTACTGGAGACGGTATATGCGGCAAGGTCTGCTTTGTATTTTTGGGATCAGAATAATTTATATAGCAGTGCTGACAATGGCATTAGTAGAGATGTATCAGATTCGATAACCCGGGTCATTAATCTTTATGATGACCATTATGCTGACAGATACAACAATTTAGTAAGATTTATACAAGAAGGTATATTTGATGAAATACTATAAATTAATGATATTAATGTCTTTTTTTTTAGTAACAATTCACATTCAATAGATTTTAAATTAACTCCTTCTGATAGTTTTGATGGCATTGAATACTTTACGTTACATGTATTAAATGTTAATAAAGTGAAACATATTGACGTAGCCTTAGAGGGGAATTCTAATAACGCCATTATTAGGCAATACTATAGTTTTCCATGTATTTGGGGTAAAGCTTCTGGCGTTAGATTAAGTATGGACTCAGCTACAGCAGAGGGAAAGTTAGTATTTGATAATATATATGTAGTAGATAACCAACTTAATATATTATTTGCTAAATCATATAGTCGCATGGGAAATAAATGGATCGACCCTGTTAATTTGAATCATTCCGTATGTAATCGCTTGAGTGGTGGCATAAAAAAAGATGTTTTAACTAAGAAAGATTATATTGTTGATTTTGAAACCATTGAGCAGGGTCCATTCCATTTAAAAGGTGTTGATAATGTCTCAATTAAATACATTAGAGACGATTCCTTAAAACTTGTACGTGACGACATTAATGGTGAAACCGTCGTCGATTCAATTAAAAATTATAATGATAACGCTCCTTTCATCAGGGTGGTTTTTTTTATAAAAATAAAATCCGAAATGCATATTATTAGTTTGATATCCTGGGGCGAGGGGGGGGGCGAAAATAGTTATTATAAGATATATTCGTATTTATATGATAAGAATGGTATCATACATAATAATGAAGAGCTAAATAGAGATCTTAATTTATCAGGATATGATTCAGAAAAGCAGAGGTTTAAATATAAAGACGCGAGTGCCATAAAAAAATATATCCTTGAACATTATAATTTCTAATTGATGGGGCAAATTATTTTTAAGTATATGTCATGAGTGTTTGATTTAAATAATAGGTTATATTGTTACCTTGCCATTTAGGATTATTCAAATAATGCAACAACTTCAGAAAATATTCTTAAGCTTTCAGATATTATTCTTGCCGACAATAGGGTAGTAGGCATTTACCATTATGTTGGCAGCAGTGGACGCTCAGCATGTTCTCCCGAAGGAAGCCACAGAGCCGATTACAGATGGATCGAAGCGGTGATGGATATGAAGAGGCCGGATAGTACGATTTTCAGAAGCTGGGTTTTCAGCCGCTGGAGGAAACCGCAGCGGCGACATGATGTACCGCCCTTTTACCGGGAACTGATGGACGCTATGGACAGCAACCATGACGGAAAGGTGACGGTGGAGGGCAGGCAGGAGCAGAGCACGACGGGGGCCATATAAGCCTGGTGAAGGGGGACCTTCGGTCCACTCACTATGTACTGTAGATAATTTAATAGATTATTTATGGAAGATGTTTATTTAACAGAAGATGCGTTTTAGGATAAAAAGGCAATACTATGAAAGTTCCATTACTGAAGTTCCCCACTATGATATTTAAAACCAAACATCTTATGGATGATGAATCGGCTGAGGATATGAAATATGGTGATTTAACAGAACAGCAATTGCGCAATGATTATCATCTGGAGCAGGTATCAGATACCATTGATCCCTGGCGGAATCAATTTTTTATACCTGGAGTAACACAATTTCCTCAACCTCTTTCTGATGCTGAAGTCGTCAGTAATTTGTTCAGCGATTTCAGACTGGAGAGTGCGAAACTTACATTCATGGGGTATCGCAGTGTATTCCTTGCAATGGTTGATCATCTACAGAACAGAACTTCGGGAGTCTTTACAAGTAAAGATCTGGATCTGGCTGCTAAAGAACAAATTGAGAATGATAAATCAGTAAACAGTACCTATCTGTCAATAAAGAGTGTACTGGATCAAAATATTGATTTTGATGCTGGCGGATATCCTGAATCCCATAGGTCAAAATTGACAAGCGGTATTAAAAATAAAGTGTTGCCTAAGTTTGACAGGAACCAGGATAAAATAAATGGGCTGGGATTATCTGTCCACGATATGTATGCTACCCACATTACGTTAACATCGCTGAAGGTGGTTAAGAATACCTACGAAGCAACCATACATTACAGGATGCAGGATCACTTTGGTCTTGACAGTAATGATATCACTCATTGGCTTTATAGCCATTGGGATGTCTTTAAAATTTGGTTTGTACTTCAACATTATGAGAAAGAGAACTATGCTTTTAAACCATTTATTACAGAGATAAATGCTACCGTAAAAATATCAGGTATTAGAGGGTATTATTCCTGACAGTACATATACTGCTTGTGAGATATTTTTTTAATATAATTAGTCCGATATTCTGCATGAGGAATGTGATTGTGTCATGGATAATAACTAAAAAATCCATTCATATTGTGACTGCCGTCATATTATTTATTATATACTTATGGGCAGGTAGGCCAGTAGAGATCGTGGACATCCATTACGATCCGGGTGAACAACTTAACATTCTCGCCAGACACTTCCCTATTACAGACAGAGGGAAACTGAATTGGTGGAGAGAAAATGAAAGAAAAATACTGGAAAAATACAATCTCCCTGAAAATGATTTTTCTGTATATATATGGAATTTTGGTGATGGTTATCAAAAATTATCACCTTATGATGCTGAGGATGAATTTTATTGTTTCCCTGATATAAAATCAGAATCAAAATGTATAAAAAAAGATATATATATGTCCGTTGACTCAGGTGGTAATTATTATCGGATGTTTTTATTTTCTGGCTCTGGTTATTTTTGCCAGCCTAAAAAAGATAATGATATGCTTATCAGACAGAATTAAATGTCCAGCTAATCATAAGTTAATTGCTTGGTGATATGATTGGTTTTGTGATTCTTCTTTTTATGGTTTATATATGGCGTGTTTCACAAAGCCATCAATTCTGCTCGTAAGATGAAACTGGTTTGTATGCATTGAGATGATGTTTCTTTGTTGGAAAAATTAGATTTTTCCTGATGTGGGTGTCATGTTATTTTATTAATTTAAAAGGAAGGTGGTTGTGATAATAAATCCTATTGAGCTTGTTTATAAATCATTAACCGGTATAGTTATCCCTTATATGCCGGAACCAGAAAAAGTTCAGGGGAAATGCTCATGCTGTGAACGTTCGGCTGAAGCATTTGATTATTACGGCTACAGATTGCTTAACAGCTATAAACAACCCGTTATGCACTGCCCGCAATGCCAGACCTTTTTTGTCTCTGCGCCTGATATTTTAGGTCTTGAACCCTCTAAAAAAATATCAAGTCAGCGGTTTGGCCCGGAACCATCATACCGACTGGAATTATGAAGTTTTAGAATTTCTGGAAACAGACGTTCTCCCGCGTTCGTGCGGGTTATCGATACGTATGCAGATTCGCAAGTTGGGTGCAGGCAACTTTACCGCGTTCGCATTCGCGCTCGTCTGCGGCGTGGCCACTGGCGCGGTTTCTGTTCAGGGAAAAAAGTTAAGCCGGATACGAGAAAATATTCATACCGCTGCCTGCCACCGCAAATCACCGGCGGCAGATATTCCTGAACGACACAGTCCGTATCCGTCAGATTTTATTGCTGTACCGATTGACCAGATCCTCAACCACCATTTTGCAGGTTTTCGTTTTCAGATCTGCAATTTGCTGTTCTGTCATATCTTTTTTATTGTCTGTTTTTCCGGTCAACGGAACAGCCATCAATTCTGTATTAGCCGGTGAGTACGTTGCCCACTCCCCGGTCGCAACATCCACCAGAGCAAACCGGATCAGATAGCGCAGCGATGAGCCGGAAACATTCCCGCCTGTATACTTTTTCCAGACCACCTCTTTTATGGCCGCATTATATTTCCCGGCTTCAAGTTCGCTCCAGTAAACCACAATGTTTTTTTGCCTTCCTTTTGCACCGATGTATCGCAGCGCCTGCATATAATTGGCATTGATCACGCCGTTTTTGCTGTCTGAAAAATTTTCCGTGTCGCTGTCTGTTTCCTTTGCAGGCGTTGCTGGTTTAACCGCCCTTTTTTTCCTGGCGACAGGAATACCGGAGAAAGTGGAAACCCGGTAATATCGCTGCATTTCTTTCTGCATGATAACATCAGGTGCACGTGATCCCGATTCCACCAGAATGATGGCAGAATTTTGCGGGATCTCAAACCCATTCGAGGCTTCCTCCACCGCATTCTCAATATCTTCTTCCGTAATATCCAGCGTCAGCTCATCACCAAAAACATCCCGGTCAGTAAGCTGTGATGCGGGAGTGGAAATCGCATCCATGCGTGGTGTAGCAGCTCCGGTTTTCCTGCCATCAATAGATGATAATTTTGTACATCCGGCCAGTAAAAGGATACAAATTATACCGGGCAGTGGCTTCATATTCATCAGTGAGTCCCTATCTTCACATTATATAGTATCGAAACTACCAAATTGGACAGTCATTATACCGTTATTTTCCTGCAATATTAAAAAATAAATTCAATCACCCCATGAATGATTTAGTTGGTAATATAGTTACAATAAATAAAACAGTATAATCAAACCAGACAAACTTTTGGGTAATGATTTATAAAGACCACTCGCAGGCTAAAATATATGATAATGAAGATTATTTATGACGTGTTCAAATCAACGTCATTATTTTAAATTCTGGCCTGCATAAAATTTATTAAGTCATGAAATATCTTTCTCGAAGGTAATTAAATAGCAGCAACTTTTCCAGGAGTACATATAACAAGCACATTAAGTAAGCACGGAAAGCTATATAACACGAAAAAAACAGGGATCTGGATTATCAGATATTGAGATATTTTCACAGCTAATAGAGAATGTTGATATATACCCTATCCTTCGTGACACCCAAAATACATCAATGCCGCCGCGCATAAATATACGGGGCAATGTATCTCTCGCGGTTCACGTCCAGATAATCCGACCACCCCTGCATCATCTCCATACGCGCCTCCAGATGCTCCGCCTTATGCTCGTACGCCGTTGCGCTCCTTGCGGTTCATCTGACGCTCAATGGCATGCGGACTCGTTCAGGGCGCTACAGGCCACTGTTCTGAAACCGTGACCGCAAGCCTCGGTTTTGGTGTCGTAGCCAATTACCCACAGCGCTTTTTTGATGGTGTTTTCACTCATCAGCTTGTTCATGGAACGCGCCACGCGATGAAAATCTCACTCCCTTAACCGCTTCCCGCTGTGCAGGCACCGTCCAGATACGGGCTTCAGATTGAACTCATCCCAGCGGGCGAGACGTAGTTCGCTGGAGCGCAAAAAGACGTGCAGATTCAGCTCCAGCGCCAGCGCCTTACGGGGCAGGGAAGGGCAAACACCGGATACCAACAGCTTACGCGCCGCATCGCGCTTTTCTCGGGCTTCTGCCAGCGTAACCTGCGGATAGGGTCCGAAGGCCAGACGGTTTTCCTTACCTTCAAAACGACAGCGAAAATACCACAGCTTAGAGCCGCTGGCGGATACCGTCAGGTACAGACCTTGTGCATCGGTGAGTTTATAAGACTTTTCGAGGGTTTCGCAGCGCGGATTTACTGTTAGTCAACATGAGGGTCTCTCCGTTCATCGAACTGAATGAACCCTCAATCTGACCCACAATTTTCCGGATACACAGGGATAAACCAAAACGGATCAGGAAAGATTTTACGCTAACTCATTGAATCACAAACACATGGGGATTTATAAGGAAGCATAAAAAAGGAAAGGTGGTGCCCGGACTCGGAATCGAACCAAGGACACGGGGATTTTCAATCCCCTGCTCTACCGACTGAGCTATCCGGGCAACGGGGCGCATTAAACCCGATCCTCCCTCCGGCGTCAACGAAATTTGTTGCTTTCGGAGCAGACTGCACACTCTCTCACCATTTCGTCGCAAACTTAAGCGAAAAAGTGCGTCCAGAGCGCGGAAAGCGGCATCGCGAGCAGCAGGGCAGGGAGCATGTTCACCACTGCAAACATCTTAATGCCACAGATGCGCAGCCCTGTCGCCAGCAGCAACAGGCCGCCGACGGCGGTAAAGTCTGCCATCATCGCTGGCGTTGTCAGCGGCAGGATCAGCGTGGCGCAGGTGGCCAGCGCCAGCTGAATAAGCAACATCGGCACACAAATCGCGGCGACGGCGATGCCGAGGGTGGTGGCAAAAATGGTGGCAGTAAAGAAATCCAGAAACGCTTTCGCAATCAATATGCTGGGATCGCCGGTCATCCCTTCCTGCATCGAACCGAATATCCCCGTGCCGCTGGCGCAGAACAGAATAATGATCGCAACGTAGTTCTGAATAAACGACTCGTGCGTGCCGTGCTTTGCCTTGCCCGGTCGGGCAATCAGATTTTTGGCTTTACCTACCGCGTGATTAATACCTTTTTCCAGATAGCAAAACTCGCCGATGAGCGCGCCGAGCAGCGTCGCCAGTACCATCACCGGCAGGTTGGCGCATTTCACCACTAAAAGGATACCAATCCCTAACGACGCCAGGCCAAAAATAGAAGGCATGGAGACGCGAATACGCTCCGGCAGGCGCTGACTTAATACTGCCCCAAGTACACCGCCCAGCAATACGGCTCCCGCATTGATAAAGGGTCCAATTACCACGTTTAACTCCTGTTATTTAAGCACTGGCATTGCATGATTATGGCACGTTCGTCCCAGATTACGCTTAGCTTTGGGAGGCGTAACGCATACTGATTCCTTCTTGCACCTGAAAATAAAAGGTGACATGATTGCGCGAATTTTCTCCTTCCTGTCTCGCCGTTCGGTGAGGGTATTTGCGCCTATGAAAACCATGAAAATTGCCGTCAGCCGTGAGCTGGTATCCAAAGTTTCTACGCATCGCGAAAAAGTTATGCTGGATAACACCGATTTCACCGATGTGGCGGCAGTCGTCATTACGGTTGTTGAAAGCTACAGCGGCATTCTCGCATTGCTGAAGCGTACGGGCTTTCAGTTACCGGTATTTTTGTTCTCAACAGAGCCAGGAGAGGTGCCAGAGGGTGTCACGGCGATCATCTCGGGTAAAGCACAGGAATTGCTGGAACTGGAATCTGCCGCCTGCCGGTATGAAGAGAACCTGCTGCCACCCTTTTTTGACACCCTGAGCCAGTATGTGGCGATGGGAAACAGCACCTTTGCCTGTCCGGGTCACCAGCACGGTGCCTTTTTCAAAAAACACCCGGCGGGGCGGCAGTTCTATGATTTCTTCGGTGAGAACGTTTTTCGCGCCGACATGTGCAACGCCGACGTTAAGCTGGGCGATCTGCTGATCCACGAAGGCTCCGCCAAGCACGCGCAAAAGTTCGCGGCGAAAGT
>Ga0153917_1000293_pt1 | contig 38900 bp, 44 predicted proteins | sample TSFL001MetaG_FD_104695 | JGI IMG/M metagenome (GOLD analysis project Ga0153917, IMG submission 104695) | Attine ant fungus gardens microbial communities from Florida, USA - TSFL001 MetaG | ecosystem: Host-associated > Fungi > Mycelium > Unclassified | place: USA: Florida, Paynes Creek Historic... | reverse complement strand
TTCTCGGTAGCCTGTAGTTTCTGGTTGAACATGGTGATAGGGACCTCCGGTTGTGTGTTCAAAAGACAGGTTTATCCGGGCGTCTTATAAGCGTAGACATTCGCTTCGGTAGTTGGGGAGGGAAATGTGCGGTAGATCACTATTTTCGGAGCATTCGTTTTGCAACGATTTATGAATGTTAAAAAAAATGCCCCTCCGGGGAGGGGCATCAGGATTAACGCATGGTCACGCAATACCCATACATTTTTAAACCTCGTAATTCTGAAAATTAATAAAAAACAACATATTAAGAGTTGATTTTAAGGTTTTCAGAAAAATTCTGTTTTCAGAAGTCAGTGATGGAAGCCATCTTTTTCGGTTTCATACACATGTATCAAGGGATTGTAACACTTCATTTTGCTCATTCAGGTCATATAATGGCTGAAATTATTTGCCCAAAACAAAGCTTTTCTGGGTAATGGGAATTTTTTGTAAAAGTTGTCTGGCTCGTTGATGGCATTGAACTTGAATCAGGAAGAAGGGGGGATCGATCCAAAAAAGTACCTTTTTCAATCCCTCTGTAGGTTATGCCATTATGTTTATGTGTTCAGTTAAGGCCGCGCCATTTCACACGATGCGAAAAAAGATTACTTTTTCAATGTGTTATATTGCCATTATGTCATTATTAACACACTTGATGTTATCAATGCGCATTTGTTATCTCATATTCGCGAATAAAGTGAACAATCAATTTTTCTCGTTCTGTTCCCAAATCCAGACGTGTTAACTGATGTTCCAGATCATAGCTTTTGGGCTTTCCTGTCAGTTCTGCCCCTTTTTTGCACATCGCAAGGGCACCAAAGATAATCATCAGTTCATTATCTGTGAACATATGAGCCATAGGCTCCGTCTCTTCAAAAGCATCAATCATTTTAAACGTATCATTTGCCATGCTTTCTCTGTTTTCTGAAGTAAGCAAAGCTTTCTGAAGTTCAGCGCGTGCTTGTTCTTTCGTCCGGGCTGAAGTTTGCTTGCGCGGATCTCCGGATTTCTGCTTATTTTTTTTTGCCTTCATCTTTGAATTTACTCCCTGCGCTGTGTAAGTTGTTATTTCCGTCGACCGGTTCCAGCAAAATTTTACCTTTTTACAGACGCGGTGGAGTGCAAAAAGTTACTTTTCTTTTTATGTTGATTTGCTTCAGGATACATCCCATGAGCGCCCAATATGGTGCCTGCCTTCTCTGATTAATGCGATGATGTTAGAACATGATGGCATAGTGATTTTTACAAAGCGGGATCTCTGGCATACCCCCTCAGGGATGATTTTCAAAACCAGACGGTTCTAAAACCAGCGCTTAAATTCTCGTTATATTGTGTCGTCTTGTTTTGATCAGTTCTTCGTTCAGACTTTCGATCGTCTTTTCAAGCTCGGATATTTTTTGTAATGCCTCATGCAGGGCACTCAGCTGTCGGTACTGGTCTGCTGCAATTTGTGCATTAAGTAACTTCAACTCATTGCATTCATCCCGGAACTTACTTTGCAGACGCCCGGCCTCAAGGGCTTTCGCCTTCCAGACCTCAACTCCGGATGTGGCACTGCGTGGCGCTGCAGACAGGGTTGTTTTTTTCTTATGTTTTTTAATTTTTTCAATGAGTTCTGGATAGTAATATGCGCTGCCATTACTGGCCCCCGCTTCAGTCTCGACGGCTCTAACACTCAGTTTTCTTGTCCGGGGTACACGCCGGGGATCACCCGTTAAAATTCGTGTCAAAGCTTCTTCAAGCGCAAGGCGTGTATTCTCACTTTTAGTCATACGTTGCTAATCCCGGACCAGGCTGGAAAGTGTGAAAATCTACAGAAAAATCAGACATGACTTTCTCTGCTGCGCGAATTTGCGTCATGCAGTGTGTAAACTCAGCCACAGATGCGGAAGGATTATCGGTGAGATAGCCGGTCAGGCTGGCATGCTTTTTCTTCCACCACATCGCCTGTTCTCTATCAATAATACTGCCATGTGAACCGCAATCTACACAGAATGCCGGATTGACCACGCCCCCCATGTCACAGTCGTAGCCGTTTTTACAATAAGCGTGCAGGGTGCCATGAAGCGTAAGCCTTTTTTCCTTCACCTGCTTTAGTAGACTTTCCCAGCTTCTGTACACGAGAGGCAGGTCATCGCGCATTTTCATGATGTCTTTACCATGGCTCCCTGAAAGGATCCCTTTGCCGTTAAACCATGACCAGTATTTTTGGGCAATTTGTTCATAACCTGTCGTGTCTATCATCTTTTGAAGTTCAGTATCGATTTCGACATCATGAAGTCTGGAAGGGATACCGCCCTCGCAATACCATTCTGACATCTGCAGATAGAGATGTTTAAACTGTTGCTTAATGGCAATAGCATTTCCCAGCCTGTTTTTTATGGTAAAAAATGCGAGTGTGCGCCTGAACTGGTGAGGCGTAAGCTTCCAGTATTTCCCTGTATGGACATTTCTTTTTATACGCTCCTGGCTGTTGGGGTTATCACGCAGGCACTGTTCATAGTCTTCCTGAGTAATACGAAGCCCGGCCAGCTGGGAATAGTTAGCGAGTCGTAAAGTCCAGTTGGAGATCCGTTTTGGTTTCGTGGAACGTTGCCCCTGCGAAAGCCAGAGACTCTGAGCAAGCGCCTTTTCTCTTGCCGTTGTTGCATGCGTCAGAATATATGCGCGCAAATGGCCTGTTATTGCTGCCACAAGCTGAATAACCTTTTGTACGACCGGAGCAACAACCCACTCCGTATTTTTTTCTCCCATTTTATGGGTTTTAGCTTTTAAAAAATGAAACGTTCTGCCGCTATAAGTCGCGCTGTAATAACTTTCGGGCGTAAGCTCAAATAGTTCACTTTCCCGCATACCAGAAAAGCCGGCACAGCAGACAAAGCACGCTGAGAGTATGTTTGAGCGATATTTGTACCACCAGATACCATTCGCCCTAGGCGGACAATCCGGATAGCCTGAAAGTTGTTGGGCAATAATATCGGTTGCCTTGCGGGGAGCCAGATAGACCGCCTCTTTTGAAAAATGATGCCTGAATTCAGCGCTGGCGCTGTCTTTATCCAGCCATTTCCAGACCCCGGTACGTATTTTTTCGTTAACAGCCTCCTCACCTGCTTCGTAATTTTCCTGAAGCAACCGTTCGGTTTCTCCAAGCCTTGCTCTGTAGGGCCATGCAGTTTCCACAAGGTTGACGGCATGTTGCAGGAGGGTGTCTGCGAGCCGCTCCGGGATCGCTAGGGTTTGTTCCCGCTCGGCAGCTTCCGGGCGGCACATTTTTTTGCTCAGGCTTATCGGACTGAAGCTTGCGTCCTGACTGTCATACCCGAGCCAGGGAAATAACCTTCGTGCCTGCTGAATTGCACATAAAATATGCGTCAGTGTCCCCGCGCTTTTCTTCTGGGCTTCAAGATACGAAAGATACCTGGCCCAGTAGAGAGGGACCCCGAGCTCCTGAATGCTGCATAAGCGATGTTCAGCCAGAAACCTGTAGCTCATCTTTAGGCCCGATATGCGTCCAATAATGGTCGACATTTTCGTGGGCGCGCTGTATTGCAGATTCCGGGTGAACATCCATCCGTAGCAGATTAGCTTTATCTCAGACAGCAGGTCCGGGTATGACCGGAATTCTGAAAAATCAATTTTTCTGTGAGATGCATTTTTGGTGGTGACCATTCGTGAACAGTCCCAGGCGATATCACCAAATCGGGTAATAATACTGCCGAACTCATCCCTGCATATGACAACGTCATTGAGCTGCGTTTGTTGATGCTGATTGTGCAGCGCGACAACATCAAGCCCTTCGGGATGCTGATGATCTTCGAAATCCTGGGGCAACATTATGGTCAGTGTGCTTTTGCTCATGGCTTCTCCTGGCTCTCCCCCGGCAGAAAGGCAAGTGGTTCCTGCCAGAGTGGATGGGGGCCTTCATCATGGAGTCTGCATGTTGCTTCCCGCAGAATTTTTTTGTCGATACGGTTCAGAATGTTTTCAATGGCTGAAAGAACCGAACCGTAGTTCTGGTAAAAATGACGGTGATCCACATGCCGGTATATACTGTCTTCAAGACATTCCCTGAAACTCATCAGGCACCAGATATCGACGGGTTCAGCAACAATTACCTGATGAGGGCAGGCAAAGCATTTCATTAAATCTGAACAGGCAAATTTCTCCGTGACCAGTAAGCCATGTCTGCGTATCCGCGAAATAAATTTCTCGGCCTGCTCCCCAAAGGGGTTTTGGCAGTAACTGCCGTGCGCCTGCTTCATGGGAGGTGCCTGCATTTTAAGCAGACTCTCATAGGTCAGAATATGGACCTCTAATAGCGTTTCTCTCCGGCGTTTAGCCTGTTGAATACTTTCCCCGAATCTGGCTTTATCTGCCATAACAGAAACCGCATCCTGGAGCATGGACTGGTTATCAAACTCGTTGCCCTCGGAGTAGTGTCGCCTCACCGTGCGGGGGCTATTCCCCAGTAGTTCTGCGCTCATGGCCGGGCTATGATGTAGCTGCATTATCTGGCTACCGGTGGCCCGAAACCGGGAGATAACAGGGGTCAATCGATCCCCCTTGTCATCTCTCAGGTGAAAATTCTCTTCAATAAATTTATTTAAGACCGACAACTCGCCTATTTGCATAGGAACTGCGCGTGAGTTCCTGAAAGTTAAGAGTAATCCTGGAGCGGAATTTTCTGACCAGTGTTGTCCTATGATGTCTGAAATTTCTAACAGCTGATTAAAAAACTCAAGGGAGTATTTAGGAATGTTGAGTTGCCCGTGATCTCCAAACCTGAGCGTTATCACCCTGAATGCACGGCGTTTGAAGACGGGCATTTGGTACCACTTTTCTTTGGTAGATAGCGTAGTTTCTTCAGGTCGCTGTATCGTAAGTAGAGCCGAGGTATTTGCCCAAGTGTAATATGACAACAGATAGGTTGCGGCTGCCATCATTTTGCTCACCGCACCGTAGATATCTATGCGCAGTCCTTTCCAGACAAATTTCATTGTTGGTTTGAAATTGGTCGTAAAAAAATGTTTATCCGGATCCAGCAAAAATTGTCCGTAAAGTTGTTTGAATAATGCACGTATAAGCGGTAGGAGTTTTTTTAAATCATTATCACTGTATGCCTTGTGCGGCGTCGCCTGAGATTTGCCAAGGGTTGGGATTGCATCGAACCAGTGGCCGGGTTTGCCCAGCAAAATGAAGCATTGCTTTACAGCTGAAATTACCAGAGTGCAGGTACTGTTTCGGAGTTCCCCAGCTTTATTTCTGTGAAGAATATATTCCCCAAAGGCAATAACAGATTCCTGAGAAAAAACGGTTAATACTGTATTATCACAGAATGCCACATATTTTCTGAGGTAGCTGTAATGGTAGTATTTTGTGGCTTCTGCATATTCTGCATCCCGAAATGCAATAAAAAGAGTTTCTGCGCTAACCGGGCGCAGTATTCTTTCTGAAGAGCTGCAGTATCTTTTGGCTGGAAATCCCCGAAAGTTATAGCAGTCAAAATCTACAGTTTTCAGAGCATAGTCTCCAGCACGGAGAGTCAGCGTCAGAGAGGAATGTTTGCGGAAGTTCATAACCTGCATCCCTCATAACAGGTTTCTGACGCCCGGCTCATGACAGAGTCTAATACCGAAAATGCAAACTTAAGTGTTTCATTCATCTTCAGAAAGCGAATGTATTTAAATGTTGTGCTTTCATTACGGTGCCCCATCCAGCCCATCAGACAGTCCAGTGCCTCACCCTCCGACACACCAATTTCAAGCAAACTATGTAACCGGTAGGTTGCATACGTACTGCGTAAATCATGAAACCGATAACGAAACCCGGGATCTATCTGGCGCAATGTATTGCGAAAAGCCACCCATCTGGCATTAAGCACCTCTGACCGGACAGGGTTACCCTGCTGACTGATAAAAAGGGGTTCGAATCGGGGAAGTGCATCCTGGTCAGTGGCCTCTGTCCTGATGACATCTGACCTTCTTTCAGGTCCAGCCTGCATTTGAGTTAACCATCGGCAGACTCTTTTTTCCCGCCTTTCTGACAGAGCGTAAAGATTTAACAGATTCAGAAGTGCTAAAGAGACTTCGATTGTGCGTGTCTTACCATATTTGGTCTCAACACCATTTCGGGGGCCTATGGTAACGTGATAGCGGGATTTCAGGTCACTGGTCGGCCTGGCTTCTCGTAAGGCGTTGACGGTAAAAGTGCAGGCTTCTCTCAGTCGAAGGCCGCATTCACATGCCAGCAACGACATTAATATGAATTCTTTTGACTGGCCATTAAGGTGGGCTGTTAATAAACCCAGGTGTTCTAAGGACAGCGGGGTCAGAGACGGCAAAGCAGAAGGACTATGTCTGGGGACACGGATACGCAGATCGCTTGTTTGTACCAGTATCCGGGGGCGAAGATGTGCCAGCATGTCATTATTCTGACGGGCAACAAATACCAGCTTAAACGGGGCTTCTCTTTCGTCAGAGATAACGAGGTGATGATGCTCTATTGCCCACGTATAAAAACGTACCACCTGAAGCATACAACTGCTGGCGGTTGAGAAGGCCATTCTACCTTCTCTTGCGGAGGCCAGTAAATCTTCTGATCTGAACCGATAGGTGGGTTTCAGTCTGTTTACAGGGGGAAACTGGTTCCACTGAAGATTTTCACGCTCCAGAAATTTCCAGTAGCGTAGAAGTGCTTTTGCCGCTGTGTTGATGTCAGCGAGCCTGTTTACGGTCTTTAGCTCAAGAAACCAGTGATTGACGACATCGACAAAATGACCAGATTTATCATAGAGTGCTGGCAACCCCTCCTGGCACTGGGCTCCAGCGCTGTATTCAACAGACTTATCAGTGAGGCTGGGCGTTGCACCAAAGATTACGCCGGTGGAATGTATTATTCTGGCCATACCTGCTCCCCGGTACCGGTCGATAAAAGCAATATAGCGCCTTTCATAATGTTAAATTCAGGGGCATGTCTAATAAATTATAAGTGATGCGATGCTCTTCCCCCTAACCGACGTGGAACCGCGCGTAAAGTTGCACAAAGCATAGGTGTTAACCAGCGAAAATGGTCCGTGTTCACGATAACGCTCAAGCAATCGGCGGCAGTGTCCGTCAGATATCCCCAGCCGGCTGGCCGCGAGACGCGTAGTGAATGCCTGTCGATAACATCCTGAAGGAACCTGATTCGGTTCACATCGTTCATTGAGAAAAACTCCGTTCCGTATGCCGTCATGAGTCTCTGAAAGTAGTGATCGCTGTGGTGAGACTGTAGCGCGGACATGTCTATTGGGTCAGAGATGGACATCTCAATTTAGCTACTACAACCTTAGTTCGCGAAATCTATCTTATGTTAAATGAGAAATAAATTATACACTACTACCGTAGTGCATTTGCAATGTCACGCACATTCAGCTCCTTTCTTAAAACTGCCGGAGCCAGGAAATCTATATCAGAACTTGTAGAATAACATAATACTGGTAGCCGAACGATGGCACCTGCTGGAGCGAATAATGTACAGACACATGCCATTGATAAGGTGCATATCTGGGGGTCAGTTTGGATGTAGAAAATTATTGTAAACTAAGGTCGTTTTTTAACCTTCTCGACTTTGGCTGGTTTCAGCCGATGAGACTTATCAGAGGCCGGTATCCTATTGCTTTACCAAATATAATCGCATGTCAGGTTGATGTTTTTAGCTTTGCTGAACAGGCTGTTCAGCATTCCCTCATGCAGCTCAATCACTTCGTCTGTCCGTGTGGCTCTGGCTTCTTCCAGCACGCACACCAAAATCGCATGACGCTTGGCTGCTGAAAATCGGGTCAAATCCCGGCAGCTCATCTTTCGACCTTCCCGCGCCAGTTTCAGCAACCGGGGTACGATCTATAAGAGTTCAACAACCAAGATTCGCTCATCATATGGATACATAATATTATATCTGAGAATCCAAACCGTCATCGCCATATTACTCCCTTGTATTATTCCTACAATGAGCTTTTCGTGCGCTGAGCATTTTTCTTAATATTTTCTTAATATTAATACCACAATAATGCATATCGTATCATCCTACAGAGGTGCTTTTATGCTGAAAAAAGCAATTTTCTTTATGGTGATTTTGCTGATGGTAGGTTGTGCATCAAAACCACCTCAACAAATGTCACCGCGTGAGCTGGCAAAATGTGCATGGAATGGAAACGTGGATTGTAAAACAGAATTGCAGCATCGCCTGCAGGCCAGACAAGAAGTCGCAACATCAACCAAATCCACAACAATTATCGCTGCTCCACAGTGATGCCATGAGTTTGAACGATTAAAATAAATCGAGTGGGACGCACCCGATTCAGTCAGTTACGAGCAAAACGGAGTAGTTCAATGAAAACATTAATTATGGTCTTAGGTGCCTGCATTCTAATGGTCTGCGGAGCGGCAAACGCGGCTGATGGCCAGACAATAGCAAAAGCAAAAGCAGCCTGTCAGGCAAATTCGACGCAGTGCTCACAGGCAAAATCCGCCGCAAAAGCAAATGCGCAAAAAGAGGCACAGGCGGCTAAAAGCGCCTGCTCTAAAAACCCGAGCGCCTGCGACAATGCTAAAGCGAAAGCCAAAAACGCAGCATCACAGTACTAACTAAATTCCTTCGGCGACAGGAGCTCTCTGTCGCCCTTCCCCATCAGAAACAATTTTTCTGCCCGCAGAGAGGCATTCAACCCTTCTATTGTTATCTTACGCATGGTGCTCTCCTCATGAGATATAATCAGTATGTTGGAAGATCTCTAAAAATAAATAGTTCGGTCTCGCGGTATACTTACAGTTGATTCTTTGTGAACCAGATTAATTTAAACACAATTGATTTGTTGCTTCTAATAAACTTTTCAAATTAAGAACCTACAGAATAACCTTCGTTACTGGTTCGTTTAAAATGTAACAAAAATTCATCCAAATTTAGAGTTATCACTATATGTTACCAGCATTTGAATTTTACTATTTGCCACTGCGTCATGAGGTAAATATCATCACTCACGCAAAATACGTAGCGTACAACCCGAAGAGTTGTTTCAGCCTTGCTTAAGTTACGTATTTTGCATTCAATGGTGGGTTATGCTTCGTGCCTGTAGCATTTAATCCTGGAAGGGATCTGCCATCCAATTATGGTGAATTTGCCGCTCAAGGGGCCATTTATGGATGCGATGAGTTCACCCCCACGTTTTGCGGCAGGTGATGCAGGTTCTTTTAAGACGGGTTTCTACTGCGGGCCCATCTGCTGCAACTCCCCGCCGTTAAATGAAAGCACTGTAGTGTACTTGTAGTTGAATACTCTTTTTCACGTTAGTGACTCACCCCTTCCCGAACACCCAGAGAAGGGGCTTTTTTTACAGTCGCGTACCCATGCCGACCAGCTTCGCCGGATGTGAAATAGAAGACTACAAAATAACCAAACCGGCTTCATCTGCTCCTACCCACGTAATGTGGACACGGCACTAGGTGAGTAAACTTTCAATCAGAGGTGACTCATGACAAAACCAGTATCAACCACCAAAAAGCCCCGTAAGCAGCACACAACCTAGTTCCGCCAGGAAGCCCCGAAACTCGCGGAACGCATCGGCGTTGCCTGTGAACTCAGTCTGTATGAATCGCAGCTTTATGCCCGGTGCCGCAAGCTGAAGAATGCACATTCCTCTTCTGAACGTGAGCAGGAAATGTCTGTCGAAATTGCCCGCCTTAAACGACAACTGGCAGAGCGGGACGAGGAGCTGGCCATTCTCCAAAAGGCTTCGACATACTTCACGAAGCCTCTGAAATGAAGTATGTCTTCATCGAAAATCATCAGGCAGAGTTCAGCATCAAAGCGATGTGTCGTGTGCTTCGGGTTGTCCGCAGCGGCTGGTATGTCTGGTGCCTCCGACGCCACCAGATAAGTCTGCGCCAGCAGACCCGGCTCATCTGCAATGCAGTTGTCCGTGGCATTCACTGAGGCAAAAAGCGGTACGGTGCTCCCCGTCTTGCTGACGAACTGCCGGAGTACAATATCAAAACTATTGCCGCCAGCGGCCCGAACCAGAAGTGGGCAGTCGATATTACGTATCTGGGCACAGATGAAGACTGGTTGTATCTGGCGGTGGTCATTGACCTGTGGTCGCGTGCCGTCATTGGCTAGCCTGTGTCATCTCGGGTGACGGCACAGCTTGCCTGCGACGCATTACAAATGGCACTCTGGCGGTGAAAACGTCCGGAAAATGTCTTCGTTCACACCGACCGTGGGGGCCAGTACTGTTCAGCGGATTATCAGACCCTGCTGAAGCGGCACAATCTGCGAGGCAGCATGAGTGCAAAGGGGTGCTGCTATGACAATGCCTGCGTGGAAAGCTTTTTCCACTCGCTGAAGGTGGAATGTATCTACGGGGAGCGCTTTATCAGCCGGGAAATAATGCGAACGACGGTAATTAATTATATTGAGTGCGATTACAATCGCTGGCGTCGTCACAGTGCCCGTGGTGGCCTCAGCCCGGAACAATTTAAAAACCTGAATATCGCTTAGGGCTGTGTCCACATTACGTGGGTAGGATCACATCTTCCTAATTATGGAATTCAATGCCAAAAAAGCTGCAGTTTCCAAAGAAGCGCATAATGCGTAGTTTGACAGAATGGAAGCGGTGTGATCAGGCATCAGACGCAACCAGCGGAAGTTGTTCAATCGCTGATGCCAATATTCCCTGACAGTGCAGATTTCAAAGGTATCACTCGCGTACAGAATGCCGATTCGGAAGATATTCAGATTAATTATCCCACTAAATAGCTGCGCCTAATACCGCTACACTTTTGCCAGCCCATGTTTACCTCCGGGGAACGGGCTGGCGGTTTCCATAAAGTGGCGAACTTTTTTCAGCAGTTGCCACATTGAGCGGCACTGATGATTGCGGGTTATCGTATCGTGCAACGCTTGCCATAACCGCTCAACATGATTCACCCATGGCGAGTAAACCGCCTGATAAATCACACTGAACTTCGGATTCTCCTTCCGCCAGCGCTGTGTTTCCCGGCTTTTGTGGATAATGTAGTTGTTCACTATCAGCGTGATGGTTTTCGCCCGCCGGTACGTCGCTTTAAGCCGCTCCAGCAGGCTGATGAATAACGCCGAACTTTTGCTGTTGTCACCCACGTAGCTGACTTTGCCCGTTCCGCTGTGCAGTGCTCCGGCCAGATAGTATTTTTTGTTCTGCCCCGGCGTCACTACCCGTTTTTGCTGCCCGCGCAGCTGCCAGTCTGCACCGATTTTGGGATTAAGATGGATATCCACCTCATCTTCATAAAATACCGGATGCTCTGCGCTGCATTCGTCCAGTGCTTTGTGGATTGCTGCCATTTTTTCATCCTTACGCGGGTCACGGATACGCAGAGTTGACGCGGCCCTTCGCCACACAAGCCCCGCAGACGGCAACCAGCGGCGAACGGTTCCGGCATGTAACTGACAGCCGGTTATCTCATTGATTTTTATTGCCAGAAGCTTTGTACTCCAGCGTGAGCGCTGGTAGCCAAAATCGCCGGGAGCATGTTTTACCAGCTCACGTAATAACGTGCAGATATGCTCAAAAGGCCAGCGACGGGCGCGCCCGGCAGGTAATGATTTCAGTCCTGCAACACCCGACAGCGTGAACCAGTTAATCCAGCGACCGACGGAGAAACGAGCAAGGCAGAGCGTTCTTGCAACGTCGCTGACGCGAACGCCCCTGTGCAGCATCAGCATGCGGGCATAATTTTTATCGTGCGTTTTATGGATTGCTTTCTGCATCAAGCGTCGTTCGTCACGGGGAATTGGTACTATGATCGGCATCGCTCAGTCCGGTTGGTGATTTGTTTTGATTTGGAGATTTGATCAGATCGCACAATCTGGGCTGAGTTCCCTCAAAGTGATCTACTATTCGGCGCAGCTATTTAGGAAAAATGGTGCTTCATCCATCAGACACTGTTGAAATTCTTCGCCACACCGGCACGGTATTGACTCACAACAGATAGCACAGAGCATTTAACTCAGGGATGAGCCTGTCACCTAATTTGGCGATTTTTTTGTTCAGAGGACCATTTATGACTGCGCTAAGTTCGCCTCTAAAATTTGCGGCAGGTAATACAGGGATCGTATCAGGCAGGTTTCTGCAATGTTCACATCTACCGTAACCCCTGTCGTTGCATGGTAGCTCTTTGTTGTTGTGATAAAAATATCTATCACGTTAGTGACTCGCCCTCCTTCCTTACTAGAAAGGGAGGGCTTTTTTATTCCCCCGACCTCTCTTTCAGTTTCAGGTATTCGTAATTGGGACCGTAGACAAGTGTCAAGGCTTAGGGGGCAGTGCACCGTCGCACTCGTTATCCTTTATCAGTTGTTAGATTAGTGAGAAATTTTATTATTTCTCTGTACAATAAAAAATGCCTGAGTGGGGTTATAATGAGTTGCGCCGGGTACTTCCCGGTGAGCCAAGCACAGTTATCTTAGCCCTTCTGCCCACAAAAGTCCTTCACTGTATACCCCATCGCTTAGATAGGATTCACTGCAACAGAATGAGTGAAATCCTGAACTTATGCTTTGCCACGGGACTGCCTGCGTTGTCAGAGGATACGTGATCTGATCCCTCAACTCAGCAAAAGTTCGAATTATTCAAAAATGCTGTCCATAACTGTATTTTTTCATTTAATTACCAACAGCAATAGCTTCATGATTGCATCGCGGCTTGTTTTATATACTCTGTTCCGACAGAGTATACGAACTGAATTACGGAATAGATGACTTATTCGCCCTGCAGGAGGCTTTCTGCCGTGTACTCTGCACTTATTTTACCCCTCTTCAGATTGTTACTGTATCTGCGGACTGATGGTCTGAGACAGTTGTAATACGCTGCATCTCTTCTCCTGTCGTTCCGGAGTGCGGCAGGGTAAGAATGGTTTTTCGTTCACAGGTAGCCGATCTGGTTCAGGTAAAACCTTTGTTATTTTTTGATTCCGACAGGTTCCCCCTGAATGCGTCGATTATTTATTTTCTTCATCATCATTCTGCTGACAGATTGTCAGTCACATCCATCCCCTGCCCGGCATGACGAATCCACCGGAGAAGAAGATTCTGTTATGATTTGTTGTCCCGATGCAAAAGGGTTCAGCTGTGACTGGATAACCGCATCAGAAGACGGGGAACATCTGTATTCTCTTGCCAGTGCCAGAAAAAAAACGGGCGTGATGATGGCAGTTTGTCCGCTGAAATAACACAACGCGGAATAAAATCGTATCTGTTTTCTTCCTGGTGTGCTGTAAATCCTGGTATTTCAGGGCAGGAAGACTGAGACCAGCAGCGATATCGTGCTGATGGGCTCTCTGAAAATATCTGTATCTGATTTATCGCTATTCAGCTAAAGGGAAGAGTGGCGGATAACTATCCGCAAGAGCAGATGTTTCATTTTCACCGGGAGAGAATTCAATGCCGACAATACTTAAACCCTGCCCGGACTGCGGGAAGCTAATTTGTCCGCAGGTGATGGATTGTTCATATTGCGGTTCAGCGATGCCATTCAGAAAAGCCCGCAGAAGGGATAAAAGGCGAAATATCTTCGCCATCATCGTAGCCACACTTTGTTTCGTAGCCATTATATTCTGGAGCATCCGGGGTCTGTGGTCGTGACAGGTTGCCACAATGACGTTCCCGGCAGGCACCTGAACGGCTCGCTAAACCGGACAGAGTTTGGCTACGCCCTGACGGGACCGTCGTTCTGCAGAAGAGAACGGTTATCTGCCCATGATGATAAAAACAGCCCTTCTCTGATACCTGAACACGGAGTGCCGGCGATGTTGTGACACCCGATACAGAAGTATCAGAGTCGCTGGTTCAGGGGTCCGTCACCATACCCGCGACAGGCCGGGGCCCACCATGGAGTAATTGGTGTTTTTGTCTGTATGTGTAAGTTATGCAGGATATTTTACTGTTTGTACGTAAGAAGGCAAACAAAAACACCGAATAGGTAATATTTTGATACATACAAAATAAACAAACCCTGCTAATTATATCTCCTGAAAGTAATTTTCTGGTGTTGGTAAAAGAAATTTCAGGAAAAAACAGGAACCATAAACTATTGTAAATCAGTGTGTTGTAGTAACGTCCGTTTGTGTACATAAAAATAAATTGGAACTTTTCCCGGCGCTGGCTAAAGTAATTACAGTTTGGTCCAAAATGACTCGTTTTCTATTTATTTCTTCCGCTTATTTCTGCCATACTCCGTAAAATCTTTGTGCGTTACTCGCGGTATATATCACCGTGTGCCGTATATTTCTGTGCCCCAGATAATCCTGTATTAACCGGGTATCTACCCCCAGGTCTGCCAGCGCGTATCCGCAGGCATGTCTCAGCATGTGCGAGTGGGGGTGAACTTCCAGGCCGGCACGTACGCCGTACTGGTGCAACAGGCTGTAAACCTGCTGTCGACTCAGCGCACTCTGCTTCTGGGACAGAAACAACCAGGGCTCTTCCGCTGACCGGTATGTCTCCCGTACCCGCAGCCAGGCCCGCAGCGACGGCAGAACATCCTCTGTCAGCGGCTGGATGGTCGACAGACCGTTCTTCAGCTGCCGGATATAGATGACGCGCTGATTCAGATCCAGGTCGCCCAGCGTCAGCCGGCACAGTTCGCTCACGCGAAGACCATGGAAAAAACACAACCTGAACAGGCAGGCGTCGCGCACGCCGTGCATGCCAAAACGGGTTGCGCACAGGATTTTATTGATCTCACTTCGGGTCAGATATTTTCGCTGATTCATTCTGTGTACATGATTTTTTTAATTGTAAATAACGGGTTGGTTACCACCTTAGTGGCAGGTTATTATGTCAAAAATCATAAAGTTAGACAGCGGTATTTCATCCTCACGCCCCCCGGAGACTCCCGCCGTGCGGCCCCGGCCCGTCGCCGCACGCACGCACCTTATCTTCAATGAAATTCAGCGTCCCACAGAGACCATTCACCGCATCCACGATGCGCTTTTACCCTATGCCACACCCTGCAATATTCCGCCGGGCAGGCTGCTCTCTGAACGCCCGGGAGAGGAAGCGCTTATCTGGCTGGTCACCGCCGGTAGCCTCAGCATCTTCCGCGTCTATGACGACCTGAACATCGGTGTCTCTGAGGCGCCGCTGGTCACCGGTCTTCAGGAAATATTTGCCCCGTTCGGGCGTCACTACTTTCGCGTCAGCCGGGGGGCTACCCTCTCCTCCATGCCGGTATCGCTGGCCAGAGCGGTGCTGGCCGAACACCAGCTCTGGGAAGACGTCGCTCAGGTGTTTGCCTACTATATGCGCGTGATGACCTACCGGGACGAACACCTTGTCAGCAGGTCGTCCTACACCGCCATTCGCGCAAAGCTGATGGAATACATGGACCGCCGGGAGCTGCTCGTACGCAACCGTACCGGGATTGTGGCCTACATTCAGTCCACCACCCTGCTCTCCCGCAGCCTTATCTATCACGTACTCTCCGTACTGGCCCGGGGCGGCTATATCCGGATGGCCCGCGGCAAGCTGGAAGAAATTATCCACCTGCCCGAAAACTTCTAGAAAGGTCGTGACGCCGGTGGCACACCGGCATCACTGTGCACCGGCCAGTACCGGTGTTGTGCAAAACGTGCGTAAATGCAGTAACAAGGGGATGTTGCCCTCTTTTTCGCATCGCCCTGAGAGGCACAGAACATATTTCCTCCCGGCCCCCACGGTATGCTGACCGTAACGGAACCACGGAGGTCAGTATGGAAAAATCTGTGCAGGGTTTACGGTTCGACAGCGCCACCACCTTTACGGGACTGGATTTTATTGCCCGCAGCGTGGCGGTAATGAGCCACAACGGCACCCCCCTCTCTCCCGACGCCATATGCGGCAACATGACTCCTGAACAAAAGGCTATCTTCCTGTCTCGACTCGCGTTTCATCAGGACCGGCTGAAAACGCAGCCAGGAAGATAATCCCCCTCACGGCTTGTTGCTTTCAGGAACCGGAAATGCGACAGAATCTGCTGGTTGTCCTGTTTGTTCTGTCGCTGTTTGTCGCCGGAAGCGCGGCCGTCAGCTGGCAACTCTGGCATTCACTCCTGCTTTCCTCCGTCCAGGCAGCCGGCAAGTCCGTGCTGCGGATTAACGCCCTTCTCGACGAAGCGCGGCATGCCACCCGTACGGTCCTCCCCCTGACGACCGGAACCTGCACGCCGGATGCACAGCAGACCCTCAGCCGGGAGGCAGCCGTGCACCCTCATATCCGGGCGGTGCTCATTCTGAAAGGTGATACCCTGTGGTGCTCTTCCTTATATGCCAGCGCCCGGCTCACGCTGCAGACCCGTCAGCCCTCATTCTCACGGCTGGTCCTCCTGGCCGGCGATGTACTCACCCCGGATGCGCCCGTCATGCTCCTGTTCACACCGTCACCGGGCGGCGGCGTGGCCGTCAGCATCAGTGCCGTTCATCTGCAGAATGCTCTCGTTGTGCTGCCGGGTATCGCGCCGCTCCGGATTATCGCGGGTGGCAGAAGGCGTGGAAACGCAGCTTCAGGCCGGTTACCTGAACAGGAAAGGGATCCACTTTTTGCAGGGATATCTGTTCGGATGCCCTGAGCCCCTGTCCCGCCTTGTCCGTCGGATAAAAGAGGAATGTATATAGCGTCTGCCGGACAGGATGCTCAGCCCTGCGGGTATACCGCCCCGGGGACGTCACCACCGGTTGCGGTTGCTAGCGCAACAGCATGCCATAGCAGATGATTTTGGCCACCGCCTCTGTCTTATTCGATGAGTGCGTTTTTTCCGTAAAGCGTTTAATGTGGAAATTCACCGCGCTGGTTGACAGGCTGATGAGACCCGCAATCTCCTTGGCACACAGGCCATTGGCGCACAGGCTGGCGATCCGCTTCTCCTTATCACTCAGTAAAAAAATATCCGCCCCCTGGAGCTCACGAATAAAAAAATGTTTGTACGGCGTGCCGGTCATTTCCTCCGGGCAAAAAGTATACGCCACGCGGCCGCTAAAGTATTTTCCTTTAAAACAGATACGCTGAAGTCGGGGGTGCTGATACATCAACATAACTAATTCCCTCCAGTAATGTCAGATATACCCATGATAAAAAATACTGCCTGCAGCACGATTTTACCGTGCATCCGGCAGATATTCGGTTAATAAAATAATCACAAGATCCTGTGATTACTTATTATCGCACCAGTATTTCATCCTGTTCAATAACAAAATGACACAACCCGTCAATATTCACATTTAGATACAAATAAGGAAATTAGCAGACCAGCTGATAAAAATAATTATTTCATTATGAAAAATAAATCTCCAGAAAAGAACAAAATGATAACCATGGTGTAGTATCTATACTTAATAACACACGGGATAGTGGAATTATAAGAAATAGAGATTGTCGACATTTCCTCCTGGATATATCGTAAAAAGATAACAACACAGGAGGAAACTGTATTATGAAGACCACGCATGTTATTGACGTGTTACATGATCCTGAAGAGGTTTTCAGAGCACTGTGTGATACCGGGACCTGGCCTGAAATATTCCCTCCCTGTATGTACAGTCAGCTCAATTATTATATTGAAGGAAGACAAAAAATTACGCTCGCTGCGCTGGCAAACGATCGTCTTCTGTCATGGGCATCTCATCGTTGTATTGATGAAAATCAAAAAACCATCACATTCAGCCAGTTCCTGAAGCCGGATTATCTTGACCACATGCGCGGAGCCTGGACCGTGTATCCTGCTGAAAACGGCTGCCAGATTGTACTTGAACACGAATTTGCGGCCCGGGACAATTACGATTACACCACCACCGAATTTTCCGGCGCGGATGACGTCCTCGCATTTTATGAAAAGGCTACCGAAACCAACAGCATCAGAGAACTCGCGTCCCTGAAACAATATTTCGAAAGTCAGACGCTGTCTCACACCTTCTCCTGCAGCACCACAACACAGCTTCCGCCGGAATACTACTTTTCTCTGCTGAAAAAGGCGGAGCACTGGAAATATATTCTTCCTCACTGTACGGATATCAACATGCTGTATGACGACGGGGAAAACCAGGAATTTATTATGACCGTGCAGGTGGGCGCACGTACCGAAAAAATACGCTCCGTCCGGCATATCCGGGGACTCACTATTCGATATTTTCAGCCGGATCCTCCTTATCCGTTAACCCGGCATACCGGCACCTGGGTCATTAATCAGGTAAATGGTCACACGACGGTAACATCCAGCCACGCTATTACGCTGTCCCCCGATGCTATTTCCACCGGAGGCAGTGCTGATGCACTGAAATCTGTTATTGAGACGAATATCAATAACAACAGCTACCAGACGATGCTCACGCTGAATAAAACCCTGGAGGAATTAGCGGGTGAACACTAAGCGCATACTCATTACCGGCGGCAGCGGCGGAACCGGTGCCGCCATCGCTTCTGCGTTCAGCGCAGCAGGATATCAGTGTGTCCTTACCGGAAGGGATCCGGTGCGCCTGCAGGCCGTCTGCGACACCCTTAATCTCCCTGCAGAATGCAGCTTCGCCGACACAGACCTCAGCAATACAGGGGATGTGGATCGGTTTATCACCGCATGTATGCAAAAAGAGATGACCTTCGATGTGGTGATTAACTGTGCCGGGAAGGAAGGCGGTGGCAGGACAGAGGACATCAGCTATGACGGCTGGGAAGATATCCTCAGAACCAACCTCAGTTCCGTGTTTTACATCGTAAAAAATGTGCTTGATAAAAAACTGGTGAATGCCGGGGGTACCATTATCAATATCGCCAGTACTGGCGGGAAACAGGGCGTGGTGTACGGAGCCCCCTACAGTGCATCCAAGCACGGTGTCGTCGGGTTCAGCAAATCGGTCGGGCTGGAGCTCGCCAGACGCAATATGGACATCACCGTCAATGCCGTCTGCCCGGGATTTGTGGAAACCGGCATGGCCGAGCGGGTGAGAGAAAACTATGCCAGGTTACAGGGGATCCCGGCTGACGACGTGAAAAAGGGGATCGAAAATCGTATTCCGCTCGGCCGGTATATCCGTCCGGAAGAGGTGGCTGCGCTGTGCCTGTTTCTGGCCTCAGACGGGGCCCGCGGGATCACCGCACAGGCCATCAATGTCTGTGGCGGATTAGGAAATTACTGACAGGGATACTATGAAAAATATCAATGAAGTCGTCATTACCGGCATGGGCATTGTCTCACCTCTGGGAAATGATCTGAATACGTTCTGGACAAACTGTAAGGCCGGTATCAGCGGGGTGTCGGGTTTTGACCGATTCAGCGACATGGGCTTTAAATGCCGGGTTGCCGCGACGGTGAAGGATTTTACGCCGCCATCCACACGGCTCCCGTATGACGATCATATTCTGTATGCCTTGTCCGCCGCGGACGATGCACTCCGGGATGCGGAGCTGAGCTTCATGGAGACCGATATCAGCCGCACCGGTATCGCGTTTTCCACGGCCATCGCCGGCACGGCATACATGGAAAAATTCTTTATCCACACCATGCAGGCGGGGCAGGTAAAACCCTCGCTGTCACCCGCCGGGCAACGGGAATTGCTGGCGAATGCCCAGTTCAGCACGGCTGCATCCGAAATAGCCTCACGGTACGACATCAGGGGACCGGTGCTGACTCTCTCCACGGGCTGCACGGGAGGGCTGGACGCGCTCGGGGCCGCGATCGATCTGATTAAAAGCGGAGAATGTGACGTCGTCATTGCCGGCGCCACTGAAGCCCCGTTGACCCCAATAGCCTTCGCGGCATTCGATATCATCGGCGCCATGACATCGGCATACAATGACACCCCGCAGACCGCCTCCCGTCCCTATGACCGGACCCGCTCAGGCTTCGTACTGGGTGAAGGATGCGGAGTGTTTATTCTGGAAAACAAAGCACATGCCGTCAGACGTCAGGCAAAAATTTACGCCAGCCTGGTCTCAATGGCATCCACCTGTAACGCTTTTCACATGACTAATCTGGACAGTCAGGGTACAGATCTGGCCCGGGCCATGACGCTTAGCCTCAATGCGGCTGAGATCCTTCCGGAGCAGGTTGACTATATCAATGCGCACGGGAGCTCCACCCCGCAAAATGATGTTAATGAAACCAGTGCCATCAAGGCCGCGTTTGGCGATCATGCCCGCAGACTGTCCATTTCGTCTCTGAAATCCGTTGCCGGGCATGCGCTGGCCGCGGCAAACATGATTGAATCCGTCGCGGCCGTGCTGTCCGTTGCTCACCAGGAAACCACACCCTCAATGAACATCGAACACCCTGATCCGCAGTGCGATCTCCGTTACGCGGGGAACGATAAGCTCCCCGTTCATTACGCCATGAAAAATGCCAGCGGATTTTCAGGGATCCACTCGGCCATCATTCTGAAAAAGCATACGGACTGCCACCATGCTAAATAATGTCGTCATCACAGGGATTGGGTTCGTGCTGCCCGCCGGCACCGGTAACGGTGAGCAGCTTCAGGCATGCCTTGCCCGGCCGCAGGCACCAGAAACATCCGTCAGCGAAGATATCCTCAGACCGCTCATTGCCGAACGGCTCTGGGACAAAATAGATGATTTCTGCCGGTACGCACTGGCCGCTGCCACTCATGCGATGCAGCACGCCGGTGTGGTACCACAGGAAGAAGACATGACCCGCTTCGGCTGCTTTGTCGGGAATACCTTCGGGGGCTGGAAATTCACGGAACGGGAGCTGCAGAAACTGTATACGGACGGCGCACGCGCCGTCAGTCCCTACCAGGCAACCAGCTGGTTCCCGGCAGCCGTGCAGGGACAGCTCTCCCTGGCTTTCGGGATAAAGGGATTCAGTAAAACCTATATGCTGGACCGGGCATCCGCCCTGCTGAGTATTATTTGTGCAGCCGAAAAAATCGCCGACGGCACGCTGGACATGGCGCTTGCGGGTGGGGCAGAAAGCACGAATACCCTGTTCCTGCGTGAAGTCCTGTCCGGCATGAAAGGACGGACGATCGTTGCGGGCGACGATGGCAATGAGGCAGCGCTGGCCGTGTCAGAAGGCAGTGTTTTCCTGATCCTCGAAAGTGAAGAGCATGCAAGAAAACAACAGCGACGAATTTACGGACGCCTTTGCGGATCTGGTATGGCGAATTACCCCTCCCTCCCGGATACCTGCTGTGAAGACATGACAACCCTCATAAAGGTGATGGAAAAGGCGGCACTGCCGTACACCCCGGGGATGATTTACCCGGATCTTTCCGGCAACCGGCGCGCGGATCATGCTGAACGGGCAGCCATTGAATTCCTCTGGCCGGAGGCGAAGGTCAGCCATCATAAAGCCGTTACCGGCCATACTTTTGGGGCGGAAGGCGCCCTGGAGGTTGCCCTGGCCTGTACCGCTCTCTCAACTTTCCCCCCCCTTCCCGTGCTCATCAATTCCAGGGCATCAGGGGGAATGTGTGTCAGCTTACTTGTACAAAAGGAGCCATCATGAAAAGCAAGGATATCGTTCTGAACTGCCTGTCCCGGGCCTTAAAAACAGATGCGGACAGCATTCCGCTGAATGCCCGCCTGGAAACACAGCTGAATATTGATTCCACCGAGATAATTGGCGTACTGGTCGATCTTGAAAAAGCACTGTCCATCAAACTTGATGACACCTGTTTCTCACAGCTGTCAGACGTCAGCTCTCTGATAGCTCTGGTGGACAACAGGCTCAGCCAGGCGCAGGAGGCCTGAAAATGTACATGAGGTTCCATGCCCGCAGCGTTGGCGGGGCCGGTGAGACGGACAGTCTGGCATCACCTGAAGGGATGCAGGAGTATTGCCGCATGCTGCAGGGTATGGAGGCCTCCTCCCTGCTCCGGGAAGGCCGGATGCTGAGCGCCGGATTTATTCCTGCGGGCATGCTTGTTCTGAGTGACAGGCAGCCATCGCACCGGCTGGCCGGTGATGTGATATGGGCAGGCAGTCAGGTTGATTCCTTTCTGCCCCCGTCCACATCATCCGGTAATCCAGGCCGCTTTACCGTGGTGTCGGTGACCCTGGTGTCACAGGAGCATGTTGCGGCATTTCTGACACAATATTCCGCGGTAAAACATCACATGAAAACAACAGGTGGACTGATCGAACAGCGGCTGTTTATGCAGAAAAAAGCACCGCACACCGAGTTCTGCAATATCACAGTCTGGGAGACTCCTGCCGTGTTCATTCAGGCGCTTTCCGCCCGTCGTTTTAACGACAGCATGCGGGTCAGCTACGATGTCAGTGGCGCCACGCAGGTTTATTTCTTCAATCTACTCTGAATTCCGGGGCGTGTATGTTTGTTATTCAGACACATAATTTCCTGAGCCCCGTTACGCTCAGGAAAAAATTGCAGGCAGAAACCCGTATTCCCTTTGACGGGGCTGAAATTTATAAGGTTTACAAAAAAATCAACACTGCGCATTACAGTTTTATCAGTATCCGCCAGGCCGGAGAAGAACAGACCACCACAAACGATCTCCACCACTGCTTTGAAAACATCAGGACCATTAGCGGGACGCAGTCCGTCTCCCGAAGGCACAATCATCTTTATGTCATCAATCCTTACTATCTCGATACCCGGCATTATGATCATTATATCCGGATGTGGGATGAATCAGCGGCCCACATGGAAAACAAGCCTGGCTTCGTCCGTGCCCGGTTATTCAGGACCCTGAACGAGCACGATAAAATTAAACTGGTGAGCATCGCCGAATGGGAAAGTGAAGAGGCCTTTTTATCCAGATTTGATTCCGCCGCTTTCCGGGAAATTATTGCACCCTACGAAAATATCTTCGCCATTACCTTTAACAGGAAAATGGCATCATCCCTCTGATGAGGTTGTTATGTACAGAGTCATTGATTTTTTTTATACCGAAAAATGCTATCGCCACGTTAAAAGTTGCCTGAAGATCTACCGTGAAATTCTCCGGCAAAAGGGCCTGACGGATGCGCACATCTATCAGGTCAGCAGCGTTATTAACGGAGACAGTACCTGCAGTTATATCTGTGAACTGACCTGGAAAAGTCAGGCTCACTGGGAAAAAGCCCGCGATTTGCTTATCGAAAACGCGGCGCTCAGCACCCCGGTTGCCACCCTGCGCAATAAGGTCCTGTCAATGAAGGGAACCCCTCTTATCCAGGGGCAGGTGTCCTCTCCCCGCTGCCATCATAAAAAGCCGATGATACTGTTTGATGTCATCCGGGTAGCAAAGAGTCTTAATCATCGCTATACAGAAATGTGGCAACACGCCTCACGCTATATGTCATCCCGTACCGGTTACCTTTCATCAGAACTGATTGCAATGGAGTCACCGGACGACACCGCCGCCTTTGTGAATATCGCCCGCTGGGGAAATGAGTCCTGTTTTCGCGACGCCTTTAATACTCCCGATTTTATGCGCATCATTTCTGGTTTTGAGCCGTACTGCTCGCTTTACCTGTGCGAGGAAATTCATTATGACAGTTAGCTACGTGGCGGATGTGTTCAGCGTGGCCAATACGGAGGCGTTCAGTGCCCGCTGGCTGGCCAGAATACAACAGCTCCGCAGCGGCGGCCTGCTGAGCGCAGAGTTGTTTATCAAAACCGAAGATATCCGGGACAGTAGCGGCTATAACGCCCTGTCACTGATACAGGTTAATGACGCGCTGCAGCCCCGGGAGCTGCTCTGGTTTACCGATCTCAGCCTGAATGAACACACCACCCGAACCGTCTGCAGCCTCAGTACCGCCCTGAACGTCTGTAATAACGCAGACGAAACTGCAACCGTCTGGCTGGTTAACCCTTTTGAAATCACGTTAAACGAACGGCCTGCAGCGATCGCGATGTGGAATAACGCCCGCGATGCCCTTATGGATAAAACCGGTCTGATGAACGCCCGCTTATTTCAGTCGGAAATGGACTCCAGATACAATCTGTTCAATATCGCACAGTGGTCATCAGCCAGCGCGATACACAGCGCCCTGAATCATCGCGACTATTCTTCACATCGTGAAACGTCACTGCAGTACAGGCTACATCCTTCTCTGTGTGAACGAAAATACCATATTACCGGGGAGACAACGCATGAATAAGCTGGCCGTTGTTACCGGGGGAAGCCGGGGGATTGGCTATGCGATTGCCCGGGCGCTGGCCTGCGACGGGTATGACATCCTGCTGATAGCCCGGACGCCAGACCCGCTGCGTGCCGCCGCCGCCAGCCTCGCCCGGGAAGGAATAACGGTTGTTCCACTGGCCGTTGATCTGACGGACAATGATGCCGTTTGTGCGGCCTTTACATCGTGCGAGCTGCTCCGGCGCCCCGTTGATGTACTGGTGAACGCCGCCGGCGTGTTTATGTACGGTACAACAGGCCTGTCATCGCAGGACATGAGCGCATTGTTCAGGGCGAACATCATTAGCATTCACCATGTCTGCTCCCTGCTGCGCGAGCATCTGATCAGGGCCGGCAGAAGCCACATGATTAATTTGTCATCGGTGGCAGGTCTGCAGGGATTCCCGCATACGGGCGGATACTGCGCGACAAAACATGCCATTGCCGGGTACAGCCAGTCGCTGGCAGAAGAGCTCCGGCATGACAATGTGTTTGTCACCACGCTGTATCCCGACGTGGTGGATACCGACATGTCTGCAGCTGCAGATATGGATAACGCACTGATGATCCCCACCAGTGACGTAGCGAAAACCGTACAATTCATTCTGAGTCTGTCAGAAAATACGTATATCGGAGAGATGGCCCTGAGATGTGCCGGCGTATCATCTGACGCACTGAGCCGGTAATCCTCTTCCCCACGGACACCCGGAGATATATATTCCGTCCTCCGGGGTGTTTCCTTTTTCATTATAATATTTGTGAGCACTTTCAAGGAAAAATAAACAAGTCCGACCTATATTTCCCCACCAGACCGCTTAATTTCAGGAGGAAATCATGCCAGCATACCCGAACAGAGAGTACGTCAAACTGCAGACAAATATTAACCGCCAGCTCCACCGTAAATTCAAAACAATCTGTTTTCTGAACGGACTGCAGATGAACACCGTACTGACTCTGCTTATCACAGACTGGCTCGATAACAAAAGCAGACACCGGAATACTGACGAACAGGATACCTTCCAGTAGAGATATTTTTTCCGTAGCAGCAGGAATGGTATGGCGTAAAACGTAGTATAAGAGGGACGGTTATTATCGTCCCTCCCGGCCTCTGATTCAGGCGTGTTCAGAAACGCGCTTTAAGGCTTTCGCTGAGCCTCCCCCTGAACCGCCCGCTCATTTTCATTCCGGCAATAAAATTTTTACCCACCAGGCGAAGCTGGATAAGCCCGAGTATAACCTCGACCATCTGTATGCCATAAAAATACCGATCAAATTCGCCGGCACTGGCTTTATGGTCGAGAAACAACGCAGAGGGGATCATGACCACGACCCCGATAAGCATAAGTAACTGCATGCGTTTTTTCTTCAGCGTCGTTTTTCGACTGCCCTGCCCGGCCAGCACTTTTCCGGTCAGACCAGCCGCCATCATGGCCAGTATCAGAACCGGGAGCCCGGCAGTGGCGATCCTGTGTTTGACCTCTGCAATCAGCTCATGATTCTGCACGAGCTCAGAAATAAGCGTGCTGCATAAAAATGTGGTAATACAGATAACCGCAGTCACTGCGGCTATACCGTGGATAAGAAATTTAATCATCAGTTCATTCCCTGTACGAAAAAATTATATTTTTTGAAACAACAACACAGTCAGAAACACCGTCAGATGAAATTAAAGGAGCCATCTTCTGATAATTGTAAATATCTTCCTTCAGGAATAGTCAGTCAATTATTTTTGATATCAAATAAAGTTTTTAGCTCTTTTTAATTTTTAGCCCTTTTACTGCACCGTGGATGTACTCCCCCCACCCTGATACCGTATTCGGACTGGCCGGTGCATTAGCTTTAAATTAATTCTGTATGTAACAAATAAATAAAAGTCCTCTCATGGACTTTTATTTATTTTCCCTGCCATCCGTAACCGAATGCGGAAAATAAGGACATTTACGCCGCCGATGCCCCTGTATGTGCCATATTGCGGCAATAACCTGAAATAACTGCGGATCGGGGCATTACGCAAAAATGATATAGGGTTGGCGGGCCGTGTGCCCTGTCAGGGCGGCGGGCTGGCAGGCGGGTCCGACCCAGCCTGTTGCTGAACACAGACTGAACGAGTTTCTGACGGGTGATAATGATGCAGGATAATGTTTTCGCACAAAAGCAGGACGCTGAAGATTTTTGTTTCGATGAACGGGTGGCCGGTGTTTTTGATAATATGGTTGACCGCTCCGTGCCTTTCTATCAGGAGATCCAGCGGATGACCGGCGAGCTGGCCATGACAGCAGCGGTGCCGGGAAGCCACCTTTTCGATCTGGGGTGTGCAACCGGGACCACGCTGAGCCAGCTCGACGATATCCTTCCCCGGGACGTGACCTTCACCGGTGTTGACACCTCCCCTGATATGCTGGAGAAATGCCGTGAGAAATTTGAACAACGCCCCTCCGGGCGCACTGTTCACTTCCTCTGCCAGGACCTGAGTCAGGTGCAGCTACCGGTGAACACCTCGGTGGTGACACTGCTTCTGACGCTGATGTTCGTCCGTCCGGTGCACCGTCGGGCCGTGCTTTCTTCACTGTATCAGTCTCTCGCCCCACGAGGAGCGCTGATCCTGGTCGAAAAGGTGGTCTGCGATACCCCTGAGCTGAACCGCCAGTTCATTCACTATTACTACGACATGAAGCGCCGGCACGGCTACAGCGATCTGGAGATCAGTCAGAAACGCGAGGCGCTGGAGAACGTCCTGATCCCGTACAGTGAAAAGGAGAACCGGCAGATGCTGCTTGATGCAGGGTTCAGTAAGGTGGAAGTATTTTTCCGCTGGTACAACTTCTGCGGCATGGTGGCCATAAAATGATGCGCTCCCTCGGCAATATGTTGTTCCGCGTGCGCAATATCCTGTTTCCGGTTCTGTATCTGACGCTCTTCATCGGGAGGCCACCTGCCGGGGATACGCCGGCGATCGCGCTGATAGCCGGTACGCTGGTCGTGCTGTCCGGGCAGGGCATACGCATTCTGACCGTCGGGCTGGACTATATTGTTCGCGGCGGACGTCAGCGACAGGTCTATGCCAGCCGTCTGGTACAGAGCGGCCTGTTTGCCCACTGCCGCAACCCGCTGTATCTGGGGAACCTGATGATGATCGCGGGTTTCGGCATTGTGGCCGGTAACCTGCTGTACCTGACTCTCATCCTGCCGCTGTTTTTTTTCTTCTATGCCTGCATTATCGTGGCAGAAGAGCATTATCTTCAGGAGCGTTTCGGGGAGGAGTACCGGCAGTACTGCGTCCGCACTCCACGCCTGCTGCCGGAGACAACTGGTCTGGCTGGCACACTACGTGCCTTTCCCTTCAACTGGCGCCGGGTACTGGTGAAGGAATACAGCACGATATGTATCACCCTTTTACTGCTGATCCTGCTCTGGGCGCGGCAGCTGAATCATACGCTGACAGACTGGTTGATCACAGCCTGTGCAGTGGCGCTGACGCTGCTTGCCTGTGCCGGCATCCGCGCACTGAAAAAGTCAGGAAAACTCAGCGCCGGGCCTTCATCCTGACCCCTGTTCATCAGTAGCACAGGAATGCAGGGAAGGTGTACTCCCCTGTTCCGGCCGGGGAGCACTCATTCCCCCTGCAGCCTTATCCGGACAAGACTTCTGAGGTCCGTACAGGCAGTCCGCATGTTTCGCAGAATACGGACTGCGTACCGACAGACTGTCGGTACTGACTGCACAGCAGAACTACTGACTTACCGCAGTGTCTGCAGCATCGCCCTCGGCATTCTGGAGAGACTATCGCCACTTATCCGCTTCAGGTAATACCGGAGCCTCCATCTGGTTCCGGGGATTGTGCGCCCGGTAATCATTGTGTCCGTAATCAGAGCGCTGGTGTGAAATCAGGTATCTGAAAATACTCATTTCAGCCTCCGGACCGGTATTTCCCGGAAATTAATTCACGCGTTTTTCCGCAGGTGTATACAGCGCCACGTTGATACTCCATGCGCTGTTTTCCATCATCTGCAACCGGGTTATCTGATAGTACTGTATCCCTTTCAGGGATATTCGTCTCCGGGCCTCGGAGATCAGCGTTTCAGATGTCCCGGGCTGACTCGATAGCGCCAGATCGCCGGCGTGACGCCAGGCACCTGACGATATTTCCTGCGGTGTCAGCTCAGTGAGACTCTCCTGCGGTATTGCCTGCGTCACGGCCCATACAGGCAGAGACAAAATACCGGCAAGGATCGCCGCATATCGCATATTATATTGTTTCATAATGATATTCTCCAGACTGGTTTCGCATGTATACTGACTCTGAAAATATACACTCTGGAGCCGGCTCCAGAATCAAGAGAAAAGCCCTGGGTTTACACACGCAGAATAATATTTACGCCAGAATTAATAATATTTAATTTTCGCCCGTACTTCAGGCTGTTTTATTATGCAGTTCCATTCCGTCATCTGCGTATTTTACTTAACCCGACAGACTTTTTTCCCTGCCATTTATCACGACCCGCATATTCTGTAATGTCAGGTAAATAGCGTTGATTCGGGAGTCAACTCCAGAGTCGATAATATATCCTCCTGTCAATGTCATCACACGGCTGACAAAGAGGACATATGCGTAAAAATAAGCGTTCACACACACCATTCTCCGTCATAAAACGGGCTGAAACTGTTCAGACAATACCGGCTTCTCTCAGCCGAACAAAGGAGAACAACTGATGACCCCCATTCCCCTGGATTTACTTATCGCCCGGAACAGAAACTGGGCCATGCACTCCCGCCGGCACGATCCCCTGTACTTCAGGCGACATCAGGATAACCAGATGCCCCGGTGCCTGTGGATCGGCTGTGCTGACAGCCGGGTTCCTGCGGAAAGCCTGGTACAGGCCTCACCCGGTGAACTGTTTGTTCTTCGCAACGTGGCAAATCAGGTGCTCACGGATGACGATGGTATGATGAGCGGCGTGCACTATGCGCTGACCTGTCTGAATATCAGGATGGTGATCGTCTGCGGACATACCGGGTGCGGGGGGGTCGCGTATGCGGGCCAGCAGGCTGTCCTCCCGGATGACCACGGCATCGCCCCCCCCCTCCAGCGCCAGCTTGCTGCGCTGCGTGATTTTTACCGGGAGCAGCTGACGCACCATTCTGACTGGCTGAGTCTGCCTGCCGGCATACTTCAGAACACGCTGGCCGAACTCAACGTCCGCCGGCAGCTTTCACAGTTACGTCGTTCAGCATTATTTCAGGAAATCAGCCAGACGCAGACTCTTTCGCTGCATGGCTGCATTTACGATCTCGCTCAGGGGACACTCAACGTTTTGTCAGACGACACGGACGGAGAGTGCGCATGAAGCGATCATCTTATCTCCCGGCATTACGCCATGACCTGACTGCCGGGATGGTGGTTTTTCTGGTCGCCCTCCCGCTGTGCCTGGGGAGCGCCCAGGCTGTGGGCGCTCCGCCCCTGGCAGGCCTGCTGTCCGGGGTGACGGGCGGTATTCTTGTCACCCTTCTGAGCCCCTCACCGCTGTCAGTCAGCGGTCCGGCGGCTGGACTCATCTCCCTGACGCTGACGTCTGTCGCCACCCTTGGCAGCATGTCCGCCTTTCTGGCCGCGCTGATGCTGGCGGGTCTGCTTCAGTTCGGTATGGGCCTGCTCCGGGCAGGCAGGCTGGCGGGGCTGATACTCGGTACCGTCGTGCGCGGATTGCTGGCCGCTATCGGATTGATGCTCATCATCCAGCAGCTGCCGGCGGCTGTAGGGTATGTACCGGATCCTGTCGGATTTCAGGCGCTCCCGGGACATATTGTTCAGGATTTCACACCAGGGTCGGTCCTGATCGTGGCAGGCAGCCTGTTCCTGCTGCTGCTTCAGGAGATGCCGTTTTGGCAGCGCACAGGGCTGAGATATCTTCCTGCCCCCCTGCTTGTTGTGCTGTGGGGGGTAGCTGCGCTGTTTCTGTTGCCCGAAACCGGTAATCTGGCTGTGCCGCTCACACAGAGGGTTCAGCTTCCGGTGCTGTCACCGGGTAGCGGCTGGCCACTCCCCCTCCCTGACGGTTCGGCTTTTCTGCAACCTGAACTTTACCGTGTTGCCGTCAGCATAGCCCTGATCGCCAGCATCGAAACCCTGCTGAGCCTGGAGGCCACAACAAAAATTGATCCCCTGCGCCGGGCACCGCATTCAGACAGGGAACTGATGGCTCAGGGAATCGGAAATATAGTGAGCGGAGCGCTCGGGGGGCTGCCCCTGACGGCCGTGATTGTTCGCAGCTCTGCCAATATATATGCCGGCGCAAGAACGCGATTTTCAGCATTCTTCCACGGCGTTTTGCTGATGATGGCCGCCTGGTTTATGGCCCCTCTGCTGAACAACATTCCGCTGGCCTCCCTGTCTGCGATCCTGATATTTACCGGTTTCAGGCTGGCATCTCCGGCAGTGTTTATCCGCCAGTGGCGCGCAGGGCTGCGCCCGTTTATTCCTTTCTCAGTGACGGTGGCCGGCATTCTCGGCCTGGGTATGCCCGAAGGCATTGCCCTTGGAAGCCTCTGTGCACTCCTGCTCAGCGTGATGGACGCCGAAAAGCACATGCTGACGCTGACGCAAAGAGGCAATATCTGGCTCCTGCATATCCATCAGAACATCACGTTTATGAGTAAGCCCCGGTTGTGCCAGCTGCTGGATACGATCCCGGAGGGCAGCACCGTGTATATTGAACTTCCCCCGGGCGTCGCGCTGGCACCTGACCTGCTGGAAGCCATCGCAAATTTCCGGCATCAGGCCTGCAATCGTCGCCTGGACGTGATACTGCCGGATGTGATCCTGACACAACTGTCGTCACTGTCTGACACCGACCACTGAGGATCAACGAAAGAGAGTCGTTCAGTCTGGCAGACATCCTGTATAAGGCTGGCGCATTCAGCCCCGGTTTTACCCCGGGTCATACCGGCCGGCACCTGACCGGGCCTCAGGGACAACACCGGCTTTCCAGAACTGGAGCATTTACCATTCGGCATCTCGCGTCAATGCCGCTATGATGCGCCCGGGTTATTATCCCGGAAGTAACGGGCCGGGTTGTTTCATTCTTTCCCGTGTCTGTACACGGGCTTTTTCCCGGTTTCGTGCGCGTCAGCTCTGACCGCTCATCCGGACACAGGATAATAATGCCGTATTTGCTTTCCGGTCTGCGAAGATGGGTACCCCGGAGTGACCGGAGAGCAAACCCGATGACCTTCGGCTCTGCCCGGGCATTGATATATTCTTATAACAATATTTGCTGTTACCCGTAATACAATCTGCCCGACGAAAAATCGGCCCGGGTTTGTGAGGGTTTTGCTGTGCGCGCCGCCATAAGGATAATATCTGACTGACTAAAATGACCTGCCATGCTAATGCTTATTTTACTGCTGCTTGTTTCATCTGTTTTACCCGCCAGCTTTTCCGCTGAGGCCAGCCTGTTCGCGTTCACTCCGGGGGTGACAGCCGAAGCGGTACACCGTCCGGACAATGCACACACAGAACAGACGCTGCTTCACGATCGGATCATGACCGAATTCGGCACCTGGAAAGGGATCCGCTATCGACTGGGCGGAGACAGCCGTCAGGGTATCGACTGTTCCGCGTTCACCCGTCGGGTTTTTCTGCGCACCTTACATCAGACATTGCCCCGGACAGCCGGAGAGCAGAGTCATACGGGACAACGTGTCACCCGGAACAATCTGAGAGCCGGCGACCTTGTGTTTTTCAGAACACATCTCCACACCCGCCACGTCGGTATTTACGTGGGAAACGGTGATTTTATCCACGCGTCCAGCAGTCAGGGGGTGACGCTTTCTCATCTCGGTGACCGCTACTGGCAGGCGCATTACACCACGGCACGCCAGGTTTATCCTGCTCCGGATGTTCATGCCTGACCGGTTCAGACATCCCGGCTGACGGACAGAAAAACGCGCACCGGACATTCCGGTGCCGTCAGATTACTCTCCACCGGCTCTGTCAATGGCAGCCTGCAGCACCTCAGGACCCGCACCTCCGGGGATCACCGTGACTGTCCGGGCCGTCGCACCGGATGCCGCCATCACAATCAGACCGGGCGTACCCCGGAACCCCAGCGTCTGTGCAAGCCCGTCGGTCTGCGCCAGCGTGCCCAGCGTCGCGGATTTATCGCCTTTCAGTTTTCCCGCGCCTGCCGCAGCACGACGAATATCCTGTGCGGTCAGCTTTCCTTCATCGTGACCGCTGGCAAAGAGCGCGTTGTGATAGGCCAGATAAGCATCAGCCCCCTTCTGCTGCCAGATCTGCAGGCCGGTCTGTGCTGCCGTCATGGAGTTTTCCCAGCGTGAAGCAAATACAGGCCATTCTTTAAAAACATACCGGACCTGAGGGTTGTCCTTCATCAGGTTTTCAATCACCGGCGCCTGGCGGACGCAGACTGAACACTGATAGTCAAAAAATTCGACCAGGACCACTTTCGCGTCAGCCGGTCCCCGGGAAGGGGTTGATTTGTCGTTCAGCAGCTCATCCTGATGTGACAGCACGGCGGTGGTCATGGCCTGGATCTGCTGCTCCCGCTGCCAGATCTGCAGTTTTTGACTGACATCTATCAGAATTTCCGGGTGATCCATCAGATAACCTTTCGCCAATTCACCGATCCGGGCCTCCTGCTCCGGGGTAAAAACCTGAGCCGGGGCTGACGCCGGTACCGGCGTCTTTTCAGAGACTGCTGCCATCGTGGGAGCGTCTGCTGCGGTAACTGTTTTCGGCTCCGGAGCAGAAGATGCAGCCTTCTCAGCAGCAGAAGATGTCCCCTGCCCGGACAATACGGCTGATGTACTCTCGCTGGCTGAAACCTGCTGCGAGAGGAGCAGGCCGGCGAGGATCGCCGCCACAGGGGAAAATGTCAGATTCATGGTATTAGGTTCCTGCATGATGTAAAGCAAACACGGATATGTGCACACTCCGGCCTCATACAGTCTGTATATCCTGGGGCCGGCACCCTATCTGAACACGCACCGGGAGTCTTATCCACCAGAATGGCGTCCGAATCTGGAAGGTCTGGCGACATTCCTGCTGAACAGAACAATTCCATGACGGAAACCAGTCAGGCACTGTCGGCCCTGGGATCGGTCCTCCCCTCAGGATCGCCAGCGTGACGTCCACGGGCTTCTTAAATGCGGCTGGCAGGTAAACAGTTTCACTCCGTTACCACCGGTAAAACAATCTGCATGGCATCATCCCCACAAAAATGTATTCTGCCTGTCGCCGGACATCCCGGCACTTTCGGAATGACTGCCGAAGATTTCTTTTTAACGGAGCAGAAAAATGACCAAGCGACTTCACCGTGCGTTACTGGCAGCAACAATGGCACTGTCATCTGCCACCGCGTTCGCGGCGGACACATCCGCAGCCCCGGCCCCCTCTCAGGATCCGGTCGTTCAGCACCTGCAGCTCAGTGATGCGCAGGTTTCAAAAATACAGGCACTGCACCAGCAGCTCACGGATAACGTCCGGAATGTTTCCACGAAAAACGTGAAGGACGGGGCACTCATTGACGTGATCCAGTCCGGCAAATGGAACGACTCAGCCGTGAAATCCCAGCTGGAGGCTATCAGCAAGGTGGATCAGCAGGTACGTTACTATAAAGTGAAATACTACTTCGATCTCAGCCAGGTTCTGACGCCGGCACAGCGCCAGCAGGTCCGTGATGACCTGGCTCAGGCCGCCACAGAATAACCCCGTCGCCCGTCCTGAGCTGACGGGCATCGCGGATAATACCCGTGCCACCCATCGACCCGATGCTTACCCTGACGGCCATCCGCGGCATGACGGTGCCTTTCAGGGATCTTCATTACCTGCGTCCTGAACGACTGCTGGATTTTGCTGCGATCACAACCTGCACGGTCACGTCCGTCACGCCGCTTTCCATTCTGTATGCCTGCGCAGGAGTACTTCAGTGTATCCCGCTGCGCGGGATCCCCGTCGATATGAAAGGACGGGTGGTTTACCCCGTCAGCTCTCAGATGCTTCCCGCGTTGCGTGGCCGGCTAACCATGAATGCAGCAGAACACACGCTGCGTTTCTAGGGGAACCTTTGCTGGCCGGCAGGCGAACGCGTCAAGGGGATAACGCTTGCGGTTATCGCCCTGGCGTTTTCTCTGGCCCCGGCGAACGCTGGACCCGGGCGTCCTAGCCGGGTTGTCGGTGTAATGCAGGAGGGTGCAACAGAAAGCGGCGAATGACACTGCCATACACCGGTATGAGCAAGCCGGGAGTTATACAACCAGACAGGAGAACGTCAGGATCTGCACCGTCAGCCGCATACGCCTTCACCTGCTGAAAGGGGGGTAATGTGAAGTCCCCAACATCAGGCCCTGTGAAGCATCACGCACGGAAAAGAATATGGCCATTGCCCGTGTCATGGACAGGTCTGTGGAATAGCCTTCTTCTGTATACTGAAAATGAACAGCCGGAATCATTGCCCGACAGGTAGGGATGCTGGGCGCCGATGCTGTACTGGTTGATTCTCCCGCAACATTTAAGGGGTTCAGGAAACAGCGTGACATCATGACCGTTCCCCCCGACTTTTGAACTGAAAGGAAAACACCATTATTCATGCATGGCCTTTCAATAAAGAGCAGGACAGCCGGTGTTGACGCAAGGCAAGGGCAACGGTGCTTATGTGCGCATTCTGCATGAAGAGGATATTATCTGCGGCATGGCGTTGCAAAAGACACATCTTAAAAATCAGTAATATAAGGTAAAAAGTATAAAAATAGATAAATACTCAGTTACATTTTAGACGTAACAGTATTAATACACCTGCTATTCAGCGGTCTTACCAGAACTAAAACGCAGCCGAACGTATCTTCTCTCATTTTTCCTCGTCAGCACACTGTACCGAAGACGGTGATCCACGGCGAAAGCTCCCGGCCTCTTTCACCACCCTGCGTGATATGTGCCTGCCAGGAGATTCAGCGGGCAGTCTGCTGACCGGCAGATAACCACTACAGGGAGAAACCACCACAGCCCCCGGCTGTGACAGGAAAAATGCCCGGAACAACCACTGCAGAGAGTAAAAGAAGAAATAACAGATACGCTCAGTGCTGCATGTTCACGGATCAGGGCTTTGTACGCCAGTTGGAAAGCTGGATGGTAATCACTCGCCCCCGCCGACGGGAGTCACTGTGGACTGTCACGGATGAAATGATACACAACTGGTTTAAACAGGCTACAAACGTGCTGAAGCAGACGGAGTACATTTTTCAATACCGGTCACACCACATATTTTCCGGCACAGCTACATCATGCACATGCTCTATCACTGGCAGCCGCGGAAAGTGATTCAGGCTCTGGCCGGGCGCAAAGATCCGTGTTCGATGGAGGTTTATACCCGGGTGTTTGCGCTTGACATGACTACCACGCTGGCTGTGCGAGCGTGATGCTGCTGAGATTTTACGGGCACTACCGCCACTGAAATGACCTTAATATCCACAACAATGAAATAAGCTATGGGAAGCAGCACGCCCAAGACATAAACTACAGTGAGTAACATAATCTATAGGGAGTAAAATTATCCTGAAAATCCTCAGTCGCTGCGAGCTAATAATGCTCAGACCGGAGATAAGAGCTTTCTGATAAGTGTTACAAACTTACTGGCAGGAGATGCCTCACCACAGCTTATATCAACTATAGTGAGCAAGTTGCTCTCCGGAGCCATTAATATATGGCAACAATAACATTACTCACTACAGTTCATATTCAGGATGTTTTGAACAGTTTCTCCAGATCATCAAGCGTGATACCCAGCTTTTCCAGGACAGCAAGTTTTTCAGCCATTTCCGGACTGACATCCCGCTTCGCCGCTGGCAGCTTCGGATTCTCCGCACTTCCATCATTGGGTGACTTCAGCTTGGGCCGCCGGTAATGGATACAGAAAAGCTTTGTCCGTCCACGCTGGATCTCCAGGTATCCTATGTCACGCAGCTGCTCCATGGCACGCCTTACCGTCTGGTTCTGGGAAAAAACCGGTGATTTTAGGTTCAGGCGGGTCCGGAGGCGCGCCAGCGAGATGGGAGCCGGATCCCGCGGAAGACTCTCTATAAAGGTGTAGAGGGCCTGAGCGGATTCCCTCCGCTTAAGGGCGTTGATAGCCTTGAGCTGCAGAAGTACTTTGCGGTCAAACTGATAAAGCTCAAATAAACGCGGATCTGCCTGTAACTGAACCATGTCTTTCTCAGTATCGTAGTAGGCAGACTGGACCAGATGAGTGATGTACTCTTTGGTGTACTTCTCGGTAGTGCGGGAAAAGGAAATCACGGTGCCCGCAATACGCTTAAGCGAGGGACTGATGCGTTCCCTAAGTTTGCGGGATGACTGGCTTGAAGGGATACCACACAGTTTAGCGAACTCGACAAACGGAAGCTCTACTTTATCCCCGATAACCTTATGCCGGGCAAAGGAATGGACGATCCCGACCCAAGTTTTGAAATCGTTATCCATATCAAGCCGTGGGCCGGTGATCTCGACCTTATCAAAGCCTTCAGCTCTGGCAAGGGAAAGGCGCGTCAGCTCTTCGGTAGCGTCGGTACGGGAAAGCGTATTCTTTTTACTGTTTTTCAGAGACTTGAGGGTAGGAACAAAAACACCAAGCCGCATCAGTGCCACAGGCTGTACCGTGTTGCTACCATTAGGCGTAAGGTTAACTATTTCGCCAGAGGACTTATCCACCTCTTCAAACAGATTTTTTATGTCCAGATTGTCCTTGTCCAGATAGCCTCCGAGCGGTGGAAAAGTAAAGAATAAGAATGATGATTGCTGACCTGTATTAGCCTGTAAGGCCCGATACAGGTGCCTTCATCTTAAACACAACCCTGGGTAAATTTCTGAGCTTCGTACTTACTGTAGTTTATATTCCAGACTCATTACAGTATATCCTTTGCATGATACAGTTTATTGTATACCAGTTACAGCTTATGATAATCCTGCTACAGCTTATGTGATCATTCCCCTGGAACAGAGCTGACGCGTTCCACAGCGATCCGGGGATCTTCTCTGGATCTTAAAAGGATCGCTTTAAGGATCTTATTACTGGATCGAAGAACTGTATATGTGGATAACCCGCTGAAGTAAAATCGATAAAATATACATTCCCAGTTATCAGACACCAGCGCGTACCAGCCCATTTACGCAATGGTGATATTGCGCTTCCTCGCCAGTTCGCTCGCACAGCTCGGTCACATGGCTGCGGCGAGCACTATCTTCGACGGTGCAAAAGTTGTTACTGCACCGCAGCATCAGCGCCTGGCGGGGATGCGTCGTGAACACTTTCAACCGAACCATTTTTGCGGCCCCGCCCGGTATTATTGTACATGCCATAATGCTGGCAGAGGGCTTCCTGCAAGCCTTCAGCCAAGGCGGAAGTGGTACAGCTTATGCGTCAATAACCTGCCCGTTGATGGCGACAACTACACCTTTCAGCTCAGTAAAGTCCGACAGGCCGTGCAGACCTAGTTGATGAAGTTGCCGAAACATCACTTCCTGCTCGGCACCATACTGCAGCTTCCACTCGCGGACCCGCCGCTGCATAGTCCTGCGGAGGCTGCTGGGATACTGACCGGGATATTTATCCTGCAGCATTTCCAGCAGGGTCGTGGGTATCAAAGCGAGCCTTACCTTCAACAGGAGAACAAGCTCGTTGTCCTAGACAGCCTTTTCGCGTCCGCCGGTTTTTGACCACTGATCATTTTCGATTCTGCGGCCTGAGCGAACAGAGATACAGGCCCTCATGGCCGAGATATGCTGGGTTACACTTTTTTTACGCTGAGTCATATAATAACTGACCTGATGAGTATTGAGTGTCACATCATTTCCTGTGGGATCATGCACTCGATGCTCAGATTACAAAAAACGGCCAGAATAATCAGCGCCAGCCGGGTAAGAAGATGCAGTTCTTCCATTCCTTCAACCTGTAGTATCTGTTGCTAGACTATACGGCAGTTATCTTCTCTCTTATAATTTTTACCTCGCTCCAGTAAGTCCAACAGTCTCTGAGCAGGGTTATCAATCTTCAGTTCCGTCACTGTTATCAATTCCCCAATATATTCAGTTACCTATTTTACCCAGTATTCCAGCATCAGACCCGGCACCCGCTCAAATTCCCGCACATTGTTCGTCACCAGCACGGCACCGGCGGCGATGGCATGCCCGGCAATAGCCGTGTCGTTCGGGCCGATCGGCGTGCCGGTCATGCGCAGCGCCACCTTAATCTCCGTGGTCGCATCCACCGCGGCGCGATCCCAGGGCAGGACGGCATCGAGTCGCTCACAGAATGCATCAACCAGCTGCTGCGTTGCAGGCCCCTCAGCCCGGGCGGCCAGCAAAATCTCAGACCAGGTGATGGCCGAGACCACGATACGGTGACCGCGCAGCACCGCCTGCTCCAGGCGCTTCAGCACCGCTTCCGGCTGCTCGCGCATGATGAAAGAGCAGATATTCGTGTCGAGCATATACATTTTGTTCACAGGTTAACCCGTCCTTCGTCGCTGACAACGTCCTCGCGCTCCGCCATAAAGTCCGAATCGGCTTTTTCGAGTTCCAGGAATGAGCCCCAGGTCGGCCGGACGGGGCGCAGGATGATACTGTCCCCTTCCCGGACGATCTCCAGCTCGCTCACCCCCTCAAAATCCAGATCGCGGGGCAGACGGATGGCGCGGTTGTTGCCGTTTTTAAATATCGATACGGTTCTCATTATTTCCTCCTGG
>Ga0153917_1000292_pt1 | contig 39039 bp, 59 predicted proteins | sample TSFL001MetaG_FD_104695 | JGI IMG/M metagenome (GOLD analysis project Ga0153917, IMG submission 104695) | Attine ant fungus gardens microbial communities from Florida, USA - TSFL001 MetaG | ecosystem: Host-associated > Fungi > Mycelium > Unclassified | place: USA: Florida, Paynes Creek Historic... | reverse complement strand
CTTTACAGAGCTAAATGATCCAATTGATCAATATGAAAGGTTCTCTAATCAAATTAAAGAAAAAGAGTTAGGTAATGAGGAAGCTAATGAAATGGATATTGATTATGTAGAAGCTCTAGAGTATGGTATGCCACCAGCTGGTGGTATGGGTATGGGTATTGACAGACTAGTTATGTTAATAACTGGGCAAGAGAGTATTAGAGAAGTTATTCTATTCCCACATATGAAAAATAAATAGGAATATTATAATTTATTCCAAATTGAAAAAACACGTCAAAGCATAGATTTATGATTTGGCGTGTTTTTATATTATAGTATTTATTAAAAGGTACTTTCCAGCAATGTCATATTTACAAACAAATTACATCATTTAACAATTTTATTGACGAGTTAACGATAATGTGTTAATCTATTATCGAGGAGAAGATGAATTGACAAAACAAAATAGTTTTTCATCTTATGCCCACCAGCATTTAATTTGTTATTCTAGAAAGTTAGAATAGTAACTTTTTGAAATTACCGCTTAGAGATGATGGTAAGTGAACAGGGTAGTTGGGGATAACTAATTAGAGAAATATCAAAAGAAAGGGGGTGGCTAAATTGGAAAACAAAAATGCTCAATATATGGACTAATATATACTGAGCAAAGGAATAAATAATATAATTCTTTAACCAAAATAATTATACCATATTTATTTCTTGTAAATAAAAAAAATGGCTCTAAAATGTGAATTATAACCATTTTTTAATCCTTTTAACTCCCATCACCGAAAATATCTGTTATTTGTTGCCGTTTATCAGGGTAAAGGTGACCATAAGTGCCTATAGTCATTCCGATTTCAGTATGACCTACCATTTTAGATATAGTATATATATCTGCCCCTTTATTTATTAACATAGCAACGTAGCTGTGTCTGAAATCATGTAATCTTATAACAGGTACATTGGCAAGTTGTGCATATTTTTTTATAAAGTATCCCATATTACCTTGATGTTTGGTGAATATTAATCCACTCCCACTCCCTAAATCTAACCATTTAGGGAGAGGTACGATCCTTTTAGAGCTGTCTGTTTTAAATTTGGTAGATAAATAGAATCCTCTTTCTGGGATATATTTTAATGTATTTGACAAATATAAGTTAGTACCTCTGACATCATTGTAAGATAGTCCAAAAATCTCTCCTTTACGGAGTCCAGTATAAAACAGTGTAGTAAATAACAATTTAAAATAGTCATCATCCACAACGCTAATAAAAGTTCGGAATTGCTCCTCCGTCCAAAATGATAGCTCTTTTTTTTGTTTAGGTATTTTATCTATATAATTAAAAGGGTTGTCTTGTAAGATTTTCTTTTTGAGGCACCAATTAAAAAATGCATTTAAATAGGAGAGTATAACTCTTACCGTCCCTGAGGATAAAGTTTTAGATAAGTCCTCCTGAAATTTTAAAATATCCGTTTCATTTATTTTTTTTATTTTAATTTCCTCAAAATTTCTATACCTTTTTCTATATGTATTTTTTTTCGCTTCTAAAGTAGTATCGCTTTGGCCTTTTTTTTTGCAATCTATTAGGTATAATTCATAAGCTTCGCTAAATAACATCGAATTACCATCGAAAACTTTTTTTTGCCCTAATGTTAACTCTGCAACTTTCTTTCGTCCCTCTTTAATTGACTTAGCATTAACCGTTGTCCTAATTCGAGTCCCATCTGCTCTATAGCCTAAATTAACGTCAAATATATATCTCTTTTCGCCATTTTTTAATGTCTTAGTTTTGTATTCTTTTGCCATGTGTTAATTGCTCCTTTATATTAATTATGGTATAATAGAGCACGATAAAAGGAATTGACCGAGAATCAATCTTTATCATGCAAGTGTATTGCAAGTACACTTTTAGATCACTGTTGCCAGCAGTGGTCTTTTTTTATTTATAATTTTAACAATTCTTTCTTTTTTAATTCGAATTCTTCCTGAGTGATTACATTATCATCGTATAGTTTTTTAAACTGTCTTAATTCACTTTCGATAGATGTTTTAACATCACCGTTCCCTAATTTTTTATCTTTTACTTCAATTAGTATTTTGTGTATGATGTCGTTAATATTTTCAGCTTGTTTTTTATCTACCTTGACACTAAATACTTCTTTTATTGTATCAAAGGTAATTAATCCAAAAAGTATATCAGATTTAAATGTGATGTCATTTAAATTTTCAAGAAGCACCGTCTGGAAACTTTCCCCAATAAGTTTTTTTTGAGCTATAATAATTCTTTTATTAGTTACCGCAAATGCAAAGTTACCATTATGTTTCATGGCGCTTATATAATTATGTAAACCGACAAAACAAGTCAAAACCTCTTCTTCCTCGCCTAAAGAATTGGCAATCAATCTAAAATGTTTTATGGTCCAAAACTTCGTGAAACCTGTTCCGAGTTTGTTTGTTATAACATGATTTATCATTTCTTCTGCTGTTTTCATTTTTCCCTCTTTCCCCATACTTTCTTTTTTTATATAAACACTATATAAGTGTGTTTATCTATTTCTTTCTTTTTTTATTGTATCTTGCGTGCTCTTTAATATATTATTTACAAGCTTAACAACGTCATCAACCGTTTTATTACTAAGATCTAGTTCCAAAAAAAACTTTACCTCATAATCTTTAATAAAAGTAATAGCATCAACTATATTGTCAAATGGTTTTAAATTAAGGATATCGTCTTTTATTTTTTCAGGAGTAGTGCCAACTTTGGCTAAATCATCCTCTTGTATTTTTGTCCCTTGTTCCAGATCTTCCCAACCCATTAAGTACGTAGGGGTTGTTTTTAATATTTCTGAATAAAGGCACATACTATCATAAGGTATGTTTTTGATAGCTCCGCTTTCATATCTTTGCGCTGTAGCTTCACTTACACCGAGTTTTTCTGCAACCTCAATTAATGTGAGCCCTAATTCTTTTCTTCTTTTCTTTATTCTTTCGTTCCAAACTGCCATCGTTATCACTTCCTTATATTGGTAACAATATCATAATATTACTATTAATGCAATAAAAACTTACGCAAAACGCTTAATTAACTGTGCTTAATAACAATAAACTTACGCAATTTGCAATTTAGTGTTGACATTGTACCACTTGGATGATACTATTAACTTGCGGATAACGTAAGAAAGGAGTGATTAAATGACGTACAAAGTAGATCTGATCAAGCTTAAAAAATTAATGATTGAGAATGATTTAGAAAAAATTAGTAAGCTATCCGTCAAGTCAGGTATAGATAGAAATACCTTATCTAAGGTACTTAAAGGAAAAATACGACCAACCTCATCTGTTATGGATAAACTTGCTAAAGCGTTAAATATTCCAACTCAAGATATCGGTCCTATATTTTTTTGCAAAGACCTTGCGTATTACGTAAGTACGACCGTAAGTTATGAGAGGGAGGCACAAAATGTTAAACGCGAAAGCTCTACAGCGACTGTTTCCTTTTAGCTCAAAAGAATTTATTTATAAAACTATAAAAAGGTTAAAAACAAAGCACAAATTAACATATGACGAGAGCTTATTACCGTTACACGTTGTTAAGGAGGAATTTAATCTATCACAAGATGATGTGGATGCGTTGTTAAAAAAAAGATAGTACCAATATATTTATTTAAAGGTGGTTCTCGGACTGCCTACATAGAATGATATTTAAAGAAAGGAGAAAAGGATGACGATATTATTAATTATTTTAACATTGTTGTTGATATGGAAAACCTTCCAATCTTGGTTATTTGGAAGATTGTTGAGGGAAATAAAAAAAATTGCTTTAAAACAGTACAACTGGGAAATTGATAGTGACACAGTTGATAATCTTGTTAAAACAATTTTAAAGAGGTAGTTCGTATGAAACAAAAAGATAAAACTACCATGGTGAGTATATTGTTAACGCTAATAATAATGTTTGTATTTGAAAGAAACGCACTAATATCATTATATGAAAGAAAAGTGTTACTTTCATTAACATTCTTATGTATTAAAAATATTCTTGATTAATTCATAAATGAAGTCTTTAACTTCAGAAGAATACACAGCAAGGATCCAAGAAAGTAAACTAAAAATTCTGCTTGGGAATGTTGATAAATCAATACCGAAGTAGTTCAGAATTTTAGCAGGGGTTAAAAATGTATCTCTAAATGCATACTTAGGGTTAAAAACTCTATTTAATCTGTTTATTAAAATATCATATTCAGTTAACAGGTCATTATATATATCATAAGCACTTCTTAAATTAGTTGAATTAGAGGCGCTATATTCTAAGCGACTAGTAAACCATGAGGATGTAAATTCATCAATTTTATCCATTAAAGGAATTAGTTTCCTTACGTCATTACTATGTTTTTCATAAAGACTTGTGTCTAGAATATAACCTCTGTTAGACCTTATGTCCTCTATTGCTTTTTCAACGCTACTACAAACTGCACCAATTTCATTTAATAGATTGCTTAATCGGTTTATTTTTATGATGTGTGTTGCAACATTCTTGCTGTAATAAAAGACAAATAATATAAAAATAGTTGTTACGTAATACCACATTATTTTTTCCACCTCACTTTCGTTATAAATTTCTTTCTCTCAAAAATAATTATAACAGAGGTGACAATTTACGACAAATCAGAAAGGAGAGACCTTATGCCCGCATTAATTATATCTATAGTCGCATTAGTAGTAGCAATAGCAGACTTAGCGTATTGGTTATTTAAAGATTAAAAAAGGAGAACATTATGAAATACACATTAGAGGATTTTAAAAATAAAAAAATTGCAGTATGGGTAGAAAATGAAGAGGAGTATCGTAAGTTTTGTGAGTTTGCAAAGGGTTTAAAGTGGAACGATGGAGATCTTATACAAAATTACATACCACAAACACCTTGTGAAATAGCTTTTGGTTTTATGAGTGAGTTTGGATTATCACTTAGCCATAGTAGACGAGGACGCTCTCACGATCGTCCAGGTAAATATAAATCAGTAACAATTGACGAGTTAAAAATAAAACAAACAAAACCTAAAATAAAAGAAATAAGACACTTTAACAGTTTTAGGCTGGATTTGCCACACGGAATTTTTCGAATCGACAATGTTGATGTTTCTACGGGAACAATCAAGGAATTTAAACTGGAATTTAAAGATGGTCGTTGGACTATGGACTATAAAATAGGGATTGTTGGTTCTTGTGAGACAAAAAAATCACCTACGCCAATAGGTGACTAAGAAAAAATATCAAATTAATTATACATCACAAAAAAGGAGATGTCAAAAATGAGGGAGTTAATCAAGCAATGGCACTTGGAGATTATTCTTGTAATTATTGTCTTATCAGTCATATCAATAGTTAGGTATGAGGCTAGGATTACTAATATATTATCCAATTACCAAATGTGCCAGTCAAATGTGCAGGAAATAAAAGATTTGTATAACAGTAAAACTAATTAAAGGAGAATATCATGTCATCAATAACATACGAGGAATTTAAAGAAAAAATGGAAAAAATAATTAAAAAAAGGCTGAAGGAGCTTTTGTTTGAAGTAGGGCCACTTGTTTCAATGATTATGACAAATGAATTCGAGCAATTTTCCAAACAAATTGATAAAGAAATTTTCAATAAAGGAAGTGGTTGTGAGTGCAAATGCCAGAAGTACAATTAAAAGAAGTACAGGATCGTATCTGTTGTTTAAAAAATATGATTTTGGTAGTTGAATTTAAAGATAGTTTAGACAGTGAAGATTACGAGATTTTGGCAAATCTAAATAAAGAATTGCGGGAATTAGAGGGTCAGCTGAATGATTACAATAACCTGTTTGGAAATTGTCAGATTACAAATATAAAAGATAATCAACATTGGCACACGTTAAGGTCTAAAGGTATAGGTGGTAGTGATGTAGCTACTATATTAAATATTAGTAAATATAAAACACCGCATCAATTATACCTCGAAAAAACTGGCCAAGTTAAGCCTGAGCAAGTGGATAACGAGGCGATACGTAAAGGTAATAGGTTAGAGGCACCAATGCTAGAAATGTTTAAACAATTGTACATAGATAAATATGATGTTATTGATACAAAGGACATCAGCTTAGCAAGCAAAAAATATCCATATATGCGAGCTAACTTGGATGGTGCATTAGTGGAAAAAGCTACAGGTAGAATAGGTATTTATGAAGGAAAGACAACGACAATCCATCACATGAACATGTTAGGGGATTGGAAAAATGACACATTGCCAAATCAATATTACTGTCAGTGTCTACATTATCTTAATGTAACTGGATTTGATTTTGTTGTTGTATTTGCACTGTTAGATTTCCCCTGGAAGAGTGATCTTGGTCAGCAAGAAACAAGAGTGGTATTAATCAATAGAGATGATGTTGTGCAAGATTTAGAGCACATTGAAAAAAAAGAAATAGAATTTTGGGATATGGTCTGCAATAAAAAAGAGCCCATATTTCTAAGCAAAAAAATAACAATATAGGAGGTGTGGATTTGTGAACAATCTACAAATATTTAAATTTGAAAACAATGAAGTTCGTTCATTGATTATAGATGACGAACCATATTTTATTGGTAAAGATGTAGCAGATGTACTGGGATATTCAAATACTAAAGACGCAATCAATAAGCATGTCGATGAGGATGATAGACGAGTAATTCAAAGGTCGCAAAACACGACTTTAGAAATCCCTAATAGAGGTTTAACAATTATTAACGAGTCAGGATTATACAGCTTAATATTATCTAGCAAATTACCTAATGCTAAAAAATTTAAGAGGTGGGTGACAAGCGAGGTATTACCATCTATCCGTAAAACTGGTGGATACCAAGTGCCTCAAGACCCAATGAAAGTTCTGGAGCTAATGTTCCAAGCACAAAAAAATACAAGTAAGAAAGTTGAGGTTATCGAGACTGATGTAAGAGACCTAAAGGAAAATGTATTTTTATCCCCTAGTCAATACGGTTACCTAAATAAATTGGTAGGTAACAGAGTAAACGAGGTAAGAGAGGTCCATGATATCCATTTTTCTAAAAAACAGATTGGTGAACTATACCGTGCTATTAGCCGTGACCTAAACGATTACATCGGCATTAAAACACGTAATCAATGTAGGATTAAGGACTTTGATAGGGCTACTGACTTTGTGCAAAACTGGGAGCCTAGCTATAAAGACTTGATAAAAATAAGGGAACTTGAGGAGGTAATGTTTTGATGAAAGATATTAATAAGCAACCTTTAGAGGTTGGTGATGTAGTCATATTATTAGATTGTCCAGAGGCTAAAAAGTATCCGTTTGAATTCTGGGTCGTTGAAGAAGAAAGGATTATAGGTACACGTGCACGCACAAAAATAAAAGGTGTATTTTCCGGCAAAACTAGCATCTTTGCATCGGAAAAATTAAAAAAAGTTGATGTACACAAAACAGGAATGGAGGTAGTTGTATAATGACGGATTTACAAAATAAGTTTTTAGGAGGTTACGTAGGTGTAATCATTACTAGAAAAGATGACTTTGAAAAGCTGTGCTTATGGATGAACGAGAATAATTTATTTTTACTAGATGGGACAGCAGCCGGAAACATGAGGTATCCAGTAGATGAAAAAAAGGTGGCATCATTTGTCATCTACAGAAACGACGATAGTTGTATTTACTGGACATTGCTAACGGACATAGACAGGCAAAAATATACATTGGTAGATATTGTTGCATTTATGGGTGATGTGGTTGATGCAGAAACTACGACAGTAGAAGAAAGCATTGTAACAAATGCAGAGGATATGCCAGAATTTGAGGTCAAATCTATTGAGCCTGCAAAAGTCAACAGTAACGTAGCCTTAATCAAGGACCAGGTAATCCCATTTATATTAAAGTATAAAGACACAGTAGTAACAGCTGATAATTATAAAGATATAAAAAAATTAGTTACTCGCTTAAATAAAAGTAGTGAGAGTATCAATCGATATAAAATAGATGTAAAAAAAGCAGCTAACAAAGAGGTTGATATCTTTGTCAATGACGTGGCCGAAATTTTAAAAGCCTTTACTACTACTGTCACAACGCTAAAAGACCAGATATCAAAATTTGAAAATGATGAAAAAGAGGAACGTAAAAAGAAAAAACTAGCAGTAATCGAGCAGTTAAAAACTGTGCTAATCGAACAAAATCACCTTAGAAAAGAGTTTGCAGACCAATTCGAGTACAACGATGCTTGGTCAAATTCTTCTTGCACGGAGAAACGTTTTCGAGAAGAGGCAAATGCTTTGTTTCATGCTTTGATTGAGAAACAAAAGAACTATGATGAGGCAATTAAAACCATAGAGCAAATGATAGCTACACATAAATTACCTGATGGCTTAATGATTAACAGCCGATACATACAGCAATACAAAAATGGTAAAGAGTTAGCTGACATTGTTACCATGATAGCGGAGGATGCGGAACAAATAAAAGCATCATTAGATAAACAAAAGGCTCAAGCAGTAGATGAAGCACGTGAAACAATAAAAAAAGAGGTGCTAGAAGAACAAACGGCGCAGGCAATAGATAATATACCATCTAGCGAAAACGTTGCACAGACCCAAGGAAGCGACCAAGTGTTGCACGCTGATGATAAGACTGGCGAAATATACGCTCGCACATCCGAAAAGATGATATGTATTGACATTCAAAAATGCCCAGACAATATTCCAGAAGATAGGATTTTTAAATACGAGTATACGTTTGAGGGTAACTTTAAAGCGATTAAAACATTCAGCTTATTTTTAAAAGTCTTAGAAAAAATCAATCCATCCTTTAAATATAAAGGTGACATGGTAAATGATAATCGTGAATGATATAGATTTTACATTTTGGACGTGCGAAGCGCAATGCGATAAATGCAGGGCGAGTATGACAGTTGACAGTACCAATTATACAGACATCAAAGAGCAGCTAAGGAATGCAGGATGGATCATCAAATATATTGATGGAGATTGGTACGAGTTTTGCAGCATAAAATGCATGAAAGAATTTATAAATAACAATTAGGAGGATATACATATGGCAGTATCAAATCAAATAACACAACAGGGTAAAAGTTCAACATTTAGTGGATTTATGACATCCCCTACGGTAATAAACAAAGTAAATGACATGGTAGGAGGTAAAGATGGTCAAAGATTTATTACATCTATCATCAGTGCTGTATCAGCAAATAATGCATTAAGTCAGTGTGATTTTAGTTCAATTTTATCGAGTGCCATGCTAGGGGAGAGCTTAAAACTATCTCCTAGTCCGCAGCTAGGACAATACTACATGGTTCCTTATAGTAATAAGGCCCAGTTTCAGCTAGGATACAAAGGTTATATACAATTAGCCATCCGCAGTGGACAGTACAAGAAATTAAATGTAGTGGCCATCAAAGAGGGGGAATTAATCAGATATGATCCATTAAATGAAGAAATTGAAGTGGCACTTATGGACAATGAACTAGAACGTGAACAGGCTAAAACAATAGGGTATTATGCAATGTTTGAGTATGTATCTGGATTCCGTAAAACGATGTACTGGTCTCGAGAAAAGATGGAGATACATGCTAAAACATACTCCAAGGCCTACAATAGTCCTAGTAGCTTTTGGCGAAAAGACTTTGATGCAATGGCGTATAAGACAATGCTTAGACAGCTAATCTCTAAATGGGGAATTATGTCAATTGATATGCAAAACGCTTACCAAAGCGACATGGCAGTAATTAATGAGGATGGCAGCAAAGATTACATAGATAGCACTAGCGATTTATCGGTAGATATATCAAATGCAACTGATACATTAAACACAGAAACAAAAACAGAGGTACAAACGGATTACAATCCAATGGCTTAGTAAAGGGTAGGAAAAATGGCAGAAGAAAAAGAAAAGGTAGGGTATGTAAAAGTGTTTAGAAAAATTGAAGATTGGAAGTATTTCAACAATCCCTATGTTTTGCAAGTATTTCTCTTCTGCCTGCTTAATGCAGAAAAAGATTATACTAGAGACAAACGTAGAGATATTGATGAGGGCACCTTTACAATCACTATTGTGGAAATGGCCAAAATCTTAAAAAGAGGAAGGCCTAAAATATATGAATGTCTGAATATCCTAAAAAACGACGGAGTTATTAAAACTGAAAAAGATGGAAAAAATACAACTATAAGGGTACTTAACTATTCAAAATATCAAGATAATTTTGGCGAAAAAATCTTTGAAAAATCAAAGTGAAGTGTAACCAGTAATTACACTAACTGTAACCAGTAATTACACTAACTGTAACCAGTAATTACACTAACTGTAATTGTCAGTTACACTCTTACTATATATCAAGAATACTAAGAATATAAAGAATATAAAGAATAGACTTACTCACCAAATTTCCACATTAGATTAGTATGTGTATGAGGCAGATTTCAACAGGTGGAAAAATAAACGAAAGTTTGAAATTCGGGGGAGGTAACTAATTTTGAATAAATCGGAAATTCGGGAAATCCTGAATACCATTAAAAATTTACATCCACAAAGTAAATTACAAATTGACACAAAGACTATCGATGCTTGGTTGGACATGTTAAACGAGTACGATAAAGACAGTGTTCTTGTTGCTATTAAAAATTTAACAAAATCGCAATCCTACATCCCAACTATATCAATGATCCTTGATGAGCTCCGTACTGACTTTGATGTCCGTATGTTTCGCAATAGTGATTCGTATCATGTATGGGTGAGGTTTCAGGGCAAGGAGGTATTTCCTTTTACGTTTACGGATAAGGACATGGCCAATGAATTACTGTCTTTTCTCAAAACTAAACCAGACATTGAAGAGGTCAGAGGAATGCACCAACAATTACATATGGATCGTAATAGTCACGAAGTCGTTAGATACAGCAAAAGATTTAGAGTGATGATGACCGATAGTGAATACAAGGAAGCTAAATTAAACGAATGGAGACATAAACAAAAATGAAAATAACTAAAGAGGAGAAACATTTATATAATTTTTTAAAGATAGCATACACAGTATTTTCAAAGTCTGGTGGGAGGACAAGCCTTTTTGCAGATAGTGGTAGATTATTTTTCGCAGCAGGACACTACGCAGGTATATTTAAGTATGAAACGGAGCTTATCGCAGATGGTTATAATTTTGCAAATACATTTTATGACATCAAATTGAATCCTGATAGCAGCTATTACCTGCAAGAATTTAAAACAGACCAACCATTGGCAGAGGCGGAAAAAAGAGAATTAGTTAGTTTTTTGTACATATGCGAAAGATCAACTAATTACAAGCTAGAGTTATCAAAAGAGGATGGATTAAAAATAGCTAAAATCGTGGCCGAAGCAGGGTTGTGGATGATGGATGATGATGTTAAGTATCTTAAACAATATGCCAATGTCGAAATTCACACGCTCGATTCTTACCTAGTGGCAAAAAATGTTGATGTAGCGGAAGACGGTAGGGTTAAGGTGTTTGTGGATTTGATTTTTAACACAGAGCATAATCCAATAGCTACATCAGTGCAAAAGCGTATGGATTTACCTGAGGCACAAGAGGATGAGGAGTACATGGATGAGTTGTTAACAGACACGGTCGAGGAAGTAGCAGCAGAAGTCGAAGAGGTAGAAGAATATGATCCAATGCAAGTTTGATGATATCGATTTACAAACAGTTAGATTTTTTGTACCAGGTAAAATACATGGTAAAGGTCGCCCAAGATTTACGAGGGTCGGAAAATACGTAAGAACATATACCCCAGAAGAAACGGTGAATTATGAAAAAAAAATACAACGTGAATATATACGAGTAAGTAATTATAAGTCAAATAAAGCAATAAGGCTTAGATTGTCATTATACCGTGAACACCCAAAAAGCATGAGTGCATTTAAAAAAGAACTGACATTCCTGAGAGAGCTATTTCCCACTGTTAAACCAGATGTTGATAATGTGCTAAAAGTAGTGTTGGATTCGCTCAACAACTTAGCATATGAGGATGATAATCAAGTCGTAGAGTTTGTTGTTGTAAAAACTTACGGGAAGCAAGAAGGATTGCACATAACCCTCGAAGAAATTGGGCTACGTGAACAAGCAAAAATAACAAAGGAGGGCATTATAAATGAGTATTGATTTGTTTGGGTTGTTAGAGCCCGAAAAAAAAGAAGAACCAAAAAAAGAAAAAAAGCCAAAATCGGCTGATACAAAAGCGAAATCAGAAAAGACAAGCAACAATACCAAAACAGTAGAAACGTCTCAGAATGAGAAGAAAACCCCAAGTAAAAAGAAAACTACGAAGCCAAAAGAAATTAAATTTACATATCCTTTTAATTTTTATACCGAGGGTCGTGAGATTGATATTACTAATTATGGGTTTGTTGATGGCCAAGAATACGCAGAAAACGAGATTACTAAAACTATGTTGGACCATCGTCATTATGAGTTTGCAGGTGAGATGACATATAGCATGATCAAAGACGACAATATGCTTGTGGCCACAGCTAAACAATTTAAAAAAGGGTAATTGTTATGAGACTACACTTTTACGTAGTTGGGTGTGGAGGTACTGGATCCTTATTGGCTCGAGACCTCCCTAAATTATTGGTTGGTAGAGATGACAAGATAACGCTAATAGATGGCGACACTGTTGAGACCAAAAACATAGCAAGACAAACCTATCAGATGCAGGATGTAGCCGAAAATAAAGCAAATGCATTAAGTCGTAAGATAAACACTTTATATGATACAACAACTTATGCAATGGATATTTATTTAACAAAAGATGAGTTGTTACAAAAGATAAAAGACCACGCTTATCATGAGGTGGTAGTTATTATCGGATGTGTTGATAATGACAACACCAGAAAGATATTAGAGGCTACATTTAACAAGCTAAAAGATGTAATATATATAGATTCTGCGAATGGTGCCTATGAGGGTAATGTGTATGTAGCAGCTAAGAGTAATGGGCAAATAAGAGGTGTACTGAGGAGTCAAAAATACAAACTAGATAATGACATCCATCCGCTAGACGATTCATGTCAAACACAGGTTGCTAAAGGTAACGTCCAATACTTGGTCACAAACGCAAAAATGGCGGTTAGCATTTTAGAAATATGTAATTCTTTATTGGAGCAAAATATGAAAGTAGGTGTGCAGAGTGTTAAGCGATTTGAAAGCGTATTTTACGACTAATATCAAGCATGATGATAACTATTATTTAGGGTGTCATAGTCCTCTTGTACAGGCGCTAGCAACTAGCCTACTTTTTACTAATAATGAGATTGTTAGGGTAAGGACCATAGAGGATATACATAGTAATTACGAGGATTTAGCAGAGATTGGGTATATGGATTTAGATACTGTACTTAGTCACTATATAGATTATTTTACCAATTACAAAGCTACAAACATAGTAAATCAAATGATATTAGACTGTATCTTTATGCCCCATGAGTATGAACTGTTGGGAGATTGTACAGTTCTAGGGGAATTACTAGATATGTCAGATGATAAACACCATTTTAGAGTACGTTTCGATAAAAAGTACAGAGTTCTTGAAAACCAAGTAATAAATTTTATCAACGATAATTCAACTGGTTATGAGGTGGATGAATTGTTGTCTAGAGCTAGCGAACTAGACAAGACAAGCGAAGTCTACGAAATGTTTTCTACAACAGCGGTTTATTATGAGATGATAGCATTTAAAAACAAATCAGTAGCCAGAAAATTTAGAAAGCTATATAAAAAAAGCAAAGCGTTTAGAGATTTGTTGGAAGCAATGGGGTTTTGTTATAAACAAGGTTATTTTTGGACTGGGGTAATGTACGATTTAGAGTCGTACACACCATGGGAGATGTACGATACAGGTATGCTTATTAAATCAGTCCTCGAACTAAGAAAAGAATTAGGATATATACATTCGCACAGTTTAGATTCTGTCACTGATGCATTTGACCATATGATTAGAGTAAACGACGGAGAGAGCTATCGTATCAGGCAATTTATGGACTCATTACTCAATACATACGTAAGTAAGGAGGAGGTAATACTATGAGCTTTACGCCCAAAGAATTAGTTATTAAAGTAAATGTCACAGCAGATGAAGTAGAAACATGTAGTAAGGATAATGATGGAAATATCATATTTAAAAAAATAACTAAAGATTGGCTATTAAAATGTGTCAGTAATTTTTGTGATGATAGTACTAAGACCAAGGTAAAAAACATTAGGTTGTTAGATCCTCAAGTTATCGCACTAAACGATAGTCATGTTGTAATCAAACAACCAGGTGATAAAAAAATTGTGTCATTAGTAATAGATGACAAAACATACACATATAAAATTAATTTTCCAAATGCTATTTATATCATCAGTTACTCGACAAAAGGGATAGATAAAAAAATCGATAGGATTGAGGCTTATTCTTATAAAAAATACAATGAAGAAAAAACGGATTTGTTTGAATACCCGCTACCTAACGAATTAAGGAGTAATGAAATATGTATGGGATCTGCACCTAAGGATATTATAAATGATGATTTTATTGGTGCATTGGAGCGAGTGATATTTACAACGTATACGCACATTACTTTTTCAGGAGTCCGAGGATTTACAAAGTCAAAACTATGGTTCGAACACCTCGAAAAAAACGAGTTTCCGTACAAGTTGTTAAAACCATTAAAACAAAAATTAGGCAATGTTTTAAAAAGTAGCTAGGAGGGCAAGTGAAATGAGAGAAATATTATTTAGAGCAAAAATCAAAGTAAAAGTAAACAATCCCTGGTATACAGAAGAAGAAATACAATTTTTAGAAAGCAAACTACATGATGTAGTCTCGATACGATTTGATAACTACAGTTGTATTAGCCACATAAGCGTAGCATATGGAAAAACTGTTATGACAGCAATCGCAGAATATTGCGACATCGAATTAATGGAGTATACAGGTGTTAAAGATATGTACGGTCAAAAGATTTTTAAAGGAGATATTATGCATGATGGATACGATACTACAGCAGTAGTAAAATATGATGATAAAGATGCAATGTTTACAATTGTGTACGCTAATATCTGTACTAATTTTGGTAATTGGGCAGTAATAGGTGATATATACAACAATCCAGAGTTATTGGAGGATAAAAAATGTACATAAGTTTATTTTGGATTGGAGTATTAACAACCATTATGATAGAGATTGGATTAGTGTTTCTAGTAGCAGGGATTAATCATTTGAGAGATAAAGATGAGGAGGAATTTTAACATGCAACATATTTTAACAGACAAAGAATACCAAAAGTTAAAGCAAAAGATTAATGATTTAAAAAAGCATAATAAGGCGTTACAAGCAAAGTTAAATAATGACAACAAAGAGACAAAAACAGCTCAAGAAATGTTTGAGGATTTAGGGTTTTGCTGCAAAAGATGTGCTTATGAGCAGAAAAATGAGGTTATTTCAGACGTTATCGTCTTTCGACACAGGCTAGAATTTGTTGGTTTTGATCTTAAAAAGCAGACGGTTGAATGTGCCACACCCAGTTTAAATGTAGACAAATTTATAAAGCTACAAAAAGTTATTAATAAGCAAATTGACGAGCTGGGGTGGGGTAATGGAATATAATGACACGCTAAAATGGTTAAAGTCATACAAAATCCTACATGATAAATTAATATATATAAACAACCGTATTAAGGGAGTACAAGCCATAAGTTATGACGACGGCTCAGGAACTGGGAAATCGTTAAACGAATTGATTGATGAAAAGACAAAAGTAATACAACAAATGGAAGAAATAGAGGATACAATAGATAGAATTGAGGACAAATATACAAACATGGTTATTGGATATAGGTATCTATTATTTATGTCAGTAGAAGAAATATCAGGGGAAATGGAAAAATCAGAATCGTGGGTAAAAAACCGAACAAAAGAAGGTATTAAACAGATAATAATAGACATTGGACAAAGAGAGGGTTTCGTTAGATTTTAAAATAAATTTTAAATTAGTAACCGCAATTGTCTTCTAATACCCCTGATATCATGGTATTATGCTAGAGTAATAGTTTTGTTAAAAAAAGCTATGCATCCGTTATTTCCATATATGCACAAAAAAAGGACATTCGCAATGAGTGTCTTTTTTGTTTGATACAGCGATACTACAATTCACTTTATGTTCTCCTTCGTTCAGTAATGCCAAAAGTAGTGTCGCTCTATGAGATAAAACAATGCAAAAGAAAGGAGTGATAATATGAGTTTAACAAAGCAACAAGAGGCGTTTTGCCTAGCATATGTTAATAATGGTTTAAACGCCACACAAGCTTATTTAAAGGCATATAAAAGCTGTAAAAAAGATACGACAGCTAAAGTTAACGGTAGTAGATTGCTGACAAATGCTAACGTTAAAGCATATATAGAGTCACTCCAAAATGAATTAAGAAAAAATGCTGTCATGGACATCAAGGAACGACAATTATTATTATCAAGAATGGCCTACGGTGTAGAAAAAGAAGAAGTGGCCACAGCTATTGATGAAAACGGTGAAGTAAAAACTATTTTTGTCCCATTGAAAGCCAAAGACCGTAGGGATGCCATTGACATGCTTAATAAAATGGATGGGGCGTATGTGCAAAAGATAGAGCATAGTGGCAATGTCGATATCAAAAAACAATACGAGCTAATGTCCGACGAGGAATTAGAGGAGTTGGCTAAACGCTATGAGCAAGTCAACAACACCTAATAAAATTGACTACGTGATGATACAAAGGACATTAGCAATACGTAAGGCCAGAAATAATTTTTGGTCTTTTTGTCATTTGTTGTATCCTGACTTTTATAAAGCCGATAGGTTTTATTTACGTGATCTTTGCGATACATTGCAGGCGTTTTACAATGGCGATATCGACAAACAGATATTAATTATTAACATGCCACCTAGGCACGGTAAAACCTTTACAGCAAGATTATTTGTGTTATGGGTATTTGGACAAGACTCTACTACTAAGTTTATGACAGCATCTTATAATCAGATTTTGAGTAGTTTATTTGCACAGCAAACCAGAGATGGGGTGTTGGTAGACAACGAAAACATCAGGAAAGAATTTTTTACCGATATATTTCCAAATGTGAAAATAAAATATGGTGACTCCGCTAAAGGGTTTTGGAGCTTAGAAGGGTCTGAAGAAAAGAACTACTTAGCAACATCTCCTAATGGTACAGCTACAGGTATAGGAGCTAATTATGTGCTTGTAGATGACATCATCAAAGACAGGGAAGAAGCTTATAACGATAGGGTTAAAGAGAGTCACTGGGAATGGTATAACAATACGCTTGTTCAGCGGATGGAAAAACCCAGAAAACAAATATTAATTATGACCCGTTGGGCTAGTGATGATTTAGTTGGCAAAATGCTAGAAAAGAAAAAAGATAAATGCCATGTCATTACATACAAGGCGGTTAATGAAAACAACGTCATGCTATGTGAGGAGATTATGACATATTCTGAATTGCAAGATGTTACAGCTAACATGGGTGCCGACATAGCGAGTGCCAATTATCAGCAAGAGCCTATTGATATTAAAGGGCGCTTATACAGCTCGTTTAAAACATATAGAGAGTTACCAGTTGATAACAATGGCGAGAGTCTGTTTGATGGAGTTTACGCATACACGGATACAGCAGATGAGGGTGACGACTACCTGTGTTGTATTGTGTTTGGAGTATATAAACACGAGGGGTATGTGTTAGATGTGCTATTTACCAGGAGTCCGATGGAGGAAACAGAACCAATGACAGCAAAGATGCTGCACGAAAATGACGTAAACTTAGCTAGATTTGAATCTAATAATGGAGGTAAAGGTTATGCCAGGAATGTTGATAGACATCTAAAAGATGACCATGAAAATTACTACACCGATGTAACTTGGTTTCATCAAAGCAAGAATAAAAAGGCACGTATCTTGACTAACTCAACATGGATCATGAATCACATATATTTTCCCGATGATTGGGCAGAAAGGTGGTCAGAATTTCATGAATCCATGATCAAGTATCAAAGAGAAGGTAAAAACAAGCATGATGATGCACAAGATGCTACAACAGGCGTGGCGGAAACAATTATAGGAGGTAATTTATAAGATGGGGTGGTTAAAAACTATGTTAAAAAGTTGGTTGGAAATTTCAGAGAACAATGGTCAGACATATGCGATAAGAAGTTTATATGATTATCAAGGTAATGCAATAAAAAATAAAATATGGTATCGTGGGGATCCTTACGAGTTATATCAATTTTACAGTCAATCACGTAATCAAGACGCCTCGTTTTGGTCGGTAGTATCACAAGCAAGGATTACTCCAAGAATGATACATACAGGGTTACCATCTCTAATTGTTGACACATTAGCGGGTATCATTGTCAGTGATTATAACGGGGTGGAAATTGACAAAAAAAAGAACGATGACGGAGAAGCTATTGAAAGTCAGTATCAAGAAATATGGGACGAGATAGAAAAAGACAATAATTTTGACGACTTGCTAGAAGAAGTCGTTACTGTCTTACTCCATATTGGTGATGGGGCGTTTAAATTTAGCTTAGATGCTGATGTCACGGACCATCCTATTTTAGAGTTTTATTCGGGCGATACTGTGGATTTTGAGTATAAGCGAGGCAGATTACATGAGACTATATTTAAAACAAACTATACATTAAAAGATAAAAAATACGTCCACCTAGAGAGGTATGGATACGGGTATATTAAACATGAGTTACGCAAGCTTAGTGACGATAAAGAGGTTCCGTTGGCAACCATCCCTGAATTAGCAAATTTAGAAAACATTGCGTTTGCGGGCTATCAAGAAGATAGTAACGGCAATGTAATAACCAAGGGCTCGTTTAACATGTCAATCCCTGTGATATTCAAAAAAAGCTCGAAATATAAGGGCAGGGGTGAGTCAATATTTGATAAAAAGGTATCTAATTTTGATGCTTTTGATGAGATTGTTTCGCAGTGGCTAGATGCTTTCCGCTCTGGTAGAGCAAAAGAGTACATCCCTGAGTCGTTAATACCAAAATCAAAAGAAACAGGGGCATTGTTGCGCCCCAATCCTTTTGATTGTCGGTTTTATAAAATTAAAAAGGCAGGTTTTGACGAGGGTAAAGCAGGACAAATTGAAGTCGTGCAGCCAACTATCCCGTCCGGAAATTATTTGGAATCATACATAACAATCCTGGACCTATGCTTACAAGGGGTAATTAGTCCTAGCACATTAGGGATTGATACTAAAAAATTAGACAATGCAGAGGCACAGCGAGAAAAAGAAAAAACAACACTCCAAACTAGAGGTCGGTTAGTAACCAAGTTACGATCCGTTATACCAAAGGTAGTGGAGGTTGCCTTAAATGTACATTACTTAAAAATAAACAAGACACCACCAACAGATTTACCAATTGATGTAAATTTTGGAGAGTACGCTAATCCATCGTTTGAAGCCGTTGTCGAAACTGTAGCAAAAGGAAAACAGGGGGGAGTGATGTCTATAAGGAGTACACTCGACGAACTGTATGGAGACACAAAAGACGACGTGTGGAAAAAAGAAGAAGAGGCCAGAATAAAAGAAGAAAACGGTATTATGCAAGTTGAGGAACCTGTAGTAACCTCCTTCGACGGTGAGTTAGATGTTGAATAAGGACGAATTAAACACCCAAAAAGACATTGAGCAACAAAGGCAAAAAGCAACTAATGATGGTTACAGTTTAAAAGACATTTTTGTGGAGATGGAATTAATGCTAGTTACCTCCCTAAAACGTAATTTGAAAAGACATCTAAAAGATGAAATCAAAGAGGGTTTTGCATGGGAGATGTGGCAAAAAGCAGCACTTAGAGATATCAATAGATTTCGGCAAGAAAACAAAGCTATTATAGGATCGTTTAGTAAAGAGATTGAGGATACGATTAATGAGGTACTCACAACTACATATGATAACCAGCTTATCCGCAAAGATGATGCTGGTTTTTCTTTGTCTCCTAATGGGACAAAAATAAGTGGGTTGGATAAATCACCTATCTCCGTGCCTGTCAGCGATACAAAAATATTACCAGGTACTATCCCTCCGCCAGAACGTAGCTTTTTTGGTGTAAATGATAAAAAAATGAAAGTCTTAATAACAGAGATGGATAGTACTTTTAAAGAGGTACAAAACTCTATCTATCGCAAGGCAGAGGACATTTACAAAGAGACAATATATAACGCATCTATACATATGACCGCAGGAGCAACTACATTACCCCAAGCTATCGATTTAGCGGTTGGTAAATTTTTAAAGCAAGGGATTAACTGTATCCAATACTCCGATGGTCGTTTGGTCAATGTTGCCACATATGCCGAGATGGCGTTACGTACAGCCTCACAAAGAGCTAAATTTTTAGCAGATGGCAGCAAACGAGCGGAGCAAGGTGTTTATACCGTATTAGTATCAACGCACGATAACACTTGTGATAAATGTTTAAATTGGCAAGGTCATGTGTTAATTGACGATATGTTTAGTGATCTAACAACTGATAAAGCTATAGACGTATCTAAAAACAATGGCCATACATTATTATCTGTCGCTGTTGCTGATGGATTATTGCATCCTAACTGCCGTCATTTGTTAACTACGTTTTATCCAGGTATATCAAAAAAACCGCCTCCTACAGACGTAAACTTGGCACTTAAAAATTACTTAGCAGAGCAAAAACAAAGGCTACTGGAAAACAAGATACGTCAAGCTAAACGTAAAGTGCACGGTTATGTCGATGACGTTAATGTTGATGATGCTAAAAAAGAGTTACGTGCTTTACAAAAAGAGATGAGAGAGCATTTAAAAGATAATCCGCAACTTAAACGTGCGAGTAGACGAGAAAAAATATATTTGGAGGAGATAAAAAAATGAATCAAGTAGAGTGTATCGAGAGTTATTATGACACCTTGCTTAATAAAACAATTAAGGTCGGTGATAGGTTTGAGGTCAATGATAAAAGACTTAAAACATTGGTAGATAACCAAGTAGTTAAAAAAATAAATAAAGAAATAGAAGAGACAGATAAATAACTGTCTTTTTGTTTTGTCCAATCACGATATGACATAAAACTATGCGTGGTTTATAAAACTAGGGAGACACCCGAAGAAACAGGAGGATTTAAAAGTGCAGAAATTTTATGAGCTAGATTTACAGTTATTTAACGATGAGGGAACAGGGGATGGTGGTAACGCCCAAGACCCACAAACTCCGTCTAACAGTACTCCACCAGACCAAAATATGGAAATTGATTATGACAAGATTGCGGACACAATTAGCAAGCGTAATGCAAAAACGGAAGAAAACATTTTAAAAAGTTATCTGGAAAAACAAGGATTGACTGGCGAAGATTTAAATCAAGCTATTACAAATTTTAGAGAAACGAAGTCTCGGGAGGAAACAGCCAAGCAAGAAGAGTACCAAAATATCATGGCCGAAAACAAGGCGCTAAAAGAAAAAGCGATGAATGCTGATATTACTACTCTTGCTCTAACCTTAAATGTTGACCCTGAAAAAACAGCATCCTTATTAAAGGTTATCGACCGTACCACGTTTGTAAATGAGGACGGTACGACAGATCAAGAAAAATTAAAAACAGCAATTACTGATGCTACAAAAGAGTTTCCTACGCTGTTAAAAAACGATGGCAATCAAGGGTTTAGACACCTTGGCGGCCCTGGTGGTAACCAACAACAAAGCACCAATAGTTCAGCCATGGCATTTGAGGGCGGACGATTAATATTACCAAAAAAATAGGAGGATATAAAATATGCCAAATACAATTAACTATGTTTCGCAGTTTAGCAATGCAATTTTAGAAACATATGCGACGGAATTACGTTCTGTGCATTTATTTAATTCTAATCCAAGAATTAACATCATTAATACTAAGGATATACGTCTACCAAGTATAAAAACAAGTGGTTACAAAGATCATAATAGAAATATTTTAAACTTTAATTCAGGGTCTTATGAGAATACGTTTGAAACCAAAACGTTAGACCATGACAGAAACATTGAGTTTTTTGTTGATCCAATGGATGTGGACGAAACCAACTATATACTATCTATTCAAAATATCCAAAGTGATTTCGAGAGTAGGCAGGCTATCCCAGAGTTGGATTGCTATGTGTTTTCCAAACTACATAGTGAGTTGAAAAGAACAGCTCCTCAGAATGTCTCTAATAAAGTGTTAACAAAAGAAAATATTTTGGATGATTTTGATAGCGTAGTTGAAAATTTAGAGAATGATGGCGTGCCACTGTCAAGATGTATTATTTACTGTACATCAGGATATAAGAGACTGTTAAAAAACGCCGAAGGTATTCAGCGAGTGTTAGATGTGTCTAGCGGTAATGGCTTAGACAGGAGAATAACTTCAATGGAGGATTTCGGTCAAATAATCACAGTGCCATTGGAGCGTTTTAAAACGGCTTATGACTTTACAGATGGTTATAAAGCTGATGCTACAGGAGGACAAATTAACTATATTATTATAGACCCTGAAGCTCAAGTATCTCGTGTTAAGTATTCATACATTCAATTTTTTAATCCTGGTCACGACTCTAGGACCACAGACAAATATCTATATCAAAACCGCCGTTATAACGGTACTTTTGCGCTAGATGGAATGATGAAACAAGGATGTTATATGAACGTAACAGGAGGTTAATAGGATGAAAGCAAAGAAAGAAAACAAAGTATATCGAGTTGACGAGTCGAATAAAGAGTATTACTTACAACAAGGTTATGATATTTACAATGATGAGGGGGAATTAATAGAAAATTCTCCCCTCTCTAAAATTTCGGTCAATGAGCATAAGGAGATAGTAGCTAAAAAAGATGCTGCGATTGCAGAACTACAAGCTGAAATTGCAGAACTACAAGCTGAAATTGCTAAACTGCAAACTGAAATTGCTAAACTGCAAACTGAAATTATTAAACTAGAAAAAAACCAAGAGGAAAAATCTTTATCTAAGATGAGAGTTGATGAGTTAAAAGTTAAGGCTGCAGAATTAGAAATTGAGTTACCAGAAGGTGCGACAGCTGACGAGATCCGTAAATTAATCAAAGCAAAACAAGAATAGGTGACTTATATGTTATACGTAGATGTTGAGTATTACAAAGACACTTTTTTAGGTACTGCAATACCTGATGACTTACTAAAAAAATCTTTATCTGATGCCCAAGATGATATAGATAGTTTAACTTTTAATCGTATTGTTGCTAGTGGTTTTGATAGCTTAACAAATTATCAACAAGAAAAAATAAAAAAAGCTGTCTGTCAGCAAGCCGAGTTTATGTACACCCATGGACCGTATATTAATTTACCAGTATCTAGTTTTAAAGCAGGTAGCGTATCAATGTCTTTAGATGTCGCAGAGGTTAGTGGCATCAAAACTACTGATAGAGTCCTTAATTTATTAGACCAAACAGGGTTACGATGTCTAAGGCTGTAATTTTATCTCCGTTACCATTTCCGACTTTTGAGGCGGTAGCGGAGGTTAAAATATACCAAACCGAGGACACTGAGGACAGTGGCCCAATAGATACGTTAATATACGATGGTAAGGCGATTTACGATGAAAAATCAAGCCAACGATATGATAAACAAACACACATGATACAGATTATAGGTAAATTGCTAGTGCAAGGTGATGTAATAATAGCCAACCAAATACAATTTGAGGGCTATGCTGTAATCAATGGGCAAAAAGCAAGTATAAATACTTGCTCTAAATATCGTATTATGGGTGTGGTCTATAGCACGGAGTTTGACCTCAAATAATGAAAGTCAAAGTATCTGTTAAGCTAGACAAAAGCAAGATAAAAAAGTTAGAAAAGGCATCTAAAGTTGCTCTAGAATTGACGGCTCATGCTGTATATACCGATATTGTCAATAGGCAGGTAGTACCATTTGCAGATGGTACACTAGAGCAAAGTGGAGATGTTGTTGAGGTTGGGGATATTTACCAAATCATTTTTAATACACCTTATGCAAGGCGCTTATATTGGCATCCTGAATTTAATTTTAGGACAGACAAAAATCCTAATGCACAAGGTAAATGGATGGATTATTACCTGTCTGGTGATGGTTTGGATTTTGTAATTACAACATATATTGCATTTTTTAAACAAGAGGCAAAGGGGTTGATAACATGATACTTTTAAAAGATATAAAGGACTATATGGCAACCTCTATTGCTTGCCAAAACTGGTCTATAAGCAAGCGAAACAATAAAGCTGATAAATCTATTACAGTGTATGATGCACAAACACCAATACCTACTATTAATATTGGTGGGTTAAAAAATACCAGTATAGATTTTAAAACAATATCCATTTTAATACATTGGGGCAACGACCCCACAGAAGCAGAGGTAAAGGCAAACGAGGTCTTTAGCTTTTTTTACGGCAAGCAACACTACATCGCAGGACACCGCATTATCGATATTAACTTTAGGCAAGGTAAGCCAAATTTTATCGGAACTGATAACGCAGGTGTTTTTGAGTACGTAGTTGATATGACTATAAATTATATGAAAAATTAGGAGGTACAAAAATGGCAGAAAAAACTACACCAACTGTAATTGGAGCGTATCCAATACACAATTTAGGATTTACCGTTAACATAAAAGGGATGGGTGGAGATGATACTGGTATGGTTTCCGTCGAGGGACTTACTAGTCTAAAACCAAACTTTGAGGATGTGATTGATGATTACACTCCACATGGACAAGATGGTTGGACAGACGTACAACACACAGGTAATAAATTTAACGTTGAGTTAGAATTAAAAAGGATTGTAGGAGATCCAGGTAACGATTACTTATTTGGGATGATGGCTAAAAGTGGACGTGACCGTAATACATCCGCATCCGTGGAATTCCCGCTAGAAAAAGAAAAGATTATTTTTAACTGCCTTGTAGAGGTGACGGAATCACCAGGTGGAGAAATGACGGAGCTTGCAAGTTTAGGTATTACATTACACGGTAAAGGTAAACCTACTTTTACAAAAATGGTATAGGAGGACAAAAAAATGGCAAGAAAATATGATATTATTGATAGATTAAAATCCAAAAATGAAAGACCAGTTATCAGAATTGATGAGGAACATGAGTACACAATTAAAACTGAAAAAACTAATGTTATGAGCCTTATGGCTTTGGTCGATGATGCTGAAAATAAGTCTTCTAAAGACCAATTAAAATTAAATAATAAAATTATTGAGACAGCACTAGGTAAAAAAGCAGCAGAGTATATTGGTACTCTTGATTTGTCAATAAGTGCGGAATCTCTTATTATTGAGGCGATAATGGCTGGGATATCCGACGTGGATATTGATGATTTGGGTAAAGTGCAAAAAAAGTAGAGTGCTGGTATGACTTGTACGAGGATTTTGATGCAATCGAGCAGTCATTTGCTATGCAGTACCCTCAAAAAGATTTATATAGCGATGACATGGATTACCGAGAGTTTAAGGTATTGTTGGCAGGGTTGGATGAGACTACACCATTAGGTAAATTGGTAATCATACGCTCGGAGGAAGACCCTAAAGTTATAAAGGGGTTTTCTAAAAATCAAAAACGAATTCGCAGCGAATACCGAAATGAAAAGATGAAAAAAGAACTGTCTACAATGACTGAGGATGAAAAAAATCAAAAAACTAAAGAGTTATACAGTATGTTTGTAAGTGCATTTAAATAGACACAATACCGTGTCTATTTTTATTTTTTTTGAAAGGTAGGTGAGTGTATGGCAGATGAGAGTGTTGGTAAAATATCACTAGACCTAGAAGTCAAGTCAGATTTAGAGGGTCAAGCTGAGGATGTAGGTAAGGCTTTAGCAAAAAGTTTTGAGGATAATTTACAAAAATCAATGTCGGCAATTTTTGATAAAGTTGCATCTAGTTTAAGCGATAGTATGCGTGCTATACAAGATAGTATGTCACAGGCTTTAGATGCTATGACTAATAACTTAGAGCAATCAATTAAACGTATTACCCAGCTGATTAAAAATCTAAAAATCAAAAGTCCAGTACAAATGTTTGATAATTTTGATGCTGGTGCTAAAATACCACAACCATCAGTTGCTAATGCTAAAGTAAGAGCTCCACCAGTTGATGACGGTAAAACTCAAGATTACTTGTTTAATAAAATGGAGCTACTGGGAAGAGAAATAGGTGTTGTTGAGGACAAATTAATTGGACTACGAGAGTCACTAAATCATGCTTTTGAGGGTAGTGATAAAGCTGAAAAGTTAACAGCAAATATTGTAAAAACTGAGCAAAAGCTAAATGACTTGCGATATAAGCTTGATCAAGTTGGTGCTGCTTACGACGAGATTAGTAACAAAGATATAGGCGGAGGGCAAGTTGAGCAAGAAATAAATACTTGGAGTCGTTTTGATGATGTATTAAGTAGTGTAAATACAGGTTTTGATAATGCTAATCAAGCATTGTCACAACTTGGTTCTCAATTTAAATCTATAGGTGGATTTTTAAGTGGTGGTATCAAAAAAATAACAAACTTAGGCAAAGGGATTAGAGGGATATTAAATAAACTCAACCCCTTTTCCCGAGGGGTTAAAGATGTCGGCAGGTCTGCCAACAGCTCGGCTTTAAGTTTTGGTAGATTGACAAGGAGTTTAATAGTGTCAGGGTTGGTTATGTCTGGTTTACGTAGAGGTATCCGCTCATTGGCTAGTAGTTTATGGGGATCTCTTAAAGCTAATGACCAATTTAATCACTCGTTAAATCAAATCAAAACTAATTTACAAGTTGCTTTTATGCCTATTTATAGTGCTGCTTTGCCAGCGTTAAACGCATTGATGTCAGCATTGGTTACTGTGACATCATACATTGCTAACTTTATCAACGCTTTATTTGGGACAACCTATAGTGCATCACAAGCTACAGCACAATCACTAAACACAGCCACAGGAGCAGTAAAAGATTACGAAAAAGCACTTAAAGAGGCTGTTAATAACACCACTGGATTGGATGAGCTTAATGTTGTTACCCCTAATCAAGATGCAACTGGCGGGGGTTCTGGTGGCGGAGGTAATGTTGGTGGAGGTCTTGTTGATGGTAACGTAACTAACGGTTGGGATGGCGGACTTGGAGATGCTTTGGCTAACTTTTTTAAACCGTTTAAAAACGCCTGGGATGTCCACGGAGAGCAAGTAATGAGAGCAATGCGTTATGCTATGACGAGCATCTGGGATCTTACTAAATCTATTGGCCGCAGCTGGAATGAGGTTTGGCAAAATGGTACAGGTGAGTTAACTTGTAGTTTGATTTTGCAAATATTAACCAATGTATTTAATATTGTCGGCAACTTGGCTAGTCAGTTTGACAAAGCGTGGAATAGTGCGGATGTTGGGACAAGTATCGTACAAGGTATCTGGGACATCATAAACTCCATTTTGGCAGGAGTAAGGGATATTACAGGATTAATTGCCGATTGGTCAGCAAGTTTGGATTTTGAGCCTATGCTAAAGTCCATTGACGGTTTATTAAAAGCCTTATTGCCATTGATTGACACTATTATGGGTCGCTTGGCTTGGGCGTTTGAAAATGTGCTTTTACCATTTGGTAAATGGGTAATAGAGGATGCTTTGCCTGCTGCGATTTATGCAGTAGGGGGGGCGTTTGAATTATTAAACGAAATACTACTTGCCACTAATCCAATTTTTGCTTTTTTATGGGACTACATATTGCAACCTATAGCATCATGGACAGGTGGACTGGTTGTGTCAATTTTAAATGGTATCGGAGATGCGCTACGTTGGATTGCGAGTAATGAGATTGCTATGGCAATACTGGCGGGACTTGTCACATCTATCACATTAGTAACAACTGCATTGATAGCTTATAAAAAAGTTGTTGCACTAGCTAAGACAGTGACAATGGCCTTTGCGATGGCTAAGTTAGCGTTGAGTGCACCTATTGTTGCAGTAGTGGCAGGTATAGCGGCACTAATTGCAATCCTTATATTACTTGTTAACAACTTTGATTGGGTAAAGGAAACTGCATTAAACGTCTGGAACACTATCTGTGAGTGGTGGGGTAGACTGGCTGAATGGTTTAAATCAACAGTTATTGACCCTATTGTTAACTTTTTTACTGGTATGTGGTCTAGTGTTACAGACGGAGCAAAACAGGCTTGGGAGGGAATAAAACAAGTCTTTTCGGTCGTTACTGACTGGTTTAAAAACATATTTACTAATGCTTGGCAAGGTGTAAAAAATGTATTTAGTTCTGGCGGTGCTATTTTTGAAGGTATCAAGGACGGTATTTTAAATGGACTTAAAGCTGTTATTAATGCTTTGATAAAAGGTATTAATGCAGTAATAGCAATACCATTTAATGGTATTAATGCCGCTTTAAACAAAATGAAAACGATAAGTATTTTGGGAGTATCACCTTTTGGTTGGTTGCCAAATATTGGTGTACCAAGCATCCCAATGTTAGCACAGGGTGGATATGTTGAGGCAAACACTCCACAGCTTGCAATTATTGGTGATAACAGACATCAAGGTGAGGTCGTAGCACCAGAGGATAAACTATTTGATGTTAACATGAGAGCATTAAAAGCCTTTGTTGGCGAACAAAATGGAGATGGCACACCAGAAAGTCTGGAGACGTTGAAACGAATGGAACTCTTAATGCAAGAAATGATAAAAGCAATTAATGCAATAGATTTAGTTATTGGAGATCGTGATATCGCAAGAGCTAATCGCCGTGGCGAAAGGCAATTGGGTCACAATTTTAATTGGTAGAGAGAGGTGATAGGTTGGGAGCAAATATTGTAGTTAATGGCGTACGTTTGCCAGAGCCAGATAGAGGTTTTAAAGTAACTGTCGCTACTATGACTAACGCTGCACGAAATGTGCAAGGAGTGGTGGTCGGCGAAAAAATCGGTAGAGAGATATATAAATTAGACGGCCTAAAATGGTCGTTTTTAACTGCCCAACAATGGGTATCTATTTTGCAATCTGTTAAGCCCTTTTACGTTAATGTCACTTTTACCAATCCAGAGACAAATCAGAGAGTAACAGTACGTATGTATCCAGGAGATAGAGAGGCCGAACCATTAGAGTTAAATAATGGAGTGGTGACAATGTACAAAAATTGTAAAGTTAACCTAATTGATGTGGGAGGGTAGGTAATATGTTAACAGTAAGTGATCAATATAAAAAAGAGATGCAAGAGTCGTTACGTCCGTCTCCACACGTTAGGATAACATATGATTTTGTTAACACTCGTGCCCAAAATGGGGCGGTTTTTAATAGAGCACAATCCAGAAATTGTATTTTTTTAGGTAACAACCCTCAGTTATTAACAGCGGGAGTCAAACCGACTCATACATATGTTACTAACGAGTTAAACCGTATGCCAACAAGTGATAACAGTAATTTTAGGATTATACCATATGGAGACACACCTTTGCATTACGAGCAAGATAAAGTAGTGTCAGAGACATTGAGTAGAGAGGATGGTACATTTGCCATCCCTCCAACAATTGTTTTTGACTTTGACACACCACAAGAGTTTTTTGGATTTACGATTTTGTTTGATTATTTTGGAGGTAGCTATGCAACTGATTTTGAGTTGTATTTTGTTAAAAACAACAATACAACAGAGCTAACACATGTTACAGATTGTACATCAAAACAGCACGTGATTGAGAATATCGATAAAAGTGATGTTATAGCACTAAGAATTGTAATAAATGCGTGGAGTCACCCATACCAAAGGGCGAGGATGGGGACAATTGATTTTGGTATACAAATGTTGATTACATACCCACAACTTAGTGACAAAGGGGTCACACATACTCGCAGTATTGATTTATTAAGTGTTGAGTTAAGTCGCAATGAGGTAGATTTTAACATCATTAATTTAGATGGCGACTTTAACGCTCTTAACCCTACTGGACTCTGGCGATATGTTGAGCCTAATCAAAAAGTTATCTTGGAGTATGGGCGTGAGATTGACGGGGTAGTTGAGTGGTTAAAAGCTGATACGTTATTTTTAGATGGCAATGCTACTACGGATGACTTAGGTGTAAGTTTTTATGGCAGAGACAGGTTAAACACCTTGGAGCAGGAATGCTACGGTGCTACAATTGATGACTATAATAGACATCACCCAAGAGGCATACCGTTGAGTACATTAGCTAAAATCATCATTGAGGATTACCCCGAGACAATACCATATAAACTAGATCCTTGTTTAGACACGATTTATACGACTGCAAGATTAGAGATTATGGACATTAAAGAGGCTTTGCAATTAATCGCTAATGCTGGCCATTGTATTTTGTATACAGACCACGAGGGTGTAATAACCTTTAAAAATGCTTTAGACCCTGTTATTACTATTAGTGATAACGGAGGATTAGAGCCTTTAAGTAACACACAGAGAGCGTTTAATGATACACAATTACCAACGCAATCTTACGCAATTGCAGACAAAGATTATATTGACACAAGCGGGACAATGATTGTTGCTGATGACAGTTTTATACAATTGCTGCCTATGGGATTTGTTAGCAGAAATGTATCAAATAACAACGGTGTATTTGTGCAAAGACCAACAATCACTATTAGTTACTCAATACCCACATCAATTTATGAGTTACCTATAGTGTTTGATAACGTCAAAAATGAGTATGCGACAAGTTTTAGTGTTACTTATCAACTAAACAATCGGACAGTTGATACTTTTAATGTTACTAACAACTCACAGGTTAAATACACGGTGCTACGTAATGTAGATAGGTTAGATAAAATAATCATTACTATTAACAGTTGGTCAAAACCTAACAATAGGTGTGTTATTAATCAAATAAACGGAGGTCGTGTAAATGATTTTTATTTGGATTTTAATACTGCTATGCAAAAACCAGTTGTAAGCAGCATAGATAAGATTAAACAAATTGATATCAGTTTTTTTGTATTGCAACCTGGTAATGAGACGATAGAGGTAGAGGGGTTTTGCTCTAGGGTAGAGGGAGGCAATGCTTATTATAAAATAACCCATGAGCCAGTTTTTGATACTGTGCCGAGGTTTCCCGTTAACGTGTCAGTCAACGGTGTTTATAAAATGTACCCAACCTGCACAGAGTTTTCTATACGATGGATGTCAAACGCCGAACCCCCACCAGTCACATTAGTTGGTACTAGAGTAGATATGTTAGAGCATGTTAATAGTGTTGTTTTTAATCACCATGGGGTGACAAAAACTTTTAGAAACCCATTAGTAACAACCCGAGAACAATCCGAACTATTAGCAAGGTGGCTATACGATTACATAGAAAAAACTAGTACATTTACAGTGCCTTACAGAGGTAACCCAGAGATTGAGCCATTTGATATTATTTATCTGCAATCGCAATTTGAGGATTTTGTAGTATCCAGAGTAAAATCTAACACCATCAATTTTAACGGTGGTATGTCTGGAGATATGGAGGTAATAAAATTATGACATGGATAGATCCTAAAGTTGACTGGGACGGCAATCCCAAGGAACATTTTAATATTGACCCAGATTATTTACGCATTAAAAGCAACATTAATTATTTGCATAATTTGGGTTGCAAGTTGTACCTTAACTTTAGTATACAAGAGATGCGAGATGTTAGATTAGGCGATGTTTTAACTGTTAGTTTTTTTAACAATGTAACAGATAACGTTGATACGTTAATTCAAAATACTTTTGTACCACAAGGTTACGTTAAAGTACGCCCGATAACAGGCAATGGAATTATTTGGAAATTTACAGAATTAAATACGATCGAAAACAACTTATTACAATTAAATAATATTTTACAATTGCAAGATAGCGCTAAACAAAGACTATCATTTAGATTAGGAGGAGGTAAAATATGAGTTTAAAAACTGATTACAAAGACGATATACCAAAAACCACCCAAAGAAAATATGAAATGATTAATAATGATGATGGTACTGTATCTTTAAAGGATGTAACGGAGTATACACAAGTGGGTGACACTTTTGGAGCAGGTGATATTAATAAAACTAATAAAGCTATTAATGACTTGTTAGGTGGCACTACTTATGCTACGGTCGAGCAACTAACTAGCGACCGTTGGATTAATGGTAAACCTATTTATACAAGTACCATTACGGTAGGGAGGTTAAGTAATGGAGGGTCTGTACTTATTAACTTAGCATCATTAAGAATTGATTTATGTATGTTTGACACAGGTAACAGTGCAGTGTTAATGAGTGATGGTGTATATGTACCAATACAACAAGGGACTACAACTAACACTAACACAGGTACCTATTTAACAGAGGTTAGGTACTTGCCGAGTAGTAGCTCGCTTGCTTTTGCCTGTGGGTCAAACAGGGCATTAACAAGAGCAGATATAACAATTAGGTATACAAAAAGGTGAGGAAACGTAGAAAAATGGAAAATATATTTAAAAGTTTTAATGGTGTTGTGGCCATAATTGCCACGGCACTTACCTATGTTTTAGGTGGTTGGGATATAGCACTAGCAATATTAGTAGTGTTTCTGATATTAGACTATATTTCAGGCGTCTTAAAAGCGATAATCAATAAAGAGCTATCAAGTGCAATAGGTTTTGCGGGTATTGCTAAAAAGGTTTACATTATAGTGTTAGTAGGTGTGGGGTATGGTATCGACCGTTTAATGGGTAATGATGCATTGATTTTTAGGACGGTTACCTGTTATTTATACATTGCTAATGAAGGAATCAGCATCCTTGAAAATGCGAGTGTATTAGGGCTACCAGTATCCACACAATTACAAGATAAATTATTACAATTAAAAGGCAAAAGCCAGGAGGAAATAAATAATGACTAAAATAATTGATATAACTAAACAAACAATGGGGGCAAGCGACCCTTTTACAACACGCAAAGCATCACAAATCACACACATTGGAGTGCATCATTCTGCTACCACAACAGGTGATCAATTTATCTTTGAAAATCACTGGAAAAGCTTAGGTTGGCGTAATGGAGGTTACTCTGAAATTATTTTACGCAATGGTGATGTACAGATTTGCTATGTACCAACTACAGTGACTAATGGTATTGCTAATCATAACTTGACTACATACCACATCTGTTGTGTGGGTAATGGGTCGTTTACAGCGGAGCAGGAGCAATCGTTAGTTAACCGCATCAAAGCAAACATGGCAGAATTTAATATCCCTGTGTCTAGGGTAATGGGTCATAATGAGTTTGCAGGTACTGCAACTGCATGTCCAGGTCGTGATATGGGTGCGTTAAGATCTAGGTTAGGGGCAACATCGCAACCAACAACTCAACCACAACAAACAGGAGGATATACAGGAGATAGTTTAGTAGACTACTTAAAATCTATCAATGTTGATAGCTCGTTTGCTAATCGACAAAGATTGGCTCAACAGCATGGTATTGCTAATTACACAGGTACTGCATCCCAAAATACGCAATTATTAAATATTATGCGTGGTAACCCTACATCACAACCATCAGTACAGTATTACCCTGCATTTAATAGTACTTCAATTGTAGATGGATTGAAATCTATTAACGTAGATAGCTCCATGGCTAACCGACAAGCAATAGCAGCTAAAAACGGTATTGCTAACTATAGTGGCCAAGCTAACCAAAACACACAAATGTTAAGCTTAGCAAGACAAGGCAAACTAAAAAGAGCCTAACGATTAATTTCGTTAGGTTTTTTTGTTTTACACCGTAATTATATTGTTAAAATATAAGTTATAATGTATAATTTATGTAAAATATGGACTATGGGGGAACAGAATGAAAATATATCTTTATCTTGATGAATCAGGATCTATACATAAAAATAGTCCTGCTAAATATTTTGCGATTGGTGGGTATATGGTCTACGGCGAAAAGTGGACAAAGGATAGAATAATTAACAAATATAAAAAGATTAATAAAAATCAAAAATTAAATAGAAAAATGCCACTTACAAATGAACTTAAAACAAGGGATATGGAAGAATGGGAAAAAATACAACTAATTACAAAGATACAAGTAATAGATGGTTTTTTCGGCTGTGCAATAGTATTTGATAAACCTAAAATGTATCGAGATATTGAAAAGGCAAATATTTTTTTCAATTACGGTGTAAAAATCTTATTTAAAGATTGTATTTTACCTATTTTGCCCGAAGACGACGAATACGAATTTAATATAAGCATAGATAATCGAAATGTTAAAGTGGGGGATTTAAAAGATTTAGAAAAGTTTTTAAATACAGAGTTTTGTTATTTTGGTCACTCATTCAAAACTGATTACTTTGATTCAGCGACGAATTATGGAATCCAGTTAGCAGACCTTATAGTCAATAGCATGTACATGAGGTTTAAAGATAGAAATTGTGTATCTAACTTAATGGAATGTATAGATGCCAATAAATTTAGGCTAAATCTATTTCCGGGTCGTACACATTTTGGTAGAATCACAAAGGTTGATTTTGAAAAATCAGTTGAAGGTAACTTGACATAATTATTAAATAATGTTAATATGTAATCAGAAATAAGACTCGGATAAGGTAGCTAAATGCTAAATGTGCTGTGTGTACATTGCCCTCCGAGCTTTCTTTTTTTTGTTTAGATAACTATTGACACTAAAGGTGCAACATGGTATAATTATTTTGGTTAAAGAATTATATTATTTATTACTTTGCTCGGTATATGTTAGTCCATATATTGAGCCTTTTTTTGTTTAGATAAACACTGTATTAAATAAAACCCCAGTTCTAGCGGGGGTTTTTATTTGTTTTTATTATTATGGATAGTTTCTAATTTTTCAATAATTAATTTTTCTGCCCATCTTGGCGCTTCTCTATGTCCAAGTTCCCAATTTTGTAATGTGCGATAAGGTATTTCTAATAAATCGGACGCTTCTCTTCGTGTTAAGCCTGAATTTTCTCGAGCTTTTTTTATTGACATTTTACCATTCCTCAATTTCATCTTTGTAGTCTTCGACCCAAGACCCCTCTAGCAACCAACCAATATTGTCATGCTCCCATTCGACCTCGCAAGCCTCGCAACCGTACTCTTCGGCTTTTTTATCCAACGCCTCATCTATTATATCAGTTACATCCTCGGCTATATCTCCTAGACTTGATGTGTTAAATCCCTCGTCATCTAATAAACGCAAAGCCTCAATTCTGTGTGACCCAGTTAATAACATCTCACCGTCACCACATACTAAGATAGGACATCCTACCCAACCATTTGTTTTAATGCTCTCTGCTAACTCTCTCACCTTATCACGGTCTGTGTCATTGATTGCTCCTAAGTTACAAATTTGATTGTATTTCATTTCTATGTCCTCCTCTTTTTTCCAAATTGTTTTCTTTTACCTTACATACTTATTATATACCCATTGGGTATATATGTCAATAGTATTAGCTAAAAAAATAACAAATTAATCTAAGTAGGGTTCATAAAATTCTTCTTCCGCTTTTTTTCTTGTTTTGCTCGCCTCTTCTAAATTTTTAGATTGTTTTAGGTGTATTTTTTTACCATTAACTGTTATGGCACTTGTATATAATTTTTTGTCCTTACGATAACTAACACCTTTAACTCCAGTTGTGTTGTCGACACGCAATTTAGATTTTAAAAGAGAGGTAACGACACCGTTAACACGTTGTGCCTCGTACTTGTCTCGCAAATTAATTTTATCTTGTTTAATTTTGAGGCACCCGCACGACCTTGTATCGCCATTTGTAAGATAAACACTAGCAACCTCGGCTGTATTACCACAATCGCATTGGCATAGGTATATTATTGTCCTGCCAGACCGCTTATCTAAAGGTTTAATGACTCTTAATTGTCCAAATTTTTTACCAGTCAAGTGCCGCATACATCCGCATGACTCGCTTTTGCCTGTCCTTAAAGCCTCAAGCCTAACTTCTTTTTTTATTCCGCACTTGCAACGACATAGGATATAACGCCGTCCGCCTCTACTTTCTGCTTCTTCTAATACAGTCCAATTGCTAAATGTATCACCTTTGTTTACTGTAATCTTTTTCCTCATTTACAATCACCCCCTATTATGTCTAACAATTATATAATAACATTTACATACGCATCAACGATAGACTTATAATAATGTTTTACAAAAATAGTAGTTGTTTGTGACTTTTTATAACATCTTGTTAAATATCACACTAATATATACAACTAAAATCCCACCTGATAAAATGATGGCGGAGAGAGGGAGATGTTAGCATGATAAATAACGGATATATAGTTATTATTGATGATGACGAGGTTTTTTTAAAGTATTTAAAACAATTATTAATATCATATTTTGGTTTTGATGATAAAGAGATATTAATATTTACACACTATGATAGTGTAAAATTGGCAAAAATAAAAATTGACTTAATTTTTTTGGACATAGATTTAGCAACAAGTATAGATGGTATTGATGTGGCAAAGGTTATAAACAAAAGACCAGATAAGCCTTTGTTGTTTTTTTGTAGTAATAAAACACAAAGGATGCACGATACATTTATGGCTGATCCGTTACATTTCGTGCGTAAAACACATCTTGATAAAGACATTAAAATAGTTAATTACATGTTGCAAAAGGCGAGATTTAGACATGTTACAAATGTAAGTTTTAATAACGAGACTGTTAATATCAACAATATAATGTACATAAAATCCAATGATCATTATGTAAGGATGTTTTTTGATGATAATACCGTAAAAGAGGTATACTACACTTTAAATAATACTTTAACCTTATTGGATGAGTTTGATTTTGTAAAGATACATAGGACGTGTATTGTAAATTTTAGATACGTTGATGATGTGATAAACAAAGAGGTTATATTAAAAGACGGTACTGCATTAAAAATAGGCAAAACATATGTACGTGACATTGTAGAGTATCATAGATACTGGTGTTTGCGTCATGGCTAACATTATAATTAATATTGTCGAGTCTTTTGTATTAGTGATTTTTGTTACTAGATACCACTCTATAAAAATAAATCGATTGACCTATTTGTTTTTTGCAATTTGTTTTGGGACACAGATGTTATTTACTCTACAAGGTCAATCTGATTGGTTTAGCCAAACTGCTATATTATCCATATTATTATATATGTATCAATTTTTAGTATTTAGACAGGACAATCAATTATACTTTTTTGCATCACAAACGGCTATATATATTATAATGCTGTCTAACATTATATCGTTGCTGTTATTGACCGCAGTAAGTATCCCAGTGCAAAACTATTTAAATTTAGCTATTTTTGTGTCTAAGCTGATGAGTATTATCATTATGTTATTGTTTGCTAAGACGGCTAGAGTAGAGGCAGATAGCAGCACTATATTTATTTTTAATGTAGGTGTTGGGTTAGTTATGATACTATCCCATGTACTTATACAACCTTTGTTACGGATGGATGCTGTTGCATCGGATTATATATTAAGTGTAGGGATTATAGTTTTATCTATTTTGATGTTTGTCTTTTTACAACGTGCGATTAATTATCAAAAGATGTTACTGCAAAAGGATCATCAATTAAAACAACAACACTTAAAAGATACTTATAGTCAAAAATTAGAGCGTGTTAACCATATGTTTAAATATTATATGTTAAGTGTCATGCATAAGGCTAAAGATACAGGGGCGGTGGAGGTCGCTGATGTAGCAAAAGATTATGTATCCAAAATACTTTGTCCGAACTTTAACGTTGATACTGGTAATTATTATTTTGATTTACACCTTAGCCGTTTGATATTTGATTATTTACAGTATGATATTACTATTAATGCTGATATTAAGTTAAAATCGCAATCAAAAGTTAACGATACAGTGATGGCGGATAAAGTGATTAATGATATCAGGGACACCTTACAAACAATAAATAAAAGAAACCCCAAAGAAATAAATATAAAAATAGAAGAAAAAGATAGTTTTTTATTACTAACATTTATCGTAGATACGACGATTGATGATTTACATGTTTGTAATTACAATGGTATTTTACAACTAAAAAAGATGGTATTTTAGTCAAAAATAATGCCGTTGGCGATAAATTTAGAGCGTTGGCGAAAAGTTTGTTGTAATCTCCTTTTTTGCATGATATGTTGTATATGTAGGCAATATAATACATATAAAAAAGGAGTAAAAAAATGGAGAAGAGAGAACAAGAAGAAACTGAAATGTTAGTTTTAGTGGCATACATACCTGTTAAAGTTACCATTGATGATTATTGGTTAAAACCAAAGACAACAGTAGATAATACAGTTTTAACTAAACAAAACAAGATAGAAAGAGCTTCGGTGTAAAGCTCTTTTTTTTTAATCCTATTTAACTCCTATTTAACTCCTAAATATATACAAATAGTAAAAATAATACATAAAAAAAGGTATTGATTTGTGTATAAATAGTATATTTTGTACAGTTTGTACAATAGTTTTATATCTTGTAAAGCAATTAAAAACAAAAATAAAGGAGTATAAAATGATGAAAACAAGATTTGTAAAGTACTATAGCACAGTAGACTTGATGATTATATTTACTAAGTATGATATTGATTCAATAACACATTTTAAAATATGTAAAGAAGCTCAAAACACGATATTACTTATGCAACAAAACAAAAATTTATCTATCAACGAAATACAGAATTACGAAATAATTTCAAACATGAATGAAGTAACATTAGAAAAGAGGTACACAGAAATTGCGATAAATATATTGGGTTGTGATATGTCGCCAAATAAAAGGGCTCAACTTAAAAGTTCGTATGTAGAGATTGAGTTTGAAGGCGGAGAGTTCAAAAGAGTAAAGAAATTCAGAATAAGAATAATCTGGCTATGGAATGTCTTAGCTCTTATTTCAAGTTTTTTGCAAAGGAATCGTTAGAGTAGCCTATTTAACAGTACTGTTTGTTTATTACCTTAGTTCCT
>Ga0153917_1000291_pt1 | contig 39140 bp, 36 predicted proteins | sample TSFL001MetaG_FD_104695 | JGI IMG/M metagenome (GOLD analysis project Ga0153917, IMG submission 104695) | Attine ant fungus gardens microbial communities from Florida, USA - TSFL001 MetaG | ecosystem: Host-associated > Fungi > Mycelium > Unclassified | place: USA: Florida, Paynes Creek Historic... | reverse complement strand
TACGGTCCGGCGGCGGCGCGCCTGATTACCGTGTTTGGTGCCAAATTCAACGCGGAAGAAGTGCTGGCGCGCGCGCATCTGATTCTTTCGCGGCTGGAAAGCCATCTCAGCCAGCGTGAGTGGCTGGTGGGCGACCATCCCACCATTGCTGACATCGCTTTATATAGCTACCTGGCCGGTGCCCCGGAAGGCAATGTCGAGATGTCCGGTTACCCTGCGGTGAATCAGCTGCTGCGCCGGATTGAAGCGCTGCCCGGCTTCGTGCCTTTTCCGCAGACCGCCGCCGGCCTGCGCGCCTGACAGGAGCCAGCATCATGGGCGAGAAACTGATTAAGTTGCCGGTATGGCATGACGGTGAAATTGCGCTGCAGCAGCAGGCGGGGGTGGCGGAACGTATGGCCGATGTCGGGCAGCGCGTGATCCGCGATTACATGCCCGATCAGCATCGTGACTTTTACGCGCAGCTGCCGTTTATCGTTGCCGGCAGCGTTGATACACAGGGTGATGCCTGGGCCACGCTGCTGGAAGGCCAGCCCGGTTTTATCTTCTCGCCCAACGCCACCACGCTGGATATCGCGGCCCGCCCTGACGCCAGCGATCCGGCGGCCGGCGGGATGACCGATGGCGCGCCGGTGGGCCTGCTCGGCATTGAGCTGCACACGCGGCGGCGCAACCGCATGAACGGCGTGCTGACGGCGATTGGCGGCGGCCTGCGCGTACAGGTTGACCAGAGCTTCGGCAACTGCCCGCGCTATATTCAGCTGCGCGATTTCCGCTTCGACCATGCGCCCGGCAGGGCTTATCAGGGCGAGGTTGAGACGCTCAGCGCGCTGGATGACGCCGCGCGCGCCGCCATCAGGCAAGCCGACACGTTTTATGTCACCACCTATGCCGATCAGGCGCGCCGGCAGGTGGACGTTTCGCATCGCGGCGGCAAAGCCGGTTTTGTGCGCATCGCTGCCGATGATGTACTGACCATTCCGGACTTCAACGGCAACCTGTTCTTTTCCACCCTCGGCAATATCGTGCTCAACGGCAAGGCCGGGCTGCTGTTTATCGACTACGCCAGCGGCGATGTATTGCAGATGAGCGGCGATGCCACGGTGATAACCGATTCCGCCGAAATCGCGGCCTTTCAGGGTGCCGAGCGCCTGTGGCGCTTTAGCGCGCGCCGCATTGTGCGCCGGCGCGCTGCCATCGCCCTGCGCTGGGCCGATCAACCAGACGGCGTATCGCCCGCCTCGCTGATGACTGGCGACTGGCCGTCCGCCAGCGAACGCCTGCAGGCGCAGCAGCTGGCGGCGCAGTGGCGACCATTCCGCATCACGCGGATCGTCGATGAGAGCGCGCAGATTCGCTCGTTTCATCTTATGCCGGATGATGGCGCTGGCGTGCTGCCGCATCTGGCAGGCCAGCATCTGCCGATCCGCCTGACGCTGCCGGGCAGCGCTAAACCACTGATTCGGCAATATACGCTGTCAGTTGCGCCGTCGGATGGTTATTACCGCATCAGCGTGAAGCGTGAAGGCGTCGTATCACAGTATCTGCACCATGCCCTGCGCGTCGGCGATCGGCTGGAGGTGCGCGCACCGGCCGGCGACTTCACTATTGATGCACACGAAACGCGGCCAGCGGTGCTGCTGGCGGCGGGCGTCGGCATCACGCCGCTGCTGGCGATGCTGCGTCACCTGATTTATGAAGGACGACGCAAACGCCGGATGCGCCCGGTGTATTTGCTGCAGTCGGCGCGTAACCTGGCCGAACGCCCGTTTGCGCGTGAGCTTGATGCGCTGCTGGCAGCCAGCGAAGGTGCGTTGAAACTGGTGCGCGTGCTCAGCCAGCAGGGTGCAGCCGAAGCGGGCGTGGATTACGACGTTGCCGGAAGGATCGATATGGCGCTGCTGTCGCAGGTGTTGCCTTTCAACGATTACGATTTTTATCTGTGCGGCCCGCCATCATTTACCCAGGCGATGTATGACGGACTGCGCGGCCTGAATATTGCCGACGCGCGTATTCATGCCGAAGCGTTTGGTCCGTCGTCGCTGCAGCGTCAGCAGGAGAATATGCCAGAGCCCGCCGCGCTGCCGCCGGTGGCGACCGAAGCGGTGCCGGTGGTGTTTACAGAGTCACTGAAAGAAGCGCGCTGGACGCCGCAGTCCGGCACGCTACTGGAGCTGGCCGAAGCGCGCGGCCTGAGCCCGGCCTACAGCTGTCGCGCCGGACATTGCGGCAGCTGTAAGACAAAACTGGTGAAAGGTGCGGTGACTTACACTTCCCGGCCAGGCATCACACTGGCGCAGGATGAAGTGCTGATCTGCTGCGCGGTACCGGCGCAGGTCGAAGACGGGGACACGGCGGTGCAGCTGGCGTTGTGAGGTGAGTGCCCGTCTATGCAATCGAACCAGCAGGCTGCAGGGCGGGCGGCATCTTACCCGCGCTCAGTTGGTCAGAATCGATTCGATTCCCTGTATCAACGCAGGGAAATAGGATTGATCAATAGCGATCCCGCCGGTCAGTTGCCAGCTATCATATATAGCGGGAGTCGCAGTGAAGTTGAAACCGATTAAATCACTTCCCTCGACAGCATTGAATTCGCAGGTGAACGCTTTCATTCTTGGTGCAAAATTTACCGGCTTAGGCCGTCCATTTTTATACAGGGATGCATAAAACTCCGATAACATTTCCTTCAGGCTTTCAAGGTCGAAAATCGTCAGTTCGCACTGACATTGCAGTTTTATACTGCAACCAGCTATTTCCAGCCAGCACATGATCAAATCCAGCCTGCGATCTTCAGGCTCCTCAATTCTTTCGATAAATGAGAAGCGAAATAACGTATCTTCATTTTTGATCTCAAACATTTCTGCCCCGCCACTCAGTCGATATGGAAGTGTGAAATTGTCCAGTCCCGTTCCCTGACCACAACATGTAACGTGTACTCTTTGTGGACATACCTGATTTTATCATGCTCCACGATCTTTTTCAGACGGGTCATTTTTATACGATATAAAAACATGCCGGGCATTTTTTGAGCATCAGGGCTTCGTGAACCATAGCGGATAGCTTTTTCCAGTATATTGACCGGAATATATCTACCCGACTCGGCCATATGCGCGGCCGTAGTACGTGTAAATTTAAGATTTCGCACGGACAGGCCAACCTTCAGGCGACCACGCAGCATATTCAGCGTTGCTTCGCTTAGCACACTGCCTATGCTTTTACCCGCAGCGACATCCAGCACCGCCCGACCACTGCTCAACAGGCGAAAAACACCAAATGCAATCAGCGCAATATCTAGCGGATCAATGAGCGGGGTTTGCAATGGGGCTTCTTCAAGCGTGGTAAAACGCCCATCCGCATCATAAACCTGCCACAGTCCGGGAGCATGCGCGACCGTGTAACCAATACACAGCCCTGTAGCATCATCCACAATTGGACGCGCACCATGTGGAGGCATGAACTGAGGTTTTACAGCATAATACTCATTATGAGGCAGGGGGTTCCTGAAGTTTAAAAAGTACCCCGGCTCATCGGGATCCAGCATCCGTATATCCATCACACCTTCTCCATTCTTCCATAAATCAAATTCCCGCATACAAGAATCGCGAATTATTTAATGAAGTCAAGAGCCGAATTATACTTATAACTAATCTTTCTCAATGAATTAGCTTTGCAACTTATGCATGAGGCCGGTTTTTCAGTTCATCATTAGCCATAAGTTACCTGTTCCCCTATCAAGTTGCTGAACTCGCCGTTGTCCTGTCTTTCAGGGAATTCACTAACAGTTTCTGGTAATTTTCTGGTTATTCGTTATCTGAATCGCTGACGAGCAGGCTTTCACCGCGAAGTTAAATAAATACGGCAGAAGATGATGGACGATATTTTAAATGATCGCAGCAGCTGGAGAGAATTATGGATGAATGAAGGCGAACATCTATCAACGCCAATAAAAAAAGGGTATCAGCGCTAACTGATACCCTTTCAGAAGGTTGGCTTAAAACCAAGCTGGTGCATTTACTCTGCACTGAATGTTGCTGGAACGCCACCTTCTTTCAGTCACCCGTCAGAAAATGTCTTTTTGACCAGTGCCTTGGTGTTAGTGGTGCCCGGACGCGGAATCGAACCACGGACACGGGGATTTTCAATCCCCTGCTCTACCGACTGAGCTATCCGGGCAACGGGGCGCATTAAACCTTACTCGCGCCGTACCGTCAAACGCTTTTCGGTAAAAATCAGCTGACTGCTGTCTTTTGCAGCAACCGCCGGAGCCGATGGTAAAAACCTGCGCAACCGGGCTATTTAGTGGTGGATTTTTAGCCACCCACGCCGATAACCGTGCTGACATCCCATAACCATAATAAGGTCCACTATGTTCAGCACTATTACATCGGGAATCCTGTCGCGCCTCGCGTGGCAGAAACGCAGTCACAGCAGCGCAACGCTCAGTTCGCTGCAGGAGGCCATCGCCATGGTTGAGTTTACGCCTGATGGTCACATCCTCACCGCCAACGCGCTGTTTCTGGAGCGCATGGGCTACACGCTGGCTGAAATTGTCGGCCAGCATCACAGCCTGTTCTGCACGCCGGATATGGTGCAGTCACCGCAGTATCGCGAGTTCTGGCAGCGTCTGAATCGTGGCGAAGGCTTCAGCGATAAGTTTTTGCGCGTAGCGAAGCACAGCCGTCCGATCTGGCTGGAAGCCAACTACGTACCGGTGCAGGATCGCCATGGTCGGGTGATTAAAATCGTTAAGCTGGCGAGTGATATCACCGCGCGCATCATGGATGCGCAGGAGCAGCGCGCCATGACCACCGCCATTGAGCGCTCGATGGCGGTGATTGCCTTCAACCTCAAAGGTGAAGTGCTGATGGCCAACGATAACTTCTTCAATACCATGGGCTATCGCGCTGATGAGATCATCGGTCGCCATCACAGCCTGTTCTGTCCGCCCGAAATGCGCACCAGTGAGGCCTATCGTCGCTTCTGGCACAAGCTCAATCAGGGTGAATATATCTCCGGCCAGTTCGAGCGCGTCAATAAGCAGGGCAACACCGTCTGGCTGCGCGCCACCTATAATCCGGTGTTTAACAGCGCCGGCGAGCTGTACAAAGTGGTAAAGTTCGCCACCGACGTTACCGCGCAGGTGGAAAAGAACCAGCTGGAGCGCGAAGCAGCGCAGCAGGCATGGCAAACCGCGCTGCATACCAGCGAAAGCACACAACAGGGTGCGGCGGTGATTGAGAACAGCGTGCAGAATATCAATGCGCTGGCCAGCGAACTGCACGGTATTTCTGGTGATATCAATGATCTGAGCGACTCTTCCGATCGCATCGGCGCCATCGTGGAGAGTATTCGCCGTATTGCCGATCAAACCAATCTGCTGGCGCTCAATGCGGCAGTGGAAGCCGCGCGCGCCGGTCAGCATGGCCGCAGCTTTGCCGTGGTCGCCAGTGAAGTGCGCACCCTCGCGGCGAACATCAATCGCGCCACCAGCGAAATCGAGAATCGGGTTAGACATAACCACCTGCTGGCGGATAAGGCGCAGAAAGGCATCGCGTCGAACCTGAAACGTGCCGATCAGGGCGTAGTGCTCGCGCAGCAGGCGGGCGGTGTGATTGCCGAAATTCGTGGCAGCTCCAGTGAGGTGGTACGCGCCATCAGCCACGTCGCCGATACACTAAAAGCCCCGCAGTAAGCGCAGCAGCGAGCGCTGGCCGGCGGTGACATAAAAGTGTCATCACCGTGTCGTAGCCTAAGATTATTCCTAATCGACGCCAGAATCCTTCTTATGCAGCTGCCTGATTCACCCACCGGGCTTAGCGCCCTGTCGGCCCGAGCCCGTGCGCGTTCGCTGTGTATCGCAGTGCCCTTCGTCACGCCAGCGATGGACAACACGGCGGTCATGGCGCTGTTTAGCGAACACAAAGATTTGATTGGCCTGCCGGTGGTGGAAAACGGCACGCCGTTCGGCATGATCAACCGCCACATCTTTCTGTCGCAAATGACGCGCCCGTTCTTCCGTGAGCTGTACGATCGTAAAAGCTGCATCGCCTTTATGGACAAACAACCGCTGGTGATCGATGCCGAAACCGAACTCGATCGGGTCGCGCAGCAGGTGGTCGCCAGCGGAGATAAATCAGTCACCGATGGTTTTATCGTGACTGAACACGGCCGCTATATCGGTATCGGTCTGGGTATCGATCTGATTCGTACCGTCTCCGATTTGCAGGCGCAGCAGCATCAGCAAATTTTACAAAGCATTGATTACGCGCGGGTGATTCAGGACGCGATGCTGGACCGCTCGCGGCAGCAGATGGCGCAGCAACTAAGCGACTGGTGCCTGCACTGGCAGCCGCGCGACGGCGTGGGCGGCGACTATTACGCCTTTCACCGCGACGAGCACGGCTGGCTAGCGCTGATTGCCGACTGCACCGGCCACGGCATCCCCGGCGCGTTTATGACGGTGATCCTGCATGCGGCGCTGGAGCGTGCGCTGCAGCACAACCATCGCGCGCCGTCCGCCCTGCTGCAGGCGCTCAATCGCCATATCAAACAAACGCTGGGCCAGCTCAACGCCTCGCAGCAGACCTCGCTGTCCAACGACGGCTGCGATGCGATTGCGCTACGGCTGGAGACGGCCAGCCATCAGCTGAGCTGGGCCAGCGCGCGCATGCACGCGGTGCTGCAGCCGGTACAGGGTGAAGCAGCCGCGCTGCAGGCCGATCGCGTCGGCGTTGGCTACACCGATACACCGCACGACTATTGCTGGCCGCAGCAGCAGCGCACACTGCAGCCCGGCGATGTGCTATTGGTGATGAGCGACGGCGTGACCGATCAACCCGGCGGCGCGCGGCACATCATGTTCGGCAAAAAGCGTATTCAGACGGTCATTGAACAACATAAAACCCTGCCGATGGCCGAGCTTTCCACGGCGTTTGCGCGGGCATTTCTTCACTGGCAAGGCAACCAGCCGCGACGCGATGACGTCACCTGGTTTGGCCTGCGTTATTAACGAGCTTCCTATGCATCCAGCTTCCTCCGGCACGTACCTGCCGCCCGACAGCGTTGCGCTGCACTATACCGGCTTCTTTTCGCCGCAGAACATCACTGCGATGGGCGAAGTGATCAAAGTGTTTCTGGAAAACCAGCAGGCGCCGGTCAAAGTGCGCCGCCGGCTGTTCTCCAGCTTTGTCGAGATTGTGCAGAACATCCTGCGCTATTCGCAGGACAGCCGCACCCTGACCCATGCTGAACAGGACTTTCGCTTTGGCACCGTGACGCTGCACGTAGACGGCAATAACTACGTGCTGGAGAGCAGTAATCAGGTCGATCAGGCCGCCTGCGAGCAGCTGCGCGACTGGCTTGAGGTACTGCGCACCATGAGCAACGACGAAATTAAGCAGGCCTATCGTATTGGCCTGCGCGCCGAGAGCCCCGCCACCAGCAAAGGGGCCAATATCGGTCTGCTGACGCTCGCCCGTGACGTCAGTGAACCGCTGGAGTATGAACTGCGTCCGCTGCCCGCCAGCGGCTTCGCCACGTTTTGGCTTAAAGCCACCATTCACCAGGATTGATGTTGTATGCAAAACCTTATGATTGCTGCCACTGAGAGCACGCCCGAAGTGAGTTTTGATTTTGCCACCCACCAGTTTGCGCTGCGCGGTGAGTCGTGGCCGGAGAACGCGGCGGCGTTTTATCGCCCGCTGCTGGATGCGCTTGAGCAGTGGCAGCCTGGAGCTGATAGCGCTGTGGAGGTCCATATCGCGCTGCGCTACTTCAATAGCTCCAGCACCAAAATGCTGTTCAGCCTGTTCGATCAGTTTAACCAGCTGGCGCAGCGCGGTCAGCGCGTCACGCTCAACTGGCTGTTTGATGCGGAAGATGACATCGCAGAAGAGTTCGGCCAGGAGCTGGCGCTGGATTTTACCGATCTGCAGGTTAATCTGCAGGCGGAACTGGCGTCATGATTGACCTCAATGAGCTGTTCCGCGAAGAGAGCGAGGTGCTGACCCGCTCACAGGACGTGGCGGCGCAAAGCACGCTGAGCGCACAGGATTACCGCGCGGCGCTGCTGAACCTGAATCGCCACTATCAGCGCTTAATGCGCGAAACCTGGCGGCTGATCTCGCGCAGCGACCGCGCCGAACGCGAGCTGAACCGCGTGAATGAGCAGTTAAACCAGCTGGCGCAGGAACTGGAGTACAAAGCCAGCCACGATCCGCTGACGGCGGTGTGGAATCGCGGCGCGATTATTCAGCGCATCAGCCAGACGCTGGAGAGCGGCCCGGCGGCGCTGATCATTCTGGACATCGACCACTTTAAGAAGATCAACGACGAATACGGCCATCCGACGGGCGATAAGGTGATTTGCGGGCTGGTGACGCGCATTCAGGCGCACTGCCCGGCCGGTGCCAGCATTGGCCGTATCGGTGGCGAAGAGTTTACCGTGCTGCTGCCGCACTATCGCCTGTCCGACGCGGTGATTGTTGCCGGTGCGATTCACGCCTCGCTCAATGCCTCGCCGCTGACGGTGCTGCCACAGCAGCTGGTGACCGCCAGTCTCGGCGTGAGCTACGGCAAGCCAGGCTCCGATTTCGACACGCTGTACAGCAATGCCGATGCCGCGCTCTACGACGCTAAACACCACGGCCGCAACCGGGTATTTTTCCGCTGATCAGTGCACCTGCGCGGTGCTGGCGGTCTGCATCGGCACGCTGCTATCCGGCGGCGGCAGGAAAATGTGGTCGAGGATATTGCGCATCACCGGCGCGGCCGTAATGCCTTCGTTACCGCCGTTTTCCAGAATCAGCGCCACCGCCACCTGCGGGTTATTAAACGGCGCAAAGGCGGTATAGAAAATGTGGTCGCGCAGGCGCACCGGGATCATCTTCGCGTTGTAAGTCTGGTTCTGCTTCAGGCTGAACACCTGCGACGTACCGGACTTGGCGGCGATGCCGTACGGCGCGGTATGGAAATATTTATAACCGGTGCCGTTAGGCGCGTTGGCCATACCAAACATGGCGTGGCGCACCAGCGACCAGTACGGTGATTTCGCATCGCCAATCTGCGGCTGCGGCGTGGTCGGCTGGTAAACCTGCTGCCAGGTGCCGCGCTGTGCTTTGGCCAGCAGGTGCGGATTAATCACCCGGCCGTTATTGATCAGCGCCACCATGGCTTTTACCATCTGAATCGGCGTGGCTATCCAGTAGCCCTGGCCGATGCCCACCGATACCGTATCGCCCTGATACCACGTATGTTTATGCACTTTCTGCTTCCATTCGCGGCTCGGCAGCAGCCCAGCGTACTCTTCATTCAAATCGATACCGGTAGGTTTGCCGTAGCCGAACTGGCTGAGCATGCTGTGGATGCGGTCGATGCCCATCATGAACGCCACCTGATAGAAGAAGGTGTCGGCGGACTCTTCAATCGCTTTGGTGACGTCGAGCATGCCGTGTCCGGACTTTTTCCAGTCACGGTATTTGCGATCGGTGCCCGGCAGCGTCCAGGTGGGCGCGCCAAAGAAGGTGGTGCCCGGCGTAATCACTTTGCTCAGCAGCGCCGACATCGCCATGTAGGGTTTTACCGTCGATGCCGGTGGATACAGCCCCTGGGTAACGCGATTGATCAGCGGCAGGTTTTTATCCTGCAGCAGCGTTTTATAGGCTTTGTAGCTGATGCCCTTCACGAACGGGTTGGGATCGTAGCTTGGGCTGGAGACCATCGCCAGCACGCCGCCATCGTGCGGATCCTCAATCAGCACCGCCGCACGCTGCCCGGCCAGCTGGCTCTCCACATACTGCTGCAGATGCAGATCCAGCGTCAGCCAGATGTTTTTGCCCGCCACCGGCGGCACCTCTTTCAGCACGCGCACGATGCGGCCGTGGTTATCCACTTCCACTTCCTGATAGCCGGTCTTGCCGTGCAGCAGGGATTCGTAGTAGCCCTCAATACCCTGCTTGCCGATGTTATGGTCGGCGGCGTAGTTTTCGCCGACGCCCTCGGCATTAAGCCGCTTGTAATCATTGTCGTTAATCTTCGACACGTAGCCGACCACGTGCGCCAGATCGGCGCCGTACGGGTATTCCCGATCCTGATAGGTATCGATGGTGACCCCGGTGAAGCGGAACTGATTGACCGAGAAGCGCGCCACCTCTTCATCGGTGAGCTCGGCTTTTAGCTCCACCGGCTTATAGCGGCTGCTCTGCTTAAGTTCATGCTCAAAGGTTTCGATATCATCCGGAGTCAGATCGACGATGGGCGTCAGCGCTTTCAGCGTCGCCTGCATGTTGTCGATTTTGTACGGCGTGACGAGGATGTCGTACCAGGTGACGTTGCGCACCAGCGGGATGCCGTTGCGATCGAAAATCAATCCGCGCGTTGGCGCGATGGGGATCATTTTGATGTCGTTCTCGTTAGAACGCGTCTGGTAATAGCTGTGCTGATCCACCTGTAAGCGATACAGGTTGATGCCAAGAATGGTGAAGCAGATAACAACCAGGGCAAACGCCACCAGCGCGCGGCGCACAAACAGTTTCTCTTCGGCTTCGAAATTGCGGAAATTCATCAGGGGCTTAGTCTCTTCATTATCACGCTAATGATAGGGAGAGATCGCCGCAGAGCCAGCAGGAAGATGCACAAGCCTGGGTAAAAGTGTGTCAGATGTTTACGGTGGGGCTGCTGTGTCAGGAATGCGGGACAGGGCGTTGACCGGGCATTAAATGTTGCCCGATCGGTCCCCTCTCCCGCGCGCGGGAGAGGGTTAGGGTGAGGGCGAAGGAAAAGCGAGGAAAATCAATCCCCCAGCAGCACCGACTCCAGCGCGATCTTAATCATATCGTTGAACGTCGTCTGACGCTCTGCCGCGGTGGTTTGCTCGTGCGTACGGATATGATCCGACACGGTACAGATGGTCAGCGCTTTGGCACCAAACTCTGCCGCCACACCGTAGATGCCGGCGGCTTCCATCTCCACACCGAGGATGCCGTACTTCTCCATCACGTCGAACATCTGCGGGTCCGGCGTATAGAACAAATCAGCGGAGAAGATGTTACCGACGCGCGCGTCCACGCCCAGCGCTTTAGCCGCGTCAACCGCGTTACGCACCATGTCGAAATCCGCGATGGCGGCAAAATCGTGATCCTTGAAACGCATGCGGTTAACTTTTGAATCGGTGCAGGCACCCATACCAATCACCACATCACGCAGTTTCACGTCTGCACGCACGGCACCGCAGGAACCGACACGAATGATCTTCTTCACGCCGAAATCGGTGATCAGCTCTTTGGTGTAGATCGAGCAGGATGGAATACCCATACCGTGGCCCATCACGGAGATTTTGCGGCCTTTGTAAGTCCCGGTGAAGCCCAGCATGCCGCGTACGTTGTTCACTTCGACCACATCGTCGAGGAAAGTCTCGGCAATGTGTTTTGCACGCAGCGGATCGCCTGGCATCAGCACCACGTCCGCGAAATCGCCCATTTCGGCATTAATATGAGGAGTTGCCATTGTTGTTCTTCCTTATCAAAAAGTGGTGGCTGTTTTACAGCAAGCTTTTGCCGTAGTCCATGCTGGACAGGCCAAAATAGCTGGCGATGGTCTGGCCGATATCGGCGAAGGTATCGCGGTAACCCAGCGAGCCCGGTTTTACTTCTGGACCGTAGATCAGAATCGGGATGTGCTCGCGCGTGTGCTCTGTACCGTGCCAGCTCGGGTCGCAGCCGTGGTCAGCGGTGAGAATCAGGATATCACCCTCTTTCACCAGCGCCATCAGCTCCGGCAGACGGCGGTCAAACAGCTCCAGCCCACCGGCATAACCGGCGATATCGCGGCGATGGCCCCAGGTCGAGTCAAAATCGACGAAGTTGGTGAACACAATTGAGTTGTCCGGCGCCTTCTTCATCTGCTCAATGGTGGCGTCAAACAGCGCATCCAGACCGGTGGCTTTAACTTTTTGCGTGATGCCCTGCTCCGCGTAGATATCAGCGATTTTACCTACTGAAATCACTTCGCCGCCCTTCTCATCCACCAGCTTTTTCAGCATGGTCGGTGCCGGTGGTTCGACGGCCAGATCGTGACGGTTACCGGTGCGCTGGAAGTTACCGGCTTTATCGCCGACAAACGGACGCGCGATTACGCGGCCAATGTTATAGCCGCCGTTGGTCAGCTCTTCACGCGCGATTTCACACAGCGCGTACAGGCGATCGAGGCCAAAGGTCTCTTCATGACAGGCAATCTGGAACACCGAATCTGCCGAGGTATAGAAAATCGGCTTGCCGCTTTTCATGTGCTCCTCGCCCAGCTGGTCAAGAATTACCGTGCCGGAGGAGTGGCAGTTGCCGAGGTAGCCCGGCAGATCGGCGCGTTTTACCAGCGTATCCAGCAGCTCCTGCGGGAAGCTGTTCTCTTTGTCGCTGAAGTAGCCCCAGTCAAACAGCACCGGCACCCCGGCGATTTCCCAGTGGCCGGACGGCGTATCTTTGCCCGAAGAGAGTTCGCTGGCGTAGGCGTACGCGCCGATAATTTCCGCCTGCGGATCCAGTCCCGGCGGGAAGCGGCCGGTAGAGAGTTCCGCCGCTTTGCCAAGGCCGAGCGCGGTCATGTTGGGCAGATGCAGCGGACCTTCGCGGCCTTCATTGGCGCGGCCTTCAAAGCACGCTTCGGCGATATGGCCGAGCGTATCCGATCCTTCATCACCGAATTTATCGGCGTCTTTGCTGGAACCAATCCCGAAGGAGTCGAGAACCATAATAAAAGCACGTTTCATGCAAGTCTCCTGCGCCATAGCGCGATGACAAGTCAAAAAAAAGCGATCAGATCAGTATACCCGAACGGCCGCTGCCTGGCACGCAGTTACGCCACTATTCGCTGATGCGGCGATACACCACCGGCGTGGCCTCCGGAGCGTGGTCGCTGAGCGTTATCGCCGCTTTCACTGCCGCAGCGGCCTGCTGCCACTGTGCTTCCGATGCGGCATGAATCACCGCCAGCGGCTGCTGCGCATTGACTTCACTGCCCAGCGTGATCATGTCGCTGAGGCCCACGCTGTAATCAATGCTGTCGCTGGCGCGCTGACGGCCACCGCCCAGCGCCACCACCGCCATGCCCAGCGCCCGCGTGTCCATGGCGCTGACGATGCCGGGACGATCGGCGTACACCGCTTTGCTCAGCATCGGTGCCGGCAGGTAGCGGTCCATCTGCTCGATGAAATCCGTCGGGCCGTTCTGCGCCGCCACCATGCGGGCAAACACCTCAGCCGCTTTACCGTTATCCAGCACCTGCTGCAGTTTTTGCCGCGCTTCGGCTTCGTTCGCCGCCAGTTTGCCGGAGATCAGCATCTCAGCGCACAGCGCCAGAGTGACCTCCAGCAGCCGCGGATTGCGCGCCTCGCCGGTGAGGAAATGCACCGCTTCGCGCACTTCCAGCGCATTACCGGCGCTCGACGCCAGCACCTGGTTCATGTCGGTGAGCAGCGCGGTGGTTTTGCATCCCGCGCCGTTGGCGACGCCGACAATCGCCTGCGCCAGCTGCTGCGAGGCCTCAAAGGTTGGCATAAACGCCCCGGATCCGACTTTGACATCCATCACCAGCGCGTCTAATCCCTCGGCTAATTTTTTGGCGAGGATCGAGGCGGTGATCAGCGGAATAGAATCCACAGTGGCGGTGATATCGCGCGTGGCGTAGAACCGCTTATCCGCCGGCGCCAGCGAATTGGTCTGACCGATAATGGCAACGCCGACCTGTTTGATGATCTGGCGGAAGCGATCGTCGCTGGGGAAGATATCAAAGCCGGGAATGGCTTCCAGTTTATCCAGCGTGCCGCCGGTGTGACCGAGGCCGCGCCCGGAAATCATAGGCACGTAGCCGCCGCAGGCCGCCACCATCGGACCCAGCATCAGCGAAGTGACATCGCCCACGCCGCCGGTCGAGTGTTTATCAACAATCGGTCCGTTGAGATTCAGCGCCTGCCAGTTGAGTACCGTGCCGGAATCGCGCATCGCCATGGTCAGCGCCACGCGCTCTTCCAGGTTCATGTCGTGAAAATAAATCGTCATCGCCAGCGCGGCGATTTGCCCTTCAGACACGCTGTTATCACGCACGCCGTTGATGAAAAAGCGGATTTCCGCTTCGCTCAGCGGCTGGCCGTCGCGTTTTTTACGAATAATTTCTTGTGGCAGGAACAAGGTTGCCTCCCCGGAAAAGCGATGTATCGCTGAATGACAGCCGCCAGTTGCGCAGCAATGCGCACCTGACGGCAGTGACGCCGTGGGCCGCCATTTTAGCGACCGCGTGGATCAATAACCGGCTTTGCTGGTCGCCGTAGCGTGACCCAGGGTATTCAGCAGGCTGGCTAACAGGCTGGAAGCGCCGAAGCGGAAATGACGCGCATCCGCCCAGCCGCTGCCGAGGATGTCGTCGGCCAGCTGCAGGTAGATAGCGGCATCTTCCGCCGTGCGCACGCCGCCAGCCGGTTTGAAGCCCACCTGCTGCTGCACGCCTTTGTCACGTATTACCTGCATCATGATCGCCGCCACCTCTGGCGTGGCGTTGACCGGCACTTTACCGGTAGAGGTTTTGATGAAATCCGCGCCGGCATCGATCGCGATTTCGGACGCTGCACGAATCAGCGCTTCCTCTTTTAGCTCGCCGGTTTCAATGATCACTTTCAGCAGCACGTTCGCCGCCGCACAGGCCTCTTTACAGGCTTTTACCAGCGCAAAGCCAACGTCACGATTACCGGCAATCAGCGCACGGTACGGGAATACCACGTCAACTTCATCCGCGCCGTAGGCGATTGCCGCACGGGTTTCCGCCAGCGCGATGTCGATGTCGTCGTTACCGTGCGGGAAGTTAGTGACGGTCGCGATACGAATTTCCGGCGTGCCCTGCTCGCGCAGCGTCTTACGTGCAATCGGGATAAAGCGCGGATAGATACAGATCGCCGCCGTGTTACCGGCCGGTGATTTCGCCTGATGGCACAGCGCGATCACTTTTTCATCGGTGTCGTCTTCGTTCAGGGTGGTCAGGTCCATCAGTTGCAGCGCGCGCTGCGCGGCCGCGTTCAGATCGGTCATGGTGCTCTCCAAAGTCAGGCCGGTGAAATCTGCTCACCGGAGAATGTGATAATTATAACAACCCACGCCGCGTGGAATTGCGAGGTTTGTCACAAGGAAAAGGAAACCGCGCTCTTATATACATGCATTTAGCGATTTTAATCACATTAAATCGCTATTTTGCCGAACAGCGCGGCATGATGCGATTGTGATTATTATCACAAATGTTGCCGCAAAAAGGTATCGGATATCGTTAAAGCGTAGTTAATTTGCGACAGAGCGGGAGTTGTCAGCACATCAGCAGAAGTGGCAGAGGCGTTGCAGCGACGCGATTCATCGCGCAAGAAATTGCGCCGCTGGCACAATTGCAACGGCCATTAACCGTGACGGCGCTATTAGATGAAGTGAGGTGACGGCAGGCGCAGGATCAATACTCAATCCGGCAGGGCGAACAAACGCAGGCTGTTGTGCCACAGCGCATCGGCGATCTCATCGGGCGGTTCCGGGCGCAGCTGGCACAATACTTCGAACACATTACGCGCGCGCTCCGGGCGATTTGGCTGGCCCTGAAAACCGTGCAGCGGCATATCCGGCGCATCGGTTTCCAGCAGCAGCGCCTGCAATGGCAGGCTGGCGATGGTGTGGCGGGTTTTGCTGGCGCGCGTATAGGTAATGGTGCCGCCGACACCAATCGCGTAGCCAAGGGCGATGAAACGCTCCGCCTGCTGCTGGCTACCGGCAAAGCCGTGCACCACGCCGCGTCGCGGCACGTCGTGACGGCGCAGATGCTGCGCCAGCTGATCGTGCGTACGTCGCGAATGCAGGATCACCGGCAAATCATAGCGCCTCGCCAGCTTCAACTGCGCCTCCAGCAGCCGGGTTTGCCGCGCAAAATCTGGCGCTTCCATATACAGATCCAGCCCGATTTCCCCGATCGCCACGCGTTTCACATCCGGCGTTTGCAGGTACTGCTCAAGGCGATCGAGATCGTCATCCTGATGTTGCGCAATATTGATCGGGTGCAGCCCGAGCGCGCTATACAGCGCCGGATGCTGCTGCGCCAGCTGGCTCACCACGGCAAAACGGCTGGCATCCACGCACGGCACGATGATGCGTTCCACGCCCGCCTGCGCCGCCTGCGCGATACTGTGTTCGGCAGCGGTGACGAATGGCGGAAAATCAAAGTGGCAGTGGGTGTCGATAAATCTCATGCCAGCGATCCTGCATCGTAGTCGGCGTCATTGCCCGCCAGCGGCGGCGTGCTGACCGGCCGGTTATCCGGCGCGTTGGCGACGGCGGCTGGCGGCGTCACGGCAATTGGTCGCGCCAGCGGTTCAGCATCGCTCAGCCACTGGCCCAGCGTCGCCAGGAAATAGCGCCCGCTACGGCGCCCCAGATGATAATCCTGATTCAGCGACGCCAGACGACTGCCCAGCGCCATGCTGGCCAGCGGCTTTGGCGGAAAGATTTCAATGATGCGCAGATTATCCGGCGGCTGTTCAATAAACTGCTGAATCTGGCGGTAGCTCTCTTCGTGCTGATGCAGGATATTGATCATCGGCTGCAGGGCGCTGTCGCTCAGCCAGCGCTCCATGCGTTTAAACCACTTCGGCGTATACGCCATCTGTGACGGCACGGTACGGATCACCACAATAGTATCGGCGCCACGCCGCGCCGCTTCGCGCACCGGAATGGCATCACTGATGCCGCCGTCGAGATAGCTCACACCATCCATCAACACGCCGCTGCGGTAGAAACCGGGGATCGCGCTGGAAGCCTTAATGATGTCATGCCAGGTCAGATTGGTGGGATTGAAATACTGCGCGCTGTAATCATCGCTACGGCAGGCGCACATGTAAAATTCGCTGCCTTTGGCAAACAGGCTTTCGGCGCTGCTCAGCGCCAGCGGGAACTCCTGTTTAGTGATATCCACCAGCCAGTCGAGATCGATCAGGTGGCCACCGCGCACAAAACGCAGCGGATCGAAAAACAGTTTACTGGTGGTGTAACGGGTAATCACGCGCCGCGCATAACCGGGCTGAGCACAGACAAAGGCTGAGAGGTTTTGTGCACCGGCCGAAGTGCCGAGCATCAACTGAAAGGGGTTGAAACCTGCGCGCTGAAATTCATCCAGTACGCCCGCCGTGAAGATGCCGCGTTGCCCGCCGCCTTCGCAGACCAGCGCGATTTTTTTGGATTTGAATGGCGTGAGTGCCAGTGGCTCAAAGGTGTCCAGCGACACCGGGATGCGTATTCCCAATGGATGTCCCTCAGTGTTTGCTGCTCTGAGGGAGGCGCTCAATCAGCATCCCGGAGAACCAGTCATTGTCGTTCCCTGACCAACCGCATCCTGCAATCGTCGCGGCGCACCTTCAATGGTGGCAATGACTGGCCTCCGCTTTATGTGACTAGCGGGTTAACATGGTTAACGCAGTGGGTCAGGGTCGTTTGCGCCCGGTAAACAGGCTCACGAGGAACAGAATAATACCGACAATAAAGACAATTTTAGCTGCCCATGCTGCCGTACCCGCCAGACCGCCAAAACCTAATGCTGCAGCAATCAGAGCGATGACCAGAAAGATAATACCCCAACGAAACATAAGCCTCTCCTTTACCATAGTGAAAATCGAACTGCTTATTCTTCACATCACTGTTTTTAATACGAAACGGCACCGTTGGTGATGCCGTTCCGGTTGCGTTAAGATTTCACCTTGAGGTCATTCTTCACGCTTTTCACGCCTTCAATGGCTTTGGCGATCTTCTCAGCCCGATCGGACTGGGCCTGATTCGCCACTTCCCCGGACAGCTGTACCACGCCATCGGTGGTTTCCACCTTCACGTTGCGCGATGGCACAATGTCATCTGCTAAAAGTTTAGCTTTTATTTCACTGGTGGTTGCTGCATCACCTGCATAACCTTTCAATGAACTCTGTTTGCTGTCTCTGACGTGTAGTTTGTCGCTGACGGATTTAACCCCTTCCACCTTCTGCACCAGCGCCACAGCCTTCTCGGCCTGGTCCTGCGAGGTGACAAAACCGCTCAGCGTAACCACGCCTTGCTGCGTTTTTACCGAGATATCCGTACTTTTAATCGCTTCATCGTCCACCAGCGCGGCTTTGGCTTTGGCGGTGATGCCGCTGTCATCCATAAAGCCATCGACTTTTTTCATAGAACTATCGATTTTGGAACCCGCGCTGCTGCTGGTATCAGCCGCCATTGCCGCGCCGCTTAACAGCGCAGTACCGGCCAGTGCAGCAATCAGGGTTTTAGCAATCTTAGTCTTATTCATCGATATCATCCTTCTATCAGTTAACCCACTCGCAACCGCGAATGCGCCAGCAACACACCACGTTGCTGCGTGATGGACGTAATCAGACCCACAGGTCCGTTTTCTCGTCCGACAGAATAATCATAGTAGGGATTACAGCTTTTGCTGGCTTTTGTGGTTGATATCTCGCCAAAAAGCGATAACCGCAGCGCAATTAAGAGGAGTCTGTATCGGAGAAAACCGGGCGGCAGAAAGCAGCAGCCCGGTGAAGACGGCGAACTTAGTGTTCGCGCGTTTTACGGAAGGTCACGTCAGGATAGCGCTCCTGCGTGATGTTGAGGTTGACCATGGTCGGGGCGATATAGGTGAGGTTGTCACCGCCATCGAGCGCCAGGTTGATCTCGTTTTTGCGCTGGAAATCGTCGAACTTCTTCGCATCGCTGCATTCAACCCAGCGGGCGGTCGACACGTTGATGGCCTCGTAAATCGCCTCAACGTTGTACTCGCTCTTGAGACGCGCCACGACCACATCAAACTGCAGCACGCCCACCGCACCCACGATCAGATCGTTGTTGTGCACCGGACGGAACACCTGCACGGCGCCCTCTTCCGACAGCTGGACCAGCCCTTTCAGCAGCTGTTTCTGCTTCAGCGGATCGCGCAGGCGAATGCGACGGAACAGTTCCGGGGCGAAGTTCGGAATACCGGTGAACTTCATGGTTTCGCCCTGGGTGAAGGTGTCGCCAATCTGGATAGTGCCGTGGTTATGCAGGCCGATGATATCGCCCGGATAAGCTTCTTCAACGTGCGAACGGTCGCCCGCCATGAAGGTCAGCGCGTCGGAGATCACCACATCTTTACCGGTACGCACCTGACGCAGTTTCATGCCCTTTTCATATTTGCCGGACACCACGCGCATAAAGGCCACGCGGTCACGGTGTTTCGGGTCCATGTTGGCCTGAATCTTAAACACGAAGCCGCTGAACTTCTCCTCTTTGGCTTCGACTTTGCGGGTATCGGTCTGGCGCGGCATCGGTGCCGGCGCCCAGGCAACCAGTCCATCCAGCATATGATCGACGCCAAAGTTGCCCAGCGCGGTACCGAAGAACACCGGCGTAATTTCGCCGCTCAGGAACAGCTCTTTGTCGAACTCGTGCGATGCGCCCTGCACCAGCTCCAGCTCGTCGCGCAGCTGCTGCGCCAGCTCTTCGCCGACGGCCGCGTCCAGTTCCGGATTCGCCAGCCCTTTTACCACGCGCACTTCCTGAATCGTGTGGCCTTTGCCGCTCTGATACAGGTAAGTTTCATCGTTGTAGAGGTGATACACGCCTTTGAACAGCTTGCCGCAGCCAATCGGCCAGGTGATCGGGGCGCAGGCGATTTTCAGCTCGCTCTCGACCTCATCCAGCAGTTCCATCGGATCGCGAATGTCGCGGTCCAGTTTGTTCATAAAGGTGATGATCGGCGTGTCGCGCAGACGGGTCACTTCCATCAGCTTGCGGGTACGATCCTCAACCCCTTTCGCGGCGTCGATCACCATCAGGCAGCAGTCCACCGCCGTCAGCGTACGGTAGGTGTCTTCCGAGAAGTCTTCGTGCCCGGGGGTATCCAGCAGGTTAACCAGGCTGTCGCGATAGGGGAACTGCATCACCGAGGTGGTGATGGAGATACCGCGCTGCTTCTCCATCTCCATCCAGTCTGATTTGGCATGCTGGCTGGAGCCGCGACCTTTAACGGTACCGGCGGTCTGGATCGCCTGTCCGAACAGCAGGACTTTTTCGGTGATTGTGGTTTTACCGGCGTCCGGGTGCGAGATGATCGCAAAGGTCCGGCGGCGCGCCACTTCTTCTAAAAAGGGAGCAATAGACATGAGTGAATTCTTCTTCAGGGCAACGCGCGAGCGGCGCGCTGCGAATAAATCATTCCGGAGCCAGTCCGGCGGATAACGGTGCCAATGGCGACGCATGCGCGTCGGGTCACAGCAGGGTGTGTGCGATCTACATTGGCGGCAGTCCGGTTATCCCATCAGCATTGAGGCGGCATAGCATACAATATTTCAGCAGGCGGGGGAATCTGCGGCAGGATGAGACGATGCTCGCGCAGTTCAGGACATGTCTTGTAAACACTAAGCGATGTCTGGCTGAGAATGCCTGTCCGGAACCGTCACCCCGGCAAGGACAGCAAAATGACTCTACAGCTTAACCCACATACCTACAGCCCGTCGCACCGAAACGCCGCCCTGTCGTCGTCCGCGCAGATGTACCGCAAACCCGGCGAGATGCTGCTGATCAACGCGCCGGATAACCCAGGCGTGCCTGCCACTGGCCGCGCTGATTTTTCCCGCAGCAGCCTGCCGGCGCACCTGCATTATCTGCTCACGCCGCGCCCCGGTTTTTCTGCCGGTCAGCATTTTGTCCCGGAGTATCCGTACATGCTGGACGCCGCGCTGTCGGTCACTGCCCGCCGGGGCGCGGTGTCGTTAGCACCGTATCACGCCGACAGTGACAAGTGTGCGCTGGTGATTGAGCGGCAGACGCTGGTGAAATTTGATCTGCCGCCGCTGCACGACTTAGTGCTGAGCTACATCGGTCTCAACACCTACTTTAGCGAAGTGCGCTTCTACAACCGTGCCGGACGCATCGTGGCGTTTCGTCGCCTGAACGCCAGCAAAAAGCGCCACGAAGTGTTCTGCTTCGCTGGCATGAAGCCGGTCTCACTGGTGATTGAGACCAGCCAGCACAGCTCGATTTTGCTTGATGAGATGGTGTGGAACCAGACCGTAGGCGCGGGCGCGCGCTGAGGCGCGTTATCCCAGCATGCGCACCACCGCCGCCTTGAAGATCTTCACGCCAGTCTCCAGCGAACTCAGCTCAAAGCGCATCTGCGGATGGTGCAGTCCTGGCACCAGATTGGTTCCCAGCCCCCAGAAACCGGCTTTCACCTGCGGATTTTTCACCGGATAGTAGAAGAAATCCTCGCTGCCCGGCGTGGTTTTCGCCGCCAGTAATCCCTGCTCGCCGAGCACATCGACAATCGCGGCGCTCAGCAGCGCGGTGGCATCGGCATCAATTTCCGCCGCCGGCATCTCTTTCAGCACCACCACTTCAGCGGTTGCGCCCAGCGCGGCCACGCTGTGCTGAATCGCCTGGCTGACTTTCTCTTTGAGCAGTTCCATCGGCGCGTTCTCCTGCGAACGCAGATCCCACACCACGCGCGCCTCGTCCGGCACCGAGTTGGTCACGCCGGCGTCGCACAGGAAGCGCGTCGCTTTTACGCTCCAGGTGAGGCCCGGTGCCAGATGAATGCTATTCACCGCCTGCACCGCCTGGACTGCCGCATCAAGCGCATTGACGCCGAGATGCGGTCGCGCGGCATGGGCCGGAACACCTTTAATGGTGGCCTCCAGCGTGCTGCACGCTGAATAGATCACCGCAGGCGTCGCCTGACCGACCTGACACTCCTCCAGCGGGCGCAAATGGAAGCCGAGGATCATCTCCACGTCATCCAGCGCGCCGCCCTCAATCATCGCCAGCGCGCCGGCCCCCAGCTCTTCAGCCGGCTGGAACAGCAGCTTCAGCCGCCCTTTTTTAATAGCGCCTTCCTGCAGCAGCTCCTGCGCGGCGGTCAGCACCACCGACGAGTGGCCGTCATGGCCGCAGGTATGGCGGGCGCAGGCAACGCCGTCGATCACGTGCCCGAGCGCATCCATGTCGGCGCGCAATGCCAGCACTGGGCCCGGCACGCCGCTGTCGATCTCCGCCACGATGCCGGTGGTCTGGTTGATGCCGCGCGTGACCTTAATGCCAGCCTGTTCCAGCTGGCCGGCGATGTAGGCCGAGGTTTTAACTTCCTGAAACCCCAGCTCGGGGATTTCATGCAGAAAATGGTAGTGATCGAGAACTCTGGACACCGTTTCGCTCCTAAACAAAAAAACGCATCACGAACATAGCGATAACCGCATTGATAATGCTGGTGAGCATCAGCAGCGGCCAGTATTTTTTCGGCACATCGGCGACGCCCAGCAGGCGGCCCATGTACTGCAACTGCGAACCCATAAGAAAAATTGCCGGTGCGAGGATAGTGATGTCGGTACCGCTCAGCAGGCCTTTCGCCATCAGGCTCACCGCCACGCCAACGCTGGCCGAGGATGAAAGCCATGCGGTCAGCAGCACGGTGATCGCCTCGCCGGGCAAACCGAAAATCCCCATCAGCGGTGCAAACGCATGGCCAAGAAACTGCATGATGCCGAGCAGATTCAGCACTTCCGCCAGCACATAGGCCATCACCACATTGGGCATCAGATTGTGAATAGCAATATGGAAGCCTTTACGCGCGCCGACAATAAAAATATCAAACGGATTATTATTGACCCGCGTCTGTACATTATTTGACATCAGCAAAATCCTTCTTATAAACACTGTTTAACACAAAACGGACAAATGCCGCACCGACGAATTTCAGCACAAACATCAGCAACAGCGGAATAATGATCGGCGCACTCATGGACGCAAATAGCGCCGAGCCAATGGCAAAATAATTATTGATCAGTCCGGCACCGGAATATTGCCAGGCGCTCATCACCACCAGCTCTTTTTTACCGATTTGCTGCTGATCCGCCATCTCTTTAGTGAGCGCCGCGCCGGCATCGGTACTTTGCAGATCGGTAATCAGCGCCAGGCCGCAGCGTCCCGGCAACCCCATCAGCGGTTTCAGCAGTGGCGTCAGCAGCGTGTGGGCGGCACGAATCGCGCCGTAGTGGGTGAAAATCTCCAGCACGCCCAGCGCCAGCATCACAGTGGGTGCCAGCGACAGCGCGAACAGAAAGCCGGCTTTGGCGCTGATGCCGCCGGCGCCGAGAAAGGTGGAACCTGATTCTTTGATGGTGCCAAAGCTGCCGCCCAGCGTGGTGAAATCAAACGCGCCCAGCCAGCTAAAACCTTCGACCTTATAAAGCAAACCGGAAAAAAACAGTATTGCCAGTATCAGCGCGAGATAATTTCCGGCGCTCGCCGTGACCGTTTGTGGCGCGGCCATGATTTTTTCTTCAGACATCTTTTCTCCTGCTGGCCCTATTTCTGCCAGACGTGGTTGCAATATACGGAACTATTAACCAAGCAGGATTTATGCCAATGCGCACTTTCTTTAATTTCGCTATGGCTAATTTTGTTCAGTAACAAGCAGCAGCCGGAATAAACGTTTATATCGCCGTGCCAGGTTTATTGCCGGTCGCGCCAGTGCTTATTTTATCGGCGGGTTGACTGGCGAAGAAGTGATCGGTGCGGTTGTGCGCTGCACCGCCAGCAGGCAACGCAGCTGCACTAAAACAGTGCTGCGGACTGTGAATGAAAATTAGTCAAAGTTGAGAATTCTTCGCATTCAACTAGCGGAATAATTCCATTTATAATCAATAAGATAAATTCAACTTTTTTACGAAAAAACCTTCACAAAAAAGTATAGATTGATGCATAATTCGCCGTACTTCACCTGACAAATTAAAAAGGACTCAGCCATGTTAACCGCTGAAATGACCTCACGCCTGAACGACCAGCTTAATCTCGAATTCTTCTCCGCCAACCTCTATCTGCAGATGAGTGCCTGGTGCAGCGACAAAGGCTTCGAAGGTGCCGCCTCGTTCCTGAAAATGCACTCGCGCGAAGAGATGCAGCATATGCAGAAGCTGTTTGACTACGTCAGCGATGCCGGTTCACTGCCGGTGCTGGGCAGCATCGCCGCGCCGGCGGTGAGCTGGACCTCGCTGAATGACGTACTGGAAGAAGCGCTCAAGCACGAGCAGCTGATCACCAGCAAAATCAATGAACTGGTGCACGCCGCGCTGACTTCGCAGGATTACTCCACCTTTAACTTCCTGCAGTGGTACGTTGCCGAGCAGCACGAAGAAGAGAAGCTGTTCAAAACCGTGCTGGACAAGCTGGCGCTGGTGGGCAACAAAGGCGAAGGTCTGTTCCTGGTGGACAAAGATCTGGGCCGCATGAACGTCGAAGGCCACGGCCAGTAAAAATAATAAAGATTATGCACAGCAGCATGCACTACGCCCGACCCTGTCGGGCGTTTTTTTGTGCTTACTCCAGCGCCTTCAGTCTGAGCTCCGACGGCTGTGGCCGGCCAAACAGGTAGCCCTGAAACAGCGTACAGCCCTCTTCGCGCAGCCGGACAAACTGCTCATTACTCTCCACGCCCTCTGCGGTGATCTGAATATCCAGGCTGCGGCTCATGCCGGTAATCGCGCGGATGATCGCCAGCGCCTCGCGGCTGTCGCCCATATCATTGATAAATGACTTGTCGATTTTGATCTTATCGAACGGGAACGAACGCAGATAGCTGAGCGACGAGTAGCCGGTGCCGAAGTCGTCAAGCGCAATCTGCACGCCCAGCGTTTTCAGGCTCTGCAACGTGCGGATATTGCCGAGCGTATCATCCAGCAGCACCGATTCGGTGATCTCCACCTCCAGCCGATGCGGCGCCAGGCCGGATTCGCGCAGCGCGCCCTCCACCACCGACACCAGCGAGCTGTTCTTAAACTGCAGCGGCGACAGGTTGACCGAGACCGACTGTTCGGTTTCCCAGCTCTGCGCTTCGCGGCAGGCTTCGTACAACGCATAGGCGCCGAGCATGTGGATCAGCCCGGTCTCTTCGGCAATCGGAATGAAGTCATTCGGCATGATCAATCCTTTGATCGGATGATGCCAGCGCATCAGCGCCTCATAGCCAATGATGCCGGTCTCGTTGGTGATCGGCTGATAGTAGAGCTTGAGCTGCCGTCCGGTGATCGCCTCGCGCAGATCGTTCTCGATCACCCGGCGGCTACGCGCCACATTATCCATCTCCAGCGTAAAGTGCTCATAGCGGTTACGGCCGTTACGCTTGGCTTCATACAGCGCCATGTCGGCGCAGCGCAGCATATGTTCCGGCGTATTGGTGGCCTGCGAGGTCAGCGCAATGCCGACGCTCAGCCCGACCGACAGGTTGTGGCCTTCAACATTCACCGGCGGGCGGATCGCCTCGATCAGGCGCTGCGCCACAATCGCAGCCTCATCGGCATTCCGCACGTTGGGCAGCACGATGGCAAACTCATCGCCACCGATGCGCGCCAGCGTGTCCTGATCGCGCAGTACGCTGCGCAACCGCTTCGCCACCACCCGCAGCAGATCGTCACCGATCTGATGCCCCAGCGCATCGTTCACGTTCTTGAAGTTATCCAGATCGAGACACAGCGTGGCGCTGGTCTGGCCCTGCTGCTGATCGACACGCAGCGCCTCGCTCAGCTTCTGGCGAAACAGGATGCGGTTCGGCAGGCTGGTAAGATTATCGTGATGCGCCATGTGACGAATGCGCGCATCGGCTTCGCGCTGATCGGTGACATCTTCCACAATCAGCATCACGTAATTCTGCCGCATGTCTTTGCCGCTGATGGTAGTGGCGCGGGTGTGCAGCACCCGCTCACCGCCGGCGGTCAGTAACAGCTGCTCGCGCGCGTGAATGCCTTCGCTGCGCAGCGCGATATCCGCCAGGCTGTTGAAGTAATCACTCAGTTCCGCCGACATACATTCGTGCGGCCGCTTATGCATAATCAGCGACTTACTGAAGCCAAACAGCTGCTCGGCTTTGTCATTGACCATCAGGATTTCGCGGCTGATGGCGTCTTCGACGATCACGCAGGAGGGAATGTTGCTGATGATGGTGTCGAGGAAGCCGGAAAGCTCCGACATTTTGGCGCTCTGCGCCTGCGCCAGATCGCGCGCGCGCAGCAGCTGCTGCTCGTGCTCACGCCGCTCGGTGACGTCGCGGGTGATCTTGGCAAAGCCGATCATTTTGCCCTCTTCATCATGAATCGCGTCAATCACCACATGCGCCCAGAAGGCGGAGCCGTCTTTGCGGTAGCGCCAGCCCTCGTCCTCAAAGCGACCGGTTTTCAGCGCGATGCCCAGATTGGCATCCGGCGTGCGCGCCTGACGTTCCGGTGAGCCGTAGAACACGGAGAAGTGCTGGCCCACGATCTCGTCAGCCATGTAGCCTTTGGCGCGCTGCGCGCCGGCGTTCCAGTTCACCACCCGGCCCTGTAAATCCAGCATGTAGATGGCGTAATCCGTCACGCCTTCCACTAACAGGCGGAAGGTTTTCTCGTATTCACGCTGCTTGCGCAGCAGCGCCTGCTGTTCGGTGCAGTCGCGGGTGATTTTGGCATAGCCGATCAGTTTGCCGGCGTCATCGCGAATCGCGTCGATGATCACATGCGCCCAAAAGGCGCTGCCATCTTTGCGATAGCGCCAGCCTTCGTCTTCAAAGCGACCGGTTTTAAACGCGGTGGTCAGGTTGCGTTCCGGGATATGGTTCAGGCGATCCTGTGCGCTGTAGAAGCGCGAGAAGTGCTGACCGACAATTTCTTCGGCCACGTAGCCTTTGGCGCGCTGCGCGCCGGCGTTCCAGTTTTCGACGTTGCCGTCAAGGTCGAGCATGTAGATGGCGTAGTCCGTTACGCCTTCAACCAATAAACGGAAACGCTGCTCCTGTTCCTGTTGTTTACGCTGCTGCGCCTGCTGTTCGGTGCAGTCGCGGGTGATTTTGGCAAAGCCCAGCAATTCGCCGTACTCATCGCGGATGGCGTCGATCACCACGTGCGCCCAGAAGGCGCTGCCGTCCTTGCGATAGCGCCAGCCTTCGGTTTCATAGCGCCCGGTGGCGGTGGCGATGGCCAGACCGCGCTGCGGCGCGCCGTTGCGCCGATCCTCTTCACTGTAAAACAGCGCAAAATTCTTCCCGACAATCTCTTCGGGGGTATAGCCTTTGGCGCGTTGCGCCCCGATGTTCCAGTTAGCCACCGTGCCATCCGGCTTAATCATGTAGATGGCGTAATCCACCACGCTCTGCACCAGTAGCCGGTACATTACGTCTGAGTTATTGTTCATTGTTGTTCGCCTATGCTGGCCTGGTCTCGATGCGCAGTTAAGATAATTCTTAATCTTCAGGCAGACTTAAACGCAAAAGCGCATCGCTTACAAGCGCAAATCATCCGCAGACAAAAGTTGGTAGTGTGGTTATCGGCAGTGGCGAGAAAATGTTCAGTGGGATAGTGGATTTATTGCGCAAAGTTGACAGCACGCCGCGCGGAGATTCTCCGGCGGCGTGCGGTCAGGTGGCATTAACTGACGTCATCTGGCGCGTTCAGGTTAAATGCATGCCGATATAGCGTTCATAACGCGCGGGTTTTACGCGTGACAGATCGACCAGCACCAGGCCATCAATACAGTGATTGAAATCCGGATCGCTGCCGAAATCGATAAACTGCACGCCGCCCGGCTCGCACACTTCCGAATACTGTTTGTACAGCGTCGGAATCGCGGTACCGAGATTAGCCAGCAAATGCTTGAGACGCCGCAAATCGTCGGCGTAGTTATCGCCGGTGAACTGCGCCAGCACCTCCGGCAGCGACGCCGGATAAGGGCGGCGCGATTTAGCCAGCGGCAGATCGGTCGGAAAGTAGAGACGGTAAAACGCCACCAGCAGATCGCGTGCCGCCAGCGGCATGGTGCCGGAGATTGATACCGGGCCAAACAGGTAGCGCGTCTGCGGATAGCGCGCAATGTAAGCGCCGATGCCCATCCATAAATAATCCAGCCCGCGCTTGCCCCAGTAGGCCGGCTGAATGAAGCTGCGCCCCAGTTCCAGCCCCTGCTGAATAATCGGCAGCATGCGCTCGTCATAGTGGAACAGGCTGTCGCTGTAGATGCCCTGCAGCCCGCGCCGCGCCAGCTGCTCGGCGCCGGGAATAAAGCGGTAGGCCCCGACAATCTCCAGCGCCTCGTCATCCCATAAAATCAGGTGATAGTAATCATCGTCATACTTGTCGAGATCGCGCCGCCTGCCGCTGCCCTCGCCCACCGCACGGAAGGCGATTTCGCGCAGCCGGCCCAGTTCACGCAGCAGCGGCACCCAGCTGGCCCCGTTGCGCCGCCACAGGTAAATCTGTTTGCCGTCCGGCAGCGTCCCGAGCCGTTCACTCTCCAGCAACGCTTTTTTCAGCTCAGCGCGATCTTCCGGGCGGGCGATGGCGGCTTCGGTAAGAAACAGACCGCGCCGTCCCTGACCGATGCGGTACAGATGCTTGCGCAGCCGCTTCGCCAGCTCTTTGCCCGGCGTATGGCCATCGTGCCAGTTGGCGAAGGGAATCTGCTCGCCGATATGCAGTTTGATGCGCGTGCCGCGCTGGCGGAACATTTCGCGCACCAGCATCAGCAGCGCCAGCGGTGCCGCCACCTTCGCCGCGGCGTAAAACGCCAGGCTGTTACGTCCTACCACGTGCACCGGTACCAGCGGCGCGCGGGCGCGGGCGGCCAGGCGCAGAAAACTGTGGTGCCAGTGACGGTCACGCACGCCGCGGCTGGACAGGCGCGAGACTTCACCGGCCGGGAAGATAATCAGCGCGCCCTGGTTGTCGAGATGCTGCTGCATGCGCGTCAGCTGCTCGCGGCTGGTGCGGTTGCCCATGTTATCCACCGGCAGCATCAGGTTGTTGATGGGCTCCAGCATCATCAGCATGCGGTTGGCAACGATTTTCACGTCGCGCCGCACCTGCGATACCGCCGCCAGCAGCGCCAGGCCGTCCAGCGCGCCAAGCGGATGGTTGGCGACGATCACTACCGGCCCGTGCGTCGGGATCTGTTCAAGGTCGCGTTCGCTGAGCTCACAGCGCACATCCAGGTGTTCCAGCACCTGCTCCACCATATCCACCCCTTTCAGATGCGGATAGCGCTGGGCAAAGTCCTGAAACTCCTGTTCACGCACCGCCCACTTCAGCAGGCTTTTCTGCCAGTGCGCCGGCTGCTGGCCTGGCCAGTAAGTATTGAGAAGCTGATCAACGGAAAACATGGTGCACCTTTTTATACGCAGCGGTTTATTCCCCTGACGTTAAAACGGCTTGTTTTCAGATTTATGACCACGGCAGATGCGGACAGGAAAAAGTATCGGCGCGCTTTGTGCTGGCGCATAAAAAAGTCAAATTTACCTTAAATGAGAATTTTCCAGACAGGACTTAAATCTTATTCTTAAGACCCGTGAATTAATCTGGTCACACCTCTGCTAATGAATTTTCATCGGTGTTTATTCCTTGCATTCTTTTTTTTGTTTATTTTTGGACTACACATATGATTCATTCGGTATTTATAGTTGATGACCACCCATTAATCTGTGCGGGTATTCAGGCACTGCTGCACGCTTATGACTATTCGGTTGCAGGCATTGCCAACAAAGGCGATTTATTGATTAGCGAATTACATCATGCGCAGCCAGACGTGGTGCTGCTGGACCTGACCATGCCCGGCCGCGCGGGCATTCCGCTGATTGCCGACATTAAACGTATTTTGCCGCAGCAAAAAATCATTGTTTTTACCGCCTCAGAAAGCCTGTTTTATCAACGCTGTTGCCTGCAGTTAGGGGTAGAGGGCTATGTGTGTAAACGCGGCGATTTGGAAACTTTATTGACAGCAATAAAAGAAGTCGAGCGCGGAAAACGTTTTTATCCGGTCACGCACAGTGCGGCGGATGCCGCCGAGCTGATTGAAAGCGAGAAATTGATGAGTTTAACGCGCCGCGAATTGATTGTGCTGGTGAAACTGGCCTCCGGGATGAGTAATAAAGAGATCGCCTCACAATTACAGCTGAGCAGTAAAACCATCAGCACTTATAAAATTAAAATTCTGCGTAAGCTCGGCCTGAAAGGGATTAGCGGAATTAATACGGCGGCGCGCGCCAATGAGCTGGTGTGAGTCAAACCCGGCCCGGTCTGGTCCGCCAGCGTGACGACCGGGCAGCAGGTCAGAGCTTGAGCGGCGGCAGCTGAGAGAATACGCTCAGCAACCCTTTGCTCCACAGCTGGCGGATCTGGGAAAAGTAGGGATGCTGTTCGGTGATGTGGTACTGCTCGCTGTCGCTGAAGCTGTCGCTGTGGTAAACCATCGCGTCGAGCGGCAGGCCGACGGAGATGTTACTCGCCAGCGTCGAATCCATGGAGATCAGCGCACACTGCATCGCCTGGCTGAGCGAGGTCTCATAGCGCAGCACGCGATCAATTATTGGCTTACCGTATTTGCTCTCACCAATCTGGAAGTACGGCGTGTCGACGCTGGCTTCAATAAAGTTGCCCTGCGGATAGATCTGGAACAGCCGCGGCTCTTCGCCGCGAATCTGCCCGCCCAGCAGCAGCGTGCCGCCAAACTCCTCGCCGTCGCGCGCAATCACTTCACGCAGCGTGGCGCCTACCAGCAGCGCAATGTCGTACAGCGAACGCCCGTTAAGCAGATTGGGTTGTTCGCTGTCGTTACAGTTGCGCCGCAGCAGGCTCATCACGCTCTGCGTCGTCGCCAGATTGCCGGCGCTTTGCAGCACCAGCGTGCGCTCATCATCCACCTGAAACACATGCAGTTTGCGAAACGAGGAGATATGATCCACGCCCGCATTGGTGCGTGAATCCGAGACAAAAATCATCCCGGCCGATAAACGCATTGCCACACAATAAGTCATAGTTACGCCTGTTCCGATTACTGCTGCCCGTGCACCTGTTGCACCGCAGCCACCGCCAGCATATCTTCACCGCCACCGCCCAGACGAATGCCGCGCACCGGACAGGCATCGAGATAGTCGACGCCCACCGCCAGCCGCAAATGCTGCCGCGTACTGCGCGTGTTATTGGTGATATCAAAGCTGTGCCAACTGCCATCCAGCCAGGCTTCAACCCAGGCGTGGGTAGCAACGTGTTCAACGTTGTCAGTATACAGATAGCCACTGACGTAGCGCGCCGGGATCCCCAGGCTGCGACAGCAGGCGAGAAACACGTGGCTGTGATCCTGGCAAACGCCGCTGCCGGCAGCAAACACTTTCGCCGCGCTGTCGCTTACCTGCGTGCTGCCGGGCTGGTACGGCATTTTCAGCAGCAGCTCGTCCATAAGTTTTTCCAGGCTGGCGAGCGGTTTCTCCGCCTGCCAGTAACGCCGGGCGAAGTCGCGGATTGCCCCGTCCGGCTGGGTCAGCGGCGTGGCGCGCAGAAACACCAGCGGCGACAGCGTCGACTGCGGATCCGGCGCCAGCTCGCTGGCATCCAGAATCTCGACCACGCCGCGCGCGGCAATCTCCAGCAGCTGATGCGGCCTGTCCAGCGTCAGCACGTGCAGCACGTTGCCGTAAGCATCCAGCGTGCGCGTCGCCTCACACGGCAGATCGAGCTGCCACGACAGCACCTGCTGGTGCACCGAATTCTGCGGCGTCAGGCGCAGATACTGGGTGCTGAGTTTTACCTGCTGCTCATAGGCGTACCAGGTTTTATGCTCAATGTTCAGTCTCATTTCGCCTCCAGATAGGTGTGATTGATGCTCTCCGCCAGCGCGTTGATGCGGCTGAGAAAATGGTCCAGCCACGGCTGCAGGCCGTCGCGCGTCAGGCTTTCCCAGGTGCTGAAGCGCATCTCCGCCAGCAGGACCGTACTGAGATAGCGCGGACGATCCTCGCCGCTGCTGCCAATCTGCTCCAGCTGGCTGGCGATCTCCTCAATGCAGGAGTGCAGCGAGCGCGGACTTTCGCTGCGCAGGATCAGCATTTCGTTGACCAGCGGCGGCATCAGCTGCTGCTTAAAGATGGCGTTGTAGGCTTCGCGCGCCGACACCGCGCGCAGCAGACTGTCGAGGCAGTAATATTCCCGTACCGTGTCGGGATGCTGCTCCAGCAGCTGCTGGTTAACGCTCAGCAGCCGCGCGGTGCCGTCGCTGCGCTCCATCAGCGTGCCAAGCCGGATAAAACGCAGCGCATCGCCGCGCAATAGCGTGCCGGACATCGCGCCGCGAAACAGATGCGAACGCTCTTTCACCCAGTCGAAGAAGCTGTCGGCACCGGCCGGCGAGATGCCGCGGCGGCGCGTGTTGCGCATCTCAATCCACGTCGAGTTAATGCTTTCCCACACTTCGGATGACAGGCTGCCGCGCACCGCGTGCGCGTTGTTCCACGCCGCCTGCCAGCAGCTGAAAATACTGCTCGGGTTACGCTCATCCAGCGCGAAGAAGTTGAAAAGCTGCGGCATGGTGCAGCGCCCGTTGAGGGTTTCAAACAGCTGACGCGTGCCGGTCAGGTTGAGCGGCAACAGCAGTTCGTCGCCCTGACGATTGCGCACCGGCATCAGCGACAGGCGATGGGTCACATCCAGCACCCGGGCAAGTTGTTCTGCGCGCTCCAGATAGCGCGCCATCCAGTAAAGGCCACTGGCCGTCCGGCTTAGCATGATGTGTCATCCTCCAGCACCCAGGTGTCCTTGGTGCCGCCGCCCTGCGACGAGTTCACCACCAGCGAGCCTTCGGTCAGCGCCACGCGCGTCAGGCCGCCCGGCACCAGCCGGATATCCGCGCCGTACAGCGCAAAAGGCCGCAGATCGATATGGCGCGGCGCCAGACCGTTGTCGATAAAAGTCGGGCAGGTGGAGAGCGACAGCGTATCCTGCGCGATGTAATTATCCGGCCGCGCCAGCAGCCGATCGCGAAACTCGCTCAGCTGCTGCTGGCTGGCGACCGGGCCAATCAACATGCCGTAACCGCCGGCACCGTGCACCTCTTTCACCACCATCTGCGCCAGATTGGCCAGCACGTAGCTCAGATCCTGCGGCTTGCGGCACTGCCAGGTAGGCACATTGTTGAGGATCGGATCTTCATCAAGGTAGTAGCGGATCATCTCCGGCACGTACGGATAGATCGACTTGTCATCGGCGACGCCGGTGCCGATCGCATTGGCCAGCACCACATTGCCGGATCGGTATACCGACAGTAATCCCGGCACGCCGAGCATCGAATCCGGCCGGAAGGCGAGCGGATCGAGAAACGCGTCGTCCACGCGGCGATAGATCACATCCACTTTGCACGGCCCGGCGGTGGTACGCATCAGCACCGCGCCGTCTTTGACGAACAGATCGGCGCTCTCCACCAGTTCCACGCCCATCTGCTGAGCGAGAAAGCTGTGTTCAAAGTAGGCGCTGTTGAAACGTCCCGGCGTCAGCACCACCACCACCGGATCGTTAACCGGCGAGCTTTCGCGCAGCGTCTGCAACAGGTGCGATGGATAGCGCTCCACCGGCGCGATATGCTGCGCGGCAAACAGCTCCGGATAGAGGCGCATCATCATTTTGCGGTTTTCCAGCATGTAGGAGACGCCGGACGGCGTGCGCAGATTATCCTCCAGCACGTAATAGTCACCGTCGCTGTTGCGTACCATATCGACACCGGTAATGTGCGCGTAGATCTGGCGATGCAGATCGACATCCTGCATACAGGGCTGATACTGATCGTTAACCAGCACCTGCTCGGCCGGCACGATGCCGGCTTTGAGAATATATTGCTGATGGTAGATATCGTGCAGGAAGGCGTTGAGCGCCTGAACGCGCTGGCGAATGCCGCGTTCCAGCATCGCCCACTCGCTGGCAGGAATGATGCGCGGCACGCTGTCGAACGGGATCAGCCGCTCGGCACCGCCATCGTCACCGTAGACGTTGAAGGTGATGCCAACGCGGTGAAACAGCAGTTCTGCCTCTTCACGTTTGCGCGCCACCGCCTCTTTGTCCGCCTGTTGTAACCATTCCCAGTAATGCTGATAGTGAGCGCGGTGCTGACCGTCGCTCTGCAACATCTCATCGTAGAAGGTTGATGCTATCTGGTCGCGTGCTTTCATGATTTACCCGGCGCTTGTCAGAGGACCTGACTTCTCTCCTGCACAAAGTGTGCCAGAGGCCCGCCGCCGCAACGGCACGCGCGCCCCAAAAGCGGAGCCGCGCCGGATAATCGTTGCCTTGCACCTTACTGGTGCATCAGCTGCTGCGCCACTGGCAGCCAGATTTCGGTCATTGCTCCTTCGCCGCCGGTGAACGGGTCGCGATCCGGCAGCGGCACGCGCTGGATCTGCTCTTTCGACGCGCGCAGCCGGGAGGGTTCGTCGCGCACGGTTTCCGGTGACATTCCTTCAGGATAGGCGCCAACGGTGAAAAAGTCGTCGGAGGCAAACACCTGTTTATGGCCCACGCCGGCCGGGATCAGCACCGCATCCCCCTCACGCAGCGTCACCATGCGGCCGCTGTCGCCGCCAAACAGCACTTCCGCCCAGCCCGCGCCGACGCCCAGTACCTCATGGGTATTGGGATGATAGTGGGTGTATGGAAAAATCGGCGCGCGCCACGCCGCAGGCCAGCCGCTGGCGCTAAAGGTTTTTTCAAACCAGGCCGCGCTGTCCTCCTCCTCTTCCGGCACCACGCACGGCCAGATGATCAGCGGCAGCGGATTATTGGGTACACCGCCGGATGGCAGCGATAACATTAAATGCTGCGGGTTACCTGACGATCCCGCGGAAAAGGTACCGGCGGCGAAAGACATCAGTAACAGCAGACTGGAAGATTGGGCAGACATACTCTTTCTCCGGATAGCCACGTTGCCTAATTGTGGCAAAGCCACCGGGCATTGCAATGTGTGCACACCGGCAAAATTCACATAAAAGAATGATTTAGCTTACTAAAGCCAAATTACTTATTAACATATTTAACATTTCGTGGCATGCCATGGCGCGCCTCGTTTACCCGGCGTCTGCCGCAGCAAAAAACAGGCAAAAAAAAACCGGTGGATTTCGCCACCGGTAGAATCAACAGTTGATTCAAAGGCACTGACAGGTTATCGCAGGCGGTCAGCGATGGGTTTCACCACATTCTCCCCTTCGCGACCATAAAACTGAAACAGCGTCTCGGCTGCCGCCTCGGTGAGCACCATGATTTCAATGCGGCGGTTACGTGCGCTGAGCGGATCGGCTTTGTCGAGCGGCATACGGGACGACATGGCATTCACCTGCAGCACGCGCGTGCTTTCCAGCCCGCCGCGCTCCAGCGCACGCCGCGCCGCCAGCGCACGGTCACCGGAGAGATTCCAGTTGTTGTACGCCGCGTTGCCGCTGTACTGTGCGGCGTCGGTGTGGCCGCTGATCATGATTTTGTTGTCGATGCGGTTAAACACCGGACCAAGTTCGGTCAGCAGGCGCTGATAAAACGGCGTCAGCACCGCGCTGCCGCGCGGAAACATCATGCGATCCTGGTCATCCTGAATCAGGATACGCAGCCCCTGCGGCAGGGTTTCCAGCGTCAGCAGGTTCTGGGCGTGATAGCTGTTGATGATGCTCTGGATCTGCTGACGCAGCTGCGCCAGCTCGGCGTCAGAGCGCGACAGCACGCTGTCCAGATCTTCCTTAGGCTGATTGGCGTTGTTGTCGCTGTTTTCCGCGCTGGTGTCACTGACGGTGGCGCCCTCGGTCGGCGGCGCAATCGCCAGCGTTTCACCAATGATGGCGGAGCCGCGTCCGGTTTCGACATCGAACGGATTAAAGCCGGAACCGTTAAACACCGAGGTGCCGTTGAGCTGCGCGACAATCTCCTTACGCTCGTCTTCGGTGACGGCGCCCATGATCAACTTTGTGGTGGTGACCAAAGGGGCCGAGCGTATTTCTGAAGTATCGGCGCGCTTTACCCTCGACGCGCTGCCGGGCAAACAGATGGCGATCGACGCCGATCTCAATGCCGGGCTGATTAATCAGGAACAGGCGCGGGTGCGGCGTCAGGATGTGGCCAACGAAGCGGACTTCTACGGCGCGATGGACGGTGCCTCCAAGTTTGTGCGCGGTGACGCCGTCGCCGGCATCATGATCCTGCTGATCAACGTGCTGGGCGGCATCCTGATCGGCGTATTCAAACATGGTTTACCGGCCGGCCAGGCGTTCGAACAGTATGTGCTGCTGACCATCGGTGACGGTCTGGTGGCGCAGATCCCGTCGCTGTTGCTGTCGACGGCGGCGGCGATCATCGTGACGCGCATCAGCGACGGCGCTGACATGGGCGAGGAAGTGAAGTCGCAGCTGCTGGCGAAACCGGCCACGCTGTATACCGCCGCGGGCGTGATGTTTGTGCTGGCCATCGTGCCGGGCATGCCGCACATGGTGTTCCTCGTCTTCACCGCCCTGCTGCTGTTCGCCGCGTGGCGCCAGAGCCGCGTGGTGCAGAAGCCGACGCAAAGCCATGTCGACATGGAGGCGATCAATCAGGCGCTGGCGCAGCCGGACGAACAGCCGACCATCAGCTGGGACAATATTCCGCTGGTCGAGCCCATCGGCCTTAACCTGGGCTACAAGCTGGTCACGCTGGTGGACAAAGGCAAAGGCGCGCCGCTGACCCAGCGTATGCGCGGCGTGCGCCAGGTGGTGTCGGAAACCAGCGGCGTGCTGCTGCCGGAGATCGCCCTGCGTGAAGATTTTCACTTAAAGCCGTCGCAGTACGCCATCAAGATCAACGGCGTTCGCACCGCGGTGGGCGAAGTACACGCCGACCGCCTGATGGCGCTGCCGACGCCGGATCAGTACGGTGAGATCGACGGCCTGCTGGATACCGATCCCGCGTACGGTATGGCGGTGACCTGGATCCTGCCAGAGCAGAAAGCCAAAGCGCTGAATCTGGGTTATCAGGTAGTCGACTGCGCCAGCGTGGTGGCCACGCACGTCAACAAAGTGGTGCGCGAAAACCTGCCGGAGCTGTTCAACTACGATGATATTACTCAGCTGCATCAGCGGCTGGCGAGCGTGGCGCCGAAGCTGTCAGAGGATCTCAACGCCGCGGTGAACTACAGTCTGCAGCTCAAGGTGTATCGTCTGCTGCTCAACGATCAGGTATCGCTCAAGGACATCACCACCATTGCCACCACGCTGCTGGAGAGCGTGGCGATCACTAAAGATCCGATCCTGCTGACCTCCGATGTGCGCTACGCGCTGCGCCGCGCCATGGTGGCGGCGATTGCGCCGGACAACAAACCGCTGTCGGCCTATACGCTGGATAACAACCTGGAAAACCTGCTGTTGGCAGCGCTCAATCAGGCGCAGCAGGGCGGCAAAGTGGCGCTGGACAGCTTCCCGGTCGACCCTAACATTCTCACCCAGCTGCAGAGCACGCTGCCGGTGATGATGGAGCAGCTGAAAGCGCAGAACCTGACGCAGGTGCTGCTGGTGACGCCGCAGCTGCGGCCGCTGATTGCGCGCTACGCCCGGCTGTTCGCCAGCGGGCTGAATGTGCTGTCGTATAACGAGGTGCCAGACGATGCCAATCTGCAGATTGTCGGGCAGGTGAGCTGATGCGTTGCGGAAAACTGTTATAAAAAAACACCGCTGATCTGTCTCTGCCGCCCTTCACTGTTATGTGGTTTACTGGCAGGCAGTGATATTCAGAGGTGAATAATGGACGCGATTAAACAAATTCTGATCGATGAAATCGACACGCTCAACCGCGAAGAGCGGCGCGATAATCTGCCGCGTTTTAGCTTTAACTTCCTGAAAACCCATCCGGGGCTGTGGGGCGTGATGTACCTGTGCTACGGCCTGTGCGTGGCGCTGATTTTCTCGACTGAGATGCTCGGCTGGCCGGCCTTCTGGTTCGCCACGGTGTTCGTGCTGGTGATGAGTTTTCTGATGCTGCTGGACATCAACCCGAAATACCGCTTCGAGGACATCGATACGCTGGATCTGCGCGTGTGCTACAACGGCGAGTGGTATTACGTGCAGCCGGTCTCACAGCAGGCGCTGGACAAGATTCTGGAGAATCCGGGCACGCCCGAGCGCGTACGCAGCGGCATCGATCGCCTGATGCAGCAGAAAGGAGAAGTGGATTTTTATGATGTCTACTACCTGACCTGGGGCCATCAGCGCGCCGCGAAGATCTGATCGGGCAAATTCATTCCTGCTTCCATGGTATTTATAAGCCCTTAATGACTCACTGCTTAATTACTACCCCCTGCGTCTTTACACAGAAGGTATGCGAAGCTAAAGAGCGTAGTAAGACAACGCCTGAAGGCTGGGTCAGGAAGTTTCGCCGCGCGCACCAAATCAAAACGCCGGCACGCCGCTGTGAAAGCGCAGCTCAGCGTCCGGTTCGCTGATCAAGCGCGCTTCCGCTGCCCCAATCGCCCGCACGCGCGGCGCGATATCCTTCGGTGAAATCTGTGCCGCCAGCGTCAGGTAATCCTGATAGTGGCGCGCCTCTGAGCGCAGCAGCGAGATATAAAACTTCTCCAGCTGCGCATCCAGATACGGCGCCAGGCTGGCGAAGCGCTCGCAGGAACGCGCTTCGATATACGCCCCGCAAATCAGTTTATCCACCAGCGTATCCGGTTCATGGGTGGTCACTTCACGCAGCAGCCCTTTGGCGTAGCGGCTGGCGGTGATCTTGCGATAGGGCAAACCGCGCGCCTGCATGATTTCCCACACCTGATAAAAGTGGTGCAGCTCCTCTTTGATCAGCAGCACCATCTTTTCCACCATCTCATCAGCCCACGGCAGTTCATTACGCACAATAATGCTTTTGCTGAGATTCTTGTGGGCATTGATAAAATCGCTGTCGTGATTCTCACCGAAAATAAAATCTTCGTACGGCTGCAGCCACGCCAGGATCGCGTCACCACTGGGTTTATCCGCGACGTATTTGCGGATCAGCCACACCGCGGTCTGCGCCGCTTTCAACTCGCATACCATGTGATCGGTAAGCAGCAACGTGAGATTTTCCGGCTTGCGCGCTTCATCAATCCACGCCTGCGGCGTGCGGCACTGTAAAAACTGGTGAATGGGGTCTAATAGCGAAGCGTAATTCATCGGAGGTTCTTTGCTGGCAGGAAAATTACCGGGCGGCACGTGCCGCCCGTCAGGGCTTAGTGACGCACACCGTCATCGTCTTCGTCGTCGATCTCTTCGCCGTCGTCTTCATCTTCGGCATCCGGATC
>Ga0153917_1000290_pt1 | contig 39182 bp, 42 predicted proteins | sample TSFL001MetaG_FD_104695 | JGI IMG/M metagenome (GOLD analysis project Ga0153917, IMG submission 104695) | Attine ant fungus gardens microbial communities from Florida, USA - TSFL001 MetaG | ecosystem: Host-associated > Fungi > Mycelium > Unclassified | place: USA: Florida, Paynes Creek Historic... | reverse complement strand
TTCGATGCGGGTTACGGTTCTGGCTACCTGGCTCGTATTGTAGGACATAAAAAAGCACGTGAAATCTGGTACCTATGCCGTCAGTACAACGCACAGGAAGCATTGGACATGGGTCTTGTCAACACAGTAGTTCCTTTGGAACAGCTTGAAGAAGAAACGATTAAATGGTGTGAAGAAATGCTTGAAAAAAGCCCGACCGCACTACGCTTTCTTAAAGCTGCGTTTAACGCGGACACAGACGGACTTGCTGGAATTCAGCAGTTTGCAGGGGATGCTACCCTTCTTTACTACACAACAGATGAAGCAAAAGAAGGCCGTGATTCCTTTAAGGAAAAACGCAAACCTGATTTCGGACAGTTCCCTCGTTTCCCGTGATCAGCAATACTTAGTAAACCAACAGCTTGAGACTTTGCGGTCCAAGCTGTTTTCTTTTCAATACAGACATTTTACCTCGGAGATGATGACATGCTGACAGAACAGCCCAACTGGCTCATGCAGCGGGCACAGCTGACACCTGAGAGAATCGCTCTCATCTATGAAGACCAAACCGTGACATTTGCAGAATTGTTTGCCGCGTCTAAACGAATGGCGGAACAGCTTGCCGCTCATTCGGTTCGGAAAGGGGACACTGCGGCTATTTTGCTCCAAAACCGTGCTGAAATGGTATACGCTGTTCACGCTTGTTTTTTGCTTGGTGTTAAAGCGGTGCTTTTGAATACGAAGCTGTCAACACATGAAAGGCTGTTTCAGCTGGAGGATTCCAGCTCCGGCTTTTTACTGACAGATTCAAGCTTTGACAGAAAAGAGTATGAACATATCGTTCAAACGATTGATGTAGATGAATTGATGAAAGAAGCCGCGGGGGAAATGGAGATCCAGGCTTATATGCAAATGGATGCAACGGCAACGCTGATGTATACGTCAGGTACGACAGGAAAGCCCAAGGGAGTTCAGCAAACGTTCGGAAACCATTATTTCAGTGCGGTGTCGTCCGCGCTTAATTTGGGTATAACAGAACAAGACCGCTGGCTTATCGCATTGCCGCTCTTTCACATCAGCGGCTTGTCCGCATTATTTAAATCTGTGATCTATGGAATGACTGTCGTGCTTCACCAGCGTTTTTCCGTGAGCGATGTGCTGGATTCTATCAACAGGCATGAAGTGACAATGATATCTGCGGTGCAGACTATGCTGGCCAGTCTTTTGGAAGAAACAAGCCGCTGCCCTGAATCCATCAGATGCATTCTTCTCGGCGGCGGTCCTGCACCGCTGCCATTGCTTGAGGAATGCCGTGAGAAAGGATTCCCTGTCTTTCAGTCATATGGAATGACAGAAACATGCTCACAAATTGTTACCCTGTCGCCGGAATTTAGTATGGAAAAGCTCGGATCTGCGGGGAAACCGCTGTTTTCATGTGAAATCAAAATAGAGCGGGACGGACAGGCATGTGAACCGTTCGAACACGGTGAAATTATGGTCAAAGGCCCGAATGTCATGAAAAGCTATTTTAACCGAGAGAGCGCAAACGAAGCCTCCTTTCAAAATGGCTGGCTGAAAACAGGTGATCTTGGGTATTTGGACAATGAAGGCTTTTTATATGTATTAGACAGACGTTCAGATCTGATCATTTCTGGCGGAGAAAACATTTATCCGGCTGAAGTGGAGTCAGTGCTGCTTTCACACCCCGCTGTGGCCGAAGCCGGAGTTTCAGGGGCTGAGGACAAAAAATGGGGGAAAGTGCCTCACGCCTATCTTGTCCTTCACAAGTCTGTGAGCGCAGAAGAATTGAAGGCATACTGCAAAGAACGCTTGGCGAAGTATAAAATTCCGGCAAAATTCTTTGTGCTTGACCGCCTGCCGCGCAATGCGTCTAATAAGCTCTTGCGAAATCGGCTGAAGGATGCGCGTAAAGGAGAACTGCTATGATCGAAATAGAAAAAATTACGCTCTACCATTTGAGCATGAATTTAAAGAAACCGTTTAAAAACAGTATCGAAACGCTTCAAGAGCGTAAATTTCTGATCGTGGAAGCCATTGATACATCCGGTGTTACAGGCTGGGGAGAAGTTTCTGCTTTCTCTTCTCCTTGGTACACCGAGGAAACCATTGGAACGTGTTTGCATATGCTAAAAGATTTTTTTATTCCAAATGTCGTCGGCCGTGAGTTCAATCACCCTTCAGAAGTGCCGGACAGCCTGGCGCGGTATAAAGGAAACCGGATGGCAAAAGCTGGGCTTGAATCGGCTGTCTGGGATATCTATGCCAAAAAGAAGGGCATATCTCTTGCTGAGGCATTGGGCGGAACAAGAGATAAAGTCCCTGCCGGAGTGGTTGTCGGCCTGGCGCCCCTTGACGATATGCTGAAGGAAATTGAAAGCTATCAAAAAGAAGGTTATCAAAGAATAAAAATTAAAATTCAGCCTGGGCAGGATGTGGAATTGGTCAAGGCCATCCGCAGCCGGTTTCCAAACATCCCGCTCATGGCTGATGCCAATTCCTCCTATGAGCTGAAGGATATCAGCCGCTTAAAGGAGCTTGACGAATTCCAGTTAATGATGATTGAGCAGCCCCTTCAATCTGACGACATCGTTGACCACCGCCACTTGCAGAAACATTTGAAAACGGCCATTTGCCTTGATGAGAGCATTTGTTCAGTTGATGATGCGAGACGGGCGATTGAGCTAGGAAGCTGCAAAATTATTAATATAAAGCCTTCGCGTGTCGGAGGATTAACAGAAGCTTTAAAAATTCATGATTTATGCAAAGAGCATCATATGCAGGTGTGGTGCGGAGGAATGCTGGAAACCGGTATATCGAGAGCGCAGAACGTGGCGCTTGCTTCACTGCCTCAATTCACAATACCTGGCGATATTTCATCATCCTCACGCTATTGGGATGAAGATATTGTGACCCCTGATATTCGTATTGATAATGGATTTATTTCCGTGTCAAAACAGCCTGGTTTAGGGGTTGAGGTGAACCAGGACATTATGCGAAAATATGTGACCAAAATGGATGTTTTCACACAGCATGGTTAAGAAAAAAGCATTTTGCTATTTTGAATGAATGACACTGTGCTGTTACAGTAAAAGTGTTCGTTGAATACATCCCTTCTCGTTTGGACCGGCTGCTGACCCAGCCGGTTTTTTTATGTAAATGGAGCTTGACAAAAATGGCCAAACACGATAATTTTGCACAAGGGAAACTTTTTGTCCTTCGTAAATAAAATATGCTTTTGTCTAATTAAATGTCACATGTCTAAGAACTGACATCATAAGATAAAACAATCGGACATTAATGGCAAAGAGGAGGAGAAACATGAAACGAGGGCTGATAGCGGCAGTGCTTTTTGCGGCCTTTGGTTTAACGGGATGCGGAACGGATTCAGCCGGAAAAAGCGCTGATCAGCAATTACAAGTGACAGCGACAACATCTCAAATTGCCGATGCAGCAGAAAACATCGGAGGTAAGCATGTAAAAGTCACCTCTTTAATGGGACCGGGGGTTGATCCGCACCTTTACAAAGCTTCGCAAGGTGACACGAAAAAATTAATGTCAGCCGATGTTGTTCTGTACAGCGGGTTGCATTTGGAAGGGAAAATGGAGGACGTCCTCCAAAAAATCGGCGAACAAAAACAAGCAGCGGCAGTTGCTGAGGCCATTCCGAAAAACAAGCTTATTTCCGCGGGAGAAGGCAAGACGTTTGATCCCCACGTCTGGTTCAGCATTCCGCTATGGATCCATGCAGTGGATGAAATTGAAACACAATTCAGCAAAGCAATGCCTCAGCACGCAGATGACTTTCAGAAAAATGCCAAAGCATACAAACAAGATTTGCAATATTTAGATAAGTGGTCGCGCCAGGAGATCGCACACATTCCAGAGAAAAGCCGTGTGCTTGTGACTGCTCATGATGCGTTTGCGTACTTTGGGAATGAATATGGATTTAAGGTAAAAGGCCTGCAGGGACTAAGCACAGATTCGGATTACGGATTAAGGGATGTTCAGGAGCTGGTTGATCTTCTGACAGAAAAACAAATCAAAGCAGTGTTCGTAGAAAGCAGCGTATCTGAAAAATCAATCAATGCAGTGGTGGAAGGCGCTAAAGAAAAAGGTCATACCGTCACAATCGGCGGTCAGCTTTATTCGGATGCCATGGGTGAAAAGGGCACCAAAGAAGGCACATACGAAGGAATGTTCCGCCACAATATCAACACGATTACTAAAGCGCTTAAATAAAGAAAAGAGGTGAAGGATATGTTCCCTGTTGAGCTTGATAATGTGACGGTTGCTTATCATAAAAGGCCTGTACTGCAGGACATTTCGCTGCAGGTGCCGGAAGGGAAACTTATTGGCATTATCGGCCCAAACGGCGCGGGAAAATCAACTTTGATCAAAACCATTCTCGGTCTTGTGCCCCGGGCTTCAGGAGACATTTCTATTTACGGCAAAGACTATAAGGATCAGCGGACCAGAATCGGATATGTTCCGCAGCGTGGCTCGGTTGACTGGGATTTCCCCACAAGCGCGCTCGATGTCGTCCTAATGGGAAGATACGGAAGAATCGGTTTATTAAAGAGGCCAAAGAAAGCAGATGTGGAAATGGCGAAGGCTGCTTTAGCAAAAGTCGGGATGCTTGATTATGCGAATAGGCAGATCAGCCAGCTGTCAGGCGGCCAGCAGCAGCGGGTGTTTCTTGCCCGGGCACTCTGCCAGAACGCTGACATTTATTTTATGGATGAACCGTTTGCAGGTGTCGATGCAGCGACGGAGCGCGCGATTATGACGCTTTTGGCAGAACTCAAAGAAAAAGGAAAAACCGTTCTTGTCGTCCATCATGACTTGCAGACCGCCGAGGATTATTTCGATTGGATTTTACTGCTTCATTTAAGAAAAATCGCTTTCGGACCGGCGGAAAACGTTTTTACAATCGAAAACCTGCAAAAAACATATGGAGGAAGGCTTACGTTTTTAAAAGATAAAGTAATAGCAGAAGGGCATAAGGGGTGAGCACAATGATTGAAAGTTTGTGGCTGCAGCTCCAGCACCCGAACACACAGTGGGTGCTGGCGGGTACGCTTTTGCTCGGGGCGGCAAGCGGTGTTTTGGGAAGCTTTGTGCTGCTGAGAAAGCAAAGTTTAATCGGCGATGCGATGGCCCATTCAGCTCTGCCGGGCGTGTGTTTCGCTTTTCTGTTCACCGGGCAAAAATCACTGCCTTTCTTTTTGCTGGGTGCGGCTCTCGCCGGACTGCTCGGAACATTTTGTATTCAGCTGATTTCGCGGCTTTCAAAAACAAAGGAGGACTCGGCGATCGGGATAGTTCTTTCTGTGTTTTTTGGCGTTGGGATCGTTCTGCTGACATATATTCAGCAGCAGGGGGCGGGAAGCCAAAGCGGGCTTGATTCTTTTTTATTCGGCCAGGCTGCTTCATTGGTCAGACAGGATATCACCCTTATTGCAGGAATATCTGCTGTTCTGCTGCTCCTGTGTATTGTTTTCTTTAAGGAATTTACATTGATTACTTTTGATCTCGCGTTTGCAAAGGGGCTGGGAATCCCGGTGCGTTTTTTGAACGGGCTTTTGGCTAGTCTGATTGTCGGTGCTGTCGTTATTGGGCTTCAGACGGTTGGTGTGATATTAATGGCGGCTATGCTGATTACACCTGCCATAGCTGCAAGATATTGGACCGAACGATTGACAGGGATGATCGTCATTGCCGGGATCACTGGCGGGGTCAGCGGAGTGGCCGGAACCCTGCTGAGCACAACCATGAAGGGAATGGCGACAGGCCCATTAATAATCATATCTGCAACGCTGATCTTTCTTTTTTCAATGATTTGCGCGCCTAAGCGGGGGGTGGCCGCTAAAGCCATAAGGCTGATAAGGCTTCGGCGCAGAACAAGCAGGGAGCAAGTGCTGCTGACGATTTATGAACAGTATGAAAAGAAAGATCTTTGTGTAACAGCTGAGAGTGTAAGAAAGAAAAGGCGCCTATCTCCTTCATTATGCCTTAAGGCATTGACTGACTTGGAACAAGAGAGGTGCATTGAGTGTATCGAAAATGGAGTTTGGCAAATCACAAGCACTGGGATTGAAAAAGGCTACCACACAGCTTTGAAGCAGCGGATGTATGAAGTGTATCTCATGCATGAAATGGAGCTTGCCAATATAGAATTCGATCAGGGCTGCTTTGACCCGGATCGTTTGCCAGGAGAAACGAGAGAACGGCTTTTTTCATTATTAAAGCTGTATGGCCGGATGCCTGAGCTGCGAAAAGCGTCTCATGAAGCCGAGAAGGGACAGATCGCAAATGAGTTTTGAAGCATGGATTATAGCTACCGGTGTATTAGTCGGTGTAAGCTGTGCATTGATCGGCACATTTCTTGTGCTGAGAAGCATGGCGATGCTGGCCGACGCAATCAGCCATACCGTGTTGCTTGGCATTGTCGGCGCTTTTCTAGTGACGGGGAGTCTCGACGGGATTTCTATGTTTATCGGTGCAGCTGTTACCGGATTGTTAACGGCATTTTTGGTCCAGCTTCTTCATAGCAAGGGGGTTCAATCAGATGCTGCCATAGGAGTCGTGTTTACATCCTTATTTGCAATCGGCGTCATTTTACTTTCTGTTTATGGAGCGAATGTCCATCTCGATATTGAGCACTCGTTAATGGGAGAAATCGCTTTTGTGCCGTGGAATACGATGACGGTATTCGGAGTTGATATCGGGCCGAAAGCGTTTTGGATGCTGGCATCTGTTCTTATTTTAAACGTAGTGTTAATCAGTGTGTGCTATAAGGAGTTTAAAATCGCTTCGTTTGATCCTCAAATGGCTTTAGCCTTGGGAATACCGGTTTTGATGATTCATTACGTGCAAATGGGCATGCTGTCCTTAACGACTGTTGCTTCCTTTGATTCAGTGGGTGCTGTATTGGTTGTGGCCATGCTGATTGTTCCGCCTGCTGCGGCACATTTGCTGACAGACCGGCTTCTTTATATGCTGATTCTCAGCGCTTTGATTGGCGGGCTGTCGGCGGTCATGGGCTATTTCTTCGCAACGTGGCTTAATGTTTCGATTTCGGGAGCGATGGCGGCCATGACAGGTGTATGGTATGCAAGCGCCTTTTTGTTTTCACCCGCAAACGGGGTGATGACTAAAAAGCTGAGAACACTCAACATGCAAAAAGAAAGAGCTGGCTGACGCAGCTCTTTCTTTTAATTACAAATCATGCGGCTTAAACGTTTTGCAGTCTGTTTCCCGGCTGTTTTCAGCCGTTTCACCAGTATGGCTGACAACATAAATGGCATCAGCGGTGCATTTGTTTCCTTTGCCCCAATAAGAACAGTTGTTGACTTCGCATAGAATTTTCTGCTCCATGCCATCCCCTCCTTAAAAAGGTTCTGGGTTAGTATAGCCGGCAGGCTTCACCTCTATTCCTCCTGGCGGATATAGCGTTTATCTCGCATAAACATTTTCCAGAAGAAATAAAAGCCCGGAAATAGAATGATAAATGCTACGATATACGTCGCAAACAGCGCCCTGAACGTTGCTGGCTCTGTGAAGCCTGACATGACTGTCACATCAGGATAAATCATATACGGAAGATGCGCCCGCCCGTACGCGTAGCTTGCGAGAAAATACTGTATCCCAATCGCAACAAGTGCGAGACGCGGTTTTCCGATGTTTTGCCCAAAGCTTTTGTTAGGCAGAAAAAGAGCGATTCCAGCAATAACAAATGTAATGAACGATGCAATAATCCAAGTAAAATCATTCAGCATTCCGCTGTACAGCCAGTTTGCTTCATTCCGCATCGTCACCATAATGCATACAGCAAACAACAGTGAAATCGGGCCGGTAATCAGGGCGCTTTTTCTATAGGCTCGGTACGCATCCTGTTCCTCTGCCACATTTGAAACATCTGCAAGCAGCAGCGAGGACAAAAATAACGTGCTTAAAATCGCAAACCCGATAAATGAATAGGCGTTTGGGCTTGAAAAGATTTTAGACATATTTAAGTTATAGATTCCATCCGTTTTTTCTATAAACCCTCCGTGTGTCACAGGAAGCACCAAAATTAAAATAGCAGGAATGATAAAGCCGGAGATGCCGGAAATATATCTTAGCGTTTTCCGCTCCTTTGCTGTATTAGAAAAAACGAGAAATCCGCTTCGAATCGCTAAAAGCAGCAAAATCATGCTGCCGGGAATTAATAACACGGTGCCGAGCACAAATGTCGCACCGGGGAAAAAACTGAAAAGCGCCACGACGATGGCCACAATAAAGACGTTTGTGACCTCCCAAGTCGGGGACAAAAAGCGATTCGCAATATCGGTGGCCTTCATATGCTCCTTGTTTAAATAGATCATAGACCAAAATCCCGCTCCAAAATCCATTGTCGCCATGACGGCGTAAATAAACACAAAGCCCCAGATAATTGAGATGGCGATCAGAGCGTCAGTTGAAATCTCCATTTGTCGATCTTCCTTCCATTTGGTTTCCTGTTTGCGGAGCCATTACGACTCCGCTGTATTTAAATCTTCGTCAACCGGGTGCTTGCGGAAATAATACAGCAGTACGTAGACGACAGCTGCGCCTAACACGGCATAAACAAATGTGAAAAATAAGAACAGCACCCCGATCGAACCAGTCGTTGTTACGACATCTGACGTTTTCAGCAGATGATAGATGACCCAAGGCTGCCTCCCCGTACATGCGAAAATCCAGCCGAATTCAATGCCGATGAGACTAAAAGGGCCTGCTGTCATGAAAATAACCAAAAGCCACGTTGGGAAACGGTCTTTCTTGAGCACCTTTCTCCAGACCACACCGATAATGGAATAGAGAATCAACAGCATGCCTACTCCAACCATCGCATTAAACAGCGTGTGAATAAAAAGCGGCGGCCATTCATCTCTAGGAAATGCATTCAATCCCTTTACAACAGTGTCAAAACGGTTCGCTGCCAAAAAGCTTAAAGCCCATGGAATCTCGATAGCCCATTTTACTTTTTCTTCATTTGGGTCGGTAAAACCGCCGATAGCGAGCGGAGCGTGGGATCTTGTTTCAAACAGGCCTTCCGCACCGGCTAATTTTTCGGGCTGGTATTCGTACAGCATCTGTGCTGATTCGTGTCCGTTCAAAGCAGTCAGCAATGAAAAAATACCGCCGATCGTGAGTGCGAGCAAAAGGGCTTTCCGGTGAAAGCGATAGACCTTTTCCTTTTTTCTCGTCCGGATCATTTTATATGCGGCCACAGAAGCCACGATAAACGCACCTGTCATAAACGCGGACAGAACGACATGGCCTGCCGTGATAAAAAAGCTAGGATTAAAAAACGCAGCCCATGGGTCAACATCTGTAATTTTTCCATTTAAAATTTTAAAACCGGCGGGCGTACCTTCAAAGGCGTGAACATTCGTGATCAGAACAGCGGAAGCTGCGGCCCCGACTAACACAAAGAAAACAGCAACAATCCTCATTGCAGGTGATAAGCGGTCTGCTGCGTATACATAAATCGACATGAAAAGGGCTTCAACAAAAAAAGCATAGATTTCAATTTGAAACGGCAGGGACATGACCCGGCCGATGACTTCCATAAATCCCGGCCATAAAAGCGCGAGCTGAGTGCCCGCGATCGTTCCGGTCGGTATGGCGACCCCCAGCAAAACGGCTTGTGCTTTCGTCCATCTTTTCGCCATGATCGCATAATGGTCATCTTTCGTTTTTTGATAGATCAATTCCGCCACTAAAATCATGAGCGGCAGACCGACTCCAAGCGTTGCGAAAATGATATGAAAGCCCATTGTCGTGCCAAAAAGGCTTCTGGCCAAAACTAAATCATCCACAATCGTAAACCACCTTTCCAAAAAGACGTTCTGTATGTATTTTGGGTTTATTATTTGCTTCCTCGGTTAGATTATTCTTCCTATTCTTAAATGCCATGAGGTTTACGATGAGAGAACAGAGGGAAGGATGTAAGAAGATTGACAAAACGTTTGTGACGTTATAAAATAAAACGTAATTATTACGATTTATTGAAAGGAGATACACATGAAAGAAGGAATTCATCCAAAGAACCACAAAGTGATATTTCAGGATGTCAACAGCGGCTATCGTTTTCTCAGCACCTCTACTAAAACATCTAATGAAACAGCAGAGTGGGAAGACGGCAACACATATCCCGTCATTAAAGTAGAAGTAAGCTCTGATACGCATCCATTTTATACGGGACGCCAGAAATTCAATGAAAAAGGCGGACGAGTTGAGCAGTTCAAAAAACGCTATAACATGGGGAAATAAGGCAGACCTGAGGGTTTGTCTTTTTTTCTTGCCCAGTTTCATAAGATGACGAAAAGACAGATGCTGTGATATATTGAAGAGAAAAAAGACAAGGAAGGAATACAAGTAGCTATGAGCCTGCTAAATGATATTCTTGAATTTAACAAGACTTTTACTGAACAAAAGGAATACGAGAGGTATCAGACATCAAAATTTCCCGATAAAAAAATGGCGATTCTTTCTTGCATGGATACTCGTTTGGTGGAATTGCTGCCGCATTCGATGAATATGCGAAACGGTGATGTGAAAATCATTAAAAGTGCCGGTGCGCTTGTGACACACCCATTCGGAAGTATCATGAGAAGTTTACTCGTCGCAGTGTACGAGCTGAACGCCGATGAGGTATGTGTGATCGGGCATCACGATTGCGGCATGAGCAAAATCAGCAGCGAAAGCATGCTTAATAGAATCAGAGAAAGAGGGATTCCGGAGGAACGCATCGAAACATTAAAGTACTCCGGTGTTGACTTTGATCAATGGTTTAAAAGCTTTGATTCAGTAGAAGCAAGTGTAAAAGACAGCGTAGAAGTCATTAAACATCATCCGCTGTTCCCGGAAAACGTTCCAGTCCATGGTTTAGTTATTGATCCTGAAACAGGAAAACTGGATCTTGTCGTAAACGGCTATAACAATTAATGTTTTTGTTTCTTTTCAGGAACGGGATCGACTCCTCCCGGATGGAACGGGTGGCACTTTAAAATCCGTTTGATTGTCAGCCAGCCGCCTTTTAAAGCCCCATGTGTTTTAATCGCTTCGATTCCATATTGGGAGCAAGTCGGATAAAAGCGGCATGTTGGCGGCGTCAGCGGCGAGATGAATTTTTGATATCCTCTGATCAGACCGATAAATAGGGTTTTCATATTTCATTCAGCAACCTTTCTGATGCAAGTATAAGAAAAAAAACGCAGATTGAAAAGTTATTCGATTATTCTTATCGGAAAGGTATGTTATAATGAATGTACATTTTTAGAAAAGGGAGAGTGCCATTATGCCTTCAGTAGAAAGTTTTGAGCTTGATCATAATGCGGTTGTTGCTCCATATGTAAGACATTGCGGCGTGCATAAAGTTGGAACAGACGGCGTTGTAAATAAATTTGACATTCGTTTTTGCCAGCCAAATAAACAGGCAATGAAGCCTGACACCATTCACACACTCGAGCATTTGCTCGCGTTTACGATTCGTTCTCACGCTGAGAAATACGATCATTTTGATATCATTGATATTTCTCCAATGGGCTGCCAGACCGGCTACTATCTCGTTGTGAGCGGAGAGCCGACACCGGCGGAAATCGTTGATCTGCTTGAAGACACAATGAAGGAAGCGGTAGAGATTACCGAAATACCGGCTGCGAATGAAAAGCAGTGCGGCCAAGCGAAGCTTCATGATCTGGAAGGCGCTAAACGTTTAATGCGTTTCTGGCTTTCACAGGATAAAGAAGAATTGCTAAAAGTATTTGGCTAAAATAGAAAAGACCTTTTTGCTCAAGCGCAAAAAGGTCTTTTTTGTGACGTCTTATATTTTGTGTACCATTTGCTGTAAGCGTTTGCTACTATTTAGGTAAACGATGAAAGGGTGATAGCATGAAAAAGATGTTGGTTGTTCTGCTTTTTTCTGCTTTTTTGCTTAACGGATGCGGATCTGGTGAAAGCAAAGCAAATACAGCTGAGACGCCCGAGGTTTTGGATGTCAAGCTGACCGGGCCTGAAAAAATAAATCCCGGAGAAAGCGCTGCTTATGAAGCAGCCGTATCATACGGTGATGAAGCTGTGACGGATGCCGATGAAGTAGAGTTTGAAGTATGGAAAGAAGGGGAAAAAGACGCCAGCCAAATGTTTAAGGCGAAACAAGAAAAAGGCGTATACCGGTTGGAAACAACGTTTAAGGAAGATGGTATATACACTGTCCAATCCCATGTCACAGCAAAAAAACAGCATAGCATGCCGACCTTAAAAGTCCAAGTCGGAGATGCCGATGCTGCCAGCAATCAGTCAGAAGAGAAGCATTCACATCATCATTGATTGTGTGAATCAGAGTGATTTTCTTGCGGTGGATCAATGGTATGCTTTACATTATAGGCTTTTACAGTCGTCCAAATGGTTACCAGCAAAACAGCCAGCACAATCAAAATACTTATCGTAATGAGAAGCGTCATAACATTCCACCTCCCGTTTTTTAACAATTGTAGCATAATAGAAGAAATCGTGACAGATAAGGGTAAAAAAGAGGTTTTAGCGTACGATATTAAGGGTATACATAGTCATATAACAAGGAGGAGATACCATGTCAGAACAATTGATTCAAGCAGTGAACAAACAAGTAGCCAACTGGACAGTCATGTATGTGAAACTACATAATTATCACTGGTACGTGAAAGGGAAAGATTTCTTTACTCTTCATGAAAAATTTGAAGAGCTGTACAACGAAACCGCAACTTATATTGATGATTTAGCAGAACGTCTTTTGGCGCTGAACGGAAAACCGATTGCAACAATGAAGGAATCCTTAGAAACGGCTTCTGTCAAAGAAGCGTCTGGAAATGAAACAGCTGAACAAATGGTTCAAAGCGTATATGATGATTTTACGGTCATCGCGGAAGAGCTGAAAAACGGCATGGATTTAGCTGATGAAGTCGGTGACGAAACAACAGGGGACATGCTTCTGGCGATCCATCAAAATATTGAAAAACATAACTGGATGCTAAAAGCTTACCTAGGGTAAAAGAATGGCCGGACGTCTAAAAACAGACGTCCGGCTTTTCTTTTTGTATCTGAAAAATAGGCGACAACCAGTCCATTTTTCTGAAAAATCCAATCCGGTCGGCTTGTTTTCCATAGAATATCGTAAGGCCGTTTCTGTGAAAGGATGTTGGGATAAATGGATAGAGACTTTGGCATCTTTTCGTTTATAGCAGTCAGCGTTTCAGCAGCGGGTTTTTTCTTCGGAGGTTTTCAGTATTCATTTCTGATTTTGCTCTCTCTTATGGCAATTGAATTTATCAGTACGACTTTGAAGGAAACAATTATTCACAAACTGTCGTTTAAGAAGATATTTGCCCGGCTTGTCAAAAAATTAGTCACGCTGGCTCTGATCTCTGTATGCCATTTTTTTGATCAGCTGCTGAATACACAGGGGTCCATTCGTGACTTGGCTATTATGTTTTATATTCTTTATGAATCTGTGCAAATTGTTGTGACAGCCAGTTCTCTTGGCATACCGGTTCCTCAGATGTTAGTCGATCTTTTAGAAACGTTAAAAAATAAATTTAAACGCAAACCGTAACTTTTCACTGTTCGCGGGTCATAATAAAGCCCAGAGCGTCAGTCGCACTTTTCGGCAATAGGAATCGAAAAAAACTGTACGAGCTAGTCTGCATGCATAACCTGACGGCGTGCTGGGTTTCCCTTATTTTTTGATAAAAGGCTTCCGAAGAAACGTAACTGTGGTATGATGTATGGAAGATAGCTAGGAACGGATTTGAGGGATAAACATGTACGAGTTTAAAGATTATTATCAGAATACTGTTCAGCTTTCCTTTGACGATCAGCCTTTCTCGGACAGCCCGAAGCATGTCTGGGTGATTTGCCGTTTTGGCGGCAAATGGCTTTTAACAGAACATGAGGACAGAGGCTATGAGTTTCCAGGCGGGAAAGTAGAGCCGATGGAGTGCGCAGAAGAGGCTGCGCTCCGGGAAGTAAAGGAAGAGACGGGCGCGAGAGTCAAAAGCCTCAAGTATCTCGGACAGTATAAGGTTCTCGGTAAAGAAAAAGTGATTGTGAAAAATATATATTTTGCAGATATAGAAAAGCTTGAAGAGCAAGCTGATTACTTTGAAACGAAAGGCCCGGTTTTGTTTCACGAGCTTCCGGAGAACCTTTCCCGCAATAAAAAGTTCAGCTTTATTATGAAGGATTCCGTTCTTCCGATCAGTTTGAAAAAACTGAAAGAATCTGGATGGATCGAATAAAAAATCCGGCACATGTGCCGGATTTTTTATTATGTTCTGCCCTTCGTCCATTTCTTTTCCAGCAGCTCCACGCCCTGATACATCAGAGTGGCAAAGATGGCGATGATCAGCAGGCTTAAGAAGACGAGTGTGAAATTGAAGACTTGGAATCCGTAAATAATCATATATCCCAATCCAACCTTCGAAACGAGGAATTCCCCTACAATGACGCCAACCCATGATAAACCGACGTTTACTTTTAATGTTGAAATAATCGCGGGAGAGGATGCGGGCAGTATGACTTCTTTAAAAATAATCCATTTTTTTGCACCGAATGTTTTCATGACTTTCGTATAGTTTTCGTCGACCTCCTGAAAGGCGGTATACACAACGATGGTTGTGATAATGACGCTGATGATGGCTCCCATCGCAATAATGCTGATAAAACTGGGACCGAGTGCGACAATCAGGATAGGGCCCAGGGCCACTTTCGGCATTGCATTCAAAATCACAAGATACGGATCTAAAATCCTGGCAAGCCGATTGGACCACCATAACAAAGCGGCGAGGCACGTGCCCATAAACGTTCCAAGCAAAAAGCCTAGCACCGTTTCGAATAAAGTGACGCCGATGTGTGACAGTAATGAACCGTCACCGAGTTTCTCCAGCAATAAACGCCATACAGCTGATGGAGAGCTGAAGATCAGCGGATCGATCCAGCCTTGCCTGCTGGAGATTTCCCAGCCTGAGAAAAAGAGAATAAATATGGCAAGCTGAAAAGAATGGACATTCCACTTTTCCTTTTTTTGTTTGAATTGATACTGCTCGTGAAGCAGATCAATGGTTTCTTTGCTGTTTCTCAAGAGAATTCAGCTCCTTCCATATCGTTTGAAAAAGCGTCTGGAAGGATGGCTCCTGGCGGGCGTCAAAAGGCATCATCGAGGCCAATTCCTTAGGAATGGTAAAAATCTGATGGATGGTGCCCGGCTGATTCGAAAATAAAAAGATCGTATCGCTCATCGCTATCGCTTCCCCTATATCATGAGTGACAAGCACTGCTGTTTTTTGATATTCCTTTAATGTGCGGAATACCAGGTTTTCCAATGACAGCTTTGTCTGAAAATCAAGCGCGGAAAATGGCTCATCCAGCAAAAGCAGACTTGGATTTGGCGCAAGAGTCCTTGCAAGCGCGGCCCGTTGGCGCATCCCGCCTGACAGCTCTTTCGGATATTTTTTCTCCACATCTATGAGGCCGAACTCCGGCAATAGACCGAGTGCAGCGGCCTTGCTTTCTTCTGTCAGCGTGTCGGCGATTTTTAAACCGAGAAGCACATTTTCCTCGATAGATTTCCAGGGAAATAAGTAATCCTGCTGAAGCATATAGCCAATGTTATGTTCTTTTTGATTCGGCTCACGGCCTTCAATCAGAACTCTGCCTTCCGATGGCTCAATCAAACCGGCTATAATAGAAAGCAGTGTTGTTTTTCCGCAGCCGCTTGGGCCGAGAAATGAGATGAAATCACCTTTTTCGGCATCAAAATGAATATCCCGCACAGCCGTTGTTTTTTCTTTGATAGAAAAGTAAGTATGGGTTACATGGTCGACATGTAAGAAAGACATAGATGGCGCCTCCTATTTCTCCGAGGTGACTTTTTCAGCAATTTCTTTATTTACAAGCTGATTGTATGGAATGTGCTTCGGCAGTTCTCCCGCTTGATCCATAATGTCTTGAAGCAGCTCCCATTCTTTTTCGTTAAGCAGAGGATCTGGCGAATATGAATGCTGCTTTTTATAGCGCTCAATGGATGTTTCGATGACGTCTGGATCGGTATCATCAAATTCATCTTTAATGGCATCTGTGATGTCCTTTGCAGAATGATTTTTAACCCACTGCTGCGCCTTGTAAATGGCTTTTGTAAACTTGACGGCTGTGTCTTCATTGTTCTTCAGGTAGCTTTGTTTCGCCATAAAGGTCGTGTAAGGAACCTCGCCTGATTCTTCTCCGAATGAAGCCACGATATGGCCGATGCCTTTTTTCTCAAAGAGAGAAGCCTGCGGTTCAAAGAGCTGTACATACTCACCGGTTCCAGAAGCAAACGCATTGGCAATATTGGCGAAATCTATGTTCTGGATGAGGTCTATATCCTTATGCGGGTCAATCTTATGTTTGTTCAGCACATACTCGCCGACCATTTGAGGCATGCCGCCTTTTCGCTGGCCGAGAAACGTTTTTCCGTTTAGTTGATCCCAGTTGAAGTGTTCAACATCTTCTCTCGCTACAAGAAACGTCCCGTCTGTCTGAGTCAGCTGGGCGAAATTAATGACGGGGTCTTTAGCCCCTTGCGCCTCGACATAAATAGATGTTTCTGACCCGACAAGCGCGATGTCGGAGCCGTTTGAAAGAAGCGATGTCATCGTTTTGTCTCCGCCCCAGGTCGTATTCACATCGACATCAAGCCCTTCTTCCTTGAAAAATCCTTTAGACTCAGCAACATATAAAGGTGCGTAAAAAATAGAATGGGTCACTTCAGCCACTTTAACTTTGGTCAGCGTTTCTTCCTGTTTGCAAGCCGTCAGGGCGATCATCAGAAAGATACTGCCGACACAGGCGAAGCCCAGCCTTAACCATCTGTTCACATAGACAACCTCCTTATTTAGCATCAAGTTAATATCCTTTTTTGCTTTACATATCGTATGATGGGTATAAAAATGTGTGAATGCCTAATCGGGTTCTCCGGATGTAATTTTGGAGTAAGGAAAGCATATAGAAAAAAGGAGGCGGCTGTTTTGATTGTAGAGAAAAGAAGATTTCCGTCGCCAAGCCAGCATGTGCGTTTGTATACGGTCTGCTATCTGTCAAATGGATTACGGGTAAAGGGGCTTCTGGCTGAGCCGGCGGAACCGGGACAATATGACGGATTTTTATATTTGCGCGGCGGGATTAAAAGCGTGGGCATGGTTCGGCCGGGCCGGATTATCCAGTTTGCATCCCAAGGGTTTGTGGTGTTTGCTCCTTTTTACAGAGGAAATCAAGGAGGAGAAGGCAATGAGGATTTTGCCGGAGAAGACAGGGAGGATGCATTTTCTGCTTTTCGCCTGCTTCAGCAGCACCCAAATGTCAAGAAGGACAGAATTCATATCTTCGGGTTTTCCCGCGGCGGAATTATGGGAATGCTCACTGCGATCGAAATGGGAAGGCATGCGGCTTCACTTGTTTCCTGGGGAGGCGTCAGTGATATGATCCTTACATACGAGGAGCGGCAGGATTTGCGGCGAATGATGAAAAGAGTCATCGGCGGAACACCGAAAAAGGTGCCTGAGGAATATCAGTGGCGAACACCGTTTGATCAAGTAAATAAAATTCAGGCTCCCGTGCTGTTAATCCATGGAGAAAAAGACCAAAATGTTTCGATTCAGCATTCCTATTTATTTGAAGAGAAGCTAAAACAATTGCATAAGCCGGTTGAGACGTGGTATTACAGTACATTCACACATTATTTCCCGCCAAAAGAAAACCGGCGTATCGTTCGGCAGCTTACACAATGGATGAAAAACCGCTGACAATGAAATATGGTATGATAAAGAAAAAAGAGAACGAAAGGGGATCTCACTTTGGGAATGCCTGTTGAATTTAATACACTGATTGTGACAAAAGGAAAAGAAGTTCGCATAGATGAAAATATATTCACGTTAGAGAAGGACGGATACCGCGTATATCCGATGGAGATTCCGATGGATGTGCGCAAAACAAAGCTTGGAGAAAAGTCGGGCACAGCTGAAGTACAGAAGCTTCAATGGGAAGACGGCCGGACCATCATTACGTACAAGCTGACTTCTTTGCATTCTGTCAATTAAAACAAGCCAAGAGCGTAATTGCTCTTGGCTTTTGCTTTTTAAACGAGAGGGCCGCCTGCCTGTGCAATGGCATCTGTATGTGCGAACTTTTTAAAATTCTCTTTGAATTCATTTGCAAGGTAGACTGCCTTTTCTCTGTATTCTTCCTTGTTGGCCCACGTGTTTTCAGGCTGAAGGATATGATCAGGAACGCCAGGAACATGAGCCGGAATGTGCAGGCCAAAAATATCGTCAGTTATCATTTCTGCACCCTCTAATTTACCTTCAATCGCAGCTTTGACCATCGCTCTCGTGTAAGAAAGCTTCATTCGTTCGCCTGTGCCATAGCCGCCTCCGGTCCAGCCGGTATTGACCAAGTAAACGTCTGCGCCATGTTCATCGATCTTTTTGCCGAGCATTTCAGCATAGACGTGAGCAGGAAGCGGCAGGAACGGTGAGCCGAAGCAAGTGGAGAACGTCGTTTCAGGTGACGTCACACCCCGTTCGGTTCCGGCAAGCTTGCTCGTGTAACCGCTCAAGAAATGATACATCGCCTGCTCCTTCGTCAGTTTGCTGATCGGGGGCAGGACACCGAAGGCATCAGCCGTCAAAAATACAATTGCAGACGGATGGCCTGCCATGCTTGGAGTCACGATGTTATCAATCATATGAATCGGGTAAGCTGCCCGCGTGTTTTCAGTATAGAAGGAATCATCATAATTGGCTTCGCGTGTGTCTTCATCAACAACGACATTCTCGAGAACTGATCCGAAACGGATTGCGTTAAAGATTTGCGGCTCCTTCTCCTCGCTTAAGTGAATGCACTTAGCGTAGCATCCGCCTTCAATATTAAAGACGCCTGTATCAGACCAGCCATGTTCATCGTCACCGATCAGCTTGCGGTCAGCATCGGCTGAAAGGGTGGTCTTTCCTGTTCCTGACAGTCCGAAGAAAAGGGCGACATCACCTTTTTCACCGACATTGGCGGAGCAGTGCATGGATAAAATATCTCTTTCAGGCAGCAGGAAATTCATAATGGAGAAAATGGACTTCTTCATTTCTCCGGCATACTCTGTTCCCCCGATTAAAATCGTCCGTTTTTCGAAAGAGACAATAATAAACGTTTCGGAATGAGTGCCGTCTGTTTTTGGATCCGCTTTGAAATGCGGAGCAGAAAGAATGGTAAACGGCTGTTCAACTGTTTTCTTATCATTGCCTTCCGGACGGATGAACAGCTGCCGCGCAAATAAATTGTGCCATGCGAACTCATTTACGACAGTGATCGGCAGCCTGTATTTCTCGTCTGCTCCGGCAAATCCTTCGAAAACAAACAGCTCATCTCGCTGTTTCAGGTAGCTGACAACTTTCGTATACAGCCGATCAAACGCTTCTTCTGAAATCGGCTGATTCACCGGGCCCCAATCGATCTTATTTTTCGTGCTTTCTTCCTCCACGATGAATTTATCTTTAGGTGAACGTCCTGTGTAAGCGCCTGTTGTCGCGCGAACAGCACCCGTGGATGTTAAAATGCCTTCGTTTCGGGAGAGTACTTTTTCTGTTAGCTGTGCTGCTGATAAATTATGACGCACATTTGGACTTGTTAATAAGGCTTGTAAATCAGCGGTCAAATCAACTGAGTTCATATGAAACCTTCCTTTATCGTTTTTTTGTGTTTTGCTAATTGTGAATTAGTATAACATATATTTTCAAATAGTCTATACTATTTATCATTTTTTGTGTGTGTATTTCCATTGTTTTCCCTCAATATAGGTGCCTATTTCTTCTGAATCATATTGACATTGCAAACCCTTTTACGATAAGATATTTCATTGAGCGGATACTCTTATCCCGAGCTGGCGGAGGGACAGGCCCTATGAAGCCCAGCAACCGGTTTCTCTGTTATTTATTATGTTCAACTGTGTGAGACAACCAAGGTGCTAACCTGTTGCAAGGTTGTATGATTCCTTGAGCGATAAGAGTGAAAGGCACAAAGACCAAACCCTTTCCTCGATGGAAAAGGTTTTTTTATTTCATAAATATGCCAATTAACATTCTCTAATATAACGTTACATTGTATAAGAGGGAGCGAGTTCCGTATCATATATGCAAGGTCTATCGGGAGACCTTGTGCAGGAGGAAGCAAATCATGAGTAAAAATCGTCGTTTATTTACATCAGAATCTGTTACGGAGGGGCATCCGGATAAAATCTGTGACCAGATTTCTGACAGCATTTTAGATGAAATTTTAAAGAAAGACCCTAACGCGCGTGTTGCTTGTGAAACATCTGTGACAACTGGTTTGGTTCTTGTTAGCGGAGAGATCACAACATCTACGTATGTTGACATTCCGAAAACGGTGCGCCAAACCATTAAAGAAATCGGATACACACGTGCGAAATACGGATTTGATGCGGAAACTTGTGCGGTTTTAACATCAATTGATGAACAGTCTGCTGATATCGCAATGGGTGTAGACCAAGCGCTTGAAGCCCGTGAAGGTACAATGAGCGAAGAAGAAATTGAAGCGATCGGTGCTGGTGACCAAGGTTTAATGTTCGGTTATGCGTGCAACGAAACGAAAGAGCTTATGCCTCTTCCAATTTCACTTGCTCATAAATTAGCCCGCCGCCTAAGTGAAGTCCGTAAAGAAGATATTCTTCCGTACCTTCGCCCTGACGGCAAAACTCAGGTAACGGTTGAGTACGATGAAAATAACAAGCCTGTCCGCATTGACGCGATTGTGATTTCAACCCAGCATCACCCTGAAATTACACTTGAGCAAATTCAGCGCAACATTAAAGAACATGTAATCAATCCGGTTGTTCCTAAAGAGTTGATTGATGAAGAAACAAAATATTTCATCAACCCAACAGGACGTTTCGTAATCGGAGGCCCTCAAGGGGATGCGGGACTTACAGGACGCAAAATCATCGTTGATACGTACGGTGGCTATGCACGCCACGGCGGAGGAGCGTTCTCAGGAAAGGATGCGACGAAGGTAGACCGTTCTGCGGCTTATGCAGCAAGATATGTTGCGAAAAACATCGTTGCGGCTGAGCTTGCTGATTCTTGCGAAGTACAGCTTGCTTACGCGATTGGTGTTGCACAGCCTGTGTCAATCTCAATCAACACATTCGGTTCCGGAAAAGCTTCTGAGGAAAAACTGATTGAAGTTGTCCGCAATAACTTTGATTTACGACCTGCAGGCATTATCAAAATGCTTGATTTACGCCGTCCGATCTACAAACAAACTGCTGCGTACGGCCACTTTGGACGTCACGATGTTGACCTTCCATGGGAGCGTACAGACAAAGCGGAGCAGCTGCGTAAAGAAGCGTTAGGAGAATAATTTTATAGCCGCTTACTGGTTAAGCGGCTTTCCCTTTTTTATCGTTGTATTCATGTTTATTTTTTTACATAACTGTGAAACCAAATACTATTCACAGCGTCTATAAATAGGGGTTCAATGATGACAATTTTAATTATGGAGGCAATACTATGTGTGGATTTGTCGGGGTTTTTAACAAGCATCCGTTAGCTCAAACCGCTGATCAAGAAGAACTAATCAAACAAATGAACCAAATGATCGTTCACCGCGGTCCTGACAGTGATGGATATTTCCATGATGAGCACGTCGGATTCGGATTCAGACGTCTCAGCATTATTGATGTAGAAAATGGCGGACAGCCTTTATCATATGAAGATGAAACATATTGGATTATCTTTAACGGGGAAATCTATAACTATATTGAACTGAGAGAAGAGCTTGAAGCAAAGGGGTACACATTCAACACGGATTCGGACACAGAGGTTCTTCTTGCGACTTACCGTCATTATAAAGAAGAAGCGGCGTCCAAACTGCGCGGTATGTTTGCCTTTCTGATTTGGAATAAAAACGATCATGTGCTTTATGGAGCAAGAGATCCATTCGGCATTAAACCGTTGTACTACACAACAATCAATGATCAGGTTTATTTTGCCTCAGAGAGAAAAAGTTTAATGGTTGCTCAGAATGATATTGAAATAGATAAAGAGGCATTGCAGCAGTACATGTCTTTCCAATTTGTTCCTGAACCAAGCACGCTTGATGCCCATGTAAAAAAAGTAGAGCCGGGTTCACAGTTCACAATCCGCCCGGACGGCGATATCGCATTCAAAACGTATTTCAAAGCGAACTTCAAGCCGGTTCAGACTGAAGAAGACAAGCTTGTGAAAGAAGTCAGAGACGCGATCTATGACTCTGTAAACGTTCATATGAGAAGTGACGTTCCTGTCGGTTCATTCCTGTCAGGCGGAATTGATTCTTCCTTTATTGTATCTGTTGCGAAGGAATTTCATCCAAGCTTAAAAACATTCTCAGTCGGCTTTGAACAGCAGGGCTTCAGTGAAGTTGATGTAGCGAAAGAAACTGCAGCGGCGCTGGGCATTGAAAATATCAGCAAAGTCATTTCGCCTGAGGAATACATGAATGAGCTTCCGAAGATCGTATGGCATTTTGATGACCCGCTTGCTGATCCGGCAGCAATTCCGTTGTACTTTGTTGCAAAAGAAGCGAAAAAACATGTAACGGTTGCTTTATCAGGTGAAGGAGCGGATGAGCTCTTCGGCGGATATAACATTTACCGCGAACCGCTTTCGCTTAAACCGTTTGAACGGATTCCATCCGGCCTGAAAAAGATGCTTTTGCACGTTGCTGCCGTTATGCCTGAAGGTATGAGAGGAAAGAGTCTGCTTGAGCGAGGCTGTACTCCGCTTCAGGATCGTTACATCGGTAACGCGAAGATCTTTGAAGAGTCTGTCAAAAAACAGCTGTTGAAGCATTATAATCCGAACCTTTCATATCGCGATGTGACGAAGACTTACTTTACAGAAAGCAGCTCGTACAGCGATATCAACAAAATGCAGTATGTCGATATCCACACTTGGATGCGCGGCGACATTTTGTTAAAAGCGGATAAAATGACGATGGCAAATTCTTTGGAACTGCGTGTGCCGTTCTTAGATAAAGTCGTATTTGACGTCGCTTCAAAAATTCCTGATGAGCTGAAAACGAAAAACGGCACGACGAAGTATCTTCTTCGCAAGGCAGCTGAAGGAATTGTGCCTGAGCACGTATTAAACCGCAAAAAGCTTGGTTTCCCTGTACCGATCCGTCATTGGCTGAAAAACGAAATGAACGAATGGGTGCGGAATATTATTCAAGAAAGCCAAACGGATGCTTATATCCATAAGGATTATGTCCTTCAGCTTCTTGAAGACCATTGTGCGGACAAGGCTGATAACAGCCGTAAAATCTGGACTGTACTGATCTTTATGATCTGGCACAGCATCAATATTGAAAAACGGTATATGCCTGAAGAGCTGAGCCATCAGCCTAAAGAAGTCATCTTTGTGTAACAGACAACAAGGCTTTCGATTAGTCGAAAGCCTTGTTATTATCCTTTTATTTCTCCATCATCATTGATTTACCCAATCCACACGAAATATTCAGAAAAATGATTTAATGATATTTTTTTCTAGGGGAGAAGAAGCATGCAAAAACAAAAACAAGAGCTGCACCGCGGACTCGAAGAAAGGCATATTTCTTTAATGTCTTTAGGAGCTGCCATAGGAGTGGGATTGTTTCTAGGCTCCGCATCAGCTATTCAATTAGCAGGGCCAGGTATTTTGGTAGCATATGCCGCAAGCGGCTTGGTCATGTTTTTTATTATGAGAGCGCTTGGGGAAATGGCCATTCAAAAACCGGTTGCCGGTTCCTTCAGCAGGTATGCGCGTGATTATTTGGGACCGCTTGCAGGCTATTTAACAGGGTGGAACTACTGGTTTTTATGGGTTGTCACCTGTATGGCTGAAATTACTGCTGTTGGCATCTATATGGGGTTCTGGTTTCCTGATGTGCCAAACTGGATTTGGGCATTATCGGCGCTGATCATTATGACGGGTGTTAATTTCCTGGCTGTCAAAGCTTACGGGGAGCTGGAATTTTGGTTCGCATTGATTAAGATTGTCGCGATCCTATCTATGATTGCTGTCGGTTTATTGATGATTATTGCAGGAGTCGGCAATGGGGGCATTGCAACTGGAATCAGCAATTTATGGAACAACGGAGGATTTTTCCCTCATGGAATAAAAGGGGTTTTATTGTCACTTCAAATGGTGATGTTCGCCTATTTAGGGATTGAAATGATCGGGGTGACGGCTGGCGAAGTGAAAAACCCGCAAAAATCGTTAGCCAAAGCAATCGATACAGTATTTTGGCGGATTTTGATTTTTTATGTAGGCGCTTTATTTGTCATTATGTCTATTTATCCGTGGCAGGAAATTGGCTCTCAAGGAAGCCCATTTGTTCTCACATTTCAAAAAGTGGGCATTCCATCAGCTGCAGGCATCATTAACTTTGTCGTGTTGACAGCCGCGCTGTCTTCATGCAATAGCGGTATTTTCAGCACAGGGCGGATGCTGTTTAACCTGGCGGAACAGAAAGAGGCGCCACAAGCATACGGTCAGTTGACGAAAGGCGGCATCCCGGGTAAAGCTGTTCTGGCTTCAGCGGGCGCTTTATTAGTCGGAGTGCTGTTAAACTACGTTGTCCCTGCAAAGGTATTTACCTGGGTTACAAGTATTGCGACGTTCGGAGCGATTTGGACGTGGGCGATCATTTTGCTTTCTCAAATCAAATACAGGAAAAGTTTGAAGCCCGAAGAAAAGAAACACTTAAAGTACAAAATGCCTTTCTTTCCGTTTACGTCTTATGTGTCATTGGCGTTTCTAGCATTCGTTGTCATTCTTATGGCTTACAGCCCTGATACAAGAGTAGCCGTGATTATCGGGCCGATATGGTTTCTCATCTTGCTTGCCGTTTACTATGGAAAAGGTTTTCATAAAAAAAATGCGGCTAATGACAGCGAACGAAATATCAGCTGACAAAAAGAGCTCCCAGTGGGCTCTTTTTGTGTGCTCATAGAAAATAGAGAACAGGAAAGAATAGGTATGGGTTTTTGCAGAGGCTGTTTATAATTTTGTGATAAGATAAAAGTCATACGTTTAATGCGACATGTGAACGTTTTATGGAAAAATCGAAACCCGAACTGTCATGACGTCCGGGTTAACGATGGTTATTGCTTTCAAATATAATTTGAAAAATGGTAAAGTAAGACGAAGCAGGTCTTATGTTTGTTGAAGTGATTTATAATATTGGCCCTTTTCTACATATTCTGACCGTATTCTTTGCATATCTTTTCGGTCTTCTTCCGTCAAAGGGCGGATGACTTTTGCAGGGCGGCCAAAGGCGAGATGGCCAGGCGGAATGATTTTTCCGGGCGGAACCAGACTGCCGGCACCAATAAAGGCGCCTTCGCCAATTTCGGCTCCGTCTAAAATGATTGAGCCCATGCCAATTAAGGCGTTCTTGCGGATGACAGCGCTGTGAAGTGTAACCTGATGGCCTATCGTGGCGTCATCTTCAATGAGAAGCGTCTGGTTCGGGCTTTGGTGGAGGCAGCTCAAATCTTGGATATTGACTCTGTTTCCGATTCTGGTCGGCGCAACATCTCCCCTTATGACAACAGAAAACCAAACGCTGGACTGTTCTCCGATCACGACATCACCGGTAATTGTTGCATTATCAGCTATAAAGGCTGTTGGGTGGATATCTGGCATGTGTTCCTTATAAGGGTAGATCATCAGATTCATCCTTCTTTCTCTATTTAAATTTCGTATGAGGTGAAGAGCATGTGGACCTGGAAAGCAGACAGACCTGTTGCAGTGATTGTAATCATTCACGGGGCAAGTGAATATCACGGACGATATAAATGGCTGATTGAAATGTGGCGATCTTCGGGTTATCACGTTGTCATGGGCGATTTGCCTGGACAGGGAACAACGACAAGGGCGAGAGGGCATATTCGCTCTTTTCAAGAATACATTGATGAAGTAGATGCTTGGATAGATAAAGCGCGAACCTTTGATCTGCCGGTTTTTCTTTTAGGTCACAGCATGGGCGGTCTGGTCGCGATTGAATGGCTTAAACAACAAAGAAATCCCCGCATTACGGGAATTATTTTATCATCACCGTGTCTCGGACTGCAAATTAAAGTCAATAAAGCGCTTGACCTTGCATCAAGAGGCCTGAATGTCATCGCTCCGTCGCTTAAGGTTGATTCGGGATTATCAATTGATATGGCGACGCGCAATGAGGACGTCATCGAGGCTGACCAAAATGATTCGTTATACGTCAGGAAAGTTTCTGTCAGATGGTACAGAGAGCTTTTAAAGACAATTGAATCAGCGATGGTGCCGACAGATGCATTTTTGAAAGTGCCGCTTCTTGTGATGCAGGCCGGTGATGATAAGCTTGTTGATAAAACGATGGTCATCAAGTGGTTTAATGGTGTTGCTTCTCATAATAAAGCGTACAGAGAGTGGGAAGGGCTTTATCATGAGATCTTTAATGAACCCGAAAGAGAAGATGTCTTTAAAGCAGCAAGAGCGTTTACTGATCAATATATTTGAACTAGTTGGGGGTGCATGTGTTGACAGTACCGGAACATCCTTTTGGATTGATGGCAAAGGTATATCGAGATATTTTTCCGCTCGTTCATCAAGAGCTGGACATATGGAAGCAAAAATCAGAATCGATTCATAACAGTGAGTTAAAAGCGCAGGCAACCGCAAGTATTCGGGACAAAACGTTTCACTGTGAAGGCGGCGGAATACTGGCTTTATTGTCAGGCAGCCAAAAACAGAAATGTGTCGAGTTTATCATCGCGTATCAAACGATTAGTGATTATTTGGACAATCTGTGTGACCGCAGCACCTCACTTGACCCGCAGGACTTTCGGATGCTCCATGCCTCAATGCAGGACGCACTGACAGTAGGGGCTGAACTGCAAAACTATTATCAATTCAGAGAAGAACAGGATGACAGCGGATATTTGCATGAACTGGTTAAAACGTGCCAGCGTGTTCTCGGCTCCATTGAGCACTATGACATGATTAAACCTTATCTGCTTGAACTGTGCGGCTATTATTGCGATTTGCAGGTGCATAAGCATGTCATTGAGCATGAACGTGTTCCGCGGCTTGAAAAGTGGTTTACTCAATATGAATCAGAGCTCCCTGAGATGGAATGGTATGAATTTTCAGCCTGTGCAGGTTCAACGTTAGGCATTTTCTGTCTAGTTGCGTATTCGTTCCAGCCTGATTTCACAGAAAGCACCGCTAAAAAAATCCGCGACAGTTATTTTCCTTACATACAGGGCCTTCATATTCTGCTTGATTATTTAATTGATCAAGAGGAGGACTTGCTGGAAGGAGACTTGAATTTCTGCTCGTATTATCAGTCTCATGAAGAGATGATGAATCGGCTTGAACACTTTATCCATAAAGCCGACGAGCATTTACAAGGCATTCCGCATGAAAACTTCCATCGTTTAATCAATCGAGGCTTGCTTGGCGTTTATTTGTCGGATGATAAAGTGGCGGGCCAAAAGGAAATGGGCCGGCTCGCAAGGAAGCTGATCAAAGCCAGCGGAAAAACTTCCTTTTTCTTTTATATCAACGGCAGAGCCTACCGGAAATTTCAAAAAATGTCCTGGATGAAAAGCTCAAAGAAAAAAGCTCAAATCATTTGCTGATCTGAGCTTTTTTTTCGATGGCGACAATAAATGGCGGGTCATTTTGCTGATTGATAAATCCGTATGTTAATACACGGGCTGTTTGCTGGTCCAAGTCCCGGCAAAACTCAAGCACATCGTTTTTTTCCGCTTTGCCTTCCGGGTGGCCATGATAGACGACGAGAACGATCAGGCCTTCGTCTTTCATGATGCTGAGAAGCTGTTCAATTGCTTTGATCGTTGAACTGCCGTTTGTTGTAATGGATTTGTCCCCGCCCGGCAAATAACCGAGGTTAAATACCGCGGCCGCCACTTTGCCATGTGTTTCAGGCGGAAGGGATTCAGCGATTTTGTCATGGCTTTTGTGAAATAATGTTGTCCGCGCTTGATAAGTCTCACCGAGCCGTTCCTGTGTATTGGCCACGGCTGATTCTTGAATGTCAAAAGCGTACACATGGCCGTTTTGACCGACAAGCTCCGCTAAAAACTGTGTATCATGTCCGTTGCCCATCGTTGCATCTACAACGATATCTCCTTCTCCCGCGGCCATTTTCAGCAGTTCTTTGCTGTAAGGAAGAATTTTCTTCAAAATCATAGCGCTGATTCCTCCTCAAGCCGTTGAAACAACTTCCCTTGATAGCTGCCTCGATTTTCCAGCTCTTTATTAATGGCGCCAAGCACTTCCCATTTGTTGACGCTCCACATTGGCCCAATCATCAATTCGATCGGACCGTCACCTGTAATGCGGTGGACGATCATTTCCGGCGGAATGATCTCAAGCTGATCGCAGACGAGCTGCACATAATCATCTTGAGAAAGGAATTCCAGCTTTCCCTTTTCATATTGCTTGACCATTGGCGTGCCTTTCAGTAGGTGAAGCAGATGGATTTTAATGCCCTGAACGTCCAAATCTGCGACGGCCTTTGCCGTATCCATCATCATGTCCCGGTCTTCCAAAGGCAGCCCGTTGATAATATGCGAGCAGACACGTATGCCGTGTTTTCTTAATTTATTGACGCCTTCCACATAACAGTTAAAATCATGTGCGCGGTTGATCAGAAGTGCAGTCCGTTCATGAACTGTTTGAAGCCCCAGCTCCACCCACAAATACGTACGTTCATTCAGCTCTGCCAAGTAATTAACGACATCATCAGGCAGACAGTCCGGGCGTGTGGCGATCGAAATGCCAACCACATCATCTAAGGCGAGGACGGATTCGAATTTCTCACGAAGCACATCAACCGGGGCATGCGTGTTGGTGAAAGCCTGAAAATAAGCGATGTATTTGCCGTCCTTCCATTTTTCGTGCATGCGGTTTTTGATGTCATGGAATTGCGTAATTAAATCATCGGCCCGGTTCCCGGCAAAATCGCCGGAGCCTGCTGCGCTGCAAAACGTACAGCCTCCGTGGGCAACGGTGCCATCCCGGTTTGGACAGTCAAAGCCTCCGTCAAGCGCCACCTTAAATACCTTATGGCCGAAATAATCTCTAAGATGATAATTCAATGTATGATAGCGTTTTTCCGTATTTGAATAAGGAAAAGGATTGTTCTGCATCACAATTCATGTGCCTCCTTGCGTACGATTGCATCCTAAAATTGTAGCACGCATTTCACAAGAGAACAAATGAATATCGACCATAAATTACTTTATTGAACAAAGTCAGATGAGGCTACAATATGAATGATGGATGATTTCCATTACCAAGAGGAGGGGTTACTGTGGCAACAAGACAATCAGTAGATGAACATCTCCAGCAATGTATGCAGGCCTATGATTATGCTGAAGAACAGCTGAAAATCGCTTCTAAACAAGAGCATTATAACGATCAAGAATATAGTGATGCGCAAATGCAGCTAGAAGATGCGGTAAATGCCTTGAATAAACTCTGGCTGTCGTCAAATGATCAGCAGAGAGGACAGCTGTACAGAATGAGGCTTCAGCTTCAAGTTTTGCAAAATAATATGATCCTGCAGCACCCTCTTGATGTGTAGGAAACGGACCCTTTTAAAAGGGTCCGTTTTTTTGTAAAAAAAGGATTGACTTTGTGAGTCAAAGTATTTATTGTATTAAGTGTACTAATTGAAGTAATACACTATAGACACTAATATAACATCATTTATATATTGACATTAAGGGAGGCCAGTTATGAAACATAAAAAACGAAACAAACGTAACGTGCCAATGCTGATTGCGGCATCTGTGATCGCTTGTTCTTTTTTTCTTGTTCTCGTGATGATCGGTTTTGAATGGCAAAAAAGCATAATTGATCATTTTTATCTATAAAGGTTCAGATCGTATAGAAAGTAGGGAAGTAAATGATTCAAATCGATCCAAGAAGCTCAACACCCATTTACGAACAAATTATTCAGCAAATGAAAGAGCTTTGTTTGAAAGGGATCATGAAGCCTGGTGATAAGCTTCCTTCTGTCAGAGAATTGGCAACGATCATTATTGCGAATCCGAACACTGTCAGCAAAGCGTATAAAGAGCTTGAGCGAGAGGGGATTATTGAAACGCTGCGGGGCAGAGGGACCTATATATCGGAGAATGCAAAAACGACACTGGTTGAAGGGAAGATGACGATGATTAAAGAGCAACTCAAACAGCTCATCATCGATGCACACTATGCAGGGGTTGAGCTGGAAAAACTGCACGAATGGATAAAGGAAATCAGCGCTGATGTGAAGGGAGGCAAAAAAAATGATTGAACTGCGGCAGCTGTCAAAAACGATTGACGGCAATCAAGTATTAAAAGATGTTTCATTAACAATCGAAAAAGGAGAAATCTTTGGATTGCTTGGACGCAACGGATCGGGCAAAACGACGATGCTTCGCTTAATCCAGCAAATCATTTTCGCTGACAGCGGAACGATTTTATTTGACGGCGTAGAAATCAAAAAGCACCCGAAGGTCAAACAAAATATCATCTATATGCCTGTTCAAAATCCGTTTTACGATAAGTATACATACAAGCAGCTTGTCGATATCCTGAGAAGAATATATCCGAAATTTGATGTCACGTACGCGAATGAACTGATGAACAGATACGAAATTCCGGAAACGAAAAAATACCGTGAGCTGTCGACAGGCATGAAAAAACAGCTGTCGCTCGTTCTGTCGTTTGCGGCAAGACCGGCGCTGATTCTCCTGGATGAGCCGACGGACGGTATTGATGCGGTAACTAGACATGATGTGCTGCAGCTGATGGTCGATGAAGTGGCAGAGCGTGATACGAGTATCCTGATTACGTCCCATCGGCTTGAAGACATAGAGCGGATGTGCAACCGAATTGGTTTTCTTGAAGATAACAGCCTGACCAACGTCATGGATCTTGATGAGTTAAAAGAAGAATACATTAAAATTCAAATGGCCTTCGATACAGATGTCAATTTGGCCATCAGAGAGCAAAACATTCCGATGCTCGATCAGGCTGGCGTGTTTTACACAGTGCTGATTCCGAAAAGCGATGAGGAGAAAAAGAGCTTTTTGAGAGAGCTGAAGCCAAAAGTATGGAATGAGCTTCCTGTCAACTTGGAAGAAGTGTTCATTGCGAAGTTTGGAGGGAAGCGGAGATGGTAGACCGAGGTCTCCTCTATCGAGAGTGGAAACAGAATCAAGTGGTGATTTTGTTAAGTATTGCATTTTTAGTGCTGGCCAATCCGCTTTCTATTGTTAATACGTATTTGTCTTATCAAGGGTGTCTGGCTCAAGAGACGCAATATTGTGAGTTTATTGTGAATTTTCATAGGAGCAATCTAATAGATATCAACTGGGTGCCGGGGGTCATTTTGGCGGTCTGCTTCCTGGGAATGGAGCGTTCGAAAGGCACGATGGATTTTATATTAAGCCTCCCGTATAACAGAAGCCAAATTTTCCAGACGAAATTTTGGTTAGGCGGTTTTGTGATTGTGTTGTCACAACTGATTGGTTTTTTACTTGCTTGGCTGCTGATTCTTGTTTACCAACCTGAGCATGTCTACTATTTTGAGCACAGCAGTGTTGGAGTAATCGTGATTAGCTTTATGGCTTACTCACTTGTGATGGCCGCCGGAGCGTTAACTGGAAATGCTTTTGCCCAGTTATTAACGGCATTTGCTACTGCGGTATTGCCATATTTAATTGTTGCATTGCCGGTTGGTAACATGGAAGTTATTTTTGGTGTGAATTTATGGGAAATGTTCCCTTCAGCTGAGGGTTATTTTAAACTGACAAACAATTTATACTATCTTGTTCCCCTTGTTTATGTTGCAAATGATTGGCTTATCGATAGTAAATATATTTTATTGATTCCAGCCGCTATGAGCATTCTGTTTTACTTTATTGGCTTTATAAGCTTTAAAAAGCACCCAAGTGAACGAAACGGATCCTTTTTCCTGTGGAACAGATTAGATCGTCCGGTACAAATTCTGGTTATCGCTTTTGGTATTCTTGGATTTGGTTTGTTTGGATATTCTGCCGGCCAATCCATTATTGGTTATATTTTAGGAATGATTATTGGGGCAGTTGTTGGATTCTTTGTGAGCTACTTCGCTATTTATAAGAAAACAAAAGTGTAAGAAATGCCTTAGGTTTGGAGGGAAGTGAGTTGCCGGATTCCGGACTGTTTTATAAAGAGTGGAAGCAAAATAAAGCTCTGCTAACCACCGTTTTTTTCGTATTAATGCTCAGCAATCCTTTTACAGTTTTAAATACGTACATCTCATATCAAGGCTGCGTCGATCATCAGAACGATTGGGTCGGAAACTGCGTATTTTCGATTAACTATTTAAACGGCACATTTATCTCATTTTTTTGGATTTGGGGAGTCGTTTTGGCAGTCAGCCAGCTTGGAATTGAACGTAGCAAGAGCTTCTTTGATTTTACATTAAGCCTTCCATATACACGAGGGCAGATATTTCATGCGAAGTTCCTTATTGGCGGAATGGTGATTGTGGTGCCGCAGCTCATAGGTTATGTTTTGTCTGTTTTGCTGATCATGCTTTTGAAGCCAGATCAGGCCGTTTATTTTCACAATTACAGCCTTGGAATGATCATTGTCAGCATGCTGGCTTATTCGCTTGTTATGGCAGGAGGAGCTCTGACAGGCAATATTTTTGCACAGCTTTTGGTCTCATTTACCGTGGCCATTTCGCCATTTTTACTCATCAGCCTGCCTGCGATCAACCTCGAGATCCTTTTTGGCGGATCAATTGATTTTATCCATGGTCCAATACCTAAATGGGTGCAGTATTTCATTCCGATAATCTATGTAGACTCGAAATGGGCTGAGAATTCACCATATTATTTAGTGATTCCGGCTATCATGACTATCATCTTCTACATCATCGGCTATGTTAGTTTTGTCAAACTGTCTAATGAAAGAAACGGGTACTTCTTCTTATGGAAGCCGCTTGACCGTCCGGTGCAGATCATCGTTATTATCATAGGAATCATGGGCTTTGGGTACTTTGGATTTTCTGCCAGCGAGAGCTTTGCAGGCTATCTCATTGGCATGGCTGCAGGCGCGGTAATCGGTTTCTTGATTAGTTATTTTGCGATTTATAAAAAAACGAAACTTTTGTAAGGGAGAGAGAACATATGATAGATGTTCAGCATATCGACCATTCTTTCAAGATCGGAAAAAAGGGCCGTGAGAATGAAGTTCCAGTATTGAAGGATGTTTCATTACGTGTGGCAAAAGGGGAAATCGCCTGTATTGTCGGACGAAGCGGATCAGGAAAATCAACGCTTCTGAATTTAATATCCGGCTACATATCACCGACAAAAGGGCGGATTGTCATTAATGGCACTGATGTGACGGGGTTTAATGAAAAGGAATGGGCGCAATTTCGGCTTGACCATTTCGGGTTTATTTTCCAAAGCTTTCAGCTCATCCCGGGTTTAACGACGTATGAGAATGTGGAAATGCCGCTGGCGTTAAAAGGAATCAAGCCATCTGAGCGGAAGCAAAAGGTGCAGGACATGCTGAAACGTGTCGGTCTGGAAAACCACGCCGCTCATTATCCGAATGAACTGTCAGGCGGCCAGCAGCAGCGTGTCAGTATTGCTCGAGCGTTGATTTTAAATCCTTCGATTATTTTAGCGGATGAGCCGACGGGAAGCCTTGATTCAGAAACGGAACATGAAGTGCTGGAATTGATTCAGCAGCTGAATCGCGAGCGTGGCATTACATTTGTGATCATTACTCACGATGATGAAGTCGCTTCTATCGGGCATTCAAAATTTCAGCTCCATGATGGTGTGCTAAAAGGGGGAATTACCGTTGAGGTTTAAGGATCAGGTTCATTTTATCAGAAGAAATATGAAGAAAAACAGGCTTCGCGTCTTTATGACGATTCTTGCGACAACAATGGCGTGTGCGTTTTTGGTTGTGCTGTCGTCGGTTGGATTTGGGATTCAAAAGACGATTACAGATATGACAATGAGCCAGCAGATTGTAACGAAAGTCAGTGTAATGGGCAAGGAAGGGGACAAGCCTATTAAAAAAGCTGATTTAGAGAAGTACGATCACGTAAGGTCAGTTGTAGAAAGAACACAAGTATATGAACCAAACAAAGCTACTTTAGGCAATCGCACAAATGAAAGCTCAAATCTCATTTTTACTAATATGAATGATGAATTAAAGGCCAATATGGAATTGGAAAAGGGAAGAGTCGCAAAGTCGGAAAATGAAATCGTAGTAGGATACGACTTCGCAAAGAGATTATTGACGAAAAAAGAATCGGAAGAATATAACAAAAAAATCGAAGAGGCAAAAGGCAATCCAGAAGATATAAAAGAACCAAAGGGCTATACAAAAGACATTCTGAACAAAACAATTGAACTAAGTGTATCGAAGACAGATCCTAAAACAGGGGATGTTACAAAAACAAAAACATATGACTTTAAAATTGTCGGTATTACAAAAAAACCATCTCAAGACTGGATGGAGGACTCAAACATTTTCATCAGTGATCAATTCAAAAAAGATTTTTCGGAATTCTTAGATTTCAAAGGCGGAAATGTTGAAACGAACATTGGCGTTTTTGCTGATAAGTTTGAGAATGTGGAACAGCTGACAAATGATCTAACAGATGACGGGTATTATGTCACATCAGTGACTACCGAACTTGAGGGAGCCAACACCTTCTTCATGGTCTTCAAAATCGGACTGATCTTTGTCGGATGTATCGCGGTTATCATTTCTGCGATAGGTATTTTTAACACAATGACGATGGCGGTGACAGAGAGAACGCAAGAGATCGGCATTATGAAAGCGATTGGGGCGAGTCCGTCTATCATTCGTCGAATGTTCCTGATGGAAAGCGCGTATATCGGAATTTTAGGCTGTGTGATTGGAATTATCATTTCCTACGGCGTTAGCTATCTTGTCAACCTGGCCGTTCCGATGATTCTCGCGGCAACAAGCGGAAGCGATGCGGGCGATTTGAATTACACATTCTCCTATATCCCGGCAAGCCTTGTGATCATTGCCGTTGTGATTTGCGGAGGGGTTGCGGTGATTTCCGGAATGAACCCGGCGAGAAAAGCAACCAAAACCAACGTGCTGACAGCGTTGAGAAGAGAATTATAATGCGAACGAGCCGGCTGAGACAGCCGGCTTTTTCTATAGCGCATGATAGCGTTTTGCTATACACTTGATAAAAAAGGAAAAAGTGCGGTGAGTCGATTGTTTAAACTTTTGCTGATTGAAGATGATGAATCGCTTTTTCATGAAATCAAGGATCGTTTAACGGGATGGTCCTATGATGTATACGGCATTCAGGATTTCAGTCAGGTGCTGCAGGAATTTGCGGCGGTTAATCCTGATTGTGTCATTATTGATGTACAGCTTCCTAAATTTGACGGTTTTCATTGGTGCCGGCTGATCCGCTCCCGGTCAAATGTTCCGATTCTCTTTTTATCCTCCCGGGATCATCCTGCTGATATGGTGATGTCCATGCAGCTCGGGGCAGATGACTTTATTCAAAAGCCATTTCATTTCGATGTGCTGATCGCGAAAATCCAAGCGATGTTCCGGCGTGTGCACCATTATAATACGGTGCCGAGTACGATTAAAACGTGGTGCGGCGCTGCTGTAGACGCGGAGCAAAACCTCGTCAGCAATGACAAAGGATCTGTTGAACTGACCAAAAATGAAATGTTCATTCTAAAACAATTAATAGAGCAAAAAAACAAGATCGTCAGCCGGGAAGAGCTGATCAGAAGCTTGTGGAACGATGAGCGTTTTGTTAGTGATAATACGCTGACCGTCAATGTCAATCGCCTGCGAAAAAAACTGGACGTCCTGCAGCTTGGTGCATATATCGAGACAAAGGTGGGCCAGGGCTACATCGCGAAGGAAGAGGACAAGTTCTATGATTAAAGCATTCCTTATCGAAAGGCGGAGCTGGATTGCCGCGTTTTTGTTTCAGCAGGCTTTAATGCTGGTCGTAGCTTTTGTTGATCCTTCCATATCATTTGGAAATGTTCTTTATATGGTGTATTTGTGCATCTTGTTTTTTGTTATATTCCTATGGTTCCGCTATCGGAAAGAAACCGCGTTTTATAAAAGCCTGAAAACATGGGAAAACAATCTCGATGTGACTGCCATAAATGAACCGGAAACGCCATTTGAAGCAATCGTTGAAAGAAGCATTACCGGGCAAACGGAACACTTGAAGCAAACTGCAACACAGCACCGCTTAGCATTGGAAAATGAAAAAGATGAGCTGATGGCATGGATTCATGAGGTCAAAACCCCATTAACAGCGATGCATTTAATCATTGATAGAATGGAAGAAAAAGCTTTGAAATCCCAGCTGTCATATGAATGGCTGCGTATTCACCTGCTTCTTGATCAGCAGCTTCATCAAAAACGAATTTCATTTATTGAAAACGATCTGTCTGTAGAATTTATTCAGCTACAGCCTTTGATTTTCAAGGAAATCAAAGATTTACAATCGTGGTGTATCCAAAAAGGGGTCGGTTTTGACATACAGCTTGAGGCCGAAGAAGTGCTGAGTGATGCAAAATGGCTGGCGTTTATCATCAGGCAGCTGCTGACAAATGCGGTGAAATACAGCGAAGCCTCTGAAATTGAGATCAAAAGCTTTCATAAAGGGGAACAGACGCAGCTCCAAGTGAAAGACTGTGGCAGGGGCATTGATCCAAAAGATGTACCGCGTATTTTTGATAAAGGGTTTACATCCACAACAGATCACCATAATCAAGCGTCCACTGGCATGGGGCTGTACTTGGTGAAAAAAGCAGCGGCGCCGTTATTGATTCATATTGATGTTGAGTCGGAGTTCGGTGCGGGGACAGCTTTTACATTAACCTTCCCGAAACGGAATCAATTTGAACGGGTCATAAGCGTGTGACGAAAATGTCACATGCTTTTCTTTTTTGTTCGCCGTATCGAAGGAAAAGCCCGGCATTCCTTTTTATAATGAGATTATCCAATATAAAGGAGACTGCGTAAATGGTGATTTTAGAAGCGAATAAAATTCGAAAAAGTTATGGAAACAAGCTGAATAAACAGGAAGTGCTGAAGGGCATCGATATTCACATTGAAAAGGGGGAATTCGTCAGTATTATGGGTGCTTCCGGGTCAGGAAAAACCACTTTGCTCAACGTTCTGTCCTCAATCGATCAGGTCAGTCACGGAACCATTCATATTAATGGAAATGACATGACGGCTATGAAGGAAAAGCAGCTGGCTGAATTCAGAAAACAGCATTTAGGGTTTATCTTTCAGGATTACAATTTGTTAGACACATTGACAGTGAAAGAAAATATCCTTCTGCCATTATCAATCACGAAACTGTCAAAAAAGGAAGCCAATCGCAAGTTTGAGGAAGTTGCAAAGGAACTGGGAATATATGAATTGCGGGATAAATACCCGAATGAAATTTCCGGCGGCCAGAAGCAGAGAACATCCGCCGGAAGAGCGTTTATTCATGACCCGAGCATTATTTTCGCTGATGAGCCGACCGGTGCGCTCGATTCGAAATCGGCCTCCGATTTATTAAACAAGCTGAGCCAGCTCAACCAAAAACGCAACGCCACGATTATAATGGTTACCCATGATCCCGTCGCGGCCAGCTACTGTGGCAGAGTCATTTTTATTAAGGACGGGCAGATGTATACACAGCTGAATAAAGGGGGCCAGGACAGGCAGACGTTTTTCCAGGATATTATGAAAACGCAAGGCGTGTTAGGCGGGGTGCAGCATGAACATTAATCAGCTCATCCTGCGAAATTTGAAAAAGAATCTCCGAAATTACTATTTGTATGTGTTTGCGCTCATCTTTAGCGTGGCGCTTTATTTCGCCTTTGTCACGCTGCAGTATGATCCAGCAATTAACGAAGTGAAGGCTTCGATCAAGGGAGCTGCAGCTATTAAAACCGCTTCGATTTTGCTTGTGGCTGTGGTGGCGATCTTCATTTTATATGCCAATACGATTTTTATTAAGAGACGGAGTAAAGAAATCGGGCTGTTTCAATTAATTGGAATGACAAAACATAAAATTTTTCGCATCTTAAGTGCAGAAAATGTCATGCTGTATTTCGGTTCATTAGCGATCGGGGTAGTGGCCGGGTTTTCGATATCGAAGCTGGTCCTGATGATTCTGTTCAAAATTGTCGATGTCAAAGCGGATGCGAAGCTGCATTTTTCCGAGCAGGCCTTGAGCCAAACGGTCATTGTGTTTTGCGGCATTTACCTTTTGATCATGATCATGAATTATACGTTTATCAAAAAACAGAGTATTTTATCTTTGTTTAAAGTAACGTCCTCCACTGAAGATAAAGTGAAAAGAATATCATTTTTCCAAATGCTGTTGGGCGCTTTAGGCATCGTGCTGATTTTGACAGGATACTATGTGTCTTCTGAGCTGTTTGGCGGAAAATTCAAGACCATTAATGAACTGTTTGGTGCGATGAGCTTCATCCTCGGGAGCGTCATTATCGGGACGTTTTTGTTTTATAAAGGTTCGGTTACATTTATCTCGAACATCATTCGAAAAAGCAAGGGTGGCTACTTAAATATTTCTGAGGTCCTGTCACTATCGTCAATCATGTTCAGAATGAAATCGAACGCTTTGCTGCTGACGATTATTACAACGGTTTCAGCGCTCGCAATCGGGCTGTTATCTCTTGCTTACATCTCGTATTACTCGTCAGAAAAGACCGCTGAACAAAATGTAGCGGCTGATTTTTCATTCATGAATGAGAAAGATGCCAAGTTATTTGAAAACAGTTTGAGTGAAAGCAACATCTCGTTTATTAAAAAAGTAACCCCTGTCCTGCAAGCAAATGTTGACATTGCAAATATCATGGATGGAACTCCGAAAGAGATGCAGGGCGATCCCAGCAATATGCAGCTTGCTGTTGTTAGCGACAAAGATGTAAAAGGAGATGATGTAGCGGCTGGAGAAGCCGTTTTCTCAGGATACACCGACTTGCT